>Ga0207648_10000723_pt1 | contig 37033 bp, 30 predicted proteins | sample KBSMisM32_FD_184310 | JGI IMG/M metagenome (GOLD analysis project Ga0207648, IMG submission 184310) | Miscanthus rhizosphere microbial communities from Kellogg Biological Station, Michigan, USA - KBS Miscanthus M3-2 (SPAdes) (version 2) | ecosystem: Host-associated > Plants > Roots >... | reverse complement strand
ACAAATCCGGTCATTGTGTTTGTGCCTGAACAACCTGCTCTCGGCAATTACAATAAGGATTAAGCTAACAAGTTATATCTTTTTGAAGAGAGGCCCGATGAAAACCAGGAAGATGTAGCCAGTTTTGGAAATTCAGTTAACCTGATCGGAAGCGAAAAACTTCTTGAGCATATCTGGGAAGACAACGATAACCACGTAGACCAAACCTCTTTCGTTCGTGCCCGGTTATTTGATATGGTGATAGGGGATTGGGGCCGGCATCCTGATAACTGGCGCTGGGCGAAATTTGAGGATGGTAAAAAGAATATCTACCGACCTGTTCCAAGAGACAGGGACCAGGCTTTTACCAAAATCGATGGCTTTTATCCTTCACTGGCAGGCTGGGTCTACAAACCATTCCAGGGTTTTGATAAAACAATTAAAGATGTGCCTGGATGGGATAAACATGCAAGGCCGCTGGACAGGCTATTTCTGACAGATCTCACCAAAGAAGAGTGGATCAAACAGGCAACGATCATCCAACAGGCGCTCACTGATTCATTGATCAGTTCCAGCGTTCGCCTGCTACCCCCGGAAATATTTGCAATCTCAGGCAATAGTATAATTGAAACAATAAGATCAAGACGTGATCATTTGCAGCAATATGCCATTGACTACTACAATAATCTTTCACAACGCTTTGATCTGGCCGGAACGCATGACAGGGAACTGTTCACGGTTGACAGAATTGATCGAAAGGAAACAAAGGTTGAGATATCCAAGATCACGAAAGACGGTGAAGTAAAAGCACCGTATTATTCTCGCGTATTGAATAGTAAGGAGACCAGGGAATTAAGAATTTATAGCCTGGAAACCAGTGATAAAATAATAGTAAAGGGAAAAGACGATCATAATCCCATGAAGATCCGGGTGATTGATCCGGAGGCAACAGATTCTGTTTTGTTTGAAGGAAAAGACCTGCAAAATGAAGTTGTAATTCACAGAGGAAAGAAATATGAATATGATACTACCCATCAGAAGAAATACAATTTTTCGCTCCGGCCATTCATTTCCTCATCCCGTTACCAGGTTTTTGACAGAAATCCATTAAAGAGCTTTCCGCGTACCGGATTAAAAGTGATTGCAACATTCACCTATATTCCAAAACCATGGGAGAAAGAGGAGTATGAAACCTCTCATCATCTTTGCTTTAACTATGGCATACTCCGGAATGCGTTCAACTTTGGTTATATAGGAAGATGGGGAAGACTTTTTGGTACCTGGGATTTTGTGATCAAGGCAAGAATGGATGCGCCAGCAGTTGAAAATTTCTTTGGTGTTGGTAATGAAACAAAACTCATTAACAAGACAATTAATTTCTATCGTACTCTAAGTGAAAGACAATATGCAGGTATTGGTGTAGAAAGGGACATTGAGAAAGTACATCATTTTGAATTTTCCCTGATTGCCCAATCAATTAAAATAAATAATACCGGCGATCACTATATAAACTCTGTGCAGGCCTTTGCAGACCCTTCTGTTTTTGACCGTAAGTTTTTTGCAGGAGTAGAGGGTGGATATTCTTACCTGAATGTAGATAACCAGGTATTTCCTTTTAAGGGTGTGGGTGTTAGCCTGGGGTTGGGTTATTTGCGCAATATTGATGATAATAAATCCTTTGCCAAGACCTTATTAAGTACAACGGCATTTCTTCCTTTGAGCAGGCAGTTCAGTCTTGCTGTCAGGGCAGGTGGTGGTGCCTTAAGCGGAAAAGCAGATTATTATAACCTGAATTCCATTGGCGGCGGTGGTAGTGGAGAAATGAGAGGTTATGACAGGGAACGATTTTATGGCAAGCAATCTTTTTATCTCAATAATGATCTGCGTTGGGTATTCAATACTAAAAACTGGTTGTACAATGGTAAGGCAGGGCTCCTCGTGTTTTATGACATGGGACGTGTGTGGATGCCAGGTGAGGTTTCAAAGTCATTACACGGCAGTTACGGGGGTGGTCTGATCTTTATACCTTATAATCGATTCTCGCTCACAGCTACCTATGGAGTTTCTTCAGAGACTACTCATATCAACTTTAAAACAGGGTTCTACTTCTAGGTTTATTAGTAAGAATTTAATTATAAAAAGAGCCCCGATGACTATTACCGGGGCTCTTTTTCCTTTATTATTCTTTAGAATCTCCGTTCCTGTAATCAATCCTTAACTTTTACCTCGCCTGTTTTGCCGTCAACTTTAGTTTTTACATCACCATTCTTGATCTTCAGATCACCGTCCTTTTCCATCTTCTCCTTATAGTCATCGCCTTTGATCTTATATTCTCCATCTTCAGACTTTACTCTTAAGTCTGCATATTCATATTTACCTTCTTCCCGTATCAGATGGCCATTTATCACTTTCCCGGTCTCTCCATAAATAGTATCCTTCTTTTCGGTATCTACATATATATAAACCGGCTTCTTGGTTTCAGCATCCACCATTAAACCAGTTTTTGCATCTTTCACAAGGGTTAGCTCTTTACCGTTATTGGGATCAATATACTTCGGAGTATTGTCTTTACAACTGAATATCGCCAAAGCGATTATGCCTGTCAGGGCAATAAAACCATTTCTCATAAATTCATATTTATGCTAATAAGTAACAAAATCAGGCCAGAAACCGGTAAAGGGAATTAACGCTCGGCGCAGAAATTATGGGTAAAAAATGGGACGGTTTGGGTAGCAGGGGATAAGCTGGATTTTATTGATTTCCCTGAGTGAATGTCTTCTGACCCCATCTTGTCCAACGAGTTAATAATACATTGCTTCTTTTAAAGACATTACATACCAGTATCATGAATAATGCGAGGAAAAGGAGAATGAATTCCTGTCGCATACCTCTGAGCAGACGCACCTCAACTAATATAATAGCGTGTACAAAGCAGATAGCTCTAACGGCAAATACATGGCTGAAGCCTGCATTGGTGAGCAGGTGATGAATATGTGTACGATCCGCTTCGAAGGGACTTTTGCCTTTCCATATCCGTATGGCGAATACACGCAGCGTATCAAACACCGGGATCAAAACAATACCCAGCACAAACACCGGGGCATTCTGTAAAACAGGAGCGGTATTGGATACATTGACCTGCATCAGTCGTATGCATAACACTGCCACTACAAAACCAAGTACCAGTGAACCGGTGTCACCCATGAAGATGCGTGCAGGATTGAAATTGAAATAAAGGAAAGCTAATAAACCGCCTGCCAGTGCAAAAGCAATAAGGGCAGTATTGATATCACCACTGATGATAAGGAACATGCCTACAGTAACCAGGCTCATAAAGCCCAATCCACCAGCAAGGCCATCAATCCCATCAACCAGGTTAAAGGCATTGGTGATACCTACTATCGCAAGAATGGTAAAAGTATATTGGGAAGCCAGCGGTAATTCATAAATGCCAAACAGGCCATCAAAAGTTTGAACACGTATGCCAGATAAAGCAATCAATATTGCGAGTGCAACCTGTACAATGAATTTGTATTTGGCAGAAAGATCTTTCAGGTCATCCATTATCCCTAAACCAAAGAGTATGGCAATGGAAAAGAAGAAACTGATCTGTCCGGCTTCGTTGGAAAAGGGGAACCATAATAGCAGTGCCAGCATCATTCCACCTACAATAGCCACACCGCCCATGGTAGGAACCGGATTGCTATGCACCTTACGTGCATTGGGCATATCGTACAAACCATATTTGCGGATCAAACCAATTATTGGGGGAATGGCAACCAGGGTAGCAGCAAATGCCGTTACAAAACAAAGAAGCGCAAACTTGTAGTCGTGGAAATACAGGTGTATTTGAAGCAGTTCGATGTGGTTTTTCATAACGGGTTTCCCGTTTTCTTAGGTGATTGGATAACTTGTTACCACAAAATAGTACGGAAATCCACAAAATGCAAGTGGAATTTTATTGTGTGAGGGCCAGAGGATTAGAGTAGAATTTGAAGTAGCCTTAGCTAACGAGTGTATTTGTAATATAGGACAACCAATTCATATAGAGGAAATAAACTATGTCAAATTATTTCGATCAATCGCAATTCAGTTTCCGGAAATACCCGTAAGCTAATTTCCGGGACCAGAAAGATTTAGAAAATTAAGGGTAAATGGCTGTTGTGCGATGGTCAACGGCCATCCGATTTTGGGTAATTCGCCGTATTTTTAGAACGTTGGGTATGATAATCATTGCTATTGTCTTTTGGGTTTGCTTATCCGTGATGTTCTATTGCTATATAGGGTATGGCCTGCTCCTGCTTGCCTGGAATTTCCTTAAAATATCCCTTCGTTCCCGACCTGAAACTGTAGAATCAGAAGAAAAGGAATGGCCCCGGGTAACCATGGTCATTGCCGCGTATAATGAGGCCGCTGTGCTTCAGCAGAAACTGGAAAATACACTTGCTCTGGACTATCCCAGCGAAAAACTCCAAATCATTTTTGTTACTGATGGTTCCACTGATGGCTCTGAAAGGCTGTTGGCCAATGTGCAGGGTGTGGAAGTATCGCATGAAGGAAAAAGGGAAGGAAAACTGGCGGCCATCAACCGTATCATGCGCAATGTGCAAACACCTTATGTGGTATTCAGTGATGCCAATTCCTTTTTAAATAAAGAATCCATTAAGAGAATTATTCTTAGGTACCATGATCCGCGGGTGGGCGGAGTAGCCGGAGAGAAAAAGATCGCACGGAGTCAACATCCATCTACGATCGGTGAAGCAGAAGGTTTATACTGGCAGTATGAATCCTTCATGAAAAAGCAGGATGCTGATTTAAATACAGTAGTGGGAGCAGCCGGTGAATTGTTTTCCATTAGAACTGACCTGTTTGAACCGCCTGACCAATCCTTCATCCTGGATGATTTTATTATCTCCATGCAGATATGTTTGAAAGGGTACCGGATCGATTATGAGCCTGGTGCTTTTGCCACAGAATTTCCTTCTGTTTCCCTGCAGGAAGAAGCAAAAAGAAAGATCCGTATTGCAGCAGGCGCCTATCAAACCATCGGATATCTGAAAGACTGTCTCAACCCAATAAGATTTCCCTTACTTTCTTTCCAGTATTATTCCAGGCGTTTATTGCGCTGGGTATTTTGTCCACTGTTGTTGATAGCCGTGCTGGTCCTGAATATCGTTTTATCCATTCATGAACCAGGGCATAGCTTTTATACCGGGTTCCTGGCCTTTCAGCTTTTTTTCTATGGAATGGGATTGCTGGGATGGATACAGGCTAATTCAGGTAGATCTATGGGTATCCTTGGTGTACCATTCTATTTTCTTTTCATGAATATCTGCCTGGTAAAAGGTTTTATCCGGTACATTAAAAAAGATCAAAACGTACTTTGGGAAAAATCATTGAGAGAATTTACCCGCTGATCCGGGCATTAACTTTCTTCAAACGATTACAACCATTTCTCTTCCCTGCTTTCATTTAATTTTGCGCAAAACATTTTCTGGCTTCCACTTCCCCGATATTAGATAGCCCGGTTGAATACCTGAAAGGAGTTGGACCTCAACGTGCCGATTCATTGAAAAAGGAATTATCCATTTTCACATTCCGTGATCTGCTGGAACTTTTTCCCTATCGTCATGTGGACCGTACAAAGGTCAATACCATCAGTGAGATCAATAGCCAGACTGAATACATCCAGGTAGCTGGTAAACTTTTGAATGTAGAAATAGCAGGTGACCGACGTTCAAGAAGGCTGGTGGCCCGGTTAAAAGATAATACCGGTGAACTGGAGCTGGTATGGTTTCAGGGAATTAACTGGATACAGAAATCGTTGGTGCCCGGGCAATCCTGTTTGGTGTATGGCAAAGTGAGTTTCTTTCAGAATACAGTGCAGATCGTGCACCCGGAAATTGAAGCCTGGACTCCCGCAAATCAAACCGGGAAAGAATTTCTTGAACCGGTATATCCCACCACTGAAAAGCTCAAAGTAAAAGGGCTGGGAGGAAGGCAAATTGGAAAATTGACCAAAGTATTGATGAGCCAGATCAGAGAGTATGATCTGCCGGAGAATTTACCTGCTGCCATCATCAATCAGCTAAAATTAATGAGCAGGTACCAGGCTTTCTGTCAAATACATTTCCCGTCTTCCAATACCCAATATACAGAAGCGTTGCGGCGATTGAAATTTGAGGAATTATTCCTTGCTCAATTGCGCATGAGCCTGCTGCGTTCAAAGCGTCACCGGTTTTCAAAAGGAGTGGTGTTTGATAAAGTGGGTGAACTCTTTAATACTTTTTATAAAGATCACCTTCCATTTGAATTAACCGGCGCGCAAAAAAGAGTGATCCGTGAAATAAGAAATGATACCGGCACTGGTAAACAGATGAACCGGTTGTTACAGGGAGATGTTGGCAGCGGAAAGACCATCGTTGCCCTGCTTATCATGCTCCTGGCAATTGACAATGGCTACCAGGCCTGTTTGATGGCCCCAACGGAAATACTCGCCAAACAGCATTATACTACTATCAGTTCTTTATTACAGGATATGCCTGTGCAGGTAGAATTGCTAACCGGCTCCACAAAGTCGGCCGGAAGAAAAAAGACGCTGGCGGCACTGGCAGAAGGCAGTTTACAAATCCTAATTGGCACCCATGCCGTAATTGAAGATGTGGTGCAGTTTGACCGGCTGGGGTTGGTGATCATTGATGAACAGCATCGATTTGGAGTGGCCCAGCGAGCTAAACTTTGGGAAAAAGCAGAAATCTCACCCCATATACTCGTGATGACTGCCACCCCCATACCACGCACCCTGGCCATGACTGCTTACGGCGACCTGGATTATAGTGTTATTGATGAATTGCCTCCCGGCAGGCAACCGATCACCACAGTTCATCGCTATGAGAATCAGCGCAGCATGGTCATGAATTTCCTGAGGGCAGAGATTGATAAAGGTCGACAGGCCTACATAATTTTTCCCCTGATTGAAGAAAGTGACAAGCTGGATTATGAGAACCTCATGAAGGGCTATGAGGTAGTGAAAGGATACTTTCCCGAACCAAAATACTGGATCAGCATGGTACATGGCCGGCAACCGGTTGTGCAAAAAGAGGAGAATATGCATCGGTTTGTCAGCGGGGATACAAAAATTATGGTTTCTACCACCGTAATTGAGGTGGGTGTAAACGTGCCGAATGCCACACTCATGGTGATTGAAAATGCGGAAAAATTCGGTCTCTCACAGCTCCACCAGTTGAGAGGAAGGGTGGGCAGGGGAGCTGAAAAAAGCTACTGTGTTTTATTGACCGGATCAAGGTTGGGAAATGATGCGCGGGAACGGATTAAGATAATGACGGCCACCGGTAACGGTTTTGAAATTGCAGAGAAAGACCTGGAATTGCGCGGCCCCGGAGATATTGAAGGAACCAGGCAGAGTGGGGTATTAAATTTCAAGCTGGCAAATATTATCGAAGACAGACCGTTATTGGAAATAGGAAAATCACTAGTAGGAAATTTACTAGAGGCAGACCCGGACCTTGTTTCGGCAGACAATTTGCCGTTAAAAAATTTCCTGCTGCACCAAAAAGGCAAGATGAGCTGGAGTAAGATTTCATAGCTCATTCCCTTATCGCCAGATCATTATACTGGGACCGTACCGAATGAACCAACCATTACCTGCTGCGCGTCACGACTTAGTAAATATCAATTGATAAAGTGTTTCTTAACATAAGTTTTCGATCCTTTTACGGGATATTTTAGTTAATTTAATAGAAGAATGAATACCCTGAGACGCCTGATATCCTCGATAGCCCTCGTAGCCACAACCCTTGCCACAACTGCACAGGATTACAGTAATATTGAATTTGTTGAGAATAAGGGACAGTGGGACCCCCGAGTGAAGTATAAAGGAGATGTGAATGCCGGAACTGTTTTTATAACCGATAAAGGGTTCACCATCCTCCAACATAATCCTGATGATTATGGTGCATTACAAAGCGCACTCCACCAATTCAATAACAAAGCATCAGAATCACTCCGTAAAGAATTTGGAAAAACAACTATCCGTTCCCATGCAGTGGAAGTTGAATTTATTGGTGCTTCTCCCAATATGCAGGTAGTGGCTGATAAGCCAATTGATTCCTATAACAATTATTTTATAGGAGATGACCCTTCCAAATGGGCATCCAATTGCCGCATTTACCAGGCTGTTACATTAAAGGATGTATATCCAAATGTTGATGTTCGCTATTATACAAATAATGGCACGCTCAAATATGATATCATTGCCAGGCCTGGGGCCGATGTCAAAAAGATAGCATTGAAATATAAAGGTGCTGATAAGATGACTGTGAAGAATAAAGAGCTGATAGTAGGTACTTCTATCGGGGATCTCACAGAATCCTATCCCTATTCTTACCAGGGTTCAAAGAACGGCCGCCTGGCTGTTAAAACAAAATACCTGGTAAAGGATGATGAAGTAAGATTTGATGTTGAGAATTATGATAAGAACTCCACGCTGGTAATTGACCCGGTATTTCGCTGGTGCTCCCTTTCCGGAAGTGGTGCCAATAACTGGGGATTTACCGCTACCTATGGACCGGATGGAAGTTTTTATGGAGGCGGAATATTATTTGAGGGAACTGGTTACCCGGTAAGCACCGGAGCTTTCCAGACACAGTTCGCGGGTGGTTATTCACCAGTGCCGGTTGATATCGGCATTATCAAATTAACGGCTGATGGAGCTCGTCGTTCTTATGCAACTTATATCGGTGGTGCAGGTACTGAGCAACCGCATAGTTTGATCGTTGATCAAAATGGTAACCTGTTCATTGCCGGCAGAACTAATAGTCCATTAACTGGTAATGGCGCCTATCCACTAAAGGGCACTAATACTATCCTTGGAAAAGGAGGTGGTTATGATATCATCGTTACTGAATTGAATCCCTTTGGTACTGGACTGGTCAATTCAAAACGAATTGGTGGGATTGGAGATGATGGTGTGAATATCAAGGAAGGTCGCGGTGGTACCTCCTCCCTTGAACAGAATTATGGAGATGATGGAAGAAGTGAGATCATTTTGGATAATGGAGGAAATGTTTACGTTGCTTCCTGTACTCAATCTGGTTCCAATACTCAAGCTGATGCATTTTATACTACTGCCGGTGCTTATAAAAGAACATTTGGCGGAGGAAAGCAGGATGCAGTATTGCTAAAGTTCTCACCCAATGTGGGCAACCTGTTGTTCTCAACAATGTTTGGAGGTTCAGGTAATGATGCTGCTTATGTATTATCATTGGGACCTAACGGTGATATCTATGTTGGTGGAGGTACAGAGAGTAGCAATTTTGTAGACCCATCAGCAACAGCCGGAACAATTAGTCCAACATTCAAAGGGGGCATTGATGGATTTGTTGCACGATTCTCCAATGATGGATCCACGCTCATCAAAGCAACCTATTTGGGGACAGGGGATATAGACCAGGTCTATGGTCTTAAATTCGATAACAAAGGATTTCCTTATGTAACCGGGCAAACAAGAGGTGCCTGGCCGGTACAACCAGCCGGTATCTATAGTTCCGGTGGTAAGCAGTTTATTGCAAAGCTTCAGCCTGATCTGTCCGCGTATGTTTATTCCACTGTATTTGGAAATGGTTCCTCTATACCAAATATTTCAATCACGGCGTTCCTTGTAGACCGTTGTGAAAATGTATATGTATCCGGTTGGGGCGGTGCCATCAATAATGAAAATCCCACAGAATATGCAAGTGGCGGAACCTCAGGTTTGCCATTAACTCCAGATGCATTGCCTTATCCTCCGGGTGGTCCTGATGGAGCCGATTTCTATTTCTTTGTATTGAAGAAAGATGCGGTTTCTCAACTATTCGGAAGTTATTTCGGGCAGAATGGTGGATTCACTGATCACGTGGATGGAGGTACCAGCCGCTTTGATGCAAATGGTGTGATCTACCAGGCAATGTGTGCTAATTGCGGAGGCCTTGGCACCTTTCCGGCTTCACCCGGGGCTTATTCAAGGGTGAAACCTGCAAGCGCTTATTGTAATCTTGGAATGGTGAAAATAGCTTTCAACCTTGCAGGGGTGGGAGCGCAGGTTGAATCTGCAATTGGTGGTGTGGCAAGAGATACTGCAGGTTGCGTTCCATTGGATGTAACGTTTACTGACCAGGTTCGTAATGCTACAGAATATATCTGGAATTTTGGAGATGGTACAGGTGATTTCGGTCCAATGAAATCCGATACCGGATGGACAAGGCAACATACCTACACTGCAGTTGGAATATACCGAGTAAGGCTCATCGCCATAGATCCTGCAAGTTGTAACGTACGCGATACCTCTTACATGAACATTAAAGTGGGTGATCTCAGGGCCGCACTGGCAGCTTCTTACCAAAAGACCGGGGCATGTACGGCGCTTGATTACCAGTTCAACAATCTTACTCCCCAGGTTACCGCAAGACCATTTACTGATACTTCATTTGCATGGGATTTTGGTGATGGCAGTCCACAGGTGATTGCAGGCCTTAATCCTGTAACCCATACTTACCCTGCAAAAGGTACTTACAATGCAATGCTCATTCTGAGGGATACAGCTTATTGTAATTACCCCGATACTTTCCCATTAAAGGTTAGTGTTGTTGACAATGTGAAAGCCAGGATTGAAACACCACCATTGGGATGTGCTCCATACTCTGTTCAATTCGGTAACGCTTCTGATGGTAATGGTACCTGGGAATGGGATTTTGGTGACCCTGCCTCTGGTGGCAACAATACATCTACGGCATTTGAACCAGTGCATACTTATGATGTTCCGGGCAACTATACCATCCGATTGATAGCACGTGACCCGAACACATGTAATAAGGTTGATACAGGATATATTACCATTACTGTTTATGATAAACCTACGGCGCATTACAGCTATACGCCTGTAACACCTGTTGTTAATACGCCAAACATATTTAACAACGAATCTTCAGATAATGCAATAAGATTTAAATGGCTCTGGGGAGATGGTGACTCCCTGGTAACTACTTCAAGGGCTCCGGTGACCTACCAGTACAATGCAACGGGAACCTGGAACGCCTGCCTGATAGCCTTTAACCAGGCTGGATGTACAGATACATTCTGTTTGCCGGTTCAGACTATTATTGATCCACTTATAGACGTACCCAATGCGTTCACACCCAATAGTGGAGATGTCAATAGTGTGGTCAAGGTACGTGGTTTTGGTATCGCCAAAATGAGATGGATCATCTGGAACCGTTGGGGAAAGAAAGTATTTGAGACAGCCAACCGTAATGAGGGTTGGAACGGTAGGGTAAATGGAGCAGTTCAGCCGATGGACGTATATGTGTATACTTTGGATGTAGAATTTGCCGATGGGAAGAAGGCAACCAAAAAAGGTGATATAACTTTAATAAGATAATGTGATGATGAGAAGCGGTTATAAAATAGTAATTGGATTATGGGGTCTGATGTTTGGAATAGCAGCGCAGGCACAGGATCTTCATTTTTCCCAATTCATGAATTCACCACTTTTGACAAATCCTGCCAATACAGGATTTATCCCGGATGGTGATTACCGCCTCGGTGTAAACTTCCGCAATCAATGGGCATCGCTCACGCCTTATCCTTACAAAACAATGAGCGCTTTTGGTGATGCACAGATCTTGCAGAACCAGAATAATGATGGATGGGTTGGCATTGGTGGATTGATATTAAGGGACGTAGCCGGTAGCGGGGTGCTTACTTCCACCAGGATGTATGGTTCCATAGCCTATCACCAGATGCTGAACCTGGGAAGCTTGCTTAGTGCAGGTTTCAATGTTGGTTATGCCAATAAGCGGATCAATACAACCAATCTTACATTCCCCAGTCAGTGGAATGGTAAATTTTTTGATTCCCACCAGGTTGGCCAAATGCCAAGTTTTGCCAGCAACAACATAGGTTATCTTGACCTGCAGGCGGGACTGAACTATGCCTATTTCCCTAATAGCAATATGTATCTGAATATCGGGTTCTCTTCTCATCATATTAACCGTCCAAAAGAATCATTCTTTGATGACCAGCAGGGAGTGGATAACCGGATTGCAGTACGGCATACAGCTTTTGTGAATGGCAGCTTCAAACTAAATGATCAGTGGATCATCAATCCCAATGCCTATTATTCGCTGCAGGCAAAATCCTATGAATATGTATTGGGAATGAATGCGCATTATAACCTTTCCGGTGACGGAGAGAAAGTGCTGATTGGTGGATTGTATTACCGGAGCAGTGATGCGGTGATCCCGATGATCGGTTTGGGATTCAAGGATTATACTTTCACGTTCACCTATGATGCAACGATTTCTACCTTAAAGAATTACAATAATACACGCGGTGCACTTGAGTTCTCCCTGGTCAAGCAGGGTGTATTTGAAAAATACAATGGTAACCGCAGGGAAAGCATTTGTCCTTCCTTCAAAGCATATTAAAAATAATAGGCGATATCATAGGTTAGATCATATGATAAAATCTTAAGACCCGGGCCAAAGGCCCGGGTCTTAAGATTTTTACCGATTTTTACACCCATGAATGATACGTTGACCGCTTCTTCACTTACAGCTGAACATATTGCGTCATTCCGGAAGATTGTAGGCGAAGAGTATGTATTCATCGATGGGGAGGCCCTCCGCCATTATTCCCATGATGAAACCGAGAACCTGAGCTATTTACCCGAGGTTGTCCTGAAGCCTCGTACGGCCAAAGAGATCAGTGCCATTTTTACCATTTGCAACCAGCATCGTATTCCTGTAACCCCGCGTGGAGCAGGTACCGGGCTAAGCGGTGGAGCCCTGCCACATAAGGGCGGCGTGCTGGTATCTACGGAAAGAATGAATTCCATCCTGGAAATTGATGAACGTAACCTACAGGTGACCACGGAACCCGGTGTTATCACTGAAGTATTGCAAAATGCGGTAAAAGAAAAAGGCCTGTTCTATCCGCCAGATCCGAGCAGCAGGGGCTCCTGTTTTATCGGTGGAAATGTTTCAGCCAATAGCGGTGGACCCAAAGCAGTAAAATATGGCGTGGTAAAAGACTATGTGTTGAACCTGGAGCTGGTATTGCCCAACGGTGAGATCATCATGACCGGTGCCAATGTACTGAAGAATTCAACCGGGTATAACCTTACTCAATTGATAGTGGGAAGTGAAGGGACCCTGGGCTTTGTTACAAAGATTGTATTGAAGCTGATCCCGCTTCCTAAATATGACCTGCTGATGCTGGTTCCCTATGCTTCCCTGGAAAAGGCAAGTGAAACAGTGAGTGCAATTTTTCGTGCGGGGTTTACGCCAAGTGCAGTGGAACTGGTAGAGATCGATGCGTTGAAGATCGTAAGTGCCATGGTAGATAGTTTTGCTGTTCCTGTTAATGATGATATTGCTGCTCACCTGATCATAGAGGTGGATGGCAATAACCTGGATGTGCTGATGAGTGAAATGGAACAGATAGCAGAACTAACATCCCAATTTGAAGGAGGTGAGGTCTTCTTTGCTGATGATGCCCAACAGAAGGCTGAATTATGGAAGCTGCGCAGGCGAACAGCAGAAGCTATCAAACTGGCAGGTTATACCATTGAAGAAGATACTGTGGTACCTCGTGCAAATCTTCCGGCACTCGTTAAAGGAGTAAAAGACCTGGGAAAGAAGCATGGATTTCATGCCGTGTGTTATGGTCATGCCGGAGATGGTAATCTGCATATCCGGATAAAAAAAGAAGGCACGGTAAATAGTTTTGGTGACCCCGAAATGACAAAAAGCCTGCGCTCATTGTTTGAACTGGTGAAAGGCCTCGGTGGCACTATTAGTGGTGAGCATGGAGTAGGACTTGTGCAGAAACCATATATGGATGTGGTATTTAACCCCGTACAGCTGGAACTGATGAGAGGAATTAAAAAAGTATTTGATCCGAATAATATTTTAAACGCAGGAAAAATTTTCGATCTATGAGCAAGCCAGCTATCGAATCCACCCCAAAGAAGAACCTGAAAGGCACCTTCATACTTTTTCTTTCCATTGTGATCGGGATATTCGTGTTCATGATGGTGGCGATCATTATCGGGCAGACCAGGGGACCCCTTATGCCGGCACTCAATAAAAATTACCGGTTAACGGTGATCATTACTGCGGCAGTGTCCATTGTTTGCCTGTACTTTGCCAAAGCATTGTTTGCTAAAGAAATGGAAGCTGCTAAAAATTCCATAAATCCTTTAAATGAGAAACTAAACCTGCACCGGCAATCGTTGATCAAATACCTGCTGATCCTTGAAATGCCCGTGATGCTGAGCATTATTTTATACCTGCTTTGCGCAAATTTTGTTTTCCAGGTATATGCCGGAGTGTTTTTGGGATTTATGCTAACGATGACACCAACAAAGAAAAAAGTTGCCGAACAGTTAAGTCTCAATAGCATGGAGGCCCAGGAATTGCAATAGATGATCTTAATCTAATAGCTTTGAGATTTTGGATTTAAGATTTCAAACATAATATCCAAAATTTTGAATTATATAAAATAGGAGTACCATGAAAAAGTTGATCTGTATTTGTTTGGGAATTGCCTTCAGTGCTATGACATTGCATGCACAGGATGATGAAGGGGAGGATAAGGAAAAAGGATTTAAGAAAGAAAATCTGTTTACCGGTGGAAGCATTACCTTATCTTTTTTTAACGGTCAAACCCTCCTGGGAGCCAACCCGGTATTTGGTTACAAGTTGACAGATTGGGCTGATGCAGGACTTGCATTCAATTTTATCTATAATGGAGCCCGCGATTACCAGGTGTTCAATGACAAGATCCGCCAGACCGTATTGGGTCCCGGCGCCTTTGTTAGACTCTATCCTGTAAAGTTTTTATTTGCACAGGCCCAGTTTGAGCGCAATTTCAGCACATTGAAATATATCCCACCGGGTGGAAGTCCTACTGAGAAAAATAAAGCAAATGCCAATTCATTACTGGTAGGTGGTGGCATTGCACAGGGAAGACAGAAAGGGTCTAATTCTTTTTATTATATCTCTGTGTTGTTTGATGTATTGAAGGATGTGAATTCTCCTTACGTAAATGTTACTTACAATCCTGACAACCCTGCACAGCAACGAAAAACCATGCAGCCGATCATCCGGGCGGGTGTGAATGTGGGATTATTCCAGGGGCGTTACAGGTGATTTTGTCCCAACAGTAATATTGGGATGGATTGGGCTCCGATAAATATCGGGGCAAATTCCCCAATTTCAAAATCCAAAATGCTTTACAAGTTCTGATGGTTCATTCACGATCGTCAGTCTTTCCCTCGCAGCTTCATACAGGAATTCCTCCTGTTGCATTTGATTGATATGCCCGATGAGGTGATTGTAGAATCCATCAGAATTGATAATGTAGATTCTTTTATCATGAATGGAAAGTTGATTCCAGGTTACCATTTCAAACATTTCGTCCAGGGTGCCAAACCCTCCGGCAAGAATAACTGCAGCATCACAGAGATCATACATTTTTTTCTTACGCGTATGCATATTATCCACTACCAGTAGTTCAGATAAGGATTTATGTTCACGTTCCCAATCAACCAGTACCTGTGGTATCACACCGATCACTTTTCCTCCATTCAGCAACACTTCATCCGCAATGGTTCCCATAATGCCAACGCTTCCACCTCCATAAACAAGTGTAATATTATGGCTGGCCATTATTCGTCCAAGTTCAATGGCATGTTGCAGGTAAATTTTATTAACACCATTTTTTGATCCGCAGAAAACAGCAAGTGATTGGAGGGGCATACTTTATCTAAATTTTGGTACAAAGACAAGGCAAATTTGTTTACCTTACAAAATTAATCACCCATTAATTTAACCATGTCCGCATCTGTATTATTCACCTTTGTTATTGGTTATTTTGTTTTGCTGCTGACTGTTGCCTGGTATACTTCACGCAATTCCAATAATGAATCTTTCTTCATCGGTAATCGCAATAGCAACTGGATGCTGGTGGCTTTTGGCATGATCGGCACTTCTTTGTCTGGCGTTACGTTTGTGAGTGTGCCAGGAGGAGTGGGGGGTAGTGCTTTCTATTATTTCCAGGTAGTGATTGGGTACCTGTTCGGATACCTGGTGATAGCATTTGTTTTGCTTCCATTGTATTACCGGATGAACCTGACCAGCATTTACACCTATCTTGAAAAGAGATTTGGTATAAGTGCCCATAAAGCCGGTGCATTTTTCTTTATTCTTTCACGGGTAGTTGGAGCTACAGCGCGTTTATACCTTGTGATTAATGTGCTGCAAATTTTCATTCTGGATAAATTGGCCACGCCCATACCTTTTGTTGTAACTGCCCTGGTGATATTGCTGATGATCTTATTGTACACCTTTGAAGGTGGAGTTAAAACAATTGTTTATACGGATACGCTTCAAACTACCGGTATGCTGGTAGGCCTGGTAGTATGCACGATTGTTATTATCAAGGCCCTTGGCACTGATTTTTCCGGTGCATTATCCATGATGTCTGAAAAAGGATATACCCGGATGTTCAATATGGATGTCAACTCTGGATCCTACTGGCTCAAGCATGTGCTGGGTGGTATGTTCATTGCCATTGCCATGACGGGGCTGGACCAGGAGATGATGCAAAAGAATATCAGCGTACGAACCCTGAAGGATTCACAGAAGAATATAATGACCTTCACCGCTGTGTTGATGCTGGTGAATTTTCTTTTCCTTTTCCTCGGCGGTATTCTTTACCTCTATGCCAATACAAAAGGTATCTCTACTGCACCGGATGATCTGTTCCCAACTATTGCATTGAGCCCTGCATTCAGTGGAACTATCGGGGTCATCTTCGTGATTGCATTGATATCAGCCTTATTTCCAAGTGTGGATGGAGCCATTACTTCGCTGACATCCTGTTTCTGCATTGATATACTGGGAATAAATAAAAAAGAAACGGATGAAAAGAAAAAAAGGCGTACCCGTTTGAAGGTTCACTTCACCTTTGCCTTTATCTTTTTTATCATGACCCTGGTGTTTAAAGCCATTAATGATAAACTGATCATTGGTTTCATTCTAAAATTTGCAGGAGTAACATATGGACCATTGCTGGGTCTGTTTGCATTCGGCATATTAACCAAACGCAAACTGAATCAAAAGCTGATCTGGACCGTTTGTATTGTAGCGCCACTGTTAACCCTGGTCATTGATCTTTTAAGCAGTCCGGAAGTTTATGAAAAGATGTGGCATACAACACTTGGACTGGGTGATATTTCCAATACCCTGTTCCATGGCTATAAAATAGGCTTTGAACTTATCCTCATCAATGGTATCCTTACATTCCTGGGTTTATGGATGATATCCAAAAAAACATCGCTTGAAGTGGCAGCATCGCCTGCCTGGCAATCCTAGATTATGGACATTATCGATCCAGCCATACAGGCTTACGCCGAAAAGTATACTTCGCCAGAAGATGCTTTATTAGCCGAGGTTTCTGCCTTTACCCAGAGCCATCATAAAGAACACCATATGCTGAGCGGTCATTTACAGGGTAAATTCCTGGAAATGGTTAGCTGGATGATCCGCCCCCGCAGGATCCTGGAGATCGGCACCTTTACCGGTTACAGTGCCCTCTGCCTGGCCAAAGGGATGGCACCGGATGGGGAATTGCATACAATTGAGCTCAGGGAGGCTGATTCTGCCAAAGCCAGGGAGTTTTTTAACGCTTCTTTTACAGGACGTATAATTTCCCACACAGGCAATGCGTTAGAGCTGCTTCCCGTTATAAACGAGACCTGGGACCTGGTTTTTATCGATGCTGACAAGGTCTCCTACATCGAATATTTTAAGCTTGTTTTACCAAGAGTCCGGCAAAACGGGTTTATCTTAGCAGATAATGTCTTCTTTCACGGGCAGGTACTGGAAGAACCGACGAAAACAAAGAATGCAAAGGCCATGAAGGCCTTTTCGGAATATATCAACGAAAGGCAAGACATAGACAAAGTAATGATAACCATCCGGGATGGGCTATACCTGATCCGGAAATTATAATACCTGTTCAGTTTAAATCCTTAAGGCTATATCCATGCAAAACATCCGACACCTGCTCCTTTTTACATTCCTTGCCGCCAGTATTGCCGGGCGAACGCAGGGGAATGAAACCGTTCTACAATACATCGAGACCTACAAAGCCATTGCAGTTGCTGAAGAGCAACGCTCCGGTGTTCCCGCTTCAATTACCCTGGCCCAGGGCATTCATGAAACCATGGCAGGTACCAGTGAACTGGTGTTGTCATCAAATAATCACTTCGGGATAAAATGTAAGGCCGGGTGGACAGGGGAATCCGTCTCCCATGATGATGACCGCAAGGGGGAATGTTTCCGGAAATATGATGATCCAAAGGATTCCTATCGTGATCACTCCGATTTCCTGAAAACCGGTCAACGTTATGCTTTCCTGTTTGAAATGGACCCACTTGATTATGAAAAATGGGCCTATGGCCTGAAAAAAGCAGGTTATGCTACCAATCCCAAATATCCCCAGATACTCATCAAACTGATAGAAGATTACCACCTGCAGGATTTCACCCTTATCGCTATGGGTAAAATGGAAGCGGGGCAGGAAATGGTGGCAAAGATCAAAGCCGCAAGTAAAGAGCCAGAGGCTACCTATGCTAAAGCTGCGGTGACCAAAGAAACTGTTGCAGTAGTTGAGGAACCAGTGCAGCCGGATTATCCTTCCGGTGAGTTCCGGATCAATGATACAAGAGTTGTATTTGTAAAGAAGAATACTCCCTTACTTTCCATAGCACAGGAATATCATGTACCCCTGGCAAGGATCTTTGAATTCAATGAAATGCAGGAAACAGAAGAACTGCAAAAAGACCAACTGGTATACCTCCAACGCAAACGGAAGACCGGTGCCAATGAATATCATATTGTAAAGCCGGGTGAAACCCTTGCATATATTGCCAGCGTTGAATGCATTCGTATGGAAGCTTTGCTGGAATTAAATTATTTAAGTGTAGCTGCCAGGCCAGCTGTGGGCGAGCAGTTGTATCTTCACAAAAAAGCGCCAGCTATGCCAAAACTGGATATGAGGATAGCCGCTGGCCAGACGATTGAATAACCAATATTATTTTCCATCATTATGGCGGTAATCAGGGTACATGACAAATCATTTGAGACCTATTTATCTGAAGAAACAATATCACAAAGAGTAAAATCGATCGGGGAAGCTATCAATGCAGATTATGCAGGTAAGCGTCCTTTTTTTATTGCCATACTGAATGGCTCATTCATGTTTGCTTCCGATCTTTTCAAGCACCTGACCATTGATGCAGAACTTTGCTTTATCAAGCTTGCCTCCTACAAAGGCATGCGTTCATCGGGTAAAGTGGTTACCTCCATCGGGCTGGATGATGATATTTTTGGAAAGGATATAGTGATCGTGGAAGACATTGTAGATACGGGGAAGACCCTGACAAATTTTCTGCCCAAGCTGCAGCATCAGCAACCAAAATCTCTCCGAATTGCCACACTGCTCCACAAATCGGAGGCTACCGAATACCCGTTGCAACTGGATTATGTGGGGTTTGACATTCCCAACAAATTTGTAGTAGGTTACGGGTTGGATTACGAGGGTTTGGGTAGGAATCTCAAGGAGATTTACCAACTCGTATAGTTTTTCCTATACATTATCAGCCTTTTTTATGAATTTTAGGGCCAATATATCCAATTGAAGACCATCCTCCACATATTAATATGCCTGTCCATTACTTCATCTGTATATTCCCAGCAATTTTATATCCGTGGCGAAGTAAAAGATGAATCCGGCAATCCATTGCAGAATGTGACTATTCTCAATGTTCGCACGGGTTATGTATATAAGACAGGTACTTCCGGTTCTTTTGGTATTATCAATACTCAACGAATTGATACATTCACGGTTTCCCAGGATGGATATATATCGGAAAGATTCATCGCCAATGCCGATAATGTGGCAACAGTGAAACTCAAACTGGCGCCAGCCGGTTCTTCCACTTCCAGGCTGAATAAACTTTCTTCTTTTACCAGCGGGATGGCCAAAGATGAACAACGAAAATGGTTTGCCGGTGATGAAACCTATGCCAGCATCATAGAGAATCATTTCGTGAGTGCCAAAAGATTTCCCAATACGGGGATTTCAATGAATGTTGACCGGGCCTCTTATAGTAATATCCGAAGATTTATTACACTCAACACCATGGTACCGCCGGATGCAGTGCGTATTGAGGAAATGTTGAATTATTTCAATCTCAATTATACAAAACCTGCGGGCAATGATCCTTTCGCTGTTCGTACAAAACTGACAGGCTGTCCCTGGAATCCGCTCAACCAGTTATTCTATATCAATTTGTCCGCAAGAAAATTAAACCTTGATGCATTACCACCCAGCAACCTGGTGTTCCTTATTGATGTATCAGGGAGTATGGACATGACCAACCGGCTACCACTGCTTAAATCCGCATTTAAAATGCTTGTAAGCAATTTGCGGGCGAAAGATTCGGTGGCAATTGTTGTATATGGCGGCATCACCGGCATCATGTTAAATACTACCAGCGGTGGAGAAAAGGAAAAGATCCTGAAAACGATTGATGAATTAACTCCGGGTGGTGCCACACCGGGTGAGTCCGGGATAAAGCTGGCATACAGTGTGGCACGGAATCACTTTATCAAGGGAGGAAATAACCGCGTCATCCTGGCTACTGACGGTGATTTCAATGTTGGACTTCGTACCGAAGATGAATTGAATGAATTGATCTCCCGTCATCGCGAATCAGGCATTTATCTTACCTGCCTGGGTGTTGGCATGGGCAATTATAAGGATTCCAAGATCCAGACACTGGCTCGTAAAGGGAATGGAAATTTTGCTTACCTGGATAATTTCGATGAAGCGCAGAAGGTATTGATGAAGGAATTTGCACAAACATTATATGCCGTGGCAGATGACGCATATATGAATGTTGAATTCAATCCGGAATATGTAAAGGAATACCGACTGATCGGTTTCGATAATAAGGTTGGGGCAATTGTGGATTCGCTGGCCATGGTAGAAGGAGGGGAGATAGGATCAGGGTATGCCATGATCGGCGTATTTGAAATTGAACCTGCACAAGCGAATCTCAAAATGGATAGTGCGCTAAGCCTTCCCGGGAAATTTGCCGATATCAAACTCAAGTACCGCAATCCAAATGATACAACTATGCGTTACTTCAGTTTCTCAAGTACATACCAGTTTGAGCCCTTTGCCAAAATCGAGAATCATTATCGTTTTTCTGCAGCAGTAGCCATGTTCGGCTCATTGTTGAGAACTTCAACCTATTCCAAAGCCATCAACTGGAATGATCTGGCCCTGTTGGCTGGCTCATCTGCCAACCTGGAGGATCTAAGTCAAAAGGAATTCGTGACCATTGTGAACCAGGCCAGGGAATTGTACACTAAAACAAAAAAGAAGAAAAAGCAGAAAGAGCCTTAGTTAACCTGAAATATTACTTGTTTAACTGAATTTGGGATTTTTTAATTCGCCGCAGCGGAGAAAAAAAAGTCCCGATGGTTATCGGGACAAATCTTATAATCAGATATTTTTATTGATGGTGATTAATGATGGTGATGCTGATGCGCTTCTACCATTTTGGTAAACTCATCTGCTGAAATTTCATTCTCAAGAGGTTTCACTTCTTTTTCTGCCCACTCAAATATCTTTTGTGTCTGGAGACGATTGAATGCATCCTCAACGTACTTACGGTCCTTCATCATCTTTTCCACGTAATCATTTACCCATGGCTGCTGTTCAGCATCTGCACCTAACTGTCCACCCATATAGCCGAATAATTGCTGTTTGGCAAAGGCACGCACTTCTTCAGGTTGAACATCGATAGCACTGTCTTTAACGATCTTCTCAGTTATCAAAGTCCATTTCAGCTGATTGAGGAATACGGGGAATTCTCTTTCTACCTGCTCGTCTGATTTAGAAGTATCAGTATTGGGATCGCCCTGGGTTTTGAGCCATTTCTTCAGGAAACCTTCAGGGAATTTAATCTCGGTATGGTCTACCAACTGATGATAGATCTGATCATGGATCTGGTTCCTTGCCTGGCTTTTCCAGTAAGCGGCGATCTCCTCTTTTATTTTATTTCGGAAATCAGCTTCGGATTTTACTTCCTGGCCGGGATAAAGTTGATTGAAGAATTCTTCATTCAGTTCTCTTTTTTCCAGCAAACCGATCTTGGTGATCTGGATCTTGAAATGCTTTTTGGCAGATTCAGGATCAGCTTTATCTAAACCAAGGTCGCTGATTATGAAATCCAGTTCCTTTTCATCAAAAGCCTGGTCGAGCTGCACCACCACAAAATCGTTCACCACTTTACCCATCAGGTTTTTGCGGAAACTTTCTTTAAAATATTTAAGGAGGAGGGAGTTATCTTTTTTAATTCCGGGTTCGTGTTCAATGGCATTATTATCCACTTCAGTAAAAAGAACATTCAGAACGTTCTCATCTGAACCTACAGTAGTTTCATCCTTCATATTACCATACCTGTTCTGCAGGCGGGCAATTTCGGAGTTGATCATATCATCTGTAATGGTCACCTTATGTTCAGTGATGGAAACTTTTGCCAGTTCAGGCAAATTAAACTCAGGTTTCATACCCACTTCAAAATGAAAGGTGTAATCTGCGGGATTATTAACGTCAAGCTGGCGGATATCCGCTTCCAGTGGAAGCGGTTGTGCAAAAATATCCAGCTTGTCGTTCTGGATATAGCTGATCAGTTCGCGGTCAACGGAGCGAAGTACTTCATCGGTAAACAGGGAAGGGCCATACATTTTCTTGATGAGGCCTGCCGGTACCATGCCTTTACGAAAACCTGGAATATTGGCTCTTTTGCTGTAATCTTTAAGTGCCTTTTCGAAGGGGGGCAGATAATCTTTCTTTTCCAGCTTCACGGTCAGCTTTTCATGTAACAAGCCGATGTTTTCTTTGGTAATTGTAGCCATATCAACAAGTTTAGAAGAGGTTTAGAAGTTTAAGAGGTTTAAGAAGTTTAAAAGGGGAAGAACTTCTTGAACCTCTTAAACCTGTTGAACTTTTTAAACTTTTTATTGTCCGGATGGAGGGACTCGAACCCCCACACCTTACGGCATCAGATCCTAAGTCTGACGTGTCTACCAATTTCACCACATCCGGAAAAAAGAACTGTCTATTCGTTTGGATAACGGTCGTCCCGATAGTCATCGGGATTTGGCAACCGGATGCTCAAAATGTAAAACAAGTATCCTGCCAGTTGGGTTCACTTGTATGTATTTGAGCCGCCGGGTATTGACCCAATCCCGATAATTATCGGGACTAAATATTCAAACGGGTTGCAAATGTATGCCATTTCAGGCAAAGGAAGAGGCCGGTTTTTCGTAAATTCGTAGACAATGGAAACTGTTGAACAGATACCGAAGTATAACCTAAACGAAGAGCAGGAAAAGAAGCTGATTCTCCGTGAGTACCGTTCTCTTTTACGATCCCTGAAAGCCAAAATAAAACCGGGCGACAAGGATAATATCCGGCGGGCCTTTGAAATGAGCGCTGATGCCCACAAGACCATGCGACGCAAAAGCGGCGAACCTTATATCCTTCATCCCCTGGCAGTGGCCAAGATCTGCGTGGAAGAGATAGGCCTTGGTGTGCGTTCCACTATTTGCGCCCTTATGCATGATACTGTGGAGGATACCGATATTTCCCTGGAAGACGTTGAACGGGAATTTGGACAGGAAATAGCCCGGATAGTTGACGGGTTGACCAAAATCTCCAATGTTATAGACGTCAATGCCTCCCGGCAGGCTGAGAATTTCAAAAAGATACTGTTGACCCTGACGGATGACCCCCGTGTGATCCTTATCAAGCTGGCTGACCGTCTCCACAATATGCGGACCCTGGAAAGCATGAAGCGGGAAAAGCAGCTTAAAATATCTTCTGAAACGGTTTATGTATATGCCCCGCTTGCTCACCGCATGGGACTGTATAATATTAAGACCGAGATGGAAGACCTGGCCATGAAATATATGGAGCCCGAGGTCTATAAGGATATTGCACAAAAACTGGCTGAAACAAAACGCGAACGTTCCAAATATATTAACGAGTTCATCAAACCAATCAAAGAAAAACTCGAAAAGGGAAAATTCAATTTCGATATTTACGGTCGCCCTAAAAGCATTCATTCCATTTCCAATAAAATGAAGAAAAAGGGAGTGGCATTTGAAGAAGTGTATGATCTCTTTGCAATTCGTGTAATACTTGATTCACCACAAGACAAGGAAAAAGAAGATTGCTGGAAAGTATATTCCATGATCACGGATGAATATACTCCTTCACCTGAACGATTGAGAGACTGGTTGAGCAATCCCAAATCAAATGGATATGAAGCGCTGCATACTACTGTGATGGGCCCACAGGGTAAATGGGTGGAAGTGCAGATACGAACCAAGCGGATGAATGAGATAGCTGAAAAAGGTCTGGCAGCTCACTGGAAATACAAGGAAGGAACGGCTGATGAGAATCGTTTTGACCAGTGGTTCCAGCAGATACGTGAGGTGATCAGTAACCAGGAAACAGAGAGCATCGACTTCCTGGAAGATTTCAAAACCAGTTTTCTTGCGGAAGAGATATATGTATATACACCCAAGGGTGATGTAAAAATGTTGCCTACCGGTTCAACCGCACTTGATTTTGCCTTTTCCATCCATAGCGCCATTGGTGTAAAGACCATTGGAGCCAAGGTAAACCACAAGCTTGTTCCCATCAGCCATAAATTAAGAAGCGGGGACCAGGTAGAGATCATTACCAGTAATAAACAGAAGCCTTCGGAAGACTGGCTTGGTTTTGTTGTTACCGCAAAAGCCAGGGGAAGGATCAAGGATGCATTGAAAGAAGAGAAGCGGATGATTGCGGATGAAGGAAAGTACACGCTGCAAAGAAAGTTGGAAGGCCTGGGTGCTACGATGAATCATCAGAATATTGATGAACTGGTGCATTGGTATAAGCTGCAATCTCATCTTGACCTCTTCTACCAGATAGCAGTAAAGAATATTGACCTGAAGGACCTGAAAGAATTCAAGGTGTTGGGAGAGAAGATTGAACCTCCTAAACCAATAGTAAAAACTGTACATGATTTCAAACAGGATATCCTGCCGCATCAACATCCTATTGCACGGAAGGATACTGAACTGGTCATATTTGGAGAAAGTAGCGATAAGATCGTATATAACCTCGCCAATTGCTGTAAGCCAATACCCGGTGATGACGTATTTGGGTTTATCACAACGGGTAAGGGATTGACCATTCACAGGACCAATTGTCCCAATGCAGCAAAACTGCTTGCCAATTATGGGCATCGCGTGGTAAAAACCAAATGGGCCAAGAACAAGGAGATTTCCTTCCTTACAGGTTTAAAAATTGTGGGTATGGATGATGTGGGTGTTATTCATAAGATCACCAATCTTATATCAGGTGAGTTACGGATCAATATCAGCGCTCTTAGTGTTGAGGCAAAAGAAGGTTTATTTGAAGGTAATATCAAAGTATACGTTCATGATAAGGAAGAACTGGATGACCTGGTATCCAGGTTAAAGGGGCTGCCGGGGATTGAATCCGTTGAACGATATGATACAGAGGATATAGCTACATGATAGTCTTTTCCGGAACCAGGAGGATTTCCATGCAGGAATATTGATACAAATCAGGTAACGTTCGTTTATTTTTTTCCACTTTATTTAGTTGTTCAGGTCTGGAAAAATAATTCGGTGACTTTTTGCTGAGGATGTATTTTTGCTGCCGCCAGGCAATTCATTAGCTGCAGATTGCCTGCGTTTAACACAACCAACCCGATTATGATAGATGTATTACTTGGCCTTCAATGGGGAGATGAAGGAAAGGGGAAGATCGTTGATTATTTCGCAAAAGATTATGATGTAGTAGCCAGGTTCCAGGGAGGTCCCAATGCGGGCCATACATTATATGTTGCCGATAAAAAGATTGTTTTACACCAGATACCTTCCGGCGTTTTTCACACTAATAAGCTCAATTTTATTGGTAATGGCGTAGTGCTTGATCCCGTTGTGCTTAAAAGGGAATGTGATACTGTTGCTTCTTTTGGTGTTGACCTGAAGAAGAATTTATTTATTGCCGAGCGAGCCCACCTGATCCTGCCCACACACCGGGCATTAGATAAAGCGGCCGAGGCCTCAAAAGGTAACCAAAAGATCGGATCTACCTTAAAAGGTATTTCTCCCACTTATATGGATAAGACCGGGAGAAATGGATTACGGGTAGGAGATCTCCTGGATAAGAATTTTACTACCGCCTATATCAAACTCCGGTTGAAGCACCAGAGATTGCTGGATAATTATGCATTCACCGAGGATATCACTCCCTGGGAGGAAGAATTCTTTGAAGCATTGGAATTCCTGAAGCAATTGAATATAGTAAACGGTGAATCTTTTATCAATAAGCAATTGCAGGCAGGCAAGAAAGTACTGGCTGAAGGAGCGCAGGGAAGCATGCTGGATATTGATTTTGGTACATTTCCTTTTGTAACCTCTTCCAATACCATTTCTGCCGGTGTTTGTAGTGGATTGGGAGTAGCCCCCCAAAAGATCAGGGAGGTATTTGGCGTCACAAAGGCCTATTGTACACGTGTTGGAGCAGGTCCTTTCCCAACTGAACTGGATAATGACCTGGGAGAGGCATTACGTAAAACAGGGAATGAATTTGGGGCAACCACAGGCCGTCCGCGCCGTTGTGGATGGATTGATCTGGTAGCATTGAAATATGCATGTATGATCAATGGAGTGACCAGCATTGTAATGACCAAGGCAGACGTACTGGATGCTTTCAGGGAGCTGGAAGTTTGTACGGCCTACAAGGTAAACGGAAAAGAAACGGATGAAATTCCCTTTCGCATTGACCGTCAGGATGTACAGCCCGTGTACAAAAAATTTGCGGGCTGGGACAAGCCCAGCAGTGCAGCAAAATCAGCAAAGGAGTTGCCTGATACCATGACTACGTATGTAAGTTTTATTAACCAGTATTTAGGGGTTAATATTCAATATATTTCAAATGGACCAGGAAGGGATCAGTTGATTTCCCTAGGGAAATAAACGGGGTAAAAAAAATGATTAAAAATTTGGCTAATTAAAAACTTCGCTGAAATTTTACACATATAACCCTATCAGTGTATGGCACCAAAATCCGATAAGGAAAAAAAAGTAGGAAAAACTAGCCCGGCCCCCGGCAAGGCTTCATCAAAAAAAGAATCTCCCAAGCCCAAAAAGGAAGAGGAAGTAGATGATGAGGATGATCTTGATGATGAGACAGAAGGTGATGATGCACCTGCTGCCAAAAAAGGCGGCAAAGCGGCAACATCTACCAAAAAGAAAAAAGATGAGGATGATGACGATGACGACGACGATTCCGGAGAGGAAGAAGTTGATGATTGGGATAAAGTAGAAGAAGAGGAAGAATGGGATCCAGATTTTGACGAGTTTGACATCCCCAAATCAAAAGGTAAAAAAGCCGGTCCTGCTGCAGGAGGCAAGAAAGCCGCTGATGATGATGATGATCTGAAAATGGATGATGAGTTCAAAGATATGTTTGGGGGTGGCGATGGCGGCTACGAGGAAGAAGAGGACGATTATTAATCCCGATAGCTATCGGGACTAAATACAAAATCTTGTTGGCTTTTCCAATAACCGATTTTCACCTTGTAAAAGGAAAAGTGTTGAACTTCACAAGCAGGTTCAACACTTTTTGTTTTCTGGATAACCATTGCTATAATATTCCTCCTCATACCCAGGAATGCCTTATAGCCTGTGGGGCAAAACGCGTATTGAAACTATCATCGGGCAATGCCATTTCCTCTTTACAGGCATTCATTGATTCGGAGAAATGCTGGCTTTTTGGCCACCTGGGATATGATCTCAAAAATGAGCTTGAGCCGCTTACATCCTCGCATAATGACCCAATTGGCTTTCCGGATCTTTTCTTTTTTGAACCATCCATTCTCATTCGACTTTCCGAAAAAGAACTGACAATTGAAGGAGATGATCCTGGTAGTACTTACCGGGAGATCATGGAAAGTGGTATTCCATTCACAAACGGCGCAAATGATGTTAATGCCATAAGTAGCCGTTTAGCACGCGATGAATATTTATCAATTATTAAACGGCTGAAACAACATATTCTACGGGGAGATTGTTATGAGATCAACTATTGCCTGGAATTCTTTGCCAGTGATTCAACGATTGATCCATTAGAAACCTACCGGCTCCTAAGTGCAGTTTCTCCCAATCCATTTTCAGCATTTTACCGGGTAGAAGATAAATGGATGATCTGCGCAAGCCCGGAACGGTTCCTTAAAAAGCAGGGAAGTCATATTTTATCTCAACCCATAAAAGGAACTTCAACCCGAATAAAGGGTAATGAAGCAATGGATGCGCATAAGAAAGAAGATCTTTTTAATAGTTCAAAAGACCGTTCGGAAAATGTAATGGTAGTTGACCTGGTACGTAATGACCTGGCAAAGGTTTGTGAAGAAGGAACAGTGAAAGTAGATGAGTTATATGGTATTTATTCCTTTCCGCAGGTACACCAGATGATCTCAACCGTTAGTGGTGAACTGAAAAAAGATATTTCCTTTGAGGAGATCATAAGGGCCAGTTTTCCCATGGGCTCCATGACAGGTGCACCCAAAAGGCGGGTAATGGAATTAATTGAAGAGTATGAAAAAACCAGGAGGGGTATTTTTTCAGGTGCTTTAGGTTACCTGTCTCCCGGCGGTGATTTTGATTTCAATGTCATTATTCGCAGTATTTTTTATAATGAAACCGCACGTTATGTATCCTTCCTTGCAGGTTCCGGCATTACCTTTTACAGTGAACCTGCGAAGGAATGGGAGGAGTGCCTCGTAAAAGCCGCAGCCATGAAAGAAGTTCTTACAAAGTCCTGATTTCCTCTCTCAAAATGCCGCTATGGTATGATGTTTGAATTTTATATACCTATTTAAAAAATAAAAGTATGAGATACAACAGGTTCATTGTTATTATGATGATCGTTTCGCTGGCAGGTAGTAATTGTAAGAACATGAATAAGACCCAAAAAGGCGCAGCAATTGGTGCTGGTGGGGGTGCAGTTATAGGAGGGGTAATTGGTAAGGCAACAGGAAATACGGCCCTGGGTGCTATTATAGGTGCCACTGTAGGCGGTGTAACCGGTGCAGTGATTGGCCGGAAAATGGACAAACAGGCTGAAGAAATAAAGAATGAAGTGCCAGGCGCCAAAGTGGAAAGAGTAGGTGAGGGTATTGTGGTGGAGTTCAATAACAAGATACTGTTTGGCTTTGATCGTGCTGATCTTGGCGATCAGGCAAAAGGCAGCCTGAACGAACTGATCCAGATCCTGAATAAATATCCTGATACCAATATCGAGGTACAGGGCCATACCGATAATGCCGGTACCGATGATTATAACCAGGGATTATCCGAAAGGAGGGCTGCTGCTGTTGCAGCTTATCTTAGGAATAATAATATCAGATCTTCCCGTATCACTACAAAAGGATTTGGGGAAAGCGCTCCAAAATATTCCAATGATACTGATGACGGACGCTCACAAAACCGCAGGGTAGAATTCCTTATCACAGCAAATGAAAAGATGAAGGAAGATGCTAAAAAAGAAGCTGGCAATTAAGAATTAATGAATCATTAAACAGGAAATAATCTTTAAACAAATACACTTATGAAAGCAAAACTGATGCTGTTCGGCATAATGATCCTTGCTGTAACCATTACCAATGCACAAAAAACAAGTTTCGGATTAAGAGGAGGAGTTAATTTTTATAATCTCACAGGTAAAGAAGCTGACGGTGACAAACTGGATAATAAATTAAAAACCGGGTTCAATGTTGGCGTTAATGCAGAAATACCGGTTGGAATTGATTTTTATGTTCAGCCAGGAATTATCTATTCATCCAAGGGCGCATCTGACGTGTTTGGAACAAAGAATAAAATAAATATTGGCTACATTGAAATTCCCGTAAACCTTCTTTATAAACCGGATTTGGGAACAGGCAAATTATTGCTGGGCTTTGGGCCTTATGCAGCCTTTGGGATTGGCGGCAACTATGTATTTGATGCCAGTGGCGTTGATAAGAAGCCGGTAAAATTCAAGAACCAGATAACCGTTGCAGAAGCGATAGCAAACGATAATTATTATGTTAAGGGTTTTGATGCAGGTGCCAATTTCTTATTTGGATATGAGTGGTCAAACCGGTTCTCTGTACAATTAAATGCAGGACTGGGACTGGTAAATATTTTTACAAAGGTTGAGAATATTGATCCGGGAAAGTCCAGTCTAAAGAATACAGGATTTGGTGTTTCTGTTGGCTACAGATTTGCGAAGTAAATAGCTTCTGGCAGCTAATAGCTAGAAGCTGCTATTTGGTAAAATTATAAGTTATGAAAATCGGCCTACCCTGGTAGCTGATCTCAGAGCGTAATACCATGGAGTTGTCATCTGCTGAAATTATTTTGAAACGATAACCATCTGTAATATCCTTTGCCTTTACACCGCCTTCCAGTTTCTTGTATTGAAAGATGGCCTGGTCGGCTTCTGTGCGATAAGACCAGATTATATTCTTTTGTCCGGGTAAACAGCCCTGCTGATTTTGGGAGATTGTATAAGAGCCATAGCCATTATTTGGTAAAACCCAGGTACTTCCTTTCAGGCAGGCTTCAGTTCCTTCATCAAGTAATTGTATTCTACGCAGTTCACTGGAAGCCAGTCCTTCATAACTGATCTGGTTGAGGGTCCAGGTGCCTTTAATTGCATTCCGGCTTACCATAGTAGCTTTTTTAGAGGAATTACAGCCAGTTAAAAACAAAAATCCGGCGAATAAAACTATAATGATTCTTACAATTGAACGTACCATATCGGTTAATTTATTACGCATACTAAAAATATTGTGCCAATCACTGATTGGCACAATATCCTAAATTAAAGTATATCTAATTGATTATTCCTTTATTGCCACCTTATTAGCGGTAGTTACAGCTTCAGGGTTCAATAATAACTGAAGAGATTCATTAAGGATATCAAATTTCCGTGTCAGGAAGATATCCATCTTAGGAGCCGGTAATTGCAATTCATATTTTCCATTGGAAGCAATTGACTTTTCAAAACCCGGATTTAGTTTATTGAATTCAACCAGGTCCATGGAAATATATTTTATGATAACAAGGGAATTATATCGGCCGGTTATAGATTGCAATTTTGCGTCAGCAATTAATGTTCTTGCTGTATCAGCCAGTAACCTGGCAGCATTTTCGGATTTTGTGAGCGTAGTAACTCCGCCAACACCTTCCATCATATAATGGGTGGCAATGAATTTCTTTACATGGTTCCTTGATTCCAGCGGCAGGAATTGCTGCAACTTCCAGAAATCGTGGCTACCACTTCTGCGGATGGCAGCATCAACATTACCGGATCCGCAATTATATGCGGCTATCACAAGTAACCAATCGCCATAAATTCCATACAGACTCGTGAGATAACGGGAAGCAGCATGCGTGCTTTTTATAAGGTCCCTTCTCTCATCCACTTTGGCGCTAACCCTAAGGCCCATATTCCGGGCAGTGGCAGGCATAAACTGCCAGGGACCTACGGCCCCGGCGCCTGAGCGTGCATTGGGTTTAAGGAAGGATTCTATGACAGCGATATATTTGAGCTCCTTGGGAAGACCGTGCTTAACCAGCACTTCATCCATCATATCAAAATAAGGTTTGCCATTGGCCTTTACCTCATCCATCTTCTTTCCGAATTTACCCATATAGTCCTCAACAAAGCTGACTACCATGGGATTTAACTCATCCATAGTTACCCCGTCCTGGTCTGTTTCAGTAATAAACAGGTCCTTGAATGCCGCTTTTGGATCGTTCAGGGAAGGAGTAGGCTTGCCCAGGGAATCCAGTTTATCACCGAGCGTATCTATTTGGTAATGGGAGGGTTGAGGTTGACCTGGCGTTTCAGCGTGCGCGTTTCCGGACAGGAAGAAAGCGAAACAGGAAATGATAAGTAGTTTCTTTAACATCACAGCGAAATTTTAGTTCCTAAAACCAGGCAGTGCCGGGCTTATCGCAGGAGGTTCATTTTTGCTTTGGATATTGCTCCATAAGCTTGTTCGAAACGCGGAGCAAAGATAATTCATTGAACCGGCCCGAGAGCACCTGCAAGCCAAAAGGCATGCCAGAACTGTGTGTATAAAGAGGGACAGAAATGGCAGGAATTCCAACAAGATTTGCCATAACTGTATAAATATCAGCGAGATACATTGAGATAGGATCAGTCATTTTCTCCCCTATGCGGAACGCTATCGCGGGTGTAGTAGGAAGAAATATAAAGTCGAATTGATTGAAAATCAATTTAATTTTTTCATAAAGTAGTTTTCTAACTTTTTGGGCCCGGGTGAAATAAGCGTCGTAATAGCCGGAGCTAAGTACGAAGGTTCCAAGCATTATCCTCCTTCTGACCTCCTTTCCAAAGCCTTTAGACCGGGTTTCTTTGTAGAATTCGACCAGATCATTGGTGGCTACCGGGGCCCGGTAACCATATTTAATCCCGTCGTAGCGGGAAAGATTGGAAGAAGCCTCGGCGGTGGTCAGTACATAGTAGGCAGGGACAATATATTCAAGCAGATCAAATTCAACTGCCTCTACTTCATGCCCCTTTTGCTTTAGATCGTCAAGGGTGCCCTGCATGGCTTTGGAGATCTCGGGGTCAAGGCTGGGGTGGTTGAGCGCCTCGTTAAAATAGGCGATCCGGTATTTCCGGTTTTCCGTCAGCGAACGGGTGTAATGCTCAACCGGACGTTCGGACACAGTGCTGTCAAAATCATCAGCTCCTGACATTACTTCAAGGAGAAGCGCAGCGTCCGGAATATTATTTGAAAAAATGCCGATCTGGTCAAAAGAAGATGCATATGCAATTAGCCCATACCTGGAAATTCGGCCATAGGTGGGTTTCAGTCCAACGATGCCGCAAAGATCTGCCGGCTGCCGAACAGAACCCCCGGTATCACTTCCCAGGGAAACCATACAAAGACCTGCCTGAACAGCAACTGCCGAACCACCGGAAGAACCACCGGGAATACGGGTTTCGTCCAATGCGTTCAATACTTTACCGTAGGCTGAATTCTCATTGGTAGAGCCCATGGCAAACTCATCACAGTTGAGCCGTCCAATAATGATGGCATCCTCAGCCAGTAATCTGTCGATAGCGGTAGCTGAATAAATGGAAGTAAACCCATCCAGTATTTTGGAAGATGCAGTGAGCAAATGATCTTTATAGCAGAGCACATCTTTTATACCAATGACAACACCATGCAGTTTTGCCAATGAGTTGTTCTGCATTCTTTGTTGATCCAGCTCTCGCGCTTTTTGCAGGGCTTCTTCTTCGTATACTTCTATGAATGCATTTAGGCGGGAAGTTTTTTTTATCTGCTCAAGATAATGCTCAACAGCCTGCACACAGGTAGTATTTCCTTCCTGTAAGCGTTGATGGTATTGCTCAATAGAGGAGAATTCAAACAAAGAAGAGGTTCTTTTTTGATCCAAAAAAGATGAATGAAGAGAGGGGAATGTATTTGCTTATTAGCTCTTGATCTCGTTAGTATGTTCTTCGATCTCTTTTTTCACATTGCTCTTGGCATCGTTAAACTCACGAACACCTTTTCCAAGACCTCTCATCAACTCAGGAATTTTGCGGCCACCGAATAGCAACAATACAATAATGAGAATGATAATGATCTCATTAGTTCCCAACACACCCAATAAATTTGCCTGTATCATAATAGTTGAAAATTAGGTAACAAAGATAATGTTTCTTACTTGGAAATTAAATGTTAACGGTCAGGGCCTATAAAGAAAAAGACCCTCCGCCGCGGCGGAGGGTCTTATATTAAAAAGCTTTGATGTCTTTATTTGATATCTTTTTATGTACTTATTCTGCTTCTGTAGTGATCACACGTTTTTCACGGATCCTGGCGCTCTTACCACTACGTTTGCGCTGGTAGAACAGTTTGGCGCGGCGAACATTACCGGCTTTATTCACTACGATGGAGTCAATATTGGGAGAAGAGTAGGGGAAAACCCTTTCAACACCCACACCATCAGAGATCTTACGAACTGTGAAAGTAGCGGTGAAGCCTGAGCCCTGACGCTTGATCACATCCCCTTTAAAAGACTGGATCCTTTCTTTATTACCTTCAATGATCTTGTAATTGACGGTAATATTGTCTCCTGGCTTAAAGCTGGGGAACTCTTTTTTACCACTCAACTGCTCGTGTACGTATTTTATAGCGCTCATGACTGACTTTTTTATCGGGAGGCAAAGGTAGGATTGTGAAGCGATAACTCCAAATATTTGGATACCGGTTTCGGCCTAAATATGGCCCTTACCTGGCCACGTTTACAGCTCTTTTCTCCCTGATTACCGTTACTTTAATCTGCCCAGGGAAGGTCATTTCCGTCTGGATCTTCTGGGCAATTTCAAAAGAAAGTTTTTCTGAATCCTGGTCAGTAACCTTATCGGCTTCCACAATCACCCTCAATTCACGTCCGGCCTGTATGGCATAGGCTTTTTCCACACCAGTATAGGTCATGGCCAGGTTTTCCAGGTCTTTGATACGCTGGAGGTATTGCTGCATGATCTCCCTGCGTGCTCCAGGGCGGGCGCCACTAATAGCGTCACAGGCCTGCACAATTGGAGAGATCACATATTGCATTTCCATCTCATCATGGTGAGCGCCAATGGCATTTACCACGGCCGGGTTCTCTCCATATTTTTCAGCCAGTTTGGCCCCAAGCAGGGCATGGCTCAATTCACTTTCTTCATCCGGCACCTTGCCGATATCATGCAAAAGCCCCGCACGTTTAGCCAGTTTTACATTGAGGCCCAGTTCAGCAGCCATGGTAGCACAAAGATTGGCTGTTTCGCGGCTATGCATCAATAAGTTTTGTCCGTAAGATGAACGGAAGCGCATACGGCCTACCATTCTTACCAGCTCTTTATGAAGGCCATGAATACCAAGTTCGATAACCGTTCTGTCCCCAATCTCCATAACCTGCTCTTCGATCTGTTTTCTTGTCTTTTCCACGATCTCTTCAATACGAGCAGGGTGGATACGACCGTCTGCAACCAGTCTTTGCAAACTGAGGCGGGCAATCTCCCGGCGCAGTGGGTCAAAACTTGAAAGAAGAATGGCTTCAGGAGTATCATCTACGATCAGATCCACGCCAGTAGCTGCTTCAATAGCACGGATATTTCGTCCTTCACGACCGATGATCTGGCCCTTGATCTCATCACTTTCCAGGTTGAATACAGTGATGGAGTTTTCAATAGCCTGCTCAGCTGCTGTTCTTTGTATGGTTTGAATGATGATTTTGCGGGCTTCTTTATTAGCCTTCTGTTTGGCATCATCAATGATCTCCTGTTGCATGGCTACGGCCTGGGTATGCGCCTCATTTTTCAGGCTGTCTACCAGTTGGGCCTTGGCCTCTTCGGCAGAAAGTCCTGCAATTTTTTCCAGACGGCGGATATGCTCTTCCTGGTGTTTTTCCAGTTCTGTGCGTTTGATATTCACCAGTTCTATCTGGCGATTGAGATTGGCTTTGATAGCCTCGTTTTCCTTGACTTGTTTGTCGAGTCCGCCTTCTTTCTGATTGATGCTAAGCTCTTTCTGCTTGATTCGGCCTTCCGCATCATTGAGCTTGCGGTTACGGTCATTGACCTCACGGTCATGGGCAGCCTTTAATTGCACGAATTTTTCTTTGGCTTCCAGTTCTTTTTCCTTGCGAAGAGTTTCAGCCCTTAATTCGGCTTCTTTGAGGATATTTTGAGATTGTGATTCGGCTTCTTCTACTTTTTTTCTGGTGTTGGCAGCAAAAATGACCTTACCCAGTATAATACCAATGACTAGAGCGGCTACCCCAATGATTATTGAAAGTATATTCGGATCCATGAATCTGATGTTTAATGTGTTCCAAAATGATATGGTTTGTCTTGCAAATCATAATGTTCAATCTGTACCTGTCCGGGACAGGTAATGGGCGAAGATACAAAACGGGCGTTAATATTCATGCTGAGTTAACATTGGCTCGTGTTGCAATTCTCAATTGGGATTTCTATTTTCACCCCTGATTCAATGCCTTATCCATTTGAAAACCCAAAAACCACCACCAGGCCAACCATGAAGAAGACCCCAGGACTGCTGCTTTTGTTTCTAATATTTCACCAGCAGATCAACTCCCAGCTTTCCAATTACTCCTTTGCTGCCAGCAGCGGTACTTATACAAATATAACCGGCACGCCCGCAACGGTTAGTGCTTTAACTAACGGGGTCACAGCTCTTCTCCCCATAGGGTTCACTTTCTGGTATAACGGGATCTCTTATACGGATTTTGGGGCCAGTACAAATGGTAAGATAAGATTGGGTGGAGTGTTTACTGCGGCTACTGAAGCTGGCAGCTATACACTGTCCGATCACCCGGAACGACCGATACTTGCTCCTTTATTTGACCATCTCAGGTTGAGCTCCGCTTCAGGACTTACTTACATAACTACAGGTACAGCTCCAAACAGGATATTAACGGTGCAATGGGCACAGGTTTACTGGCCGGCTACAGAAATATCACCTGCAATTGAATTCCAGCTAAAACTGTATGAAAATTCAAACCGACTTGAATTTATCTATAAACCACTTAGTGGAAGTACCCTGGGAGCTGGTGCTTTTATCGGACTTTGCATAATACCCACAGGTACTGTTAATTTCAGAAACCTTACTAATACCGGTACAAATCCCGGTGTAAGTACCGGTACCTGGATTTTAAGCACAAAACCTGCGTTGGGACAGACCTATGCATTTTTTTCGCAAATATGTTTCGGTACTCCAACAGGAGGT
>Ga0207648_10000721_pt1 | contig 37072 bp, 27 predicted proteins | sample KBSMisM32_FD_184310 | JGI IMG/M metagenome (GOLD analysis project Ga0207648, IMG submission 184310) | Miscanthus rhizosphere microbial communities from Kellogg Biological Station, Michigan, USA - KBS Miscanthus M3-2 (SPAdes) (version 2) | ecosystem: Host-associated > Plants > Roots >... | reverse complement strand
CGATGTACCAGACGAAGTGCGTCCCGTAGTTCGCATAGAGTGCGCGCCCCTTCCAGCCGGCGTTCGGGTCGTCGATGCGTCCGTCCATGCCGCGCGAGTAGAACCCGAGCGGATAGGGCACGCGCATCGTGATCCATTCGCGCGTCTGCGGATCGAGCACGAGCAGTGAATCGGAATTCGATCCCGTTGCCAGCGGCTTGTTCGTGCCAAGGCCCAGAATTCCCTGCTGATCGACCCAGTTGAAATAATGGAAGTCGGCAGGAATGTCGGTGCCCTTCAGCTTCGGACCGTTCGTCTGATACAGCGTCCAGCCTTCGCGGCACTCGCTGCCGTCAATCTTGTGGCCGATGCTGCCTTGACATGTGCGCCGATCGAAACTGGCGAGATGGCTGCTGGCGGCGAGCGCCGTCCAGACGACGCCGTTGGTGTCGACGTCGACGCCGCGCGGATCGAACCCGGGCTCGGGCACGCGGAAGACTTCGGCATGGCAGCTTTCGGGAGGATTCGTTCCGCGATCGACGCGCACGAGATAGCCCGGGAAGCGCTCGGACACGCCCCAGATCGAGTTGTCGACCGGACTCGGTACGGCCGAGTAGAGATTGAAATCGACCTCGGTATCGAGCGAGGGATCCACTCCGCCGCCGCGCGCGCCCGTAGTGGTGCCGCCGGTTGCGGTATCGCCCTGATACAGGATTGACTCACCGCGACCGGTGACACGATTCCATGGGCGCGTGATCCTGCCATCGCCGTTGGTATCGACCACCTGACCGCACCAGCCGACCGCTTTCCGCTCGTCTTTCGTCGCGTCGAAGATCTTCGTGTCGATCCAGCCAAAGATCGGACCGGTCAACTCGTTGAAGTACACGGTCTCATTCGCATCGTTGTCGAACTGCAGGTGGTGCGTCGAATAGCAGGTATCGATGAGCGTAAACTGCTTCGTCTTCGGATCGTAGACGGACGCCTGCCGTCCGCTATTGCGCAGCGGATACCATGCGGCGTACCTGTTCGAAGGGTCGCTGCACCACGACGGATCCTGATTCGGACGAATCTTCGACGTAATCCAAACGCGCCCCTTGCTGTCGAGCATCGGGTTGTGCGGATCCGCAGGGTTGTACGGCGGGTTTCCCCACAGATGCGTGTCGCCCCACCACAGCGATGGACGATTCGGTTTCGGAAACCGTGAGGGGACGTCCGCGCGTGGCGCGCGCGTCGGAATCTCGATTTCTTCGGTGCGGTTTGTCAGCGGGTCGAGGATCACGAGCGTTCCGTGACCGGCCGACACCGCGTAGATCGGTCCGTACGCGTTGACCGTCGGATGACGTTTGTCGGTCGCGACCTCGTCGTGCATGAACGAGTGATCCGTGCCCCAATCCCATAACGTCACGACGACGTTGCGCTCCTGCCCCGTCGGTCGCGGCGGCGCCGGCGGGACTTCGCCCTTGGCGACGCGCTGAGTCCAGTCGGCAAACGTCCGCAGCGGCCGCGCCTTCCCCTGATTCGTGAGCACCGAGTACATCGCCGTGCCGCGCACGCCGGTTCCGAGCCGCCACTCCCACGCCTCCTCGTGCGACTTCAGCTCCGGCTTCGCCTTGAAGATGTGATCGACGCTGCGCGTGAGCTGATTGCCAAGCTGGTGGCAGAAGTTGCAGTCGGACTTGAGGGAGTTGATCCAGTGGTTCTGGGTCAGCATCGCGGCGCCGAGGCCGTTCCCGCCGTCACCAGGGAACTCGTGCGTGGCCGGCGGCTCCATGAGCGATAGCCAGTAGTTGCCGGGATATACCTTCGCCGCTTCCTGTGGCGTGCGCGCAGGCGTGGCGAGTAACGTCAGGGATGTCGCACCTGGTTTCGCCTGAACCTTCGGCGAATCGACGAGGCCGTAGCCGCGCACCCACACGCTGTAGTTGGCCTCAGGTAATTCCGGCAGCATGAACCGCCCGCGGTCGTCGGTGACGACGATCTTCGTGAACGGCGTTGGCAGATCCTTCGTCTCGGCGATCACCCATACGCCAGCCTCGGGAACGCTGCCGCTGCGCACCACACCGGTGATGTAGCCCTGCGGCGATGCCGGGCGTTGACCCTGCTGCGCGCTCAGCGATCGCATCGACGCCGCCCCAACCAATCCACCCAACGCGGCGCCGAGCATCAGGATTCGGATTCGGCGATTCATCAGTCGCGGCATACCCTTCTCCGTCGCGCATATGTTACCCCCCGGCTCCGGGTGCCGAAGGAGGGATTCGATCAACTCATGGCAAGGTACTCGTGCGCCAGGCGGACGACCATCGCCCCTTCACCGGCCGCTGAAGCGACACGGTTCATCGCACCTGCCCGGAGGTCTCCCGCCGCGAACAGCCCCGGCACGCTCGACTCGAGCATCAGAGGTTCCCGCCGCTCCTTCCACGTGCGTGAGAACGTCTCGGCGGCCATGAGATCCCGGCCGGTGAGGACGAACCCTTTCTCGTCGCGCAAGACCTCGGGCGGCAACCACTCGCCGCACGGCCGCGTTCCGATGAAGATGAACAGCGCATCCGCCTCCTCCGCCGCACACCTGCCAGCGTCCAGCGACTTCAGCACAACACGTTCGACGTGCCCGTCACCCTCGACGCGTTCGACCTCCGTCCGCGCCCGAAGGTGGATGTTTGGGGTCTTGGCGATCTGGTCGACCAGGTACTGCGACATCGTGCTTCGCAAATCCTCGCGACGAACGACAATCTGCACGTCGGCGGCGTAGCGCGCGAGGTACATCGCACCCTGTCCCGCCGAATTTCCACCACCGATCACGAGGACGCGGCGGCCTTTGAACGCGGGGCCTTCGGTTGTTGCGGCTCCGTAGTACACGCCGACGCCAGCGTGCTCCGCGATGCCGTGGGCGGAGTGTTCGCGATACGTCATACCCGTGGCGGCCAGCAGCGTTCGAGTGACCAGCTCGCGACCGTCTGCAAGCGTGAGGCGTTTGTATCCGCCGTCGATCGACACGCCGGTTACCTCGAGAGGCGCCAGCGACTCCGCGCCGAGACGCTGCGCTTGGGTCAGCGCTCGACGAGTCAATTCACTTCCGCTGATTCCCGCCGGGAACCCAAGATAGTTCTCGATTCGAGAGCTCGTGCCTGCCTGCCCACCGGGCGCATGCCGATCGAGCATCAGCGTTCGGAGCCCTTCCGACGCGCCGTACACCGCCGCAGCAAGTCCCGCGGGACCGGCGCCGACAATCACCAGATCGTAAACATCAAAGGTGGCTGACAGCGATCGGCCGAGACGCTCGGCCACGCGGCGCGGGTCGAGATCGCGCAGTACCGATCCGTCCTCGAAAAAAAGTACCGGCAGCTCCTCATTGCTGATGGCGGCGGCTTCGAGCAGCGTGCGCGCGTCCGGATCACGCGTGGCGTCGAGCCAACGATAGGGAATCAGACTGCTGGCGAGGAAGTCCTTGATGGCGTGCGAACGAGCGGACCACTGATCGCCGATGAGTCTCAGACCCGTGGCTTCCGGCAGGTATTCGGCCTGCCACGCGTCGAGAAGATCGTCTACGACCGGGAACAGATGTTCGTCCGGCGGATCCCAGGGTTTTGAAAGGTAATGGTCGATGTGTGCGTTGTTGATCGCCTTGATCGCGGCATCGATGTCCGAATACGCGGTGAGCAGAAGGCGCCGGGCGAGCGGGTACAGTTCGCGAACGCCCGCGAGCACCTCGTGCCCCAGCATGCCAGGCATGCGCTGATCGCTGATGACCATCGCGAGCGCATCGCCGCGGCTCTTCAGCTCGCGCGTCGTTTCCAGCGCCTGCTGTCCGGATCCGGCGCTCAACGTGGCGTAGTGCTCCCGGTAACGGCCACGAAGGTCACGGCGGACGGCGGCAAGGACCTGCGGATCATCGTCAACGGCCAGGATGACGGGCTTGTTCACGGCCTGGCTCCCGAGCCTTCAGCGACGACCGCCGGCAAAGCCACGCGGAATTCCGTCCGCCCGGGCCGCGATTCGACGCTGATTTCTCCGTCGTTATGGCGAATCAGGCGTCTGACGATGTCGAGCCCAAGGCCCATGCCTTGACCCACCGGCTTGGTCGTGAAGAACGGGTCGAAGATACGGTCGCGAACGTCGTCGGGGATGCCGCTGCCGTTGTCGATGATGCGCACGACGACGCGCTGCCGCTCACGGGCTGCGTGAATGTCTATGCGGCCCGCGTCGGGAATCGCATCGAGCGCGTTGTCGATCAGGTTGGCCCAAATCTGATTGAGCTCGCCACCAAAGCCGAGCACCTTCGGCAGATCGGACTCAACGTCGACACCCACGGTGGCAGATTTGTGGCGTGCTTTCGATCGAAGCACGGTTACCGTGTCGGCGAGTCCTCGCGTCACGTCGACAGGGCCGGCGACGGTTGCCTGGTCCATGTGCGTGAAGCCTTTAATGGCGCCGACGAGAACGGCAATGCGCGTCGCCGCTTCCTGTATCTCGTACGCGAGGCTGCGAGCCGAGCATGCCGCCGACGCCCATCGGAGTGCGTGCTCGAGCGCCGGCCGATCGAGTGCGGAGGCAAGGCGGTCGAGCGCTTCGAACGTCGCGGCCGTCTCCGAGAGTTCGTCCGCAATCGCCGGGTCGATGCCATGGTCAACGAGCCAGTCGGCGATCGCCTCCTCGCGCTCGGCCTGGGCAAGCGGCGAACGGACAACGCGTTCCCGCGTCGGCATACAGGACGTACGCACCGCGTCGAGCGCGGCAAGCTGCCCCTCGCTGAGGCGCGCACCGCCGAGCGCCCGTCCCGCCGTCTCGCTTTCCTCCATCCGGTGTTCGAGCAGGCTCGCGCTGCGTTCGATTGCCGCTGCTGGATTGTTCAGCTCGTGAGCCAGGCCCGCCGACAGCTTGCCAAGGGACATCATCTTCTCGTCATGCAGATCGGCAGCGTTGAACACTCGCGCGCGGTCGACCATCGTGTGGACGAGGATGGACGTCGCCGTATAGCACTCGCGAATCATCGTATGGAGTTGGTCGCGGGGGACGGCGAAGACTTCGCTCGATTCTTCTGCGATCGTGTCTGCGGGCGGGGAAACCATACGCGAATAGGGAAGTAAGCCGGTGACGTCGCCCTGACGCCACTCCATGATCTTATGCGGGCCGGTTCCGCGGTCGACGGAGATGCTGATTCGTCCGGACAGCACGATAAAGAGTCCCTCGACGCTCTTTCCCTTCGGGGTCAGTACCTCCCCAGTATTCAGGTGCCGAAGCGAACCGTGTGCGGCCAACCATTCCAACTCGGAGCGGGGTGCCCCACCGATGGTCTTATGGTCGGCCAATCGATCGACGACGTCAGCTGCTGCCATGTGCGCGATATTCCTCCGGAGTTGAGCGTGGTCGTGAATGCCTGGAATGTCTTGAAGGTACTACACGGGAATTAGAGGTGCGATGCGGGAAGTACTTCGTCGGGGGACGACCTTGAGGTCGGCCCTACGACTCTCCGAGCCGCCGTCGGAATCGGGAGTGCCGAGCGGCGATGCTGACGTCAGCCCCGCCGCAGCGCCGCCACGACTCGCGCTGGCGTCATGGGATGCTCGCGAAGCCGAACGCCGGTGGCGTCGAAGAACGCGTTGGCGATCGCGGCGGCCGCAGCGGCGATGACTTCTTCACCCACGCCGGTCGACGGCTGATCCTGCCGCTTGACGACCACCGGGACAACGTCAGGCGCTTCGCTGCATCGGAGGATCGGATAACTGACCCAGTCCACGCTGGTGACGTTCGTGCGCGAGAATGTGACCTCTTCCTTCAACATCCGGCTTGCCGCCTGGACCAGCATGCCGCTGATCTGGTTTTCCACGAATCCGGGATTCACGATCTGGCCAGCTTCGATCGCGCCGTACATCCGTTTGGCAACGATCACGCCTGTGTTCCTGTCGACCTCGATCTCCGCCACGGCGGCGCCGTACGACGAGAGATGCGTTCCGACCGCGATACCGCGTCCTCTCACGATGCGCGATTTCGAGAGCGCTGCTGCCGCCTTTCGCGGGCTCCACTTGGCCGCCTCGGCGGCCGCATTCAGGACCGCCAGCCAGCGGTCGCCGTTCATGTTCTGCCGGCGGAACAGGTAAGGATCCATGTTGGCGAGGTACGCCAGTTCATCGATCACCTGTTCGGCGCCAAAGGAAATGGCGAGATCCAGGGGTGATCGAAGCGGCGCGCCCTTGAAGTAGCCCTGCAGGCCCGGCACGCGATGGTTCACGATTCGCCAGTTCGCGAGGGCATACATTTCCCCGGTGTTGGTCGGGGTGAGCGACTGCGCCCGGCCATCGGGGCTCTCGCTCGCCGATCGTCCCGACGCGAGCTGCGCCGTCGTTTCGGTCACGCTCCATGTATGCTGCCACCCGTGATATTCGTAGGCGACGAGCTTGCCGGCCGCATCGGCGGCGATCTTCACATCGGCGGTGTGCGCAGGTCCGAAGTTGTCCCAGCCATGCTCGTCCCATCGCATGAACTGCACGCGAACCGGAGCGCCGGTTTCCTGCGATATGACAGCCGCCGCCTGCGCTACATCGTCGTAGCAACTGCGACCGAAGGTCCCCGATCCCTCGTGATAGCGGACGGTGATGTTCCCTTCAGGGATCTGAAGCACGTCGGCAATCTTCGCGCGGGTCGCGTACGGCCCTTGCGTCGAGCACATGACCAACGCTGAATCAGCTTTGACGTCTGCGATCGCGCAATTGGGTCCGAAACCCGCGTGGATCTGGTAGGGCGAGTCGAACCTGTGAGACACGACGTAGCGCGCGGCCGCAAACGCGGGATCGACGGCGCCGCGATCCATCACGACGGAGTCGATCGTCTTCGCGGCACGCATCCGCTCGAAGAGCGCCGCGGGTGATGCCGGCAGGCTCTCGGGCTGATCCCAGGTCACGCGGAGCTGCTGCGCGGCGCGAACCGCGTTCCACTCCTCGCTTGCAACCACGCCCACGAAGTCACGACGCCGCACCACGCGTGCACCGGGAATGTCGCGGATTGAGTCGGCATCCAGGCTCACGACGTGCGCGCCGTCGCCATACGCGCCTTGACCGCGCGGGCGCACCACGCGGCCGTGCAGCATTCCGGGGACACGCACGTGCTGCATGTAGACATATTTGCCGCTCGCCTTCGCCGGGATGTCATTACGCGGGACGCTCGCTCCCACGATCTTGTGATCGCGGTAATCCTTAATGGGTGCCTTGCCGGTATAGGGCACGTCGAATCGACGGTCGCCGATCAACGCACCATATGTGACCGACTGCCCGGGACTGCCGGCCACGGACACCACTCCGCGGCTGACAGTCAGGCGCTCGACCGGCGCGCCGAGTTGCCCCGAGGCGCGCGACAGAAGGGCCTGCCGTGCATCGGCAGCCGCGAGACGGATCCGCGGTCCACCTCGATTGATCGATGCGCTCGCGTTCGTTCCGCCCTGATTCGGCGATTTGCCAGTCTCGACATGAGCCGCCGAGACCTGTGACATATCGAGGTCGAGTTCCTCGGCCGCGATTTGCAGCAAGGCCGTCGAGTTCCCCTGACCGAGCTCGACATAGCCGACGAAGATTGTCGCCGTGTTGTCGGCGTGAATGGCGATCCAGGTATCGAGCTGCTCTGGATCGGGCGTAAATGGACCCGCAATCGCACCGCCCGGCGGCTGTTGCGCGTCGACGCGTGGCGCGAAGGTGAGCCCGACGAGCAGCGCGCCGCCTGCCTTGAGAAAGTCGCGCCTCGGAAACGTCGTCGCTGGAAATTCGCTGCTCATCGTCCACCTCCCGCCACCGGCGCCCCAACGCGCGACGCGTTCCCCGCCATCGTGCGCGAGGCGCGCTGGATGGCGTTGATCATGCGGGGATACGTGGCACACCTGCACAAGTGCCCGTTCATGGCTGTGCGAATCTGTTCGACGGTCGGCTGGGGGTTCTTGGAAAGCAGCTCCGCCCCTTTGATGATCTGCCCGTTGTAGCAGTAGCCGCACTGCAGGGCCTGTTCGTCGATCACGGCCTGCTGCAACGGATGCAGCTCCGGAGCACTCGCGAGTTTTTTCTGTTGAGCGTACCAGGCGGGCAACCCCTCGAGCGTCGTCACAGATTTGCCAGCGACGGCTGAGAGGGTTGTGACGCAAGACCGTATTTCGACTCCGTCCACCAGCACCGAGCACGAGCCGCATTGCGCCAGCCCGCACCCGAATCGCGGTCCCTGCAGCTCGAGATTGTTCGAAAGGATATACAAGAGCGGCGTGTCCGGCGCCGCATCGACGTTCTGCACGCGCAGATTGACGGTGAGTATCGTTGCCACAGCAGCCTCCGCCGCCGCGCGCTCGCGATTGGTCCGTGGCGCCAGCGCCGCCGATGGTACACCCGGGTCATTGCGCTCCGACGATGTTTTGGGAGTATTCTTTCCCCCGCGGCACGGGAGGACCCTGAAGTGACGATGAGGTCCTGTCAAGGTTGCGTCGTCCTGGTGGTCAGCGCGTTGACGACCCTCAGTCTGTCCGCGCAAGGCACCGGACGCCTCACCGGGAATCCGACGCCGGGGACGCCGCAACCCGATCCACCCAATCTCGCCGATCGGATCACGCTGACCGGGTGCGTACGATGGGCCGCGCCAGATGGTCGAGGATCGGTCCCGACGCAAGAACTGAATACCACCAGCAGCTCGACATTCGTCCTCGCGAACGCGACGCGGGTGATGCGCGTTCCGCCTGGCACGGGCACGTCGGATTCCGCGAAAAAATCGGCGAGCCCGACGTATCGGCTCTCGGCGCTCAACAGCGCGCTCGTCCCGTTTGTCGGTGCACGAGTCGAGGTTTCAGGCGAAATCGACGACCGTCCACCTGCTCCCGGAGCCGCGCAGATCCCGATGCTCAACGTCGGATTCGTGCAGAGATTGGGCAGAACACCATGCTCCTGAAAGGAGCATAATCGCCAGCGAGATTCAGTCTCGAGGAGTGTGCGTATGCTGCGCTACGGATGGATCCTTCTGGTTCTCATCGCGTCTGGCGTGCTGATCGCCACGGGGACGACAGAGGCGCAGGACGCGGCCGCTGCGACGGTCACATTCACGAGGGACGTCCTCCCTATCCTGCAGAACAATTGCCAGTCCTGTCATCGGCCCGGTCAGATCGCGCCGATGTCTCTGCTGACGTACGAACAGACGCGGCCGTGGGCGCGCGCGATCAAGTTGCGAGTCCTCGCGCGTGAAATGCCGCCGTGGTTCGCCGATCCGCGGCACGGATCGTTTGCCAACGATCGCTCGCTCACGCAGACCGACATCGACACGATCGCGAAATGGGTTGACGGCGGCGCGCCTCAGGGCGATCCAAAGGACGCCCCGGCTCCACGTGAATGGGCCGCGGACGGCTGGCAGATGACGCCTGACGTCATTGTCAGAGGACCCGAGTTCCGCGTGCCCGCGCGTCCGCCGAAGAACGTCATCGAGTGGGCCACCGCGACCATCCCGAGCGGGTTCACGAAGGACACGTGGATCACCTCGTTCGAGATCAAGCCCAGCGACCTGACGGTCACGCATCACATCTGCGCGTCATTCGTGCCCCATCGCGAAAGCGTCAAGTACTACGAGTGGAACTGGAGCGAGTCTCCCCGCGACGAGGAGGGCAACGCGACGGACAAGGGCGCGACGCCGGCCGGCGCCGCCAACGGCGTCGACGAAGCAGTCGGCGCGTCGGGCTTTGCGGGCGGGTTTACCTGCTACGTGCCGGGCGTGCAGGTAGACGATTTCAGTAAGGTCAACGCGGCCAAGCTGATTCCCGCCAATAGCGACATCGCATTCGCGGTCCACTACACGCCGACCGGGAAGGAAGTCATCGATCGACCACTGATTGGCTTCACGGTGGCCGACAAACCGGCCGAGAAGCAGTGGATTGGGTACGCGATCTCGGGAGCAAGCGCGGATTTCGCGATTCCACCTCAGGATTCGAACTACCTGAGTCCGCCGGCGGATGTCGAGTTCGGGGCCGACGTCTGGCTCGTACAGATGATGCCGCACATGCATCTGCGCGGGAAAGACATGACGTATCACCTGATTTATCCTGACGGCCGGGACGAGATCATCCTCAACGTGCCGAAGTACGACTTCAACTGGCAGCTCGTCTACAACCCGATGAAGCCGATCTTCGCTCCCAAGGGTACGAAGCTCCACGTCGACGCGCACTTCAACAACTCCTCGTCGAACAAGTTCAATCCCGATCCCAATCGGACGATATATCGGGGGCGGATGACGTGGGAGGAGATGATGAGCCCGTTCTTCTCGATCATCACTGACGCGAAGACGGATCCGAAGACGATCCTGAAACTGCGCGGGAAGACGCGTCTCGACAACGGCGCGTAGGTTCGGGGCTCAGCGCTTACACGACCGCGACCTTCACGTTGTGAATCGGCGGCAGCGCGTCGAACAGGCACTCGAACTTCTCGCCGCCTTCTCGGCCTATCCACAGCTGCCCGGTGGTCGTGCCGAAATAGAGCGCCGGCGTCTTCAAGTCGTCGATCGTCATCGCGTCCCGCAGGATCGTGAAGTAGCTCTGTTTCTTCGGCAGTCCGTTGGCAAGTTTTAACCACGAATCGCCGCCGTTCTCGCTGCGCCAGACGGCGGGCGCGCCGCCGGGACACGTGCGCGTCATCGGCTCGAGCGGCATCACGTAGATGGTGTCGGCGTCGTGCGGATACACGACGATCGGAAATCCGAAATCCGACGGCAATCCTCTCGCGATCGATCGCCACGAGTGTCCGTAATCGTCGCTGCGAAGCACGCCGATATCCGGGCGCGGACCGCCCGGACCCGTCCAGTTCGCCCACCCTCCGTGGTTCTGCATGTAGAGCCGTCCGGGCGCCGCATCGTGGCGCGCGATCTTGTGGACGCACTGCCCGAACTCCGGATACGGATCCGGCTGGAATCCCGCGCCAACCCCTGTGTTTGATGCCTTGAACGTCTCGCCGCCGTCTTCGCTCAGATAGTGGCCGCCCGTCGAGATGCCGAGGTGCACCCGATTGCCGTCGCGGATGATTGTGTGCATACAGAGGCCGCCATTGCCAGGCGACCACTTGCGCGCGTGCTCGTGGTTGCTGATGCCCGGCACCATCTCCCACGAGTCTCCGCCGTCGTAGCTCTTGAACAGGGACGCGGGTTCGACACCCGCCCACAATTCCTTCTTCGCCTTGCCCGGTTCGATCGACCAGATGTTGACGAGCGCCCGGCCGTCGTCTTTCGGAAATGCCGGCGCCGACTTCGTCTCCTTGAAGCTCTTGCCCATGTCGGTCGATTTGAGCACCTTCATCCCGAAAAACGGGTTGCAGCTCGATGCGTAGACCGTCGGCGCGCCACGCGAGTCGACGAGCGTCGAATAGACGGGAACGCCCGCCCCGAACGGACCGCGCAGCGCGAAGCTGCGACGGGTCTTCGGCGCCTCGGCGACGAACACCCCCTTCTTGGTGCCGATGGTCAGCATCACCCGATCCGGCATACTCAGCCTCCCGAAACCGCGGGCACGATCGTGATCACGTCGCCCGGCTGTAGCGCCGTCCCGAGGCCGTCGAGGTCGCGCACGTTGTCCGCGTTCACAAAAACATTCAGATGCCGCCGCACGGCACCGGTCTCATCGCACACGTTGCGATACAGCGTGGGTCGCGTTCGCTCGAGATCATCGAGCACCGCTTGCACCGTGTCCGCCGACACCGGCAGTTCCGCGCAGCCGCCGGCGTAGGTCCGCAGCGGTTCCGGCAGATACAGGATAACCGTCGCCGGATCCTCAGGCGCAACTCGACGCGATCGTCTTCAGCGACTTCACGTCGAGGTGCGGAATGCGGTCCGGCGGTTCCTCGGTGGACGGCTGCGCCGGACGCGCCTGCCAGTCGGTGCGGCCTGTTATCTCCACCTTCTCTCCCGTGTGCGGACCGAGGTTTCCCCCTCCGTCGAGGATCCACTTCTTCGGCATCGCGGGCGCCGATGCAGGTGCGGGATCGGGCAGGCGTTTGCCGTCGATCGCCACGACGCGGCTGTCCTCGACCGCGTAGCCAGCGTATCCGTTTCTGAGCAGGCATCCCGAGACGATGAACTCGCGCTTGCCGTCGTCTGGCGCCGCGGTCTGCTGAAGGGCAGCCGTTAACGTCGGGATCCCAAACGCGAGGGCGACGAGGACGAATGTGAATTGCTTCATAAGCCCCCTCAATTCAGGCCCGGAGAATACACCTTCGGATTCAGTTTGTCGTCGGCGTCATCGACGTCATCGATCGCATCCTGATCGCCGCTTCGACAAATTCGGTGTACGGGACGAACCGGCCATGGATGGGCATCATGGCATCCACCTGCAGCCGTCGATACGTGATGTTCGACAGCAGGTTCTGCGTGAACGCCGCATGCCCGCCCGGTTCGTCCGCGGTGAGCGTCCGCCTGTCGTCAGGGAAATACAAGTCGGCATCCGTGAGAATGCGTCCGGTCGGGAAATACACCATCAGCATCGTGGACGCGTGCGGCAGATCGAGCACGTAATACAGGTTGACGGTCATCGCGCTGTCCTTGAGAACCAGCTGATCGTCGACGTCAACGATGTTCACCGGCTTCGCCTGTGGTTTCTTCGCGAGAGCGTCAGGGACGATCGTGTGCGGTCTCCGCAGGATCTCCTGCAGGAATGCGTGGATGGACCTGTGCGCGACCAGCGTCGTCACCCCCTCCGAAACCGCCGCTCGAACGCCACTCGTATGGTCGCTGTGGTGGTGGGTCAGGATCAGCGTCGTCACCGGCTTGTTCGGCCGCAGCTCTTTCGCCTTGGCCATCATCGCGAGCGTCCGTTCTTCGTCCGGCGCATCAACGATCGCCATGTGATCGGCAAACTCGATCGCCACGCCATTGTGTGTGGTCCCGTTCAGGATGTGCCAGATTCCCTTGCTGGTTTCGTTCGCCGTGATCTGGATCGGCCGTGGAGGCGCCGGGCGTGTTGCAGAAAGGACGGCTGCGGGCGCCGCGAGGCTGCCGACATCGGCGTCGAGTGACTGCCTGACGATACGAGTGTCAGCGGCCAGGTATTTTTCGTTGCGCGTCGTCAGCCGCGTCGGCAACCGCATCCCATCGACGGTCACGTAGTCGCCGAACCGGGTCTCGATCGCGATGTCCCCCATGAACGCGATGTCGCTCATCCACACCACGCGTGAGGGAAACTTCGTGGAGCTATCGATCGCGAGCGTGACGGTAATGGCGCTCCGCGGCAACCGGACGTCGACGAGGCGCTCAGCGCCCTGGACTCTGCCGTTGCTCAAGGCCGCCGCCGGATCGAGTGCTGCGCGAACGAGCGTCAGCGGATGGCGATGGTAGTCGACACGCTGGTCAGCGACCGCCCGTTCGTTCCATACACGAGTCGCCGCACCGTTTCCACCGATGTTGAAGGCCACATCGCCGTCAATTGCCTGGACCGATTTGCCGGGTATGTGCCCGGCGAAAAACGCGTACAGCGCCGTGCGGCTCTGCTCGAAGCGCGCGCGGCTCGCCGTCAAATCGTACGCGCGGCGGTATCCCATTACTTTCCAGACCGACGCTTCCTGACCCATCTCGGTCCAACTTGATCCCTGACCGAAGCTGAACTCCTTACCCTCCCCTTCCACCAGCAGCGTCTTGACCGCCAGCACACGGTCGCGACCACCGAGCGCATCTGCCGCGTCATTGACAACCTGCTGGGCCTGTGACTGCCCTTGCACCGTTACCGGCGAGTACAGCATCAGCGAGAGGACCAGGAGGCAAATGGAGCTGAGTACGTGCGATGCCTTCGTCATGAGATCACCTCTGTAATCCGGGCACGTTGATTGACAGCGTGTAAGTATGACGCCGGAGCGAGCGTGATCAAGTCGAAAGGTCATAGTGTGCGAAGGCCCTGATCACTTTGTCCTCCGCACCGAAATGAAAGACCTCCGCGGCAAGTCGGTCATGCGCGCCTTTGTAATAAAGCGTCACGCTCGTGACGCCCGCGAGTACCGATATCAATTCGAAGTGCAGGTCGGGGATAAGCTCCAGAGCCTTGCTCCAGTAAGCACGCACTGCGGCCTTACCGCGGAGTATTCCCGATGGCTCACCAACAAGCTGCCTGATCATAGGTGACGACATCTCGAAGTCATCTGCATAGTGCGACAGGACTCTCGCCAGGTCGTGGGAATTCCACGAATCGATCCAGTCGGTTGCGAATTGTTCGGCGAACGCCTTATTCATTTTCGAATCTCCCGTCGCTGTTCCGCGCCGCTGAAGGATGCGGCCGGCTGTCGTTCATAACCTCCTGGCGCTCGCGAATATTCCCGTCACGTGTTAACGACAAGGTCAACGCGATCGGGATAGCATCAAGTCATGCATCCGCGTATCAAGGAACTTGTCGAGGCGCTCGACAGCCGACGTGCCGACCTGACGCGCGCCGTGAATGAGGTCCCCGCGTCCGCCCGGAACCGTCGTCCATCCGAGGACCGGTGGTCCGTCGCCGAGGTTCTCGAACATCTCGCGCTGGTCGAGGAGAACATCGCGCCAATGGTAAGACGGCTCGCTGCGGACCAAGGCGCGAGCGGCCTCGGCGCGGAGCCCGATTCCACTTCAGTCGCAGAGACACTCGATTTGGCGTTCGTCCTGGATCGCAGTAAGAAGCGTGTCGCCCGCGAGGCCATGCAGCCGCGAACTGGCATCGATGCGACTGCGGCGTGGACCCATCTGGAGCGCGCGCGTCAGGTGACGCAGGAGACCCTGCGCGAATTGGACGGCGTGTCGCTGGGCAGCGTCAGCGCGCCGCATCCCGCGCTCGGCCCGCTCAACGGCTATCAGTGGTTTTTGTTTCTCGCTGCCCACGAAGGACGGCACACCGCTCAAATTCGGGAAATCATGGCGTCGACGGCGTGACAGCGCACGCGTGAACTCCTAGTCACGCTCGATGTCCGACAGATCCAGGCGACCGAGCCGGTCGGGATCCGCCAGGATGTCCATCTCAACGACCTTGCCGCCCGCGATCGTAAAGCCGATCACGGAAAACAGGCGCCCGTCCGGAAGACGCGTCACGACGCCAATGTCGCCGTTCACCAAAACCAACTGATTGGACAACGCGATCTTCGAGAACGCCGCGGCTTGTGCCACGACCGCCTGAGCCCCACGAACGACGCGCGACATCCCCTTCACCGCTCCGCCATCGGCTCGCAGCACGATATCCGGGTCGAGGACGGCGACCAGCGCTCCGAAGTCGCCGTTCTGGACGGCCGCGAGAAACGCGTCGACGACGCGGCGCTGATTCCGCAGGTCGGCGTCTGAGGTCGGCGCCTGACCGCGAACTCGTCGCCGCGCGCGGCTCGCGAGCTGGCGCGTGGCGACGACTGAACGATCCACGATCGGCGCAATCTCCTCGAAGCTCATCGCAAACACATCGTGGAGCACGAAGGCCAGTCGTTCGGCCGGCTCGAGTTTCTCGAGGACGACGAGCAGCGCGAGACCGACCGACTCGGCGAGCATGGAGTCAGCCTCGGGCCCTTCGTCCGCCGCGCCACCGAACGCGCGGATGATCGGATCCGGCACGTGCACATCCAAAGGATCCTCCCGTCGCGATGTCCTCGTCCGCAGCATGTCCAGACACACGCGCGCCACGACCGTCGTCAGCCATCCCCGCAGGTTGTCGATCCCGCCGGCATCCGTGCGGCTCAATCGCATCCAGGCTTCCTGGACGGCATCTTCCGCCTCACTGACCGAACCGAGCATGCGATACGCGACCGCGCGGACGTGCGGTCGGTACGCCTCGAATTGCTCGGCTAGCCGCTCAGGTGTGGGCATCGGTCACATTTCTCCGTCGCGGTCCGTCGTAGTACAGACGGATGAAACGTCGCCGATGTGACAGCACATTTAAGGAGCGTCCACCGATGAATATTTTCCTGTGGGTCATCCAGCTCGCCCTCGCAGTTCTCTGCCTCTCCGGGGGCTCGTACAAAGTATTCATGTTCGACGAGCTTGCGCAGATGCCCGCGACAGGCGCACTCTCGCGCGGCGGATGGGCCGCTCTCGGCGTGTTCGAGATGTTGTGCGGGGTCCTGCTGATCGTCCCGTCTGCGACGAAGTGGCTGCCCGTCCTGACCCCGCTCGCCGCCGCTGCGCTGGTGGTGGAAGGTCTGGCCCTCGCCACACTCTACGCGCGATATTCGCTCGAGTTGACCGCGACCAACCCGCTGGTCTGGGTCGTCGCAATCGGGCTGATGGCAGCGGTCGTGGCATACGGGCGGTACCCCATCAGCTCGGCGGCCTAGCGCCCGACACTTGCGATTGCGAGCCATGGAGTGATTCCGGATGTGAGCGCAATGACGCTTGCCGACTTCGAAGTGTCCTTACGCGGCCCTCTGCCACCAGCTGGCCTTTCTTCACTGGCGAAGGCGCTGTGGCATGAGCGGAACGGCGACTGGACGCAAGCACACGAGATCACCCAGGACATCGACAGTGCCGATGCCTCCTGGGTACACGCATACCTGCATCGCCGTGAGGGTGACCTGTCGAACGCGCGTTATTGGTACCGTCACGCAGGAAAGACTCCGGCGACTGGCAGTCTCGATGACGAGTGGCGCGCGATTGTCGAGACCCTCCTCGCCCGCAGCTGACTGATTCTATTGGTCGAGGCGACCGTTAGGTGAGCGCGTCAACAGATTCAATTCTCATGCTGCATGGATGCGATCGCGACCGGCGCGTTTCGCGCTGTACATCGCCTCATCAGCCAGGTGTGCGAGCTCCTCCGCATCGACCCTCATGCCTTGTGCAGGATCGAACGTGGCAATGCCGATCGAAACGCTGACGGGCTCGGCATCGCCGCCGCGTCGCCACCTGAGATGGAGGGCAAGACGTTCAGCCGAATGCCGGGCCGCTTCCCCCGGCGTGTCAGGCATCAGAACCGCGAACTCGTCGCCTCCCCACCGTGCTCCCAAATCAGCTTCACGAAGGGTTGCGGTGATGGCATCAGCAACGCGCCGTATGACGCGATCGCCGGCGGCGTGGCCCCTCTCGTCGTTGATCCGCTTGAGTCCATCGACATCCACAACGAGCAGCGACACTGGCGAACCGTACCTGCGTGCCCGATGGAGATCATCCGTCAGGCGTCGTCGCAAGGCTCGCCGGTTCGCTAAACCCGTCAGGGCATCCGTTTCGGCAAGTGCTTCAAGGCGGTCAGCTTGACGACCAATCAGGTATCCAAGCGCACCGAGCAGGATCGCTGACGTGACAGAGATATAGATATACGTCACCCGCTCGAGAAGCAGCTCGGTCGGGATCGGCGGCGCACCGTAAATCTCACGTACGAACAGCAGTCCGATGGGCTCACCCAACGACAAGACCACGCCTGCCGCCGCATATACAAGGGCTCGGCTCATCCGAAAATGTTGTCTTGCAATGATTCGTTCACGGCCGCGAGGAAAGGACTTCCAGACGTGTGATCAGGCATAAGACCTTCTCGCACACGAAATGGTGCAATTCTTGTACGAGGCAACCCGCGCGTGAAAAAGATTGGCTTTCTCTCCTTCGGCCACTGGACACCGGCGCCGTATTCCGAGGTGCGAACGGCGTCCGACGCCCTTCTGCAGTCGATCGAATTGGCCGTCGCGGCCGAGGAGCTGGGCCTGGACGGCGCGTACTTCCGCGTGCACCACTTCGCACGCCAGTTGGGCTCGCCGTTTCCGCTCCTCGCCGCCGTCGGCGCGCGCACGAAGAAGATCGAAATCGGGACGGCGGTCATCGACATGCGCTACGAGAACCCGATGTACATGGCCGAGGATGTGGGCGCGGCCGACATCATCGCGGGCGGACGTCTGCAACTCGGCATCAGCCGTGGATCGCCGGAACAGGTGATCGACGGCTGGCGGTATTTCGGCTACACGCCGCGCGATGGCGAGACAGCCGCTGACATGGCGCGCCGCCACGCGGAAGTGTTCCTCGAGTTGCTGAAGGGCGAAGGCTTCGCGCAACCGAACCCTCGACCGATGTTTCCGAATCCACCGGGGCTGCTGCGTCTCGAGCCCTATTCAGAAGGATTACGCGAACGGATCTGGTGGGGTTCGAGTTCGAATGCGACGTCTCAATGGGCGGCGAAACTGGGCATGAATCTCCAGAGCTCGACGCTCAAGGATGATGAAACCGGCGAGCCGCTGCACGTGCAGCAACGAAGGCAGATTGAAGCCTATCGTCAGGCGTGGAAGGAAGCCGGGCATACGCGTGAGCCGCGCGTGTCCGTCAGCCGCAGCATCTTCGCGATTGTCGACGACCGCGACCGGGCGTACTTCGGCCGCGATACTCGCGACCAGGACCAGATCGGCTACATTGACGCCAACACGCGGGCTATCTTCGGTCGCGCCTACGCCGCTGAGCCTGACGTTCTCATCAAGGAGCTCGCCCGTGACGAGGCCATCGAGGCGGCAGATACCCTGCTCCTCACGGTCCCGAACCAGCTGGGCGTGGACTACAACTCACACGCGATCGAGAGCATCCTCAAATACGTCGCTCCGGAACTCGGCTGGCGTTGAGGGAAGCTCGCTACCGTCGAGCCCGAATTATTGACGGCATTTCATTTGCTCCGCAGGTGTTGATGCGGCAGCGAACTGGGCCGGCCTCCCCTGCAAGGCTGATCAGATCGGGTTTGTGCCGTCGGACTGTCTTCATTCGAGAAACGGAGTTCGATCGCGCTCCCCAAGCGCTCTGGGACATCATTTGCCGCGGTAGTGATGTCGTCCTTATTGTTGACGCGCCAGACGAGGGGTTCAGTATCTACGGCGACCGCGTTGTGTCATGGCACGACCCGTATGTGACGATCGACGACATGATTTACTCCTGGCCCGAACACGCCAGAGACGTGCGGCAGCTCTTCGAGCCGTCGTAGAGGCTGTTGGCGCTGAGCAGTTATTTCTTGCCAGCCGCCTTCTGCTGTTCCGCCAGCTTCTGAAGCTGTTCGACGTTCTCATTCCTGGTGCAGAAGTTCTCGGTCAAATCTTCGTGACCGAGCGAGAGTGTCATCCATGTCGATGTCCATGGCTTGGTTAGCACTTTCGGATCCTCAATCGTGAACTGGTACTCGAGATAATTCAGCGACGGACGGCGCAGGCGTTCGATCACATGCAGTTGGTCGCTGTGAAACCATCCATCGCGAATCCAGGTGCGTTCGTCGATGGAGATGGAATCGATGACCAGCGTGTCGCCTTCCCAGTGCGCCGTTTCGTCACCGTTGAACAGCGGTTCCAGATCCTCAGGCTTCTTGTGCGGGCGGCCGTCGGTGTGTATCACGCGCCATCGATTGTTGTTCTCAATGAGGTGAATCAACTGACCGGGCTTGGTGTCGATCTGATGCACGTAGGCATTGTCCGTGAACATGCCTGGCGTGCCGACCGGCGAGCAGTTGACGTTGGCGCTGCCCAACTCCAGGTCCACCCGTGTGAAGCTCTTGTACTTCGCTTCAGCCCACGGCTGGAACGGAATCGGGTCCTCCTTCGCGCGCTGCTCGGGGACAACGCTCCACGCATTGGCCTTGCCCGTCGGACCGGGGAACCACACGCCAGACAGATCGACGTGGCCGTCCGACATCCTCGGCGGAGGTCCGCCAGGCGGTAGCGGCACAGGGACGACGCTTCCGCGTGCCTGGACGAACGGCTTCTCCTGGGCGCCTGTGGCGACCGGAAGCACGCACAGCGCCGCGACGATCAGGACAACGTAGATCCTCATGCTCATCTCCAGAGCTTGGTGCCGAAGATACCTTCGACATCCTGCCCCACACGCTGAATGGTGCCGTCTGCCAGCTTGATGAACGACGCCGCATAGCGGTTGTCCGTGCCGTTTCGCGAGAGGCATCCCCTCACGGTCACTTCCTTGTTGACACTCCCGTTCAACGCCGCGTAGGTGGCGCCGCCCCGCTTCAGATTCGAGGTCGACGAAAGCTGGAACGTCAACTCCACGGTTTCTCCGGCCGGATTCTTTCCGTTCACGAACACGTAGGCGTGCGGATTCTCGTACGACACCTTCGTCAGCGTGCCGGTGATGTCCGAGCACTTCGTCGCGTCGAACTCGACGGCAAACGCGTGGTGCGCGAAGGCCGGTGACCAAGTGAGCAAGACGAGAAGACCACACGCGAGGCTGGCTGTCGCTCTCATTGCGGACACCTCCATAGGTAGGCGGGTCTAGTGACCCGCCTCTACGATCGTAGAGGCTACGGCGTAGAGGCGGACCGTTAGGTCCGCCTAGAAATCGTACTTGATTCCGAACTGCATGATACGCGGCGACCCTGCCTGTGTCGTGATGCGGCCAAATGTGCCGGCGTTGAAGTTCACCACAGGGTCGCCCCAGTTGAAGTGGTTGAGCAGGTTGAACGATTCGAGACGGAGTTCGAGCCGCTGCGCAGGACCTACGGCAATCAGCTTGGACACCGCGAGGTCGACGTTCCAGTACGCCGGACCGACGACGGCGTTCCGCGGAAGGTCGCCGAGGGTGCCCGCCGACGGCTGCGCAAAGGCCGACCGGTTGAACCAGCTGGTCAGCGTGCGCTGATAGAAGTCATCACTGACTTTGTTCGGGCGCTGATTCAGGATACCGGTGAATGCGTTGTCGATGCCGCTCAGGATGTCCAGACGATTCCCTGAGCGCGCGTTCAGGATTCCTGAAAACCGCCAGTGCGACGCCAATGCGCGAACGACTGCCGCCCCGACGTCGGGGATCTCATAGCCGACCGTCGCCGTCGCCAGGTGTCGCCGATCCTGATCACAATAGCCGGCATCGAACGACGGGTCGTCCGGCTTTTGGTAGCCGCCGCTTGATTGATTGAACCGTGGATTCTGCGGAGTGCCCTTACACTGCGAGAGCGTGTAGTTGGCATTGAGGCTTACACCGTCAACGGCGCGGCGCTGCACCGCCAGCTTCATGCCGGCGTAGTTTTGATACCCGATGTCGGTGTTGAGATCGAGCGCACCGATGAAGGCAGCCTCGCGAGGATTCTGCTGATAGAGCACGCGGCGCTGGTTCAGGTTCGACTGCGCCGAGCACACCGGATAGGACACGCCGTTGATGGCGCACGGACCGAGGCCCATGAAGACGCCGGGGTTCAACGCGACCTGTGCCCACAGACGATCGGAGTGGCTGCCAAGGTACGCGATGCTGATGCCCCACTGCGTCCCAACCTGCTGTTCCAGCGTGACGTTCCACGTCTGCACCCGCGGAGAGTTGATGTCGGGATCCATCGTGCCGAAGGATCCAAATGCCACATACGGCGTGTCGGGTCCCGTCACGATGGGATGGGGATCACCACCGACACCTTTATAGGGGTCGTCCAGCAGGCCTGTCGGGTCCTGGATGATGGACCGGTTGCCGAACGGCGGGGCTCCGGCGTTGATGTTGTGATATTCGCCGGACATGAAGTCGTACCCCATGGAATACGACGACCGCAGCGCGAGACGACCATCGCCGCGCACGTCCCAGGCCACACCGCCGCGCGGCGAGAGATTCCACCACTGCTTGTTCAACCCGGTCTGCCCTTTGGGGAATCCTGGATCGCCAGGGTAGGTCAGGCCCGCAGGGGCGTTGTGGAAAACAGTGCTCTTGATTCCCTTCTGAAAGTTCTCCATCCGGAAGATCGTGACCGCGTCGTTCTCGACGTTCTGGCCGAAATACGGCTCCCACCGCATGCCGTAGTTGACTGTCACCCTGCTCGACAGACGCCACGAATCCTGCGCATACGCTCCAACGTACCAGTTGTTGACGAGCAACAGGTTCTGGCCGCCGTGCTCGAGGGTTGTGACGCGACCGACGAGAAGATCCGCGAGGCTGAGGCCCGTTGCCGAACCATTGATGATCCAGCTGCCGTTGGCGCGGGACGTTGACGTGTAGTGCCCTCGCCAGAATTGCGTGTTCGCGCCAACGCCGAACTGATGGTTCCCGCGCACAACCGTCAGATCCTCGGCCACCTGATAGGTGCGGTTGTCGAAGGCGGCCCGCGCCTGGTTGGCCGGGTAGATCTGAAACGCGGGCGACGCGTTCAACACCATGTAGCCGGGGTCGTAGCTGTAGACGTTCGAGCCGATGTCCTTCGGCGAGAAGAACCGCGTCTGGTAATTGTCAACCGTGGCCTTGTTCATCGCGAACCGCACCGCGTTGACGGTCGACGACGTGATCACGGTCGTCGCGCCGAGCGTCAGCGAGTGCGACCAATCGTTCGCCCCCTGATTCGAGGTCTTCAACACGTTGTCCGAGCCGCCCGCGTAGCCCGATGGCTGCGTGAAACGCACAAGGAAGTACCGCCCGAAAAAGGCGTGCTTCGTACTCAGCTGGTAGTCGACGCGGGCGAGCGTCTGCTTCTCGTCGCGATCGGACTTGACGTCGTAGGTGATCTGGCCGCACGGATCGGTGCTGCTCGGCAACCGCTTCGCGAGATTCAGGGCCGCCGGACTGAAAAGCGCCGGACTGATCTGGTTGTTGACATACGGCGCGCGCAGCGCCACCTGACGGCCGCCGTTGCATTGCGGCGACGTGAAGGCCGTGAAATCGCCGGCCAGCATCGCTGGTGTCGGCACGTATGCGATGTTCGAGGCGGGACGCTGCCGCAAGACGGTGCCCTGGTAGGCGCCGAAGAAGAAGAGGCGATCTCTTACAACCGGCCCGCCGAGCGTGCCGCCGAATTGATTGCGCTTGAGGCCATCGTCCAGGTGCTTGCCGTCGGGGCCGATCGCCGCAAAGGGACTCGTCGCGTTGAATCGATGGTCGCGAAGGAACTCGAAGGCATTTCCGGAAAATCGGTTGGTGCCCGATTTGGTCACCGCATTCACGTTCGCCGCCGAGTGGACGCCGTTCTGCGCGGTGAGGCCGCTGGTCGCGACGCGAAATTCCTGGAGCGCGTCGGGAAACGGCAACGGGAGATTGACGTTTTCCTGCGGGTTATTGTGCGTCGCGCCATCGAGCGTGTAGCCGACGCCGGTCGGCAGCCCGCCGGCGACGGAAATGCGGACGCCGCCCGGCGCCGTGCGGTTCGTCGCCTCCGCGGTCTGCACCGCCGCACCCGAGAGAACGAGCAGGTCGGTGACCTGGCGGCCCTGCAGCGGCAGCTCGACGATCCGCTCCTGTTCGACCACCGCACTGATGCCCGCGCTGCGGACATCGACTAGCGGTGCAGCCGCTTCCACGGTTACCGCTTCTTCCAGCGCGCCGATCGCCAGCGTCGCATTCACCGTCGGTGTTGCGCCGACCTGCAGCACGAGTCCAGTCTGCACGTAGCTTCTGAACCCCTGGAGTGACACGTCTAGCCGGTACGGCCCGGTCGGAAGATTCGGAATCAGATACGATCCTGACCCATCAGTGACGGTTGACCGGGTGAGCCCGGTGGCGGTCTGAGTCATCGTCACCGTCGCGCCCGGCAGCACGGCTCCGCTCGAGTCGGAGACGCGTCCGTTAATTTCAGCGGTGGCGATCTGGGCCCAGGCGGGCGCGGTGAGCACCGTAAGAAGTAGAAGCGTCGACGCACTTACAGGCAATACTCTGGCGACACGCATCATGTAGATGCCTCTCTGATCTCTGGATGTTCAGCGATTGACCCTAAAGTGGTGGCGCTTATAGCATCCACGTCCGGGCTTGTCAAAACACCGCTGGTTTGGTCGGTTGTAAATGGCAACGCGAGGCCAGCTACAAGAACAAGTCATCGAGTAGTTCTTCTCGCGACGAAGGATCCGCGCGATAGGGTGAGAAGTCGGTGACGCCCACTTCGCGCAGCACGTCTTCATCCACAAAGAACCGTCCTGTGCACGAGATGGGATCGCGGGTCAGGATCTCGCATGCTGCATCGGCCATGATGGCGGGAGTTCTGGCTCGCGATCGGTCTACACCTGGGACGAGGCCCAGCGCCGCCGTGTCGATGATCGTCCGCGGCCAGAGCGCGTTCACCGCGATGCGGTCGGAACGGAACTCTTCAGCCATGCCGAGTACGCACAGGCTCATGCCGTACTTCGAGATTGAGTAGGCGGCGTGCGGCGCGAACCAGCGCGGCGTGAAATTGAGCGGCGGGGCGACATTGAGGACATGGGCGCCTACGGCACGTTTCAAATGCGGAAGACATTTCTGCGTGCATAGGTACGTGCCACGCACGTTCACCTGATGCATCAAGTCGAAGCGCTTCATCGGCGTGGCGGCCGTTCCGGTCAGCGAAATGGCGGACGCGTTGTTCACGACGATGTCGATCCGTCCGAATCGATCGATTGCGCGATTGACCGCCGTTTCGACCTGGGCTTCGTCTCTGACATCCATCGGAATCGCGATCGCAGACCCACCGGCGGCGCGAATTTCATCGACCGCCGTGTGAATCGTTCCTGGCAGCGTGCGATGAGGCTCGACGGTCTTGCCGGTCACGACGACGTTTGCGCCTTCGGTCGCCAGGCGTAGCGCGATGGCCTTACCTATCCCGCGGCTCGCGCCGGTGATGAATGCGGTCCTGCCGCGAAACGGGATCGTCATGGCCATGGTGCAGCACGTCTCGTCGGATGGTGGCTATTTTCGGCAACGCTGCTGGAGCGCATTCACTGGGACACCGGCGCGTCGTCGGCAATCACGAGGTCTACCGGCCGACCGCCTCGACGCAGGAAGCGCTTCTCCCGCAGCTGATCGAAGAGTGAATAGGTCACCGGCGTCACGACGAGCGTCAGCAGCAGCACCAGCGTTTGCCCGCCGATTACGACCCACCCAATGGAATGGTTCGTCGACGCCCCGGCGCCGCTGGTGACGACGAGTGGCACCATGCCGGCGACAAACGCGAGCGTCGTCATCAGGATCGGACGCAACCTGTTCCGGCAGGCAAGCACGATGGCGTCGTGCGTGCTGAGACCTTGCGCCTTGAGCTGAATGGCGTGATCGATCTGCAGGATCGAGTTCTTCTTGACTACGCCGAACAGCACCAGGAGGCCGAGTGCGGACATCACGTTCAATGACTGCCGGAAGATGATCAGCGAGATCAGCGCGAAAGGCAGCGTCAACGGCAGAGACAACATGATGGTCACGGGATGGAGCCATGACTCGAACTGCGCGGCGAGCACCAGGTACATGAAAATCAGCGACAGGGCCAGCGCGGTGAGAAAGGCCGTCACGGTCCGGTTCAGTTCGCGAGCCTGCCCACCGAACTGACCGCGGTATTCCGCCGGCAATCCAAGCTGCGAAGCGCTTTCGCTGATGGCGTTCTGCACGGCCGCCTGTGAGGTGCCCGGCAGCAGGTTCGCAATGACCGTGACCTGCCTTTGCCGGCCGAGCCGGCGGATGTCGGAAGGCGCCTCCCCTCTCGAAAATCGCGCGACATTGTCCAGTGTGACGGCACCGAGCCGCGACGAAGGCACCGGCAGCTGGCCGAGTGCGTCATCAGAGGTGCGATCGGACGCCTCTGCGCGCACGTGCACTTCATACTGCTCCCCGCCCTCGTTATAAGTAGTCACCGCGTCGCCACCGACGAGAAGCCTCAGCGCCTCCGCCGCATCCGACAGCTGCACGCCAAGGTCAGCCGCCTTCGCCCGATCCATCCGCACCGACAACTCCGGCTTGCCGTTGTCGAGCGTCGTGTCGGCATCGACAACGCCTGGAATGCCTTTCACTTTCTCGAGAAGCTCGTCGCTGTACCGCTGCAAGCCAGCGATTTCGGGTCCCTGGATGACGTACTGCACACCACCACCGCCAAAGCCGCCGCCTCCGACGTTGACGCGGAAACCGCGATCGGCGTAGGGCTTGAGAATGTCGGTGCGCACCTGCCCCATGATGTCGAACTGATCTCGTCGGCGCGCCTCGATCGGCACCAGCTTGACGAAGATCGACGCGTTGTTCTGCGTGCCGGCGCCATCTCCAGCTACTGTCAACAGCGTGTAGTCGACCTCTGGGATGCGGCGGATCGCGGTCGCTATCCGGTCGGCGAGCACTTGCGTGGCGTCAAGGCTGGTGCCCTCTGGTGCACGAACGCTCAGGTCGAAACCTGACTGATCGTCCTGCGTCGTGAAGTTCACATTGACGAACCGGAACAACGGGATGCTCGACAAGAACACCAACACCGCCAGGGTCGCGATCACAGCGCGGTGCGCCATCGCCCACTCCAGCATCCGCAGGTAGCCTCGGTCCAAGGGAGCGAAGACTCTCGAATGCCTCGAGTCCTGAATCCGATGATGCTCGTCTTCGCTCGGACGCCTCACCTTCAGCATGCGAGCCGACATCGTCGGCGTCAGCGTGAAGCTCACCAGGAGTGAAACCAGAATCGCGAACGCCATCGTCAAGCCGAAGCTCGTCATGAACCGGCCGATGATGCCGCTCATGAACGCCACGGGGACGAAGATCGCGACGAGCGACATCGTTGTCGCCAGCACAGCCAGGCCGATCTCCCTCGTCGCCTCGACCGCCGCCTGCATTGGCGGCATCCCCTTCTCCTCGATAAACCGGTAGATGTTCTCGAGCACGACGATCGCGTCGTCGATGACGATGCCCACTGACAATGTCAGCGCCAGCATCGTGAGCATGTTGAGGGTGAACCCCATGTACCAGATCAGGCCGAAGGTCGCGATGATCGATGTCGGGATCGACACGGCGGCGATCACCGTCGAACGCAGGTTGCCAAGAAACAGGAGGACGACGAGTGCGGCGAGGATCGAGCCGACCACAAGGTGCTCCTCGACGCTCTTGATGGACGCCTCGATGAACTCAGCCTGGTCGCGGACGATACGCAGCTCGTAGCCGGCGGGAAGCGTCCCTCGCAGGGCGGCCAGGCGAGCCTTCACGCCGTTCACGATCTCGACAGTGTTGGTGCCGGACTGCTTGCGGATCTGCAACAACACGGTCGGACTGCCATTCACGGTGGCGACGGTTTGCGGATCGGCCTCGCCGTCCTCGATGCGCGCGACGTCGCGCACGACCACCGGATGTCCGCCGACCTCTCGAATGACGATGTCGCCGAATTCGGCCGGCGATTCGACACGGCCCCTGGTACGCATCGTCACCGACAGCGCGCCCTGATCGAGCCTGCCGCCGGGGATGTCCGCGTTTTGCGTCTGAAGGGCGCGCGTGACGTCATTCACCGTCAGGTTGTGCGCCTGCAGGCGTCCCGCATCGAGCCAGACGTTGATCTGCCTGTTGCGGCTGCCAAGCACGAGCACCTGACCGACACCGTCGGCGCTCTCGAGCTGCCGGCGAAGCACCTTGTCGGCATACTCCGATATGTCGCGAACAGGCTTGTCGGCCGTCACCGCGATCGTGAGAACTGGAAACGCGTCGGGATCGCGCTTCTCGACAATCGGCTGCTGCACCGTTCGCGGAAGCAGCGGCAGGATGCGGCTCACCCGGTCGCGGACCTCCTGCGCGGCCACGTCGGTGCCCTTTTCGAGATTGAAGCCGACGACAACCTGCGACACGCCTTCGGAGGAGATCGACGTCAGGGTGTCGATGCCGCTGATGGTGTTGACGGCTTCCTCGATGTGGTCGGAAATCTCGGTCTCGACCTGCTCCGGCGCCGCGCCGGGCAAGCGAGTCGTCACAACGATGGCCGGAAAGTCAACGTTCGGGAACTGATCGATCCCGAGCTGCGCGAACGAGAAGATGCCGATGACCGTCAGCGAGAGGATGAGGACCGATGCGAAGACTGGCCGTCGGACACAAAGCGCTGCCAGCCACTGCATGATCGCTTCTCCCTACTTGCGCGCGGCGATGCGCACGCCGTCGCCGAGCTGCGCAACGTTGCTGGTCGCGACGGTTTCACCGCGTGCCAAGCCGCTCGTGATCTCGACGAGATTGCCTGCCGTCTGACCCGTCGTCACGATTCGCTCCTCGACCGTCCCGCCGCTGGAGACCACGTAGACCCTGGAGGTACCCGTGGTCGTGCGGATCGCAGTGGAAGGCACGAGGATGGCCGGCGTCGAGGATGCCTGCTCGATCTGCGCGGTGGCGAAGAGACCCGGTTTCAGATCGCCGGCCTCGTTGGAAACGACCGCTTCGATGACGAGGGCGCGCGAGTCGGCCTTGAGCGACGGCGAAACGTAGCGGATTTTCCCGGTGAACGTCTTGCCGGGATAGGCGTCCACCTGGAGTGAGACCGTGCGCCCCGGAGCGAGCGATGCCAGATACTGGCCCGGCACCGTGAGCTCGACGCGCATCGGGTTGAGCCGGACGACGGACACGGTCTTCGTGCCCCGCGAGACGTAATCGCCCACCGACACGAACCTCTCCTCGACCGCCCCGGCAAAGGGAGCACGCACGATGGTGTCGGTCAGCGCTTTGCGGGCGAGCGCCAGGCGTGCTTGCGCGGCGAGCAACGACTGGTACTGCTGCTCGGCGTTGTTGCGGGCGATGTCGTACTGGCGACGCGCCGCCTCGGCCTGCGTCCGGCTTCGGTCGAAGTCGGCAGCCGACAGCAGCTGCCTCTCGTTGAGCATCCTGGCGCGCGCAAAGTCGGCCTGCGCAAGGTCGTCCGAGGCCTTCGCGTTGGCGACTTCCGGCACGCGATCGATGTCGAACGAGGCACCGGAGCCGAAGCCGAGCCGCGCCTGTATCTGAGCCGCGTTCGCCTCAGCCTCCTGCACTTGTGCGCGAACTTCCGTATCGGAGATACGAATAAGCGCCGCACCCTCGCTGACCAGCGTGCCGCGCTCGACCGGAGTCGCAACGACGCGGCCGGCGACCTCGGCTGAGACATCCGCCTGTTCCTCGGCGGTCAGCGTGCCCGTGGCGGCTACGAATCGGGAGATCGGCTTCTCAGTGACCACCGCGATCGTGGCGTTGACCGTTCTTACGTCATTGGAGGCCGCAGCTTTCGCTTCACTGCTGACCCCCGGACGGCAGCCGGACGCCGCGAGGGCAAGAAGAACCAGGAGAGTGGGGAAACGCATTGAACGTTTCAAGTGTTTCACAGGCCGGGCCGGACTGGCTAACCTGCGTCCGAGTGTTGCGGTGCGGATTAGGCGTTGAACCGCCGCACGTTCAGCCGCGGTCCGTCCCTTGCGTATCGGGGGTGATGTCGTATTTGCGGTGACCGTTTATGGCTCACCTGCCCGCGCCAGAGCCGAAGGACCAGCTCGAGGCGATCCTCGAGCGGGCGCTCACCGCGTACCACCGCGACGAGCGACACGGCGGCGCCAAATGGATCGACAAGCGGGTGCTCGACACCGAGTTGATACCAGTCACCCGCGAAGCTTTTCGCGACGCTGACGACTTGCCCTCGGATGAGGAGGTCCTGCGCACCTTCGAGAGTCCGCTGGAGCTGCTCGGCGAGGGGTACCACGTCATCGCCCTCATCGAGCCACAACATCGGTTCGTCGTGAAGTACGCGAAGCATCCAGGGCCTGTCCCGCCGTTGGCGCCGCCCAAGCCCGCCTCTCAGGAGGCGTGGCGGCGCGAACACGGCGCGCGGGCGGACGGATCGCTGCACCCGGCCATCTGGCAGCACATCCGCGCCTTCGAAGCATATGGTCCGCTGGCCGTACCCAGCCGAACCTACATCGCGGACGACACGCTCGTGTCGCTCTCCGATAACGAGCGGCACGCGCTCGAACGGTTCCGCGCGATCGGAATCGTGCGATCGCTGGGGCACACGCCACATCTCGTCTCGATCAACTACCCGGACGACTTCCCGGAGGACAAACGCGCGTCCGAAGGACTGAGGCTGTCGGTCGTCGTGGTGCAACCGTTCGTGACACCGCTCCAGGCGGCGATCGAGCGGGCGCTGCGGGCAGGCGATGTCGCAGCCGCCCGCGACCTCGAGGCGCGCTACCGCGATTTCACGCACCAGCTGTGGCAGTGCGGCGTGTCACACCTCGACTTCTCGATCCTGAACATCGGCATCGCCGGTTCGGCATCCGACCAGCGCCTGCAGATCTTCGATCCGCACATGGGTGTGATCGACGCCACAAATGGCGCGCGGGCCGTACACGATCCGGTGTCCCTCCACCCGGAGCGGGAACGTTCCGTGGACAGCATCCTGCGGTCCTCTCGCGACGGCAGCCGCTGGGCTCTCTGGCGTGTACAGCAAGAGATGTCCGCCTCGGAGAACGTGCCGGCGAGTGGGGCGGCTGAAGCGGCTGCCCTCCTGCGCGAGTTTCACGACGCCTCGGAGGGGATTGAGGAAGGCCGAGGGTCGTTCGGCTTCGAACAGTTCGACGAGAAGTGGCAGCAGCGGCGAAGCCACATCATCAACACCGTCATGCACGCCCAGCTATGGGCGCTTGTCAGGCATCCCATCGGGAACTTGCTTCGGTCTGTACTCAACCCCACGTCACGAGATGCGGTGTACGACCGATCGATCCCTGTGCTCGGGATGCACGACGAGGAACCGTTGCCCGACCTTCGAGCGCGTTTAAAGATTTACGGTAAACACCCGCTCATCCTCGCTGCAAACATCTCGGACAGTGGTTCCCCACTCAGCAAACACTGGGGCAGGTTACGGCTGCCTGCCGAACTCGACGTGCAGGACGATCCGGCCATCCACTATCACCTGCGGGACATCCTCACAGGTGAGATGTACGTCCATCCCGGAGACGAGCTGGCGAACCGCGGCCTTGCCGTCGGCCTCGCCCCGCACGAGCTGCACATGCTCGAGGTGAAAGACGTCATCGTCGAGGACATGGCGGTCGAGCGCAGCCTGGTGGCGTACCGAGACGTTTCAAAGCTGCTCCGGGACTGCACGAAGCGCGTTGGCGTGGTGGGCGATGTGCACGGCGAGTTGGAGGCGCTGCACGAGATCCTGCGGGCGCTCGGCTTCATCGACAAGTTCACTCACTGGTCGGCCAGTGATGGCACGCTGGTGTTCACCGGAGACATCGGACACGGGCGGCACCTGCAGGCGGTCTTCGACTTCATCCACGGTCTCGCCGCCCAGGCGCACCGGGTGGGCGGCCGCATCGTGTGGACGCTTGGAAACCACGACCTATACCTGGATCGCGAGGGCGGACAAGGGGGCGAGAACTCCCTCGGCTACCGCCTGTGGCCCCTGATCCGGGAGTCGGCAATCCACCCCGAGCGACATCCAGGACTCAGCGTCCAGGCGGCGTACTTCGCACACGGCAAGGTGTTCGTGCACGGCGGGATCCTCCCGAACATCGTCGAGCTCGCCATGCGTGACCGTGACGCCCGCGACGCTCAGGCCGTTGCGTCCTGGGTGAACGACGTGCTTCGCCGGACGCTGGTGGAACGCGAGCGGATCAGCGCGAGCGATTTGCCGCATGAGATCTTTCGTGTGGGGACCAGTCACACCCGCGAACGGCGCGTGCCCGGTGAGATCGGGTACGAGCCGGCCGGCCTGTTCACACCCGATCTTCGCGAGGTGGACCACTACCGCTACCAGGCGGATCTGCTGCCGCAGGTCATCGGCCACACCGCGAGCCTCCGCGGAGAGATCCGGTACTCGCCGGGTTCGTGGCTCGCACGTAAATACATCGCGATCGATGTAGGCCGTCAACACGGGAGGGGCAACGGCGGCCTCCTCCTGACCGATTTTGGGTGGGTGGCCGTCACGCCGGGCGGACCGGCGCGGTTGGTCGAGGTGTCGCCGCTCTTCGTCGAGCTGGCGCGCAAGGCCGCGAGCGAGTCGCTTCAGCATGAGCAGGGCGAGGAACACTGGAAAACGAAGCTCACCGCCTACCTCGAGGTGGCACAGTCCAAACCTCGAACGCTTGCCGATGTTCAGAAAGCCCTCTTTACGGATTTGTCCCCCGCGCAAGTCGTGTCGATCGAACAGCTCCTGTCCGAAATCCGGCGGGCGGGCCGGTGCGTCGTCGTGACGGACCTGGACGAGATGTTGACGGCTTTCTCCGGCGAGAGCAGCGACGACAGCACGATGGACGTGTTGAAGGATTACCTCGCCGCTGGAGGGATCCTGGTGCTCTGCACCGACACTACGTTCGACTGGATCTACGTGCGTCTGCTGAGGCCGCTCCTCGTCGCACTCGCCCCGAATACTCATCTGCTGTCACAGCTGCTATTGAGTCTTTCGGGGGGCGCCGAGTTCTTCGTCTTCGAGGACGGCGCGTACCAGCTCATCGCGGGCGAGCCGGACCGCCGCGGGTCCAAAGGCTTCGATCTGCTCGTGAAGCTCTCGAGAGACGGTCGGATCGACCGCCTGCCCGCACTGGACCCTGGTCACATCGTGTACATCGGCGACTCCACAGCCGCCGGAGGTTTCGATCCCGAGCTCGCCGGTAAATCGGACATTGCCATCGATGTCGGCGACGCCATCCCTGAGTCGTCCGAGAAACCGCTGCTGAACGTCCATCACAGCTACCGGCGCACCATCGACACGCTCATGGCAGCAACAGCGGCGATGCGCGCTGCCGGATCACTCTCGGTTCAGCAACCGTCGCCGCCCGAGGTCACCAGCGCGACGGTCTGGACATTCGAACACCCGCAATTCGCACGGGGACGACGGATTCGGGTGCGTGTCACTGGCAGCGGCTTCGTGCATGCAGGTGTCGCGGGTCCAGAGGGCACCTGGAACCGCGTGTACAGAGTGCCGTTGCTCCCGATGCCGAACGGTGGCTTCGAGGCCATCCTGCCATTGGACGTCAACGCCTTCACGTTCTTCTGGACCGAAGCGCCGTGGACGCCTGGCCATCCCGGCCACTGGGAGCGGGGACGCGGTGCAAGTGCGGTGTTCATGGCACGCGAGCCGCAGGAACATGCTTCTTCTGAAAGGTGACGCCCATGACACAACGTTCACTCCTCCCCGAAGAGGAGCCGGTCCGCCGGGTTGACACGAGCGACGCAGAAAAGCAATCGCCGGGCAAAGTCTTAACCACGGACAACCGCGAGCTGATTCGCGACTGGGCAGCCAAGCGCGCGGCGGAACCGGCCACAGGGGAGACCACCCAGTCGGGGCCGGCGACGATCGACGTCCGCGATGGTGGCGCGGGGATACGGTTCAACTTCCCCGGGGCCGCGCGGTTCAGGCCGATCTCGTGGGAGGAATGGTTCGACAACTTCACACGTCACGACCTGATGTTCGTATACGAAGGTGACGTGCCGGGACAGACGCCAAGCGGGCGGTATCGCCTGGTGCCGCGCGAGAAGGTGATCCCGGGCCCACGCGAGCGGTCTGACTGACGCGCAACCGTTTAGGACCGTGAATCCGTTTTGAAGCGAGGCCAAAAAACTGTCGCGACGATTAAACCCAGAGCGAACAGGAGCAGCACGGCCGATATCGGCCTCGTGAAAAGGATCATCGGCGAGCCGCCGATTGCCAGAGAGCGCCGCAGTTGCTGCTCGGCGAGTGGACCCAGTATCAACCCGATGACGGCCGGTGCCAGCGGCATCGAGAACCGGCGCATGGCGAAGCCTGCGGCACCGATAGCGTAGGTGAGCGCCACGTGGAAGGGCGACCGATTGACGCTGTATGCGCCGAGACTGGCGAGCGTCAGGATCCCTGCGTACAGCAGTCGACGCGGGATGCTCAGCAGCCGCACCCACAGCCCGACGAGCGGAAGGTTCAGCAGGAGCAGCATTGCGTTGCCAACATACAGGCTGGCGATGAGCCCCCAGACCAATCGTGGTTCGTGCTGAAAGAGCAACGGGCCTGGCTGCAGCCCGTACTGCTGAAACGCTGCGAGCAGGACGGCGCCGGTTGCTGACGTAGGAAGCCCCAGCGTCAGCAGCGGAACGAGCGTGCCGGCAGCCGACGCGTTGTTCGCCGCTTCCGGACCTGCAACGCCTTCGATGGCGCCTTGACCGAACTCCTCGCGACGGTTGGTCAGCCGCTGTTCCACGGAGTACGAGATCAGAGTGGGAATTTCGGCGCCGCCTGCGGGAAGCGCGCCGAGCGGAAAACCGATAAGCGTCCCGCGGAGCCATGGCTTCCACGAACGCCTCCATTCTTCGCGGGTCATCCACAACGAGCCGACGACAGGCACGATGTGGCCTTCACCTGAGGAGCGGGTCGTCGCTACATGGAGCACCTCTCCTACGGCGAACAATCCAACGACGAACACGACCGGATCGATTCCGTCGAGCAGCGCTGGAATGCCGAATGTCAAGCGCGCTTCGCCGGAGAGGCGATCGATGCCGACGAGTCCGAGCAGCAAGCCAAAAAAGAGACTTGCGAAGCCCCGTATGGCGGATCCGCCGACGGTGGATGAGACGGCGAGGAACGCGAGCACGGCTAAGGCGAAGTACTCGGGCGGTCCGAATCGCAGCGCCGCCGTGACGAGCGCAGGCGCGCAAACCGTGAGCGCCGCCGTTGCCAGCGTTCCGGCGACGAATGAACCTATGGCCGCGGTGGCGAGGGCCGCACCACCGCGTCCGGCCCGTGCCATCAGATGACCCTCGATTGCGGACATGATCGATCCGCTCTCGCCCGGAGTGTTCAGCAGGATCGCCGTCGTCGACCCGCCGTACATCGCGCCGTAATAGATGCCCGCGAACATGATGAAGGCGGCAATCGGATCGAGTGTGTACGTCGCGGGCAGCAGCAGCGCAATCGTGAGCGCCGGACCGATGCCCGGAAGAACCCCAACGAACGTGCCGAGCGTCACGCCCGCAAACCCCCACAGCAGGTTGCGAGTGCTCAACGCGACAGCGAATCCGTCCGCCAGAGCACTCAGTGAATCCATGCCGCAAATCTGCCTGCCGGCAGCGAGAGTCCCAGACCTTGCGTGAAGAGTACGTACAGAAGGGTTGAGAACACGACGGCGACTGCGACATCGCGAAGCCAACGCGTGCGATCGAAAGCGACGGCCACCATCCAGAACAATGCCGTCGACGCAATGACGAACCCACCGATGGTCAGGAGGCTGGCGTAGAGTCCGAGCCCAATCACAATCAGCAACAGGGAACCGCGGTGGATGGGGATCGTTTGCCGGCCGATCGGATTTCGCCGGGCGGACCTCAGACCGTCGAGCAGGAGCGCAACCGCGACAACGAAGCTTCCGCCGAATACGACGGCGGGAAACACGCGAGCAGGCGCTGCACCGAGAGGTCCTGACGGCTTCAGCGCACGCGAGATACGCGTGACCCGCAACCGCTCGTCATCGAGAAAGCGCTGGAAATCAGCGCCAGCGAGGAACTGGTCGGACCAGCCTCGCTGTTCGAGCGTACGTTGCCATGAGACGCTCTGGCTCATTCGCGCGATCGTCTCGGTAAGCCGACGCCGCATGTCGTCGCTGATATGGGGACGTGCGACGAGCCCGCGCCAGTTCGCGAGCGTTACGTCGATCCCAGCGTGCGAGAGCGGAGGTGCTTCGACACCGGTTTGGGGCGTCGGCGCCGAGATTGCCAGCGCGCGCAGCTGGGCCGACTGGATGTGGGGCGCGAACTCAGCGTATCCGCTGATCGCCACGGTGACCTGGCCTCCCAGAGCGGCGGTAGCTGCTTCGCCTCCCCCGGAGAACGCGATGTAGTTGACAAGCCGTGGATCCACGCCAGCGGCCGTCGCGATCAGTCCCGCCAAGATGTGGTCCGTTCCACCCGCAGAGCCGCCGCCCCACGACACCGCCGCAGGCCCACCGCGAAAGCGAGCAATCAAGTCTCGCATGTCGCGAATCGGCGAGGCGGTCGGGACGGCGATCACTTCGTACTCACCCGTGAGACGCGCAATAGGCGTCGTCTGCGACAGCGAGACAGGAGAGTCGTTGAACACGACAGCGCCCACCATCACGAGACCGGTGACGAGCAGCGCCGCTTGATCGGATGGCGCGGCGTTGATGAATTGTGCCAAGCCGACAGTGCCTGCCGCACCCGGCACGTTCTCCACGTCGACCGTGCGCACGAGACCTTCGTCCTCGAGTGCACGCTGCATCGCCCGTGCAGTTTGATCCCATCCACCGCCAGGCGCAGCCGGCGCGACAATCGTGAGCCGATCGATCGCTTCCTGGCGTTGAGCCGAGGCGAGCGTCGAGAGCAGCGTTAGACCAATGAGCGCGCGCCGCACGACCGTTCGGTCAACCATACGTCGCGTGTCACTCCAATACCAGTGGGAGCGCTACAATAGCGCCCGATTCCTTCAACATCATTCGACCGCTGTGGAGGTGAGAATGATCCAACAGTGCCTTCGTGCGGCGGCCAGTGGAGCGGTTGCGGTGACCGTGTTTCTCGCGCCCGCGAGGTTCGTCTCCACTGCGGCACAGGGAACAGCCGCAGGCGCGGCTGTCGATCGCGGGTCGGTCAGCACCGGCCTGGCGACCGATCTCCGGCCCGTGAAGGGTGTGCCGGCGGCGTGTCCGCAGCCCGTGAGGGTTCAGCCCGGCGTCTTTCCCGTCAGCGTCGGGACCGTCACCTCCGAGGATGGCCGCACGTGGACGGTGCCGGCACCCGTCAACGAAGGGCGGATTGCCGTCGACGTCTTCGATACGTGCATCGGCACCGGCGACAACCCGAACTATGCATCCCAGCTGCAGACGGTGGTCATCGACAAGGACGGCGTCGAGATCACAGGCTTCATTCACGCGGACAACTACTTCGAGCTGTACGTGAACGGCCAGTTTGTCGCGCGCGATGCCATCCCGATGACGCCGTTCAACACCAGCGTCGTTCGCTTCCGGGCGCGGTATCCGATGACGTACGCGATCATGGGCGTCGACTGGGAGACGCATCTCGGCGTCGGCATGGAGTACGCAAACTTCAACGTCGGCGACGCGGGCTTCACCGCGTACTTCAGCGACGGCAACGGCACGCACAGCGACTGGCGCGCCGAGACGTTTTACATTGCGCCGCTCGACGATCCGACCTGCGTGCGCGTGATGCCCACCGGACGCGATTCGAGCTTCTGCTCGCAGGCGGTTCGTCCGGTGTGCGCGCAAAAGGATCCGAAGCTGTGCAAGACGCTTCATTTCACGATTCCATCCGACTGGATGGCGCCGCGCTTCAACGACGCGCGCTGGCCGGCCGCCATCGTCTGGTCCGCCGCCGCGGTGAGCGACCAGCCGGCGTACGTGAAGTACACGCACCTGTTCGGCGACGCCGAGTTCATCTGGACCCGCAATCTGCGACTCGACAACCTGGTGCTCGCGCGATACACGGCGAAGGGGCCGCGGAAGTAGGAGGACGCTTCTTCTTGATCGCGGTCACACGTGGTTCCGCAACATCAGCTCGACCGGATGCGGCCGCAGATAGACCTGGTCGGCCAGATACGGCACCCCGCAGCGCCGGATGTGATGGGCGA
>Ga0207648_10000718_pt1 | contig 37118 bp, 29 predicted proteins | sample KBSMisM32_FD_184310 | JGI IMG/M metagenome (GOLD analysis project Ga0207648, IMG submission 184310) | Miscanthus rhizosphere microbial communities from Kellogg Biological Station, Michigan, USA - KBS Miscanthus M3-2 (SPAdes) (version 2) | ecosystem: Host-associated > Plants > Roots >... | reverse complement strand
TGTGAACCGCATCTAAAGGCCGAACACATGGCTGCACCGACCAATGCTGCTTACGTGAAGAAAGCTCTTGCCAACTCGGAGCCGTCCACACATGGCACTAAGCGGACATCCAGTCCGCCGCATGTCCGCTATCAGAGGTAAACCGGACGTGACGCAGACATGCCTCGGCGACTGGGTTTGACCCTAACGGTTATTCTGCGACGGCGCGTTGTGCAGCGCGGTCGCGTCATCGTTCTCACCGTCCTCGATCAAGTCGGCGCTTCAAGCGTGAGCAGGTTGCGGGCAGTCTGCACATTGAGCCAGTGTCGCGGGCTCGAAGCCCAAATTTCCGGTGCGCGACCACTCAACGCGCGCTCCGATCACCGCGTGGAATTGATCATAACGGCCGCGCCAACTCCGTGGTGTGGAATGGCTGCAGTGTGTCGATCGCCTCGACCGGCTGCGATTTCACATCCCAGGTGAAGAACCGCAATATCATTTTGTCAGGCGTGAAATCGACCAGCGTGAAGCCGTGCTGCTCGATTGGCTTGATTTGCTCGGACAGGTCGAGCACCCCCGATGGCGTGGCCGGCGTGCCGCGGATGCCGTTCGACGGCCAACCGCCGGGCCACGTACCGATCGTTCCCGACAAAGCGACGTTGACCGGATTGGACTTGAGATCGAGCGCGCCGCTACGTAGCATCTTGCCGAGGGCAATGGCGTGCATGTCGCCGCTGATGACGAGCGGCACCCGACCTTTCATCGCCGACATGGCCGCCATCAACCGGTCGTGCTGCTTCAGCCAGCCCGGCTGCCAATAGGGCTTGGGTTTCGCGGTCGTCAGTTTCTTCTCGGCATCGAGAATGTCCGGATACCACTCGCCCCACTTGCCGGCGGTCCAGCCTGGCGGATTCGACGGCGCATGAACCACGTGTGCGACCTCGGTCGCCGCCATCCGGGACATCAACCACTTTTCTACCTCGCGATCGACGTAGACTGCACTCGGTCCGGCAAGCGTCGCGGTGCGTCGAATGTCGTACAGCAGCACTTCTGCGAGCTGGCCGTAACGAATCGTTCCGAACGTTTCCGAAACGCCATCGACGCGATCGGCCGCGGACGACCACGGCAGGCCACGCGGGCGACCAACGTCCGGGAGGAATTCCGGGTAATACATCTGCTGCGTGGCGCGGGCGAGCGAAAGCATGAAATACGTTGGCGGAAACGTGATGAGGTCGTCATATGCCTCGTCGTTGTCGAAATAGTCGTGATCGTCCTGAATGAAAAACATCGGCGTCGAGCGGAATTCGCCGCCATAGATTGAGGCGATCTGCGGGCCAGCCAGGCGCTTAAGCACGGTTTCGTTGTCACCGCCGAGCACCACCCCGGCGCGGTCGAACTTGCCAGCGATCTGCTCGGCCAACGGGGACGCGCCCAGCCGCTTCGCGGTCAGCGGTGAAAGCAAATCCCAATATATATGATCGCCATTGGCGACGGCGGCCTGTGGCTGAAAGCTCAAGGCGCGGCGGAATAGCCGCATCCGTACCGCCGGCGGCAAATATTTCATCGCCTCGTGGCCGCCGGCACAGGAAAAGAACAGCACGCGGAACTGCTTCGGCTGCTCGTCGGGACCGGGGAATGTCGCGAGCTGCCATGGCTCGCAGAGCGCGCGCCCTTTGTCGCCTACAAGCGACAACTGATGCGGGCGGCCAGGCTTGAGGTCGGTCGCATGAAAGTGCCAGTGCTCTCCGCGGGTGTCGCTCATGCGGCCGCGCACCGAAGTGCCGTCGACACGCAATGTGGGTGCGACAGAAAGCGGCGTATTGAAGGACGTTTTAATCAACAGCCGCCTATCGCTCACGGTTGGCAAGAGATGGCGGACCGCGCCACTGTCCCAGGTCGAACTAGCGGGCGCGGCCATTGCGGCCTGCGCGAACAGATCGGCCGGCGCTGCGAGAGAAAAGGCGGTAGCGGCAGTGCCGCGTAGAAAATCGCGACGGTTGGTCATGAGATAGCCCCGCCTCAGTGGCCGGCGGAAATGATACATAGCCCTACAGTCTGAATCCAGGCTGGATATCCCAGGCCCAGATGATTCCCAAACTGGCGCGGGTGTAGCCGCGAGGCACAACATGCCTTCGTGGATTTGTTGCACATACTCCCGGTCGCTTCGGGCACTTAACGGGCCTGCCAATCTTGGACAATTATGTCCGCTTAGCGTGGCAGACCGAAAATCATTTGAACGTTCTGAGCATTTCCGCTGGTGACCCCAAACCGGACCTACTTGATCTTCTCCCACACGAGACTACGAACGCTCATTTTACCCGAGCGAGGATTCGGTGATGGTGACGTCGCGAGTATCAGGCGTTCGCCGTCGAATTTGTACTCGCGAACTTGGTCTGTACCGGTCCACGTCTCGTTCCAAGAAACGTCGGGGCGATGAATTACTTGATTTCCCCTTAATAGTGTAGGTGCCCGCATAAGCGGCCATTGATCGGAATAGCGCCTCTGCCTCGACCGCCGTCGCGACTGCCCCTGATGGCTTCTTACGCGGCGAGTCAGCGATAACCGTCATGACCCTTCCATCAGCGCCATAGGTGATGAATCCAATCGGCGCTCCCTCGTAGAGGTTGGTCTTCTGACCGGTCGCAAGTTCTTCGCTGACGGCCGAAACTAGCTTCCATGTGCCAATGAGCTTGTCTGCGTCGTCGGCCAGCGATGGAGTGGCGTCTCGGAGAGTTAGCAACGCCCACACTAAAATGATGACAGTGGCATGGCGGCGGGTCATAAATTTCCTCCTATGAAAAAGGTTCACAAGCGGGGGCCGCAATTGGTCTCCACAGGACGAGGTTACATCACGAAAACGTCCGGAACTGGCGCAAAGCGGACGTGCTGAGGCGTCGCGGCGATGTCCGCTTATTGGGGTAAAGCGGACTCACCGCGGACGTTCTCGAATGTCCCGGTTTTGACCCATCTGCGACCCAGGCTGGATTGAAATGCCGCAGCGCAGCAGTCTCCTGCCGCACTGACGTGTGTTATCCTTTCTGTCGAAAGCACCGGAGGCATCAGGCGGTGAAGCGGCGCAATTTCATCACGCTGCTCGGGGGCGCGGCAGTGTGGCCGCTCGTGGCGAGGGCGCAGCAGTCCGACCGGATGCGACGCATCGGGGTGCTCCGCCGGCAATGCCTATTTGCTCGAAGTGCTCGGCAATGCCGGCAAAGCGCTCAAGCGGTCTGTGTCGTGAGCAACCTTAACTTCCTCGGCATCGAGCGCTGCAAAGCCTCTGCCACCATCCCCTTGCTAAAGAGAGCCATCGTCCACGAAGACTGGCATGGGGCCTGCGTCAGGAAGCGCAATGCGGGTGGGTATGCTGGGTTGGTGGTCGCGGGTGTGGTAGTGCTCACTCCCGACTGCTCTATGAAGGGACAGCGTGCCACAGTGCGCAATACAGATGTCGACAGGGCACCACACGACGCGGGGATCGCATGAGCAACAAAGTGTCACCGTCGCTGAATGCGAGCCGGGAGTATGTGGCGCGGACATCGAGCGGTTATTTTATGCTCTTGCTTCTCCTCGTCGTAACGGCCATCGCAGGCTTTGCATTCTTTGATTTTAGGACCGCGCCCGCAATTCTCATAATGTGTACCTGGGCATTTTTCTTCATTTTGATCTTGAAGGGGTTTTATGTGCTGCAGCCCAACCAGGCCGCGGCGATCGTGCTGTTCGGCAGCTACAAGGGGACCGACCGCGCGACTGGCCTTCGCTGGGTATGGCCATGGATGGGGAAGAAAAAACTTTCGGCCCGCGCCAACAACATCATTTCGGAGAAGATAAAGGTCAACGATCTGCGCGGAAACCCCATTGAAATGGCGGCGCAAGTAGTCTGGCGCGTAACCGACACAGCGCAAGCGCTGTTCGACGTCGATGACTATAAGGCGTTCGTCAAAGTTCAGATCGAGGCGGCGGTGCGCACCATAGGGTCACGTTACCCCTATGACGATTTTGAGCACCAGGAAGTTACGCTGCGCGGCAACAACGACCAGGTCAGATTGGAATTGCGGACGGAGCTGATCAACAGGCTTCACGTCGCTGGCATCACCGTCGACGAATGTGGTTTCACCCATCTCGCCTACGCTTCCGAGATTGCGGGGGCGATGCTTCGACGCCAACAAGCCCAAGCAGTTGTGGCGGCGCGCAAGACGCTTGTTGAGGGCGCGGTCGGAATGGTCGAAATGGCGCTCGATCTACTGTCAGCAAAGAAAATCGTCGAGCTCGACGTTGACCGCCGCGCTGCATTGGTTTCGAACCTGATGGTGGTGCTGTGCAGCGAACGCGACACGCAGCCCGTTGTAAATGCCGGAACGCTGAATCAATGAGCGGCTCAAAACAACGCCGATCAGTGATCGGCGCGGGATGAAACGTTGAATGAGAAGTCTGCTTGCCTCGGTCGCACTCATTGCCGGCGTGGCCGGCGCGCAGGCGCAGAGCTATCCCACGCGCGCGGTGACGATCGTGGTGCCGTTCGCCGCCGGCGGGCCGGCCGACATCACCGCCCGCATCGTCGCGGACCAGTTCGCGCGCGCGCTCGGGCAGCAGTTCCTCGTCGAGAATGTCGCCGGTGCCGGCGGAACCACCGGCACGACGCGCGCCGCACGCGCCAATCCCGATGGCTATACCCTCGCGCTCGGCCACATGGGCACGCACGCCGCCGCGGTCGCGCTTTATCCCAACCTAGCCTACAAGCCGGACGTGGATTTCGAGCCCGTCGGGCTCATCGCCGAGCAGCCCGAGCTGCTGGCGGTGCGCAAGGATTTGCCGCCGGGCACGCTTAAGGATTTCGTCGCCTACGCCAAGGCGAACGAGAGCAAGCTCAACATGGCGCATGCCGGCATCGGCTCGGTGTCGCATGTGGGCTGCCTGCTGCTCAACGCGGCGATCGGCATCAAGCCGACGATGGTGCCGTTCACGGGCACAGGGCCGGCCATGAACGCGCTTATCGCCGGCCAGGTGGACTACGTGTGCGACCCGATCCTCGGTCCGCTGCCGCACGTGCGGGCGGGCACGGTGAAGGCGCTCGCCATCGCCACCGGCAAGCGCAGCGCGCTGCTGCCGGACGTGCCGACCGCGGCCGAAGGCGGCCTGCCGCAGTTCGACGCTGCGCCGTTCTACGCCATGTTCGCGCCCAAGGGCACGCCGCAGCCGATCGTCGACCGCTTGGCGGACATCTTGAACAGGGGCCTCAACGAGGACATGGCGCGCGAGCGGCTGCTCGAGCTCGGAGCCGAGGTCCCCGAGCCGAACCGGCGCGGCCCGGAGGCCTTGCGGGCCCTGGTGAAGAGCGAGATCGCGCGCCTCACGCCGATCATTGCGGCCGCCAGCGCAAAATAGGTCCCCTGACGCGCGCGGGGGGCGCGGCTATGCGCCCCATTCGTTGGCCGCACGCAATCAACTAAGACGACGAAAGATGGAGGGGCGAGCGATGAAGCTTCCTCGCAGAGAGTTCTTGCATCTGGCAGCCGGCGCTGCAGCGCTCCCCGCCGTTTCGCCGGTCGTTTGGGCGCAAGCCTATCCGTCGCGGCCGGTGCGCTGGATCGTGGCGTTTGCTGCCGGCGGCCCGACCGATATCGTGGCGCGCATTATGGGGCAGCATCTGTCAGAGCGGCTGGGCCAACAATTCATCATCGATAATCGGCCGGGAGCTGGCGGCATTGTCGGCACCCAGGCCGCGATCAATTCGCCGCCCGACGGCTACACCATCCTGATGGCGGCGCACGTTCACGCCATCAATGCGACGCTCTACCAAAAGCTCCCGTACAACTTCCTCAATGACATCGCGCCGATCGCCGGGCTGGTGCGTATGCCGAATGTCATGGAGGTGACCCCGACATTCCCGGCCAAGACGGTGGGTGAGTTCATCGCCTATGTCACGGCCAATCCGGGCAAGGTCAGCTACGCATCGGCCGGTAACGGCACGTCGGCTCATCTCGCGGCCGAGCTGTTCAGGGCGATGACTGGGGTCGATTTCGTCCACGTGCCGTACCGCGGCTCGGGACCGGCGCTGACCGACCTCTTGAACGGTCAAGTGCAAGTCATGTTCGACACGATCTCGTCGTCGATCGCGCATATCCAGGCTGGAAAGCTGCGCGCGCTTGCGGTGACGAGCGTGACACGATCGGATCTGCTGCCCGACGTGCCGACGATTGCCGAGACGGTGCCGGGTTACGAGCTCAACGCTTGGTTCGGCGCGGGCACCCCGACCGGGACGCCGTCAGAAATCATCCAGAAGCTGAACCAGGAAATCAACGCGGGATTGGCGGAAATGAGGATTAGGGCGCGGTTTGCCGAGCTTGGTGCCGAGCCGATGCCGATGACGGTCGCTGAGTTCCGCAAGTTCGTCGCCGACGAGACCGAGAGATGGGCCAAGGTGGTCAAGTTCTCCGGCGCGAAGGCGGACTGATATACATGAGCCGGAAACTCGAGCTGGTCCGCGAGGAGAAGCTATTCCGCCTACTCCCGGGCAGGAGGGAAAGCGGCAGGCTGGAAGCCAGCGGGGTCGCGCTGGTCGACGACAAGACGGCGCTGGTGGTCTTCGACAACCTCAATCAGGTTGCACGCATCGATCTCTCCCTCAAGCGCCGTGCCAGCAACCGGCTCTTGCCTGCGCCGAGCTTGGGATCAGGTTTCGAGGACATCGCCATCGACCACAGGTATGGCCGCGCATTCTGCCTGATCGAGGCGATGGAGGACTTCGACGGGTTCCTCCGCGGCTTCGTCGCCGAGTACGACCGCGCTGCCCGTTTCCTCCGTTGCACCCGGCTGCACACCCGGTTCGAAGAGACGAACAAGGGCTTTGAGGGTCTCGCCCACGTGTGGCGCGGAGGCCGCGAGTATCTGTACGCCCTGTGCGAGGGTAACCTCGGAACGGGCCGCCACGCGGGGGGCGGTCGTGTCGACGTGTTCATTCGCGCGCGCGACGGGGGCTGGAAGGCGTCGCACCGAATCCGCCTGCCGAAGCAGGCGGAGTTCAAGGACTATGCCGCGCTCGCCTATCGCGACCAGCAACTTGCCATCGTCTCGCAGGCGTCGGCGCGCCTGTGGGTGGCCCGGGTCGACGAGGAAGCGCACGCCTTGGTGCCGGGATCCGACGCCGTCTATCGCTTCCCGAGCAAGAGCTACGGCAATGTCGAGGGAATCGCCTGGTTGTCCCGTGACACCTTGGTCGCCGTCTCCGACCGGAAGAAGAGGGGGCAGCCCGCTCGCTGCGCCGAGAAGGATCAGAGCATCCATCTATTCAGGATCCCAGCGGGCTGAGGTCTTCGCGGCCGAGGCCTATCAGGAGATCGTGCGGGCTCACCCGCGAGTCGATACGGGACAAGAGGTGGCGCTTAAGATTCTAAAATCAAATATTCAAGTTTTGTGAAAACGCCGCGCCAGCCGGAATCCGTCTTGTATGCACACGAGTCGGTCAGTCTAACCAGCTATAGGAAAGGGTTCGGCCCAAGGTTGCCCAATCTCCAGGTCCTTCACCACGTATTGCGTCTGTCTTGAACTGAGTCCCTTCCCTCCACCGGCATTACCCGGCTTCAGCGGTACTACAAACCTCTCCGCCACCCCAAGGCGCCCGGCCTGTCCCTCACGGGCTTCCGGTTGGTCATCGATTGACCACGCTTTGGGGCTTCCCGTGTTTCGTGCGCTTTCCTTGTGTACATGCTGCCGCCACTACCCCGGCGCAGCGTCTGGGCGTACTGCTTCGCTCACTTCACCCAGCCGTGTCAGCCTTCCCCGAAAGGGTCATCGGGTCGGCCTGCGCATCGTCCTTTTCGAGGCTTGCTCGGCGTTCACTCGCGTTGCGGCCTGCACACTCGCGCCGTCACCAATTCGTGACGCGCACTCCGAAGGCTTCAGCCACTTCGTTACCTCCATAGCTGCTCCGGTTGCTTCCGGCTGGAGCGGTTGCCGGGTGGGACTTGCACCCACTGGAAAGCGCCGCCTTGTCACGGCGCACACCCAACTCGGACATCGGCCGAGGTGACGGAATCGTTCCAGTCGAGGCATAGGAGGTGCCGCAGCAGCGACATCGCTGCGGTCAGCGGCTCGCCGTCCCCTTTGTGGCAGGCTGAGTCTGCGGCAGACGGACTGCGGAGTGAGGAAGTAGGGGGAATTCGACACCGGGGGCATTGGGGGATAGTCTCGACTAGTCGAAAGGCTGGGAGATCAACATGGAACAGATTTTAATAAACCTCGTTACAGGGGCGCTTGGTGGCGTTGGCGTAGGTAAGTCATCGCCGACCTTTGATCTCGGTATGATTGGTAACATTATTTCCGGTTTGATCGGAGGCGGGGTGCTCGGCCAGATCGTTACTTTATTGCTGCCGGCGATCACTGCCGCAGCGCAGTCGGGTGATCTGAGCATCGGCGGCATCATCTCACAGGCGATCGCTGGAGGCGCTGGCGGCGCCATACTCACGGCGGTCATTGGCGCAATCAAGAACAAAGCTGCTGCCTGAAGAGGCAGCTTGTTCGAGGACAACTAACCTCGCACGGGCTGGCTTGCATAATCGAGTGAGACTGCGTGACGGCGCGTGGCTTAAGAGTGTTTCCGAAGCGACTGTCGGAGACCAACAAAATGGCAGATAACGATATCATCATTGGCCGTGTGATCAATATCACAGGGGCGATTGGAGTCTTGTCGGGAATAATTTTGTTCTTTGTCGGCATTGTATTGCTCGTGTTTCGGCGTGGCTTTGGCTTTGATATTGCAAACTCGTTTCACTGGTTTTGGTAGCTAGATTGCGATTCTGAAGGGTGCTACCCGCGCCGCGCGGCGCGCACATCGCGGATGCGCAGGGCGAGACGTGGGCTTTTTCAGATCAATCAGGTTTGATATTGGCGGCACGGATCACCCTGGCCCACTTCTCGGTTTCGTCGGCGATCAGCTTCTCGAAATCGGCAGGCGTGCCTGCAAGCACCGTTCCGCCCAGCTCGGCAAGCCGCGCCTTCATTTGAGGATCGGCGAGAGCTGCATTGATTTCTTCATTAAGCTTGTCGACGATGTCCGCGGGCGTGCCCCTCGGCGCGCCGACGCCGAACCAGGTGTTCACTTCGTAACCCGGCACGAAATCGCCTACGCTCGGCAGGTCTGGAAGCGCGCCCGAGCGCGTAGTGGTGGTTATCGCAAGCGGGCGAACCTTGCCGGACCTGACGTGCGCGATCGAGTTGGGCATGAGGTCGAAGTACACCTGCACTCGCGCAGCGATCAGGTCAGTGAGCGCAGCCGCTGCACCGCGATAGGGCACGTGCAAGATATCGACGCCGGTCATGATCTTGAACAGCTCACCCGACAGATGGGAGGACGTCCCGTTGCCGGCCGATGCCATGTTGAGCCTGCCGGGATTGGCCTTGGCGTATGCAATGAATTCGGGAACCGTGTGGACTGGAACCGAGGGGTTTACCTCCAGAATGCTCGGCACGCGCATGATGCCCGCAACCGCCGCGATGTCGCGGATGAAATTGAAATTGAGCCGCTCATACAGCGTGACATTGATCGCATTCACCTGAGCGACCAGAAGCAGCGTATAACCGTCCGGCGGCGCACGCACGACAGCTTCGGTAGCTATATTGGTGGCGGCACCCGGCCTGTTCTCGACGACGAAGGGGCGGCCGAGTCGCTCCGATAGCCATTGACCGATCAGGCGCGCGAGCGTGTCGTTCGGCCCGCCAGCCGGAAAGGCGCATATCAAACGCACCGGCCGCGTCGGATAGATTTGCCCACTCGCGTTGCGCGGGACGAGCGGCAGCACGGCCGCACCCAGCGCAAGGTACACGAATGTTCGGCGGGCGAGTTTCATCTAGTCCTCCCGCTTGTGTGCGGGCCAGCCGGCCGACGGGCGGTCCGAGATTACTTCTCTTTTCCGGGCAATGTCGCCTGTTGGCACTAAGCGGACATACCGAGATGTCTGCTATTAGATCGCTTTCGGGGGTAAAGCGGACTCACCGCGAACGTTCTTGAATGTCCGGTTTTGACCCATAGGCGACATTGACGTCCCGCTCAATTCCAATCGGACCTTCAGGCTGACACTCTAGCCAACGGCTCGCGAGCTTTGCTGGGGTGATGCGCCTGCGGGGGCCATCCAGCAGCGCAGCCGGTGACCCGGCCGACGCGATCCGGATCAGGGGCTGATCACGATTTCTTTGCCATCGCGAAACCTGGTGCCCTGCGGGGTCCACGCGCCCCCCGGCGCGCCGCTGCGCAATGGCGCAATCGTCATTTTGAGTTCGTCACCAGCTTTGAGGCTCTTGCTGGACCATCCCTCGCGCACCAGGGCGCTTGGCGTCACGCCTTCGAGATTCCAGACAGTGATGCTGCCATCCTGCGCCTTGACCGCCAAAAGGATAAACGTGTGGGGGCTCGTGTACTTGAACTCCTGCACGACGCCTTCGAGTCCGATCTGATTCTCGTCATCGAACATCGCAAAGGAGTGGTGCGCCATCGCCGCGCCACCCATCGCGATCAAAGTAGCGCTGATCAATATGACAGGGAGACGCTGTCTCATGACGCTTCCTCACATGCTGGGACCAAGTGCTTCGAGCACGCAGCAACGCCACTTTGAACCCTAGATTCTGCTGCGCATCTCTCGCTGCTTGTGGCGGGTCTGCAATCGCGGCTCTTTTGTCGGTGGAAAGCCTTGTTGCGGGTAGGATACTCCGTTCTACCTATCTGCCAAGATCCCGCGTGCGATCGCCATTCCCTCACCCGGTCCTGCGAACGTGCGTTCACTTCCCGGTTTGTTTGAAATACGACAGATCAGGCGGCGCTTGGTTTTTCTTGCTGGGCATCAGTTTGCCGTCGGCGCTGAGATAGTAGGGTTCATTGCCGATGCGGATATGCGCATTGTTCTCCGAGCAAACGTCGGAGTGCCAGACCGGACGAGGATCGGGATTGCGCGTGGCCTTCTGGGTCTTGGAGTATGGCCTCGTCAAAGCATGATCGATCACGGTGATTTCGTCATAGAGCATGTTGCGGTCGGCCTTGTCGAGATAGATCCGCTCCTTGATGATGGCCTGGCCGTCGCTGTGAAACGGCACGCCCGCGATGTCGTAACTGCGCGGAAGTTTGAGGAAACGCGTCTCGACCTCGAGCACGTCGTATTTGCCGTCGCCATCTTCGTCAATCCACTTGCCGATCGAGTAGCCCGCGAAAGTAGGCGCGGCCTCCGCTGGCCAAACGCGGCCGTCGGTATAGATTCGCCGATACGAATCGTCGTTGTGGCTGATCAGAATGTAGGTGGTCTCCGGCGTGACGATGATCTCCGCCGGATCATAGAAGCTCATCATCGCCGGCATGCCGGCCGGAATGCAGAAGGTCGACGGCCAATTGCCGGGACCGCCGGCTTTCAGGTCGGCCTGAATGTCCTCCCAGATCTGGCGATACTCGGGTGTGAGCGGCGGAAGGCCGGCAAGCCGCAGCCAATTATTCGGGCTGCCGGGGGGGCGAAGCCATTGACCCTTAAGGTCGGGATATTTCCCGAAATCGACCACCTGGGCGGCGGATGGCGTCGCAAGCAGCGCAGCCACCAGTGGGAGTGCACAGATCGTGCCTCGGCAACTCATGGGCATCCTCCTTGGATCCGCGAAAGGGCGCGCGCGGCGCGCCGTGCCATCAGCGATTATCGCCGCCAATGTCGCGATTGAGGCCCTGTGTGTACCGAAAACTTAGATTCGAACACATTAACCGGCAAGAGCCATCAGAGGCGCTTGCGGGCACCGTGGCGCGATCTACCTCACGACGTTAGATTGAGATAGCCTTATCATCGAACTCCAACGCCGGAGCATGCCGAATCTCGTCTATCGGTAACGACCATCCGGCAAACGGGAGACCTCACCCAAGGGAGGCTATCAATGATTGTGCGTCGCGAATTCGTGCTCGGGGCAGCCGCTGCCGGCGTGCTAATGCAACCGCGATTCGGCTTCTCCAAAGCGACGCAGCCGGCGACCAACGTCAATTTCGATGTCCCAGAGGGCGCGTGCGATTGCCACACGCATATCCATGGCGATCCGGCCAGGTTTCCGTGGTTTGCGGAGCGCACCTATACGCCCGAGATGGCGCTGCCGGAAGAAATGACCGCGCTGCACAAGGCGCTCAAAATCCAGCGCGTGGTAATCGTGACGCCAAGCGTGTATGGCCCCGATAATTCCGCGACGATCTATGGCATGGCGGCGCGGGGCAAGGACGCACGCGGCGTGGCGGTAATCGACGACAACACCACTGACGCCGAATTGGACCGGCTCGCGTCGCTTGGCTTCAAGGGCATACGCCTCAATCTCTCGACCGCTGGCATCAACGATCCCAAAGTTGCGACCGAGCGCTTCCTCAGCGCCGCCGCCCGCGTGAAGAGCCGTAACTGGCATATCCAGCTCAACACGACACTGCCGGTGATCGCCGCGATGAAAGACACCCTCGCGGCCTCACCGGTGACGCTGGTGTTCGATCATTACGGCAATGCGAAAGAGGAGCTTGGGGTGGGGCAGCACGGCTTCTCCGATTTGGTGAGCCTCGTGAAATCCGGCAAGGCCTATGTCAAGGTTTCGGTCACGGGGGGCCCGCGCGAGGACTACGGCCATTTCACGCCGCTCGCCCAGATGCTGATCAGCACCAACGCCGACCGCGTCCTGTGGGGCACCAACTGGCCACACCCGAATTCGGTCGGCGGCAGTGCCTCGAAGGTAACGCCGCTGTGGCAGGTCGACGACGGGCTTGTGCTCAATCTCCTGCCCGCCTGGGCGCCGGACGCTGCGGTGCGCAAGAAAATCCTCGTCGACAATCCGGCTCGGCTGTACGAATTCTAATTTACTACGTTGAGCCCATCATTGAGAGCATGCGGCTCGCAGGCGCATCGGCAGTATCTTTGACATTTGGGCTCGCCGGCAGGCAGCTCTTTTGTCAGGCTACCTCAGTATCGCGGCGATGCCGGAGGAATGTCGCCTCATGGCACAAAGCGGACATGCCGAGATGTCTGCAACGCACCGCCGGCGAGACGAGAAAGGTGCCGCTTCACCTCAAGCAGTTCCGGCCTCAGCGACTCCCGGTCGAAAACCAACCCGTCGAACAGCGGCCAAGCGGCGCGCCAGTGTCGATCGGCTTTCTTCAGCGCTTGCACGCTGCGGTCAAGGGCCAACCAACCCTTCCCATCCCGTGAGTGTCGCAGTTACGACACCACTCTCACTCCGCATCACCCATGATCGCGGTCGCAGCATCGTGAAAATTTCATAAACGGCGGCGCCACTGCTCGCCCCCCTCGAAGAATCATTACCGCACAAAGCGTCATGAACGCGTAGCCACCAAAACCTCTGGCGGCATTCGCGCTAGCGCGTGCTGCCGCGATCCTCGGCGGAAAATCCCGCCGCTTTCACGATCCGGGCCCAGCGCGCTGTCTGCGCCTTGATATCGGGCATGAGTTGCGGCCCGGTTTCGCCCGTGACCTCGTAGCCTTGGGCTTCGAGCTTGCTGCGCACGGCGGGGTCGGCGTGCGCCGCTTTCGCCGCGTCAGTGAGGCGAGCAACGATGTCGGCTGGCGTGCCCTGCTTGACCAGCAGGCCGAACCAGACCCGGGTCGTGAGTTCCGGTTGGCCCAGCTCGGCGAAGGTCGGGACGTCCTTCATGGCCGGCCAGCGCTCGGCACTGGTGATGCCGAACGCCTTGAGCTGGCCGGCGGCATATTGCGCCGCCGAGGAATTGACCTGCGCAAAACCGAACAGCGAATGCCCGGCGAGAAGGCCGGTCACCTGCAATCCCGAGCCGCGATACGGAACATGGGTGAGATCGAGATCGAACTTTTCGTTGAGCAGAAAACCCAGGAGGTGCGACGGCGTGCCAGCCGTGTACGAGGAATACGTCAGCTTGCCGCGGTTGGCCTTGGCCCAGGCCACGAACTCCGCGAAATTGGAGGCCGGAACGCTCGGATGCGCCACCAGCACCAGCGGCGCCTGCACGCCCTTGATCAGCGGCAGGAAGTCGTCGATCGACCAGCGCAGGTTGCTGTAGACGCTGGGGTTGATCTCGGTGAGCGCTTGCGTGCCGACCCAGATCAGCGTGCCATCTGCCGGAGCATCGGTCATGACCTGGGCCGAGATATTGCCGCCGGCGCCCGGCCGGTTGTCGATGATGATGGTGCGGCCGAGCGTCTTGGCCATGTGGTCGGCGATGATGCGGGCATAGGGATCGACCGCGCCGCCCGGCGCCAGTCCCACGATGAAGCGCATCGGCGTTGACTGCGCCACGGCCGCCGAACCATGCAAGGCCAGCATGGCCGCCGCTCCGACCACAGCAAGCCACCGGCGACACCGCGATATCATGGTTTCTTCCTCCCAATGTCGACGAGCATAGGGGCGGACCCTTGGCTACGCCAGTCGGCCAGGAGGTGGTCGAATGCCCCGCGACATTCTCGACGCCCGGCGCGCTCAGATCACCGCGGGGAGATTGCCAATTGTTAATTCCACTGACACCTCACCGTAATGGCGCGCTCTTCATGTTGCCGACCAGCGCCGCTTGCACGCAGTTCAAGGCGTGGTCGGCGGCACGGTTCGAAGGGCGACTCATCAATGACCGATCCGTTGAATGGGCGTGGGCGTCCGCTCGCGCCGGAATACGCTTTCAAGGTGAAGCTCGTCGCCGTGGTGCGCGTGCGTGCCGCGGACGAGACCGTGGCACGTCGAGCGCTTCCTTCGGTGCTGAGCCCGCCGGGCACGGTCGATATCAAGGTGACGAACGAGAACAATGCTGCGCTCGGTGTGAACGCTGTCGTGACCGACGTTGATTTCTCCATCGAAGAAGGCGCCGCGCTGTTCGAGGTCGATGGGGCGCGCATCAAGCCAGCTTGACCGGGCGCGCGGGCATCGTTGCCGAGCCTGGTGGGCCGGCAAGGCGGAAAACCAAACAATAACGGCCAACGCCGATCGTCACGCGACGTGCGTGGAGACACACGGCCATCCCGGGTCGTGCCATCGACTCATGAGGTTTTCTGAGGCATGTCGGAGAAATGATGCTTTGCGGGTGTCCTCGACAATCGGTTACCGCGCACGGATCGGGCGGAGCGACCCATGGATGGCTGGGCTCTCGGATTTTTTCTGTTGGCGGCATTTCTCGGCGGGCTGGCGTCCGGCATTGCCGGCTTTGCCATGGGCTTCGTGGTGTCCGGCATTTGGCTGCACATCCTCACGCCGATCCAGACCACAACACTGATCGTCGGTTACGGTCTCTGGACGCAGGGCTACGGCGTCTGGAAATTGCGGCACACACTGAATTGGCGACAGGTGGCGCCGTTCATCATCGGCGGCGCCATCGGCGTGCCGATCGGAACGATGCTCCTCACCTCTATCAATCCGGCCTATCTGCGCACCTTAGTCGGGGTGCTGCTGGTGCTTTACAGCATCTACGGCTTGGCGCAGCCGGCGTTCAAGCCGATCAAGGCCGGGGTTCCGGCCGATGCCGGTATCGGAGTCCTCAACGGGCTGTTTGCCGGGGTGACCGGCCTCCCGGGACTCATCGTGACAATCTGGTCCCAATTGCGCGGCTGGCCGAAGGACGTGCAGCGCACGGTGTTCCAGCCCGTCATGCTCGCGGCCATCGTGATGAACGCAGTTACCTTGAGTCTCGCTGGCGCCGTCACCACCGAAACGGCCAAGCTGTATGTGCTTGGCCTCCCTGCGCTACTGGCCGGCCTGTGGAGCGGATTCAAACTCTATGGAAAACTCGACGATGCAGCATTCCGCAAGGTGATCCTGGTGCTGTTGCTGGTGTCCGGGCTGGCGCTGATCGTGCCCGCGTCGATCTTCCGATCGGTTGCCTGATCTTTCTCCCGTTGCTGAGCTCACGGCGTTCCGTCGGAATTTGGTAGACTTTGTTACACGAATCTTTTATAAATTTGCATCATCCAAAATTGCGCATGACCACCGCTTCGATGTCCGGGTTGCCGTAGGCGCGACCGCAGACATTGAAGTCGCATTGAAGTCGCATTGCGTCGCAAGACGCAACGGCGGCCAAGAGCTTGCGAGGGATCAAGCGCTTGAGACGGAGCTAGTGGTCCGATTCCGAAGTTCGTAAGCGTTCGCGGCACATTCAGATACGAACTTCGGAATCAAAGGACCACTAGCAACTTTATGATTCTAGTGCGGTTTTGAATTTGTAGTTCCTGTGACGATCGTGCCGCAGCAACTGATAGGAACTTCAAATTCACCCACTAGTGCTTGAGACGGGTCGAGCGTAGCGAGACCCCTCTCCGCTCGAGCTAGCAAACCAATTCCGTCACGCCCGCCGTCGCTCGCCCTGCACGGGGCCCGCGCGGGGGAACCGCCGCGCCGCAATCCCCGATGAACCCTTGGTGCATCGGGTGATTTCATCGGCCGAACGGTCCCACGGCGTGCGTTCAGGGGCTTTGAACGTCAGTGACCTCACGCGAGAGCCTGGCAAAGCAATGGCAATCCGCGCAAGACGCCGACGACCGCGCGCGCGTGCGCGCGAACAAGCGCCACGGCTACGCGGCCCACAGGGACGAGATCAACGCACAGCGGTGGCGCGGACCGGCGGAAAATCCCGGGCGCAGCGCGAAGCAACGCTCCTATTGTCCGGAAAAGCACCGCGATGCGAAGCTCAAATACTTCTACGGCATGTCGCTGCGGGATTACGACCTCATGCTGGAGCGCCAGCGCGGCGTCTGCGCCGTCTGCGGGGAGCAACCCGCCCGCAGGCTGTGCGTCGATCATTGCCATCTCACCGGCAAGGTACGCGGGCTGCTCTGCAGCCCATGCAATCTCGCCATCGGCCAGCTCAAGGACAGCCCGGCCCGGCTGCGCAAGGCGGCCGCCTATGTCGAGGCTGCGCTCGACGCATCGCTTGACGGTGAGTACGCGTATCGCGCGCGGCCTGGACCCGTTGCTCCGCCGAGACGGCGCTGGCGGCGCGCCGCCGCACTACGCACCAAGCTCATCGACCCCAAGTTCCTCGACCCTCTGCCGCAGGCTGGCGATCAGCTGCTTGCTGTGGGTGAGATGCCTCTCCTCCACATCGAGAATGCGCGCGAAGCCGCGTTTCTTGAGCGCCAGCAAGTCGATCCCGCCGCCCTTGGGCTCGATCCCCGCGGCGTCGCAGACGATGTCGATCAGTCGGTCGAGGGCATGCAATCGGCCGAGGAGGTAGTCGTTTTCACGATAGGCGCGCGAGAAGAATGCGGCGAAGTGGCCGAAGCCGGCGCCCTTGAGGCTCTCGCTGCCGTCGAAGCCCTCGAGCGCATGGGCGTCCTGCGGGCTGATGCGGTCGATCAGGATCTCGTTGAGCTCTCCGAACGGGCGCCCGCTGGTGATCGGGAACGTCAGCACGTCCCAGAACGGAAAGCCCAGATAGTTGACCAGCACCTCCCGTCGCGCCTCGGGATGCCATTCCTTCGGATCGAGCGAGGCCAGGAGATCGTCGAGCTCGCGCGTCTTGCCGTCGAGATCGATCTCGGCGGCGAGCCGTTCGATCAGCCGGTCGAGCTTGTCGGCGTTGAGCTCCACGAACCGGCTGGCATAGGCAACGAGATGCTTCGCCTCACCCGACGAGGGCTCGGCCGGGAAAATGTCGGCCACCAGCGCGCGCACCTCGTCGCTGTAGAACGCGGCGCTCTCCCGCTGCCGCAGGCCGTCGAGGCGGGCATAGAATTCGCGCTTGAGGCGGTCGATCGCGATCGGGTTGAACCCGGCGAAGTGCTCCTGACCGAGCAGCTGGTAGAGCCGGTTCTGCCCCTCGATCAGGAACTGCAGGCGGCGTTCACGATATTTGACGTCGAAGGCGAGGAGGTATTTCACCCAGGCCGGGAGGTGATCCGCCGTCTGCGTCTCGAACTCGAGCGCTGCGCTGTCCGCGCGCGCGTAGACGATGCCCTTGCGCACCGCCCAGGCGTCGATGATCTCGGCCACCAGGCGCGACAGCGGGGATTGCGCAGGCATGCCCCGCAGCTTGACGATCAGCTCGGCGCCGAAGGCGCGCACGGAGGCGAGCTTGAGCCGCACATAGGCCTGGTAGGCAAATCCGGCGTCGCGCGCGACGTGCGCGTTCACCTGCTCGCGCCAGCCGCGCACGTCGTCGGTCGAGATCGCCCGGTCGAACGTGGTGGTCACGACCTGGGTCACGAGCTCGCCGACGTGGGGCCGCGCGCTGTCGATGATCGCGCGCAGCCGGCGCACCTGGTCATTGAACTCGATCACGCGGGCGAGCTCGTCGGTCACCGGCTGCGAGCTCGGGATATCCGAGAGCGCGCCGCGGAGCGTCGCGAAGAAGCCCGGAACCTGCTGTCGCCGCGGCGAGACCAAAGGCGCCGGGTGGGGATCGATATAGACCAGCCGGCGATCGACTTCGCGATAGGCCGGCCGGCCGTGAATCGCCGCGATCGCCTGCAGGAATGGCCGGTTGTTGAGCACCGAGCCATCGAGGAAGGACGCCGTGGCCGGATCGATCTCGGCGCGCAGATGGGCCGGGAACTCCTTGGCGATGAACTCGGCGCGCCGCGGCCACCTGCCCTGCCGTTGCGCCACCACCTCATCCATCTCCACGATCCGCGCCGGCGGGAAGGCGCCGGGGAACGAGGAGGTCGCGCGCGCGGCGAAGGCGAGGCCTGGGGCATTGTCGAGCTCGAAATCGCTCTCGACGTCACCGTTGGAGTGCCGGCGATAGGTGAAGTGCAGCACGTGGTGATGATTGAGCTCGTGGATGAGCGGCGGATCGTGAATCTGCACCAGCTCCTGGTAGCCGTAGTAGTCGGTCAGCGTGACGAACAGGTCGAGCAACTGACCGGACGGCAGCAGCGAGCTCTTGCGGTCCTTCGCCGTCCCCATCGAGGTCACGGCGTCGTACATCAGGCCAGCCATCACGCGCCCGTCGAGCGGCGGCCGGAACCAGCGCGAGCGCACGAACAACGACAGTTTCTGCCGCACCTCCAGATCGGTGATGGTCTGGAATCGGCCGGTCGCCCCCGCGGCCCAAAACAATGGCTGCAGGAACCACTTGCTCCATCGGCGCGCCCGCGCCTCGGCCGAGAGCAGGACGTCAACATCGGCGTTCTTGAGCCAGAGCTCGCGCAGCGCCTCCATCGGCAGGTCGTGGCTCAAGGCCCGCGCAAGCATTGTCCCGTTGATGCCGCCGGCGGAAGCGCCCGCGATGATGTCCACGATCACGCGCAGCTCGAGACTTTGGCCGATCTCGCGCAGCAGCTCGAAATACACCGCCTCGGTGTCGTGCTCGGCGTCGTGCTCGGGATCGCTTCCGTCGACGCAGTCGAAGAATTCGGTCTGCGCGCGCCGGGAGCGATCCGCGATGGCGTGCAGCGCGCGCGAGGCGCGCACCAGCTTGAGGATCTCCTTGCTGATGCCGTGCATGTAGATGGCGAGCGAGATGCCGCCGAAGCAGACCAGCGCGATGCGAAGTTCCTTCTCCCGCAAGACCCGGCGCCCCTTCCCTCACTCCGTCGTGCTGGCCATGTCGATCCACACCGGCTGGTAGCCCTCGGCCTTCAGCGCCTGGAAAATCTCCTCGGCATGCGCCCGATCGCGCGTCTCCACCGTCACGTCGAGCTTGGCGCCCTTCGCCGGCACGTCGAGAAAGAGCCGGCGATGCTCGACCTCGAGAATGTTGGCGCCGAGCTGGCCGAGCCGCGTGGCGATCTGCCCGAGCACGCCGGGCCGGTCGGGGATGGTCAGGCGGAAGGAGACGATGCGGTCCTCGCGCTCGAGCTCGCGCACCATCACCGAGGCCAGAATCCGCGGATCGATGTTGCCGCCGCACAGAATGAGCCCGACCTTGCGGCCGCGGAAGCGCTCCGGCCTGGCCAGCATCGCGCCCAGCCCGGCGGCGCCGGCGCCCTCCGCCATGGTCTTCTGCAAGGTCAGGTAGGCGTTGACCGCGCGTTCGAGATGCGCCTCGTCGACGAGCATGATCTCGGAGACGAACTCGCGCACGATCGGCAGCGTGAGCGCGCCCACGTTCTTCACGGCGATGCCTTCCGCCAAGGTCGAGCCGCCGAACGGGCGATCCTCGCCGCTGAGCGCGTTCCAAAACGAGGGATAGAGCGCCGCCTCCACCCCGACGATCTCGATCGCCGGCGACCGGGCGCGGGCGGCGATGGCGTTGCCGGCGATCAGCCCGCCGCCGCCGATCGGGATCACCAAAGTGTCGAGGTCGTGCGCGTCCTCGAGCATTTCCAGCGCGATGGTGCCCTGGCCCGCGATCACCAACGGGTCGTCGTAGGGGTGGACGAAGGTGAGGCTGCGCTCGGCGGCAAGCGTTTGCGCGCGCACCTGCGCCTCCGCCACGCTCTCGCCCTCGAGCACGACCTCGGCGCCGTGCGCCTGCGTCGCCTCGACCTTCACGAATGGCGTGGTCACGGGCATCACGATGGTGGCCGGGATCCCCAGCCGCGCGGCGTGGTAGGCGACCGCCTGGGCGTGGTTGCCGGCGGACATGGCGATCACGCCCCGCGCCCGCGCGGCCGCGTCGAGCGAGGCGAGCTTGTTGAGCGCGCCGCGATCCTTGAACGAGTTGGTGACCTGGAGATTCTCGTATTTCACATGGACGTCGGCGCCGGTCAGCGCCGAGAGCTTGGGGGCCGGCAGCATCGGCGTGCGCAACACCTGGCCCGCGATCGTGCGGCGCGCCGCCTCGATGTCCGCAACGGTGACGCTCATCTGACGCTCATGCCTGATCTCCTGCCAGCCGGCGGCGCCCGGCCGGAGGGCGCAAAGCCCCGTGCCTCTTGCGCCCGGACGGTCTATTCTCCATTTGCCGGCGGAGTAAAGATAGCCAGCACGGCCGGCGGAGATAGCGCTGATGACGGACCCGAGGAGGATCGGCGTGTCGATCGACGTCAAGCCCCATGCCTACGACCCGGCGGTCAATCCGGAATTGTTCGAAGGTGTGCTCGCCCGCCGTTTCGTCGCCTTCCTCATCGACGTGACCATCCTCGCGATCCCGGTCATGTTCGCGGCGATATTCATCTTCATCTTCGGTGTGATCACGCTCGGGATCGGCTGGGCGCTCTATTGGCTGCTCTCGCCCGCGGCGGCGATCTGGGCGATCTGCTACTACGGCTACACCTTCGGCAGCCCGGCCTCGGCCACGATCGGGATGCGGGTCATGGATCTGGAGATGCGCACCTGGTACGGCGCGCCCGCCTATTTCGTGCTCGGCGCGGTGCACGCGATCGTCTACTGGGTCACCGTCTCCTTCCTCACGCCGTTCATCCTGCTGATCGCCTTCTTCAACCACCGTCGCCGGCTGCTGCACGATATGCTGGTGGGCACCATCGTCATCAACAATCCCGCGCGGGCGCAAGCGCTGCGCGCACCGCCGCCGCCCTGAGGGGACGAGTGCTGAGGGCACGAGCGCTGAGGGAACGAGCGTCGCGGGAAAGAGATTTGACGGGAGCCGCGGCGCGCGCGATCCTGTCCGCGTCGGCAATGCGTCGCCGCTCGAGATTCCCGTGACCCAGCACTCGCGCAATACCCCGCAGTTCTATCTGACCGCCCCCTCCCCGTGCCCCTATCTGCCCGGCCAGGAGGAGCGCAAGGTGTTCACCCATCTGGTGGGCGAGCGCGCCGCCGAGCTCAACGACCTGCTCACCCATGGCGGCTTCCGGCGCAGCCAGTCGATCGCCTACCGGCCGGCCTGCGAGACCTGCCGCGCCTGCGTCTCGGTGCGGGTGGTCGCCGAGGATTTCCGCCCGACCCGCAGCATGCGGCGGATTCTCGACCGCAACCGCGATCTCATCGGCGAAATGCGGGTGTCGGTGCCCACCGCCGAGCAGTATTCGGTGTTCCGCTCCTATCTCGACGCCCGCCACCGGGACGGCGGCATGGCGGACATGACCCTGCTCGATTACGCCCTGATGGTCGAGGACAGCCACGTCGAGACCCGGATGGTCGAGTACCGGCGGCGCGGGCCCGACAGCTCCATCAACGGCCGCGGCAGCGGAGAGCTGCTCGCGGTCGCGCTCACCGACCTGCTCAGCGACGGGCTGTCGATGGTCTACTCCTTCTTCGACTCCGACCACGCCGCGCGCTCGCTCGGCACCTTCATGATTCTCGACCACATCACGCGCGCGCGCCAGATGGGCCTCGCCTACGTCTATCTCGGCTACTGGGTCCAGGGATCGCGCAAGATGGACTACAAGGCGCGTTTTCTGCCGCAACAGCGCCTCGCCCCCGACGGATGGGTGCGCGTGGAAGAGTAGCCGCGCCGGCCTAGCTCAGGAAGTCGATCAACAGCTTCACGTTGAGCGCGATGATGATCGCGGCGACCACGACCGCCAGCGCCGTGACCCAGCGCGGCGCAATCAGCTCGTTCATCTTGCGGCGGTCGGCCGTGAACATCACCAGCGGGACCACCGCAAAGGGCAGCTGAAAGCTCAGCACCACCTGGCTCAGGATCAGCAACTGGGCGGTGCCCTTCTCGCCGTACCAGACGGTGACGATCGCCGCCGGCACGATGGCGATGGCGCGGGTCACCAGCCGCCGCATCCAGGGCGGCAGGCGGATATCCAGAAAGCCTTCCATGACGATCTGGCCCGAGAGGGTCGCGGTCACGGTCGAATTGAGCCCGCAGCACAGCAGCGCGATGCCGAACAGCGTCGGCGCGATGGCCGAGCCGAGGAGCGGCGCCAGGAATGAATGCACCTGCTCGAGCTCCGCCACGTCGGTCTTGCCCGTCTTGTTGAAGGTCGCGGCCGCAAGAATCAGGATCGAGGCATTGATCAGCAGCGCGAACATCAGCGCGATCGTGGAATCGAGGGTGGCAAGCTTGATGGCTTCGCTCTTCTCCGGCAGCGTGTCGCCGTAGCGGCGCGTCTGCACCACGCCGGAATGCAGATAGAGATTGTGCGGCATGACGGTGGCGCCGAGGATGCCAAGCGACAGATAGAGCATCTCCGGATTGGTGACGATCTCGGTCGTCGGCGCGAAGCCGCGGATCACCGCGCCCCAATTCGGATCGGCCATCGCGATCTGGATACCGAAGCAGACCGCGATGACGCCGAGCAGCGTCACGATGAAGGCCTCGATCCAGCGGAAGCCAAGGTTCTGCATCCACAGGATCAGGAACACGTCGAGCGCCGTGATCAGGACGCCGAGCTCGAGCGGAATGCCGAACAGGAGGTTGAGCCCGATCGCGGTGCCGATCACCTCGGCCAGATCGGTCGCGCAGATCGCGATCTCCGCCATTGCCCACAGCGGCCATGACACCGCGCGCGGGAACGCGTCGCGACAGGCTTGCGCGAGGTCGCGGCCGGACGCGATCCCCAGCCGCGCGCACAGCGCCTGCAGCAGGATCGCCATCAGGTTGGAGAGCAGCGCGACGGTCAGCAGCGCATAACCGAACTTCGACCCGCCGGCGAGCGAGGTCGCCCAATTGCCGGGATCCATGTAGCCGACGGCGACCAGATAGCCGGGCCCGAGAAAGGCCGTCAGCTTCCTCCACAGCGGCCCCTGCGGCCGCGTCTCGATCGAGCCGAAAACTTCCGAAAGCGAAGGCTCGCCCCGCCGCCGCCGCCAGCCGGATCCGGAAAAGCCTGGAGAGGGCGATCGCTCCTCCGGCACTGGTAAAACGGCCATGCACCCATCCTTTGTGGCCCCTCCATAACGTTGTTGCGAATAATTTGCAATTGCATTCGCATCGAACCGCCGGTGTCACTACCGAAACCTCAAACCGCCGAATAAGTTGGCGGCGGCCGGATGGTTAGGCGCCCGGCGGACCGTTCGACCGAGACCGATCCCATGACCTGGCGCGCTTGCGCTGCTCAAATCCGGCCGACGGGATTTCCGCCGGGACTTCTGCTCGCGGCCGCCTGTGGCGCTGCCGGGCTCACCCTCCTGACCGGCCCTGCTCTCGCGGCCGAAGGCGCCAAAGGCGGCGCCTCCGAGGTGATCTTCCTCGCACAGCTGATCACGCTGATGCTGGTCGGACGGCTCCTGGGCGAGGCCATGAACCGTATCGGTCAGCCCTCGATCATGGGGATGTTGCTGGGTGGGATTCTGCTTGGTCCTTCGGCGCTCGGCGCGCTGCTGCCCGATCTCCAGCACGCGCTCTTTCCCAAGACCCCCGAGCAGAAGGCCATGCTCGACGGCATCTCGCAGTTCGGCATCCTGCTGTTGCTTTTGCTCACCGGGATGGAGACCGATCTCAGGCTGGTGCGAAGGGTTGGCAGAGCGGCGCTGAGCATCTCGCTCACCGGCGTCGCCGTGCCGTTCGCCTGCGGCTTCGCGCTCGGCCAGTTCATGCCGGAATCGCTGCTGCCGCATCCCGACCAGCGTTTCCTCACATCGCTGTTCCTCGGGACCGCGCTCTCGATTTCATCCATCAAGATCGTGGCGGCGATCGTGCGCGAGATGGGTTTCACCCGCCGCAATCTCGGGCAGATCATCGTCGCCTCGGCGATCTGCGAAGACTCCATCGGCTGGATCATCATTGCGATCACGTTCAGCCTCGCGGAAGCAGGCAGCATCGATCTCATGAGCGTGAGCAGGAGCGTGCTGGGAACCGCCGCATTCCTGATCGCGAGCTTTACCGTCGGACGGCGCTTGGTCTTCTTCCTGATTCGATGGGCGAACGACAATTTCGAGAGCGACTTCCCCGTGATCACGACCATCCTGGTGATCATGGGCGCCATGGCGCTGACGACCCATTTCATCGGCGTGCACACCGTGCTGGGTGCGTTCGTCGCGGGCGTGCTGATCGGCGAATCGCCGATCCTCAGCAAGCACATCGACGAGCAGCTGCGCGGCCTTATCCTCGCTTTCTTCATGCCGGTGTTCTTCGGCATCGCCGGTCTGTCTACCGACCTCACCGTCCTGCGGGATCCACAGCTCGCGCTGATGGCACTCGGATTGATCGCGATAGCGAGCGTCGGAAAGTTCGCCGGTGCATTCATCGGCGGAGAAATCGGCGGCCTGACCCGGCGCGAGTCGCTTGCGCTGGCTTGCGGCATGAATGCCCGTGGCTCGACCGAGGTGATCGTCGCGACCATCGGGCTGTCGATGGGCGCGCTCAGCGAAAACCTGTTCACGATGATCGTGGCCATGGCGGTCGCCACCACCATGGCGATGCCGCCGATGCTGCGCTAGGCGCTGGCGCGCGTACCGATGAACAAGGCGGAAAAGGAACGGCTGGAGCGCGAGGAATTCGAGGCGAAAGAGTTCATCCCGAACCTCGAGCGCATGTTGCTCGCGGTGGACCAGAGCCCGAACGGAAAGTTTGCCGCGCGGCTCGCCGGACTGATCGCCGGCCCGCGCGGCCTGCCCACGACGGTCTTGCCGCTGTCCCAAACCGGCAAGAACAAGGCCAAGGGCCGTGGCAAGCAGGAGGAAAAGAAAGACGCCGGGGAACACGATCGCGCCGGGGAAGGCGTCAAGGCGGCCGCCGAGGAAAGCAAGCAGCGCCAGATCAGCGAAGATGAGCCCGGCCCGGTCGACGTGACCGTTCGCAGGCTCGACGCGTCCAGCGAGGAGGCCGTCGCCAAGGAGGCGAAGAAGGGCTACGACCTCTTGCTCGTGGGCGTCGCAAACACCGCCACCAATGGCGCGTTTCCTCCGGACGTCACGCGTATCGCCGCGGCCTTCGAAGGGCCGCTCGCCATCACCGTCGGTAAGGGCATCCATCTGCGGCAACCCGAACGCAGCCCTCTGCACATTCTCGTGCCGGTGAACGGAACCGACGTATCGCGCCGCGCCGCCGAGGTGGCGATCGCCATCGCGCATGCCTGCAACTGTCCCGTCGCTGCGCTCTACGTCGCTCTCGGCGCAACCGACAGTCCGCGCAAGCGGCGAGGGTTCCGCGCGCGTCAGCAGGAGCAGGCGATCATGAAGGATTTCGTCGAGATGGCCGACCGCTACGACGTGACGGCCAAGACCGCGGTGCGCGCGGACCTCGCCCCGGACAAGGCCATTCTCGCCGAACTGAAGGAGGCCAAGCACGATCTGATCATCATGGGAGCGGGCCGCCGTCCGGGCGACAAGCTGTTCTTCGGCGACACCGCCGCAGCGGTGCTGGAGAAATCGCCGGCCTCGATCCTGTTTGTCGCGACCTAGCCCGAAAGCAGCACGCGGCAGCCTCTCCTGCGAGAGCAACGGCGGCGCACGCCGAGCGCGCGTCAGGCCGCGCCGGGGCAACCAGACTCAGCAGACGAGGAAGAAGTCGCTAAGCTTGGAGCCAGCACGTGGAAAGGATCACCTCTCCTCCCGCGCCTTGCCGCTCGCCGGCAGCTGGCTGAAGGAGTTGCTGCGCGGGAAGCCCTTCGGCGCGAGACGCCCGGCATCGGCGCGGTTGCCGCGCCAATCGGCAAGCTCCTTGAGCGTGAGGGAAAACGCGCGGCCGGCGGCATCCGTCCACGACAGCCCCTCCTCCACCTTGAATGCCTTGACGTCGGACAGTCCCCCATCCTTGTAGCGCTGCAGCCGGACGCCCCGTCCCCGCGTCATCTCCGGTACCTGCTCGAGCGGGAAAACCAGCATCTTGCGATTGTCGCCGATGGCCGCGACCAGTTCGCCCTCCACCACCGCGATGGCGCGCGCTTCGTCGGGCATGGCAACATTGAGCACCTGCTTGCCCTTGCGGGTATTGGCGAGGCACTCGTCCTCCGGCACGACAAAGCCGCGACCCTCGGTGCTGGCGACCAGGAACTTGCGGCCGCCCTGATGACGGAATACGGCGACGACGTCCGCCTCCTGCTCCAGGTCGGCGAACAGACGGATCGGCTCGCCGTGCCCGCGACCACCGGGAAGCTTGGCCGCGTCGAGCGTGTAGAAGCGCCCGTTGGTGGCAAACACCAGACATTTCGAGGTGGTCTCGGCGGGGAAGGCGAACTTCGGCCCGTCGTCGGCCTTGAACGCGACGCCTGACAGATCGCTCACCGTTCCGCGCAGGGTACGGATCCAGCCTTTTTCCGAGACCACCACAGTGATCGGCTCGCGCTCGACCAGCGCCTCCTCGATTGCCGCCAGGTCGTGCACCGGCGCCTGCGCGAAGGTGGTGCGGCGCTTGCCCAGCGGCGTCTTGGGCCCGAACTTCGCGCGCACCTCCTTGACCTCGTCGGCGATCCTTTTCCATTGCTCCGTCTCGGAACCGATGAGATCCTTGAGCTTCTTGCGCTCAGTCCGCAGCGCCTTGTCCTCCTGCCTGATCTCCATTTCCTCGAGCTTGCGCAGATTGCGCAGCCGCATATTGAGGATGGCGTCGGCCTGCACATCCGAGAGCTTGAAGGTCTTCATCAGCACGGGCTTGGGCTCGTCCTCGTTGCGGATGATCTTGATGACCTTGTCGAGGTTCAAATAGGCGACGAGATAGCCGCCAAGCACTTCGAGCCGATGCTCGATCTGCTTGAGGCGGAAATTCGAGCGCCGCAGCAACACCTCGCGGCGATGCGTGAGCCACTCGGTGAGCGCCTCGGCGAGGCCGAGCACCCTCGGAATGCGCCCCTTCACCAGGACGTTCATGTTGAGCGGGATGCGGCTTTCGAGCTCGGTGAGCTTGAACAGCGACTCCATCAACAGCTCGGCGTCGACCGTGCGGGCGCGCGGCTCGATCACGAGTCTGATGTCCTCGGCGGATTCGTCACGGACATCGGCAACGAACGGCAGCTTTTTCTCGTTGATGAGCTCGGCCAGCCGCTCGACCAACCGGCCTTTCTGCACCAACCATGGGACCTCGGTGATCACGATGAGATAGGTTCCGCGACCGGTGTCTTCCTTGTGCCACCGCGCCCGCACCCGGAATGAACCGCGGCCGGTGGTGTAAGCCTCGGCGATGGCCTCGGGCGGATCGACGATCACGCCGCCGGTCGGAAAATCCGGACCCGACACGTATTTCAACAGCGTGCGGCTTCTTGCGTTCGGCGTGCCGATGAGATGAAGAGCCGCGTCGCAGAGTTCGGCGACATTGTGCGGCGGGATCGCGGTGGCCATCCCGACGGCGATGCCCTGCGAACCGTTGGCGAGCAGATTGGGAAACGCCCCCGGCAACACCACCGGCTCGTTTTCGGAGCCGTCATAGGTCGGCCTGAAATCGATCGCGTCTTCGTCGATGCCATCGAGGAGGAGATGCGCAACTTCGGTCAGCCGCGCTTCGGTGTAACGCATGGCGGCAGGATTATCGCCGTCCACATTGCCGAAGTTTCCCTGCCCATCCACCAAGGGATAGCGCTGGGCGAAATCCTGCGCGAGACGCACGAGCGCGTCATACACCGACTGATCGCCATGCGGATGGAACTTGCCGATGACGTCGCCGACGACGCGCGCGCATTTCTTGAATGCCGCGCCGGGGTCGAGGCGCAACAACTGCATCGCGTACAAGAGCCGACGGTGAACCGGCTTGAGGCCGTCGCGCGCATCCGGCAGCGCCCGGCCGGTAATGGTGGAGAGCGCGTATTGCAGATAGCGCTCTTCCAGTGCGTCGCGCAGCGCAATGTCTTCCACTTCGCCGTCGCGGGGGGGAATCAGTTTTGTGCTCATGGACAAGAATTAATGTGTGTCAATCCAATGAACAAGCAATGAATGCGTCAGCCATTCGCCGTTCTGATTCCGCGGCGTAGGCTTTCACCCAATGGCGTTTGGCGTCGCGGTACGGGGCGATCCTGGCGACAAGCCGATCGACGGATGAACATGCGGCCCACCGGCCGACTCTCGGACCGCAGCACGCGGTCGCCAACCGCCAGACCACGGGGAGACGCTCGGTCGGCGCCTCCCTCACAAAGAAGGGAGAGTAACATGCGTGCATTTGTAATCGCGACCCTCATCGCCGCCGGCCTTGGCCTCGCCGGAACGACGGCAAGCCTGGCGCTCCCGGCGAGCGGAAACGCCATCGAAGCCGCAGCCGCGGTCAACCCGCTGATCGAGCCGGTCTACTGGCGGCGTTACTACTGGCACCGGTGGCACCGGTGGCACCGGTGGCACCATCGCTGGTGATCATCACCTCGGACAACGGGCCGGGAGTCGGGCCCGGCCCCGTTCGCGCTATCCCACCGCGACCGCTTCGCGGCTGCCACGTCTCAATGCAGCGATGAAGTTTGCCCGTGCGTCGGCGAGCGCAAGGCCGCGCGGCTCGAGCACGTGGCGCACCAGAAAGAATCCGGTGAGCGCGAAGCCGTCGTCGACCTCCTGCGGCGTCGGATCTTCCGTCACGCCCTCGCCCAAAAACGCCGGCAACACCAGGAGCCTGTCCTTCCACGGCTCGCCCGCCTGGCGCGACACCGCCCGCCCTGATCTCGGCGACACGTAAGCAAGATCATGGTCCTGCCCGCTCGCCGCGCAGGTCGCGAGATCGAGCCCGAAGCCGAGCTCGGCCAGGAGCTGCAGCTCGAAGCGCACGACGCTCGCGCCGGCATGGTGCGGATCGAGCAGGCCATCGAGCACCCCGTCCAACGCCGCGTGGATCTGCGGATGCGGGTCGCGCTCTGGCAGCATGCGGCAGAGCGCGGCGAGATGAGTGATGCCGTAGAGAGCATACGAGAACGGCAAGAACGACGCCGCCCGCGCATCGAGCGCCTCGACCGTGTAGTGGCCGAGATGTTCATCGAGCCGTGCGCGCCAGGTGCAGCTGATGCGGTTACCCGCCTGCAGCACCGGCCGCAGCCGCGAGCCCGCCCCTCCCCGCACCAGACCGAGATGGCGGCCGTGGGCGCACGTCATCAATTCGAGGATGGCATTGGCCTCCCCGTGACGCCTGGTGCCGAGCACGATGCCCTCGTCAGTCCATTCCATCGCTAGTCCTTGGAGCACCCGTCCGGTCGCATGATCTTATCCGAAAATGACTGCAAATTTTCGTGATCATGGTTTTGCCCGCCGCATGATCTTGTCCGAAACGTCGCACAACTTTTCGGGATCATGCTCTTACCCTGTCGCATGATCTTATCCGAAAAGTCGCACAACTTTTCGGGATCATGCTTTGGGAAACTCGAGCCCCATCCCACGGTAGCGTTCCGGGTCGTCGGCCCAGTGCTCCCGCACCTTGACGAACAGGAACAGGTGGACGGTCCCGTCGATCATGGCGCCGATGTCGCGCCGCGCATCCGCGCCGATCGCCTTGATGGTCTGGCCGCCCTTGCCGAGCACGATCTTGCGCTGGCTCTCGCGCTCCACATAAATCGTCTGCTCTATCCGGGTCGAGCCATCCTTGAGCTCCTTCCACGACTCGGTTTCGACCGTGGACTGATATGGCAGTTCCTGGTGCAGGCGCAGATAGAGCTTCTCGCGCGTGATCTCGGCCGCCAGCTGGCGCAGCGGCGCATCGGTGATCTGATCCTCGGGATAATGCCACGGTCCCGGCGGCACGTGCGCGGCGAGCCAGCTTCTGACGTCGGCGACGCCATCCCCGGTGAGCGCCGAGATCATGAAGGTGGCGGCAAATGCCACGCGCTCGTTGGCGGCCTTGACGATGGCAAGCAAAGCCGACTTGTCGACCAGATCGACCTTGTTGATCAGCAGGATCTTGGGCTGCCGGGTCTCGGCGATGCGCGCGAGGATGGCGTCCGCCTCCTCATCGAGGCCCCGTGCGGCATCGATCAGCACGGCGGCGATGTCGGCATCCTGAACCCCGGTCCATGCGTTCGTCACCATGGCGCGCTCGAGCCGCCGCTTCGGCGCGAAGATGCCCGGCGTATCGATGAAGACAAGCTGCGAGCCGTCAGCGATCGCGATGCCGCGCAGCAGCGCGCGCGTCGTCTGCACCTTGTGGGATACGATCGCGACCTTGCTGCCGACGAGCGCATTGATCAGCGTCGATTTGCCGACATTGGGCGCGCCGATGAGCGCGATGAATCCGCACCGGGTTTGCGTGTCCTGGGTGGTGGCGGGAGGGGAAGAAGCGGCAGCCGAAGGTGGACCGCCGGCGGACTTTTCGGTCGCGCGATTCCGCGCCTGCCGGCTACGGCGTTTGCGCTCAGCCATCGACGCGGCCCGCATCGATGCCGGCGCGCGTCAGCATGGCGGCCGCGGCCGCCTGCTCCGCCGAGCGCTTCGAGCGGCCCATTCCCTCCGCCGGGGCAAGGTCGGGAAGCTCGACGGTCACGCGGAACTCCGGATCGTGGTCGGGGCCCTTGCGCTCGACCTCCCGATAGGCCGGGGTCGGGAGTCCGCGCGCCTGCGCCCATTCCTGCAACACCGTCTTCGAATCGCGTAACGGCCGCGCCGGCGTGCGCATGCGCTCGCTCCACAGCCGCTCGATCAGGGCGGATGCAGCCGGATATCCGCCATCGATGAACACCGCACCGATCAGCGCCTCGCAGACGTCCGCCAGGATGGCGGTGCGGGTACGTCCACCGGCATTGGCCTCCGAGGCACCAAGCCTGATCGCGGCGCCGAGTTCGATCGTGCGCCCGACATCCGCGCACGCTTCCTTGCGGACAAGGTCGGCAAGGCGACGCGACATTTCTCCTTCGTCGGCCCTCGCGAACGCGCGAAACAACATGTCGGAGATCACGAGGCCGAGCACGTGATCGCCGAGAAATTCCAGCCGCTGATAGGAACCGGCACGGTTGCGGGCGCCGGTCAGCGCCGAAATATGGGTGAGCGCCTGCTCGAGTAGAGCGGGATCCTTGAAGCGATATCCGATGCGCTCTTCGAATTCGACGGTGCTGCGGCGCCGCCGCTTGCTCTCTTTTGCCGCGGACTTCGGGCGCCGGTCCGCGGCATCCGGGCTGGCCGGCCTGGCGTCAGCGGCTGGATCGAGTGCCTCGATGGAAGCCTGTTTGCCCGTTCGCCCCCGGCTCATCTTACGATCGTAAACAGCCGATTCCAGCGTACCGCCCATGGCCAGCGCCACACCATCCAGGCGTGCTCGCCCTCAAGGATCGAGAAGAAGATGATCTGAGCGCGGCCGACGATGTTCTCGAACGGCACGTAACCGACCTGGCTAAGCACCCGGCTGTCGGTGGAATTATCGCGGTTGTCGCCCATCATGAAAAAATGGCCGGCGGGCACATGATAGACCGGGGTATTGTCATAGAAGCCGTTGTCGACGAGATCGAGCGTCGTGTAGCTCACGCCGTTCGGTAGGGTCTCGCGCCATCGCTTGACGCGTGTGGTCCGCGAACCCTCCTCGCTCTCGATGAAGTCCTCGATGCGCTCGCGCTTGACCGGCTCTCCATTGATATTGAGCACCCCGTCGATCATCTGAATGCGGTCACCGGGCAATCCGATCACGCGCTTGATGTAATCGGTGGAGTCGTCCTTGGGCAGCCGGAATACGACGACGTCGCCGCGGTCGGGCTGCGACGCCCAGATGCGCCCAGGGAACAGCGGCGGCGAGAACGGCAGAGAATAATGACTATACCCGTACGAATACTTCGACACGAACAGGTAGTCACCGACGAGCAGCGTCTCCTTCATCGAGCCGGACGGAATATTGAAAGGCTGGAACAGGAACGTGCGGATGACGAGGGCAATGATGAGGGCGTGAAAGATTACGCGCCCCGTCTCGGCAATACCGCCCTCTTTCCTCTTTGCCCCTGATGTCACGCTCATCTGCCTCTCGTCCTCTTGGTGCCGCGCGTCCCGCGGCGCCGCCGAGTCGGCGACCCCGTCCATTGAGATATGAAAATCACTGTATTTTCAGCGTGTTAATTCCATGGCGCCGCCGTCGGCGGGAAGCGCCGCGACCGCTTTTGGCCGCGCCCTTGTAGCCGCTCGCAAGCAAAGGCGCAAACCGCGCCCAATATGGGGTTGTAAGGGGAGCCTTGCAATCGCGGGGGGGCTTGCAGTCAAGATGTCTTCCGTCCCGATCCGGCCCATGCCACACGTGGCGCCTACGCCACACGATCGACGGTCGGACGCGTCGGTGCCGCTCGACCGGGGCCGGACAGTCGATCGTTCCTGCCGGCGTCGGGACGTGCCGACGGGCACATCCAACGACGCGTAATCGAGGTATCCTCGTGTCACCACAGGCAGACGAGCGGCGATGCCGAAGACGAGGGGCTCGCATGCACCCAGCCGATTTGCAATGCCAGACCGGGTTGTTCAAAGTGAAGAGGCCGTTCGGGTGGGCCCTTGGCAGGCGGCAGTGGGAATCTCTGGCAATGCCCGCCGACGCGGTTCGCCCCTTTGCTCTCATCTTGCTCTCGGCCGCCCTCCTCAGCGGATGCGGAGAGAACAATTCCGCTAGGCAGAACGAGCCGCCGCCTCCCTCGGTGAGCGTGAGCGAGCCGGTGCGCAAGATGGTCACCGAGTGGGATGAGTTCACCGGGCGTTTTCAGGCGGTGGACCATGTCAGTATCCGCCCGCGGGTGAGCGGCTATCTGCAGTCGGCGCACTTCCAGGAAGGGTCGATGGTCCAGAAGGGAGACCTTCTCTTCGTCATCGATCCTCGGCCCTACGAGGCGGTCGCCGAGGAGGAACAGGGACGCCTGCAGACGGCACAGTCGCAGCTCACGTTCGCGAGCCGCGATCTCGAGCGCGCCGTTGAACTCGGGCGCACCCAGGCGGTATCGCAACAGGTGATCGACCAGCGCCGCCAGGCCATGCAGGCCGCGGAGGCTGCCGTCATCACGGCCGAAGGCGCGCTCAAGCGCGCCAAGCTCGATGTCGAGTTTACACGCGTCCTGTCTCCGATGGACGGACGCATCGGACGCAAGCTGGTGACGGAGGGCAATCTCGTCAGCGGCGGCGATACCAGCGCGACCCTGCTGACCACCGTGGTGTCGCTCGATCCGATCTACCTCTACTTCAATCTCGATGAGCAAACCTATCTCAAGAATTCGCGACTGCGCCTGGCTGCGCAGCCTCCTACCGCGCAGGACAATCCCAACGCCGTGCACGTGGCGCTACCCGACGACACCGCGTTCCCGTACGAGGGCCGCATGGACTGGATCGACAACGAGCTCGACCCGGGAACCGGAACCCTGCGCGGGCGCGCGGTGCTGCCCAATCCGCAGCTGCTTTTCAGCCCCGGCCAGTTCGGACGCGTGCGGCTGATGGGAAGCGCTCCGTACGAGGCCATGCTGCTTCCCGACTCGGCAATCGGCTCCGATCAATCGCGCAAGATCGTTTATGTCGTCGGCAAGAACGACGTGGTCGAGTTGCGCGAGGTGAAGCTCGGCCGCCTGATCGATGGCCTGCGGGTCGTACACGAGGGCCTCAAGCCCGACGAAACAGTCGTCATCTCGGGGCTGCAACGCGTCCGCGCGGGCGCGCGCGTCACTCCGACCCGCAAGCAGATCGCAGACACGAGCGGCGCGGGAGCGCAGCGGTGAATCTGAGCCGTCTGTCGATCGATCAACCGGTCCTCGCCATCGTCGCCTCGATCTTCATCCTCGTCGTCGGCGCAATTGCATATTCGCGGCTGCCGATAGCGGAATATCCGGAGATCGCCCCCCCCGCGGTCGTCATCCAGACCCAGTATCCCGGCGCGTCCGCGCAGGTCGTGGCCGACACCGTCGCTACCCCGATCGAGCAGGAGGTGAACGGGGTCGACGACATGCTGTACATGTATTCGCAGTCGACCTCCGACGGCGGCGTGACCATCACCGTCACCTTCAAGCTCGGCACCGATCCGGACAAGGCGCAGGTCCTGGTGCGCAACGCGGTGTCCATCGCCGAACCGCGGCTGCCCGAGGAGGTGCGCCGGTTCGGGGTGGTGACCAAGAAGAACTCGCCCAACCTGATGCTGGTCGTGTTCCTGATGTCTCCCGACGACACCTACGACCAGCTCTACATCTCCAACTACGCGCTGCGACGCGTGCGCGACCCGCTACTGCGGCTGGATGGCGTCGGCGACATCCGGATGTACGGCGCGCGCGACTACTCCATGCGGCTGTGGCTCGACCCGGACAAGATGGCCGAGTTCGGCCTCGCCGCCGCCGACCTGCTGGCCAGCGTGCGATCGCAGAACGTGCAGATTGCAGGCGGCCAGATCGCTGAGCCGCCGATCTCCGATCGGGCGTTTCAGCCCAATCTCACGTTCCTCGGCCGGCTCACCGAGCCGGATGCGTTCGAAAACATCATCGTGAAATCCTCGGCCGACGGGCGGCTGGTGCGCCTCAAGGACATCGCCCGGATCGAGCTGGGAGCCCTCTCCTACTCGACCAACAGTTTTCTCCTGCGCAAGCCGGCCGTGGCGCTGGCGGTCACCCAGCGTCCGGGAACCAACGCGCTGGCCACGGCGGATAGCATCAAGGCGCTGATGGCCGATCTGGAGAAGGAATTCCCCAAGGGCCTCGTCTACAGCATCGCCTACAACCCGACGGATTTCATTGCCGAGTCGGTGCGTGAACTCTTGAAGACGGTGTACGAGGCCATCGCCCTGGTGGTGTTCGTGGTGATCCTCTTCCTGCAGCGCTGGCGTGCCGCCATCATTCCGATCATCGCCATTCCGGTTTCGCTGATCGGCACCTTCGCTGTGATGGCCGCGTTCGGTCTGTCGATCAACAACCTGACGCTGTTCGGCCTGGTGCTCGCGGTCGGCATCGTCGTCGACGACGCCATCGTCGTCGTCGAGAATGTCGAGCGCCACCTGTCCGACGGCGCCAACCCGCTGGACGCGGCGCGTCTGACCATGGACGAGGTCGGGACCGCGCTGATCTCGATCGCGCTGGTGCTTGCGGCGGTGTTCGTGCCGACCGCCTTCCTGGGCGGCATTTCAGGCCAATTCTTCAGGCAGTTCGCGATTGCGATCGCAGTGGCAACGGTCATTTCCTGCTTCAACTCGCTGACGCTCTCGCCGGCGCTCTCGTCCTTGATCCTCAAGAGCCACACGCAGGCTCGCGCGCCAGGACGCTGGTCGGTTCTGGCGCGCCCGTTCAACTGGTTCTTCGGGCACTTCAACCGCGGGTTCGATCGCAGCGCGGAGCTCTATGGCCGCACCGTGCGGTGGGCGACCGCATTGGCGCCGGCTTTCCTCGCGGTCTATGCGGTGCTGATCGCGATCACAGCCTGGGCAGTCTACAGCACGCCGCGCGGCTTCATTCCAGCGCAGGATCGCGGCTATGTGATCGTTGCGATCCAGCTGCCGAGCGGATCGTCGCTCGCCCGCACGACCGACGTGGTGCGTCGTGCCGAGGAGATCATCCTCGACACGCCGGGCGTGGCGCGCGCGCCGAGCTTTGCGGGGTTCAACGGCGCGACGTTCACGCTGTCGCCCAGCGCCGCCGCCCTGTTCCCGGTGTTTGCGCCCTATGAGGAACGGCTGCCCCACAAGCTGACAGCCGAGCGGATCACGGCCGACCTGCGCACGCGGCTGAGCGCGATCGACGACGCGGTCCTGCTGGTGCTGCCGCCGCCCTCGGTCCCGGGGATCGGAAACGGCGGCGGCTTCGCGATGCGGCTGGAGGATCGCGCCGGGCGCGGCACCGATGTGCTTGCCGCGGCGACCGAAGAAATGGTCAACGCGGCGCGGGCAGAGCCCGCACTCACCTCGGTATTCACCCCGTTTTCCAACGGCACGCCACAGATCTTCGTCGATATCGACCGCACGCGGGCGCAAATGCTCAACGTGCCGATCGCCAATGTCACCGAGGCGCTCGAAACCTATTTCGGCTCGTCGTACGTCAACGACTTCAACATTCTGGGGCGGGTCTATCGGGTCACGGCGCAGGCCGATCTCCCGTTCCGGCGCGGCCCGGAAGATCTGATGCGCCTGAAGGCACGCAACGACCGTGGACAAATGGTGCCGATCGGCAGCGTCCTGCAATTCCGCGACACCACCGCGCCGGACCGCGTCCCGCGCTACAATCTCTATCCCGCGTCCGAGATCGCCGGCGAGCCCGCCCGCGGCGTGAGCTCGACCACGGCGCTGGACATCATGACACGACTTGCCCGCCAGATCCTGCCGGACGGCCTCGCCTTCGAGTGGAGCGACCTGTCCTACCAGGAGAGCCAAGGCGGAACCGTCGGGCTCTACATCTTTCCGCTCTGCGTCCTGTTCGTCTATCTCGCATTGGCCGCGCAATATGGCAGCTGGACGCTGCCGCTCGCGATCATCCTGATCGTCCCGATGTGCCTGTTTGCCGGCATCGCCGGGGTCCGGCTCATGGCGCAGGATGTAAACGTGCTGACCCAGATCGGATTCATCGTTCTGGTCGGACTGGCGGCGAAGAACGCGATCCTCATCGTCGAATTCGCAAAGCAGCAGGAGGAGCAGGGGCGGAACA
>Ga0207648_10000712_pt1 | contig 37330 bp, 30 predicted proteins | sample KBSMisM32_FD_184310 | JGI IMG/M metagenome (GOLD analysis project Ga0207648, IMG submission 184310) | Miscanthus rhizosphere microbial communities from Kellogg Biological Station, Michigan, USA - KBS Miscanthus M3-2 (SPAdes) (version 2) | ecosystem: Host-associated > Plants > Roots >... | reverse complement strand
CTTGCTGGAAGCCGCGCTTGATGAACCAATGCATCGTGCGCGTGGTGAGCACGAAGATGCTCTCCAGGCCCATCGCGCGCGCGCGCTGCTCTACCCGCTTGAGCAGCCGCTCGCCGTCGCCCTGGCCCTGCACGTTGGGCGACACCGTGAGCGCGGCCATCTCGCCGGTGCGCGCGTCGGGGTAGGGGTAGAGGGCCACGCAGCCGAAAATCACGCCGTCGTGCTCGATCACCGTGTAGTTGCCGATGTCGCGTTCGATCTCGGTGCGGCCGCGCCGGACCAGCGTGCCGTCGTTCTCGTAGGGTTCGATCAGCGCCAGGATGCTGCCCACGTCGTCGGGGCCGGCCTCGTGCAGCGTCTCGAGCTTCTCGTCGACCACCATCGTGCCGATGCCGTCGTGCGTGAACACCTCTTGCAGGATCGCGCCGTCCACCGAGAACGGCAGGATGTGCGAGCGCTCGACGCCGCTCTCGCAGGCGCGCACGCACTGGCGCAGGTAGGCCGCAGCGCTGCCGGGTTGGTCGGCGCCTTGCAGCTGCGTCAGCAGGCGCCGCGCGTCGACCAGCGCGAGTTCGGTGTCGATGTCGGACTCGGGGTCGTCCGGCTTCTCGCGGATGCCCGGCACTTCGCTCACGAACAAGAGCTTGTCGGCCTGCAGCGCAATGGCGGTCGACGTGGCAACGTCTTCCATCGTCAGGTTGAAGGCCTCGCCGGTGGGCGAGAAGCCGAACGGCGACAGCAGCACCACGGCGCCGCTGTCGATCGCGCTGCGCACCGTCGCCGCGTCGACCCGACGCACCACGCCGCTGTGCATGAAATCGACGCCGTCGACGATGCCCACCGGGCGCGCGGTGAGAAAGTTGCCAGACACCACGCGCACCGTGGCATTGGCCATCGGCGTGTTGGGCAGGCCCTGGGAGAACGCGGCCTCGATCTCGAAGCGTAGCTGGCCGGCGGCTTCCTGTGCGCAGTCCAGCGCCACCTCGTCGGTGATGCGCTGGCCACGCGCAAACTTCGACGCGTGCCCCTTGGCCTTCAGTTGCTCGTTGACCTGCGGCCGGAACCCATGCACCAGCACCAGCTTGATGCCCATCGCGTGCAGGATCGCGAGGTCCTGTACGAAGGCGTTGAGCTTGTGCGCGGCGATCGCCTCGCCGACCAGCCCGACGACGAACGTCTTGCCGTGATAGGCGTGGATGTACGGCGCGACCGAACGGAACCAGGGGACGAAGGTGTGCGGGAACACGAGGCTCATCGTGGCGGCGATTGTGCCGCACGCCGTGCGAGGAGCCGGTGACGCAGGGCCGAGCCGAGGAGCGCGCGTATCATGCGCGCCCCGTGACACCGCCGTTGCCGCGCACGCCCGCTGGATCCGGTGGCGCGCGCGCGCTCCATCCGATCCCGCCGATCGCGTACCCCGAGTCGCTGCCCGTCAGCGCACGACGCGACGAGATCGCGCGCGCGATCCGCGAGCACCCGGTGGTGATCGTGTGCGGCGAGACCGGCTCGGGCAAGACCACGCAGCTGCCCAAGATCGCCCTCGAGCTCGGCCGTGGGCTCGGCGCCGGTGGCCGCGGCCTGATCGGTCACACGCAGCCGCGCCGCATCGCTGCCTCGAGCGTGGCCAAGCGCATCGCCGAGGAGCTGCAGACGCCGCTCGGCGACGTGGTGGGCTACAAGGTGCGCTTCCAGGATCGACTGCAGCGCAGCGCATCAGTCAAGCTGATGACCGACGGCATCCTGCTCGCCGAGACGCAAGGCGACCCCGAGCTGCGCGCCTACGACACCCTGATCATCGACGAGGCCCACGAGCGCAGTCTGAACATCGACTTCCTGCTCGGGTATCTCAAGCAGCTGCTGCCGCGGCGGCCCGACCTGAGGGTGGTGGTGACCTCGGCGACCATCGATGCCGACCGCTTCGCGCAGCACTTCGCCTCGGCGCGCGGGCCCGCGCCGGTGATCCAGGTGTCCGGACGGCTGTATCCGGTGGAGCAGCGCTGGCGGCCGTTCGAGGAAAGCCGCGACCGCGACCTGAACGATGCGATTGCCGACGCCGTCGACGAGCTGTGGCGCGGCGGCGCGGGCGGCGACATCCTCGTCTTCCTGCCGGGCGAGCGTGAGATCCGGGAGGCGGCCGACCATCTGCGCAAGCACCTGACCAGCGCGCAGCGTGGCGCGCCGGCCGATATCCTGCCGCTGTATGCGCGCCTGTCGCAGGCCGAGCAAGACCGCGTGTTCGAGTCGCACGGCGCACGCCGCATCGTGCTGGCGACCAACGTCGCCGAAACCTCGCTGACGGTGCCCGGCATCCGCTACGTGATCGACTCCGGCCTCGCGCGCGTCAAGCGCTACAGCTATCGCAGCAAAGTCGAACAGTTGCAGGTCGAGCCGATTTCACAAGCGGCCGCCAATCAGCGCGCGGGCCGCTGTGGCCGTGTCGCCGACGGCGTGTGCATCCGCCTGTACGACGAGCAGGACTTTGCATCGCGTCCGCGCTTCACCGACCCCGAGATCCTGCGCTCGTCGCTGGCCGGGGTGATCCTGCGCATGAAGGCCTTGCAGCTGGGCGTGGTGGATGACTTTCCGTTCATCGAGCCGCCGCCGCGCAAGGCGATTGCCGACGGCTACGCTTTGCTGGCCGAACTGAACGCGGTCGACGACGCCAACGAGCTCACCGCGATCGGCCGCGAGCTCTCGACCCTGCCGCTCGACCCGCGCGTGGGCCGCATGATCCTGGAGGCGCGCGAGCGTCAGGCGCTGCACGAGGTGCTGATCATCGCGTCGGCCTTGAGCGTGCAGGACGTGCGCGACCGGCCGCTCGAGAATGCCCAGGCCGCCGACGAAAAGCACAGGCTGTTCGACGACGAGAAGTCCGAGTTCATGGGCCACCTCAAGCTGTGGCAATGGATCGATGCCGGGCGCGGCGTGCATGGGCATGCCGGTGCCGGCACCGATTCGCATCGGCTGAGCAACCGCCAGCAGGAACAGCGGCTGCGCGAGCAGTTCGTCAGCCCGCGTCGGGTGCGCGAATGGCACGACATCCATTCGCAGCTCCACACCGTGGTGGCCGAACACGGCTGGCGGCTCAACGGGGCGCCCGCCACCTACGAGCAGATCCACCTGTCGATGCTGGCCGGGCTCCTCGGCAACATCGGTTGCAAGAGCGATGACGACGAGTGGTACCTCGGCGCGCGCGGCATCAAGTTCTGGCGCCACCCCGGCGCGCACTTGAGCAAGAAGCCGGCGCGCTGGCTGATTGCCGGGGAGCTGGTGGAGACCACGCGCCTGTACGGCCGTGGCCTGGCGGCGATCGAGCCGCAGTGGATTCCCGGTGTCGCGGGGCATCTGCTGAAAAAGCAGCTGCTCGAGCCGCACTGGGAAAAGAAGGCTGCCGAGGTGATCGCTCTGGAGCGCGCCACGCTGTACGGTATCGTCGTCTACAGCAACCGGCGCGTGAACTACGCGCAGGTCGATGCGGCCGGCGCGCGCGAGATCTTCATCCGCGAGGCGCTGGTGGCCGGCGACTGGGACAGCAAGCTGCCGTTCGTGGCGCACAACCGCAAGCTGATGCGCCAGGTGCAGGAGCTGGAGCACAAGTCGCGCCGGCAGGACGTGCTGGTCGACGACGAGCTGATCTTCGCGTTCTACGACCAGCAGCTGCCCCACGATGTGCACTCGGGTGCGACGCTCGAGCGCTGGTATCGCAGCGAGATCAAGCGCCAACCGACGCTGCTGCAGCTGACGCGCGACGAGCTGATGCGCCACGAGGCCGCCGGCATCACCACCGCCGCTTTCCCGAAGATCGTGAGGCTGGGCGGCATCGACTGCGCGGCCGAGTACTTGCACGAGCCGGGCGCGGCGCGCGATGGCATCACCGTGACGGTGCCGATCTACGCGCTCAACCAGGTGAGCGACGAGCGCTGCGATTGGCTGGTGCCCGGCATGCTGCGCGAGAAGGTGCATGCGCTGCTGAAGAGCCTGCCCCAGCGTCCGCGCTCGCGGCTCGTGCCGCTGCCCGACAGCGCCGCCGAATTGTGCGAGCTCGTGCCGTTCGCACAGGCCGACCTGCTCGAGACGTTGCTGACGTTCGTGCGCGAGCGCACGCAGCTCGCGGTGCAGCGCAACGACTTCAAGCTCGACACCGTCCCAGCGCACCTGTTCATGAACCTGCGCGTGGTCGACGAGCATGGCCGCCAGCTCGCGATGGGCCGGCACCTCGCAGCGCTGAAGGCGCAGTGGGGCGCCCAGGCGCGCCACGCGTTCCAGGCGTTGGCCACGCTGCGCAGCGCAGCGGCGCCGAACGCAGTGAGATCACCGGCTCTGGCATCCGAGCATGCGGTGTCGCGGTTGCAAGCCCCAGGGCCCAACCCCGCCGCGACCACCGCGCCGGAGCGCCACACCGGATGGACCTTCGGCGCACTGCCCGAGCTGATGGAGGTGCGCAAGGGCGGCCAGACGATGGTCGGCTTTCCGGCGCTGGTCGATCGCGGCGATCACGTCGAGATCGAGGTGTTCGACGAGCCCGACGTGGCCGCGGCGCGGCACCGCGCCGGCCTGCGCCGGCTGGTGGCACTGCAACTGCGCGAACCGTTGAAGTACCTGGAGAAGAACATCCCCGGCCTGCAGCAGATGGCGACGGCCTTCATGGCGCTGGGCACGCTCGATGAGCTGCGTGGCCAGATCGTCGACGTCGCGCTCGAGCGCGCGTTTCTCGCCGAGCCGCTGCCGCACGACGCGACCACGTTCCAGAGCCGGCTCGACGAGGGTCGCGCGCGCCTCGTGCTGGTGGCGCAAGAGGTGGCACGTCAGGTTGGTGTGGTGCTCGCAGAGTTCGCGGCGGCCACCCGCAAATTGCGCGATGCCCGGCCATCGAAGGAGGTGGCCGATGATCTGCACGCGCAGCTGCAGCGCCTGTGCGGCAAGCGCTTCGTCGTCGATTCGCCATGGCCTGCGCTGCAGCACCTGCCGCGCTACCTGAAGGCGATCGCGCTGCGCTTGGACAAACTGCGTGCCGATCCGGCGCGCGACGCCGCGCGCATGGCCGAGCTGCGCCCGCTCGAGCAGCGGTATGCGCGCCGCCTGGCCGAGCTGCGCGGGGCGCCGGATGCGCGCCTCGACGAATATCGCTGGCTGCTCGAGGAGTTGCGCGTCAGCTTCTTTGCGCAGGAGCTGCGCACGCCGCAACCGGTCAGCGTCAAGCGCCTGGACAAGGCGTGGCAGCAGCTGTCAAGCTGAGCCAACGCGTCGCGTCGCGGTGATCCAGGAGTCAGGGGCGCCCACTGGCCAGTGCGGCCGGCCTCGCCTACAGTCGCGCCCAGCGACGCATTGCAGTGTCGCACGAGGAAGGGGCTTCACATGCATTACGTCTGGATGGTGATCGTGGGTTTCGTGGTGGGGCTGATCGCGCGCGCCGTGATGCCGGGCGACCAGAAGCTCGGGCTGATCATGACGGCAGTGCTCGGCATCGTCGGCGCGCTCGTGGCCGGCTTTCTCGGCCAAGCGCTCGGCTGGTATCAGGCGGGAGAACCGGCCGGCTTCATCGCGTCGATCATCGGCGCGGTGATCATTCTCTTCATCTACATGAAAGTGGCGGCCCGCCCGTCGGGCGGCTCGTCGACCTGAGCCGCCCGCGGCGTCCGCGTTACGCCGGCACGCTCGGCAGGCCGGCCAGCGCCATCGCGAGCTCGGCCTCGTCGTACGCCTGGTCGACCAGCTTGCCGGCGAAGTACGCTTGGTAGGCGCTCATGTCGAAGTGCCCGTGGCCGCACAGGTTGAACAGGATCGTGCGCGCCTTGCCTTCGGCCTTGCAGCGCAGTGCCTCGTCGATCGCGCCCTTGACCGCGTGGTTGGCTTCTGGCGCCGGCACGATGCCCTCGGCGCGCGCAAACTGCACGCCGGCGTCGAACACCGTCTTCTGCTGGTATGCGCGCGCCTCGATCAGGTCGAGCTCGAGCAGGTGCGACACCAGCGGCGCCATGCCGTGGTAGCGCAGGCCGCCGGCATGGAAGCCCGGCGGCGTGAAGGTCGAGCCGAGCGTGTGCATCTTGACCAGCGGCGTCATGTGAGCGGTGTCGCCGAAGTCGTAGGCGTACTTGCCGCGCGTCAACGACGGGCAGGCCGCCGGCTCCACCGCGACGATGCGGCGCTTCTTGCCGCCGCGCAGCTGCGCGCCGATGAACGGGAACGCGATGCCCGCGAAGTTCGAGCCGCCACCGGTGCAGCCGACGATCACGTCGGGGTCGTCACCGGCCATCTCGAGCTGCAGCATCGCCTCCTGGCCGATGATGGTCTGGTGCATCAGCACGTGGTTGAGCACCGAGCCGAGCGAGTACTTGATGTCGTCGTGGGTGGCAGCCACTTCCACCGCCTCGGAGATCGCGATGCCGAGCGACCCCGGGTGGTCGGCGCGTTGCGCGAGGATCGCGCGGCCGGCGTTGGTCTCCGGCGATGGTGAGGCGATGCAGCGCGCGCCGTAGGTCTCCATCAGCGCGCGGCGGTACGGCTTCTGGTCGTACGACACGCGCACCTGGAAAATCGTGACGTCGATGCCGAACAGCGAGCCGGCGAACGCCAGCGCCGAGCCCCACTGGCCGGCGCCGGTTTCGGTGGTGAGCTTCTTGATGCCGGCCTGCGCGTTGTACCAAGCCTGCGGCACCGCGGTGTTGGGCTTGTGCGAGCCGGCGGGCGAGACGCCTTCGTACTTGTAGTAGATCCTGGCTGGCGTGCCGAGTGCCTGCTCCAGCCGGTGCGCGCGGATCAGCGGCGACGGGCGCCACAGGCGGAACACCTCGCGGATCGGCTCGGGGATCTCGACCTCACGCTCGGTCGACACCTCCTGTGCGATCAACGCCATCGGGAACAGCGGCGCCAGGTCGTCGGGGCCAACAGGCTGCCGGGTGCCGGGGTGCAGCACCGGTGGTGGCGGCTTGGGCAGGTCGGCCGCGATGTTGTACCAATGGCGCGGCATCTTGCTTTCGTCGAGCACGAACTTGGTGGGCGAGCTCATCGCGGCGTCTCCTGCATGGCTGGGCGGGACCGTCGATGGTAGGCGTCGCGCGGCGCCGGCGCGAGACCATCGGGCCCAGGTTTATCCCAGGGCGGCGGCATGGCTGCGGGCGTAACGTGCGGCCATCCCGGCCGCGACGCAGATGAGCGCGGTGGGTTGACGATGATGGGTGCGAGCGTTCGACGCAGGCATGCCGCCTGGGCAGGTGTGGCCTGGCTGTGGCCCGGATGGCTCGGCGCGCAGCCGAGGGAGGACAAGGCGAACGGCCCACCCAACGTGATCGACGGAGCCGAGCTGGTGCGGGCGCTGCGCCATGGCGGTTACGTGCTGTACTTCCGCCACGGCAAGACCGATCTGTCCACCAGCGACTCCGATCGCACCAGCCTCGCCAACTGTGCAACGCAGCGCATCCTGTCGGCGGAGGGCCGGCAGCAGATGACCGACATCGGCCAGCAGATGCGGCGCCTCGGCATCCAGGTGGGTACCGTGCTCGCCAGCCCGTACTGCCGCACGCTCGACACCGCGAAGCTCGCGTGGGGCAGGGTGAGCGCCGAGCCCGAGCTGGTGCACACGGTGACCGCCGACGCCGCGACCACGCAGCAACGCGCTGCGGCGCTGTCGAAGCTGTTGGCCACCGTGCCACAGGCTGGCACCAACAGCGTGCTGTCGGGCCACACCGGCAACCTCCTCGAGGCGACGGGCATCTGGCCCAGCCCCGAAGGCGTGGCCATCGTCTTCAAACCCGATGGACGCGGCGCCAGCAGCTACGTCGCGACGATCCCGCCCACCCGCTGGGCCGCGTGGGCGGGCGAGCTGGCGCCGTCCGCGTCGAAGCCCAGGCGTTGATCACTCGCCGGGCCGAATGAAAGCGCTGCTGGCCGATCTGCCGATCCTGGCCAAGTTTCTGCTGCTGCCGGTCATCGCAGCGGTGCTGATGGTGGTGCTGGCTGGCCTCTACGTGGTGGAGCAGCGCGACACGGTCGTGCTGCAGAGGCGCATCAGCAACGAGGACGTGCCGCGCCTGCGCGAGCTGTCGCGACTGTTCTCGCAGTTTTCGTCGAACCACGTGCAATTCATCAGCCTGTTGGCGCAGGCGTTTCGCGGCAGCATGAGCGAAGGACAGCTGTACCAAGCCGGTCGGCAGCGCATCCTGGCGGTCAACCGCGCGATCGAGGAGTTGGCTGCCGCCGCTCAGGGCATGGGCGACGACGAAGCGGCTGCGGCGACCGTGAAGCGGCTGCAGCAACGCCTGGTGACTTACCGCGATCAGATGGGCGAGGCCGTGCTTCTGTCATCGGTGAGCTTGGAGCAAATTGCGCGCGTGACGCTGCAAGCCAACCGGGCTTACGACGGTGCCAATGCCGAGTTCCTCGGCCTGGTGGCGCACGTGCAGGACGGCATCGCGCAACAGAGCGCGCAGCTGCTGGTGCGGGTGCAGGCGGCGCGCTGGCGCTTCTTCGTCGCGTTGTCGATCACCCTGGCGTTGATCGCTCTGGCCAGCCTGTTGCTCTCGCGGCGCTTTGCGGCCGACGTGGCATCGCTGATGAAGACGCTGGAGCGTTTGAGCGCCGGCAATACCACGGTTGCGGCGCCACAGCGCGAGCGGCGCGATGAATTCGGCGCGGTGGCCCGCGCGGTGCACGCGTTCCGCGCCGCGCTGCAGCGCCGCGACGAAGCCGAGCGCAGCTTGGCGGCGCTCAATGCCGAGCTCGAGCATCGGGTCGAGCAGCGCACCGCGCAACTCGCTGCCGCGCGCGACGAGGCCGAGCGCGCCAACCTGGCCAAGAGCGAGTTCCTGTCGCGCATGAGCCATGAACTGCGCACGCCCATGAATGCCATCCTCGGCTTCGGGCAGCTGCTTGAACGCTCTCCCAGCCTGCCGTTGGGCAATCGCGCCTGGGTGCGCGAGATCGTCGCCGCTGGCATGCATCTGCTGGAGCTGATCAACGACGTCCTCGACCTGGCGCGCGTCGAGGCGGGCAAGTTCACGGTGAGCCCCGAACCGGTGGCGCTGCGGCCGTTGATCGAGGAATGCCTGACCTTGCTGCGACCCTTGGCCGAGGCCGGTGGCGTGGGCCTGCTCGAGGCCTCTTGTCATTGCGACGTCGAGGTGCGTGCCGACCGCACGCGGCTCAAGCAGGTGTTGCTCAATCTCCTGTCCAACGCCGTCAAGTACAACCGGCGACATGGCAGCGTCGACGTCGTCTGCGCCACCGAGGCTGGGATGATGAGGCCGCGGGTGCGCGTGCGCGTCAGCGACACCGGGGCCGGCCTGGAACCCGCCCAGCTGGCGCGTCTGTTCATGCCGTTCGAGCGGCTGCAGGCCGATCCGCGCATCGAAGGCACCGGCATCGGTCTGGTGCTGAGCAAGCGGCTGATCGAAGTGATGGGGGGCTCGATCGGCGTCGAGAGCACGCCGGGCGCCGGCAGCACGTTCTGGGTGGAGCTGCCACTGGCGACCGGGCCTGCGCCGGAGGCCCCGCCGGCCGACGTGGACTCGATGCCCGCAGCATTGGCGTCCCCGCCCACCGACGTGTTGTGCATCGAGGACAACCCGGCCAACCTGCGGTTGATCGAGGGCGTGTTCGCTTCGCACACCGAGATCCGCTTGCTCAGCGCCTTGGCGCCAGGGCTCGGGCTCGAACTGGCGCGCACGCACAGGCCGGCGCTGATCCTGCTGGACATCAACCTGCCGGACATGGATGGCTACGAAGTGATGCGGTGCCTGCGCGAGCATGAAGCGACGCAGCAGATCCCGGTGCTGGCGATCAGCGCCAACGCGATGCCGAAGGACATCGAGCGTGGCAAGGCGGCCGGCTTCGTGGCCTACCTCACCAAGCCGATCGACGTGGTCGAATTGCTGCGCACGGTTTCGCAGCTGTTGGCGGCGCAGCAGGCGCGGGGCTTGCCGCCGAGCAGCTGAGCGCTGCGAAGTCGGGTGCCGTTTGCAGCGAGTCAGGCCTTGACGACGAACACGCTGACAGCTTCTGACAGCAACCGTGCCTGTTCGTCGAGCGACAGCGCGGTGGCGGCCACCTGTTCGACGAGCGCCGCGTTTTGCTGCGTCGCGCCATCCATTTGCCGCATCGATTGGTTCACCTGGTCGATGTCGTTGCTTTGCCCACCACTGGCGTGCGCCATGTCGTCAACCAGCTTGGCGGCGGCGAGCACGCGTTGCAGCAGCTCGTCCATCGTGCGGCCGGCATCGCCCACCAGGCTGGACCCAGCATTCACTTTGCTGCTGGAGTCGACGATCAAGGTCTTGACCTCGCGCGCGGCGTCGGCGCAGCGTTGCGCGAGGTTGCGCACCTCGGAAGCCACCACCGCAAAACCGCGACCCTGGTGACCGGCGCGGGCCGCTTCGACGGCGGCGTTGAGCGCCAGGATATTGGTCTGGAACGCGATGCCGTCGATGACGCCGATGATCTCGGAGATGCGGCGCGCGCTGGCCTGGATGTCGGCCATGCGCGCAATCACGTCGCGCATCATGTCGCCGGCACGTTCGGCCACGTCGCGCGCCTGCGTGATCTCGGTACTCGCACCGCGGGCGTGGCCGGCGCTGGTTCTGACCGCGTCAGCCAGCTGGCCCATCGACGAAGCCGTTTGCTGCAGCGCGGACGCTTGATTCTCGGTGCGCGCCGACAGGTCGCTGTTGCCCTTGGCGATCTCGCGCGAAGCCGTGGCCACGCCATGCACCGATTGATTGACGGTGATCACCGCGCTGCGCAGCTTCTTGCGCATCGTGTTCAGTTCGTGGCGCAACCACGAGAGCTCATCGCGGCCGGGCGACTCGATCTTGGTCTCGAGGTCACCCGCGGCGATGCGCATCACCGCTTGCGCGGTATCGTCCACTGGCGCCGCGATGCTGGCGCTGACCAGCCAGCCCCCGAGCAAGCCGATCGTGCCCACCAAGGCGGCCACGCCGCCGATCGCGTAGGCCAGGGCGGGGTCTTGCGCGCTCGAGGTCCAGGCCGATGTGAACCCAATGGCCCAGATGGCCAGCGCGAGAAAGCCGAATCCGGCGCGCACACGCAATACCTGGCTGTAGCGCCGAAGAAAAGCGGTCATCGAACAGCTCCGAGTCGCCGCAGAAGGCGACAGCGCTGGGATGATGTCCAAACCGGTGCGGTACGAAGCTGCGAATTGACGGCCGGTAGCCGCTCTATTCGGTGCGGGTCGTCCATGCAGGCCCGGCGTGCCGAGTGAGCGCAGCCCTCGCCATGCGTCGCGCGCGTCAGCCGCGGCTGCGGCGTTCACGCCCCCCGCGCGCACGACGGTACAGGCGCATCACCGGCGTCGCCGAGGTGCCGTGCAGCAGCACCGACGCCAGCACCGTCACCAGCACTGCATCGGCGATCGACGTGCGCTCGCCGCCCGCCACGCCGTGCGAGATCGCGAACGCGAGATAGTAGATCGAGCCGACGCCACGGATGCCGAACCAGGCGGCGAGCCGGCGCTGCGCCGGAGTGAGCGCGGAGCCGATCAGCGTCAGCCGCACCGCCAGGGGGCGCACCACGAACAGCAGTGCGCCGGCGATGCAAAGGCTGCTCCAGTGGAACACCTCGACGTGCAGCAGGCTGCCCACCAGCAGCATCACGGCGAGCTCGGCGAAGCGCTCGATGTCGAGCGCAAAGGCGAGCACCACGCGCGCCATGTAGGCCGAGGTCTTCGGCGATGCATCCTTGGTCGCGCGCGGCTGGCGGTCGCTCTCTGTGTATTCCACCGCGCGCACCGCCAGGCCCGCGACGAACACCGCGAGGAAACCGTAGGTGTGCAGCGTCAACGCCAGACCATAGGTGAGTGCGATCAGACCGAGCGTGAGAAAGCTCTCCATGCCGAATGCCTGCTCGCGCTCGCGTCGCAGGTGCAGCACCATGTGGCTGAACGACCAGCCGAGCACCCACCCGAGGGCGAGTCCGCCGCCCACGCCCCACAGCAGGTCGACGCTCCACCAACGCCAGGCGCCGGTGCCCAGCTCGTGCAACCCGAGGCAGCCGAGCCCGAGCATCACGAACGGGAACGCAGTGCCGTCGTTCAGGCCACCTTCGCCGCTCAGGCCGAAGCGCAGGCGGTCGCGGTCGTCCGGGTTGTCGACCTGCACGTCGGAGGCGAGCACTGGGTCGGTGGGCGACAGCACCGCGGCCAGCAGCAGCGCGGCGCCCAGCGAGAGACCGAGCGAGACGTTGACCACCGTCATGGCACCGATCGTGAGCAGCATCGCGACGGTGGCCAGCAGCAGCGGCGTCAGCCACAGCCGGTCGGTCAGGCGCACGCGCAGCCGCATCCCGACCGCGAACAGCGAAATCAGCACCGCCGCCTCGGTGAGCACCTCGATCAGCCGCGCATCGCCGAACAGGTCGAGGTGCAACAGCCCGCCCACCTGCGGCCCGATCAGCCAGCCGGCCAACAGGTACAGCGCCGACGCCGAGAAGGGCAGGTCGCGCCGCATCGTGTCGGTCAGGCCCATACCGATCAGCAGCAGGCCGATCACCAGGCACCAGGCAGTCAGCATCGCGCCCACCTTAGCCGACGGCGCTATGGCGCGGCTGCGCCGGGGCGATGCGTCAAGCGGGCACCGCGATCGGCGTGCCCAGCGAGCGCAGCACGTCGCGCACGAACTGCGCGCGCTCGCGCGGCTCGGCCAGCTCGCGCTCGATGCGCAAGCGGTCGTTGCCGGCCAGCTTGATGTGACGGTTGCGCTGCACCAGCTCGATGATGCGCTGCGCATCGATCGGCGGGCTGGGTCGGAACGTGATGCTCATCGCCTTCGGGCTGGCGTCGACTTTGAGCACGCCGTAGGACTTGGCCAGCACGCGCAGGCGATGCGTGTCGAACAGCGTCTGGCCCTGCGGCGGCAGCTTGCCGAAACGATCGGTGATCTCTTCCAGCAAGGTGTCGAGCTGCTCGGGCTTCTCGGCCATCGCGAGGCGCTTGTACAGGTTCAGGCGGGCGTGCACGTCGCCGCAGTACACGTCGGGCAGCAGCGCAGGTGCGTGCAGGTTGATCTCGGTGGTGGCCGCCAGCGGCGACAGCAGATCGGGCTCGCGTCCGGCCCTCAGCGAGCGCACCGCCTCGGCCAGCATGTCGTTGTACAGCTGGAAGCCCACTTCCTGCATATTGCCGCTCTGGTGCTCGCCGAGCAGCTCGCCGGCGCCGCGGATCTCCAGGTCGTGCATCGCCAGGTAGAACCCCGAGCCGAGCTCTTCCATGCTCTGGATCGCGTCGAGCCGCGCCTGCGCCTGCTTGGTGAGCGATCGCGTGTCGGGCACCATCAGGTACGCATACGCCTGGTGGTGCGAACGGCCGACGCGGCCGCGCAGCTGGTGCAGCTGCGCGAGGCCGAACTTGTCGGCACGGCTGATCACGATGGTGTTGGCGCTGGCCACGTCGATGCCGGTCTCGATGATGGTCGAGCACAGCAGCAGGTTGACGCGCTGAGCGACGAAATCGCGCATCACCTGCTCGAGCTCGCGCTCGGGCATCTGCCCGTGCGCCACCGCGATGCGCGCCTCGGGGACGAGTTCTTCGAGGTGCTTGCGCCGTTGCTGGATCGATTCGACCTCGTTGTGCAGGAAGTACACCTGGCCGCCGCGCTTGAGCTCGCGCAGCACCGCCTCGCGGATCAGGCTGTTGCCCTCGTCGCGCACGAAAGTCTTGATGGCCAGCCGCCGTTGCGGCGCGGTGGCGATCACCGACAGGTCGCGCAATCCCTCCAGCGCCATGCCCAGCGTGCGCGGAATCGGAGTGGCCGTGAGCGTCAACACGTCGACCTCGGCCCTCAGCGCCTTGATGGCCTCCTTGTGGCGCACGCCGAAGCGGTGCTCTTCGTCGATCACCAGCAAGCCGAGGCGTTTGAACTGCACATCCTTGCTGAGCAGCTTGTGCGTGCCGACCACGATGTCGATGCTGCCGTCGGCCAAGCCCGCCAACGCGGCGCTGGTCTCCTTGCCGGTGCGAAAGCGCGACAGCTCGGCCACCTTGACCGGCCACTTGCCGAAGCGGTCGCTGATGGTCTGGTGGTGCTGCTCGGCCAGCAGCGTGGTGGGCGCCAGCAGCGCCACCTGCTTGCCGCCCAGCACCGCGACGAAAGCGGCGCGCAGCGCCACTTCGGTCTTGCCGAAGCCGACATCGCCGCAGATCAGCCGGTCCATCGGCTTCGGGCTGACCATGTCCTGGATCACCGCGTGGATCGCGGCGCGCTGGTCGGGTGTCTCCTCGAAGCCGAAGCCAGCCGCGAAGGCCTCGTAGTCGTGCGCCGAGAAGCGATGCGCATGGCCCTCGCGCGCAGCACGCCGCGCATACAAGTTCAGCAGCTCGGCCGCGGTGTCGCGCACCTGCTCGGCGGCACGCCGCTTGGCCTTGTCCCATTGACCCGAGCCGAGCTTGTGCAGCGGCGCCTCGGACGCGTCGACGCCGGTGTAGCGGCTGATCAGGTGCAACTGCGCCACCGGCACGTACAGCGTCGCGTCCTCGGCGTAGCGCAGGTGCAGGAACTCGCTGGCGCCGTCGCCAAGGTCGAGGTTGACCAGACCGCGGTAGCGGCCGATGCCGTGGTTGGCGTGCACCACCGGATCGCCGACCGCGAGCTCCGACAGGTCCTTGATCAGCGCCTCGACGTCGCTCACCGCCTCCTGGCGACGCCGACGACGCAGCGCCGGCGTGGCCGCGAACAATTCGGCCTCGGTGATGAAGGTGATCGGTGGCCCCGTGTCGAGCCGCCACGTGAAGCCGCGCGCCAGCGGTGCGGCGGCGATCGCGACGCGCTCGTCGCCGGCCTCGAACTCGGCCAGCGTGGCGACGCTCGGCACGTCGATGTGGTGGTCGCGCAGCAGCTCGAGCAGGCTTTCGCGGCGGCCCTCGCTCTCGCCGATCAGCAGCACGCGCGTGGTTTCAGAGTCGATCAATCCCCCCAACGCCGCCAGCGGCTCCTGTGAGCCGCGCTCCACGCTGACGTCGGGCGCCGCGGTGGCCCAGGACTGTGCGCCGGTGGCGAGGCCCTCGGCGCCACGCAGCGCGAGCACCGCGTAGGGCCCGGTCAAGGCGAACAATTCGTCGACGCGCAGGAAGATCGCCTCGGGCGGCAGGATCGGGCGCTCGGGGTCGTGCTGCAGGAAGCGGTGGCGCTCGCGCGTGTCGACCCAGAAGCGCGACACTGCGGCGTCGAGGTCGCCGTGCAGCACCAGCGACGCCTGCGCGCCGATGTAGTCGAAGATGGTGGCGGTGCTGTCGAAGAACAGCGGCAGGTAGTACTCGATGCCCGCGCCGGCCAGACCCTGCGCGATGTCCTTGTAGATGCGCGAGCGCGTCGGGTCGCCTTCGAGCCGCTCGCGCCAGCGCGCGCGAAAGCCCGCGCGCGCCGCTTCGTCGAGTGCGAACTCGCGCCCCGGCAACAGGCGCACCTCGGGCACCGGGTAGAGGCTGCGCTGCGTGTCGGGGTCGAAGGTGCGGATCGAATCGACCTGATCGTCGAACAGGTCCACGCGATACGGCACCGGAGAGCCCATCGGGAACAGATCGATCAGGCCGCCGCGCACCGCGTACTCGCCCGGCGACACCACCTGGCTGACATGGCTGTAGCCGGCCAGCGTGAGCTGCGCCTTCAGCGCCGCCTCATCGAGCCGCGTGCCTTGCTTGAAGTGGAACGTGGTCCCCGCCAGGAAGCGGGTCGGTGCCAAGCGGGTGAGGGCTGTCGTGGCCGGCAGCAGCACGACGTCGAGGTCGCGCTGCAAGAGGCGCCACAGCGTGGCCAGGCGCTCCGACACCAGGTCCTGGTGCGGCGAGAAAGTGTCGTAGGGCAGCGTTTCCCAATCCGGAAACAGCGCGACTCGCAGTTGCGGCGCGAAGAACAGCAACTCGTCGGACAGGCGCTGCGCGTCGGCCGGGTCGGCGGTCAGGATCGCCGTGACCCGGCCTTCGGCCTTGCCGGCCTCCGCCATGCGCGCCAGCAGCAGCGCGTCGGCCGAACCGGGCGGCAGCGGCGACACGAAGCGTTTACCTGGGGCGATGCGGGGTGGTTGCATGGCGAGACGTCGACGATTCCCGGTGTGCTGATCACCGAGGATCCACCACAGGCACGCCAGCATCGCGGAACGGGGATTCTAGAATCGCCACGATGGGCACGAACAAACCGCCGCACATGCCGCGCATTCACGCGCTGGTGCCGTGCGCCGGCGTCGGCGTGCGCGCGTGCACCCAGGGCCCGAAGCAGTACGTGCAACTGGCCGGACGTGCGCTGGTGTCGCACACGCTGTCGGCGCTGCAGGGCGTGTCGCGCGTGCATGCGGTGCTGGTGATGCTGGCGCCCGACGACCAGGTGTTCGAGCGCGAGGTGCCCGAGTTCGCCGGCCCACGCGCCTGGATCGCGCGCAAGGGCGGCAGCACGCGCGCACAGACGGTCGCCAACGGGCTCGACGTGCTGCGCGAGCACGGTGCCGACGATCGAGATTGGGTGCTGGTGCACGACGCGGCGCGCGCGCTGCTGCGGCCCGAGTGGGTCGACCGGCTGATCGAGGCATGCCAGCACGACGAGGTCGGTGGCCTGCTCGCACTGCCAGTGGCCGACACGTTGAAGTCCGAGCAAGCCGGTCGCGCCGCGGCCACGGTCGATCGGCGTGGCAAGTGGGTCGCGCAGACGCCACAGATGTTCCGCATCGGCCCCTTGCGCGACGCGCTGATGCGCGCGGGTGCGTCGGTCACCGACGACGCCGGCGCGATCGAAGCGATGGGACTGCAGCCCAAGCTCGTGATGGGCGATGCCGCGAACCTGAAGATCACCTGGCCCGAGGACTTCGCGCGCGCCCAGGCGCTGCTGGCGGCGCGCGCCGGCGCGTCGGCAGGGGCATCGGCCGGCACGCTGTCACTGCGCCTCGGTGAAGGCTGGGACGTGCACGCCCTGGTGCCAGGCGCTCCGCTGGTGCTGGGCGGCGTGCAGGTGCCGCACACGCACGGCCTGCTCGCGCACTCCGACGGCGACGCGCTGCTGCACGCCATCATCGACGCGCTGCTCGGTGCCGCGGCACTGGGCGACATCGGCCGCCACTTCCCGGACACCGATGCGGCCTTCAAGGGCGCCGACTCGATGGTGCTGCTCGGCGAAGCCGCGCAGCGCGTTCGCACGGCGGGCTACCGCATCGTCAACGTCGACTCGACGATCGTCGCGCAGGCGCCCAAGCTGGCGCCGCACATCGATGCGATGCGCGAGCGCATCGCCGCCGCGCTGGCGTTGCCGCGCGATTGCGTGAACGTCAAGGCGAAGACGGCGGAGAAGATGGGCCCGGTGGGCGAGGGCCGCGCGATCGAAGCGCGCGCGGTGTGCCTGCTGCAGCGCGTCTGACCAGGCAAGCGCGCTCGGTATTGAGCCAAGCGAACACCGCGGATCCGGCTTCGCCGGTCCGCCGGTGTTGCCCCCTCGAGGGGGAAGCGGCCGCCAGGCCGCATCGGGGGTGGGGCCAACTACGGAGCGCGCTTCAATCGCACGTGCGCAACCAGGCCACCGTCGGCCGCGTTGTCGAGTTCGAGCGCGCCGCCCATGCGCGCCAGCGCCTTCTCGACGATGGCCAGGCCGAGGCCAGCGCCGGTGGCGGCGGTGCGCGCTGCGTCGCCGCGGAAGAATGGCGTCGTCAGCTGGTGCATCTTCTCGGGCGCGACGCCCGAGCCGTGGTCGCGCACGCTGACGATCACCCACGGCCCGGTGCGCGCATAGGTCACGTGCACCAGCGCGATCCCGGTGTCGATCGAGCGCCCGTAGCGGCGTGCGTTCTCGAACAGGTTGGAAAATACGCGGCCGAGCTCGATCTCGTCGGCCATCACCGAGATGTCGATCGCCACCTTGTGCGCGATGCGGATCGTCGTCGGGTCGCGGAAGCCCTGCATCTCGCGCTCGACCACTTGCGCCAGGTTCACCGGCTTGAGCTTGGTGTCGCCCGGCCGCGCGTAATCCATGAACTTGTCGATGATGGCGTCGAGCTGGTCGATGTCGAGCGCCATGTTCTGCTGCGCCTCTTCGTCGTGCACGCTCATCTCGGCCTCGAGGCGCAGACGTGCCAGCGGCGTGCGCAGGTCGTGGCTGATGCCGGCCAGCATGACCGCGCGGTCTTCCTCCACCTTCGCGAGCTCGCGCGCCATGCGGTTGAAGCCCATGTTGACCTCGCGGATCTCGCTGGTCATCGTGTTCTCGTCCAGGCGCGAGTCGAACTCGCCCTCGCGGATGCGGCTGGCGGCGAAGCTCAGCTCGCGCAGCGGCTGGTTGATCAGGCGCGCGATCGCCACCGAGCCGAAGATGGTGGCCAGCAGCGCAATGCCGACCCACACGAACCACGTGGGCCCCGTGAGCGCGCGCACCCGGCCGAGTTCGGTCTGCAGCCACCAGGAGTCCTTCTCGATGCCGAAGCCGACCCACAGCCCGGCATGGCCGTTGACGCTGCGCGCGACGATGGTGTCGGGCCCGAGGCGGTTGTGCAGCTCGGCGGCGACCACGCGCGTGAAGCGGTCCTCCTCGAACGGCTCCCACCTGTCCGATGGCTCGTGCGGCGCGATGCGCATCGCCTCCTGCTCTTGCACCGACAGCGTCTTGACCATCGCGACGCGGTTGATCGAGTCGGTGTTCTTCAGCGCTGCGCGCGCCACGTTGACCAGGCTTGCGATCTGCTGGGCCGCCGCCACTGCACGTGGCTCGAACTCCAGCGAGCGCAGCGTCCACACCCAGGCCATGATGCCGCTGCCCAGCAAGATGGCCAGCAGCACGAAGGTGCGCCAGAACAGGCTGAGGGCAACACCTTGCGAACGCGGCATGTCGGCGGGTCAAAATGGCTGAGCGGAAGATACACGACCGGCCCGCGGCCGGTCGTGTGGTGTGTGTCGATCAGGCAACTGCGGCGCGCACGCGCCGCACGCCGTCAGTTCGCGCCGTCGGGCACGAAGACGTAGCCCACGCCCCAGACGGTCTGGATGTAGCGTGGCTGCGAGGGATCGCTCTCGATCATCTTGCGCAGGCGCGAGATCTGCACGTCGAGGCTGCGGTCGAACGGCTCGAACTCGCGGCCGCGCGCCAGTTGCGCCAGCTTGTCGCGCGACAGCGGCTGACGCGGATGGCGCACCAGCGCCTTGAGCATCGAAAACTCGCCGGTGGTCAGCGCGATCTGCTCGCCATTCTTCATCAGACGGCGCAGGCTCAGATCGAACTCGAACGGGCCGAACGCCACGGTCTGCGGCTCTTTCGACGGCGCGCCCGGTGCTTCCATCGCGGGGCGACGGCGCAGCACCGCGTGCACACGCGCCAGCAGTTCGCGCGGATTGAACGGCTTGGGCAGGTAGTCGTCGGCACCGACCTCGAGACCGACGATGCGGTCGACGTCTTCGACCTTGGCGGTCAGCATGATGATCGGTGTCACGTCGTTTGCCGCACGCAGGCGGCGGCAGATCGACAGGCCATCCTCGCCTGGCAGCATGAGGTCGAGCACGATCAGGTCGATCGTCTCGCGGGTGAGGATGCGGTTCAGCGCCTTGGCGTCTTCGGCCAACAGAACCTCGAACCCTTCCTGGGTGAGGTAGCGGCGCAAGAGATCCCGGATGCGCGCGTCGTCGTCGACCACGACGATGCGGTCGGGTCGAGTGTTGGCGGGCGTATTCATCTGCAACTCCACATTTGTAACAGCGGCATTTTGCCGGGGGAAAACCTGGCCTAACCCCGAAAACCGACCCTCTGTTACATCTATTTCGGGCTTTGCTTCCAGTTCCGTGACGTGGAACACGGCGAAGTGAAAGCGAGTACAAGCGCGCATGCGGGCCCATCGCGGCGCCATGCGGAAAAAAAACTTGATCGAGGTCATCGATGTTGCGCCAGTTCGTTCTCGGTTCGATTGCGCTCTCATTGCTAGCAGCGCAGTCGATGGGACACGCCCAGCCGGCTCTGCCGCCTGCCGCACCGCTGCAGGACGCGCTGACCTTGTCGGCCTCGGCAGCGATCGAAGTGCCGCTCGACATCCTGACGATGACGCTGTCGACCACGCGCGAGGGCAGCGATGCAGCTGCGGTGCAGAGTCAGGTGCGGCAGGCGATCGACAGCGCATTGAGCGAAGCACGCAAGGCGCAGCGTCCCGGTCAGGTGGAAGTGCGCACCGGCGGCTTCAACCTGTCGCCGCGCTATGGGTCGAAGAGTCCCAGCATCACCGGTTGGGTCGGGCAGGCCGAGCTCGTGCTCGAGGGACGCGACATGAGCGCGATCGCGCAACTCGCGGGGCGCCTCAACACGCTCACGCTGGCGCGCGTGGGCTACACGCTGGCGCGCGACACGCGCGAGCGCGTCGAGGCCGACGCCGCAGCGCAGGCGATCGCCAAGTTCCGCGCCCGCGCCGCCGACTACGCGAAGCACCTCGGCTACGCGGCCTACACGGTGCGCGAGGTCAATGTCGGCACGTCGGAGCCGCCGATCGGCGTGCCGAACCCGCGCGTGCGCGCGATGGCCGCGACGGCGAGCGCGGACGAGGCGATCCCGGTGGAAGCCGGCAAGACCAGCGTCACCGTGCAGGTCAACGGCAGCGTGCAGATGACCCGCTGAGCGCGCCGCCCGCGGCTCGTCCGTTCGCTACTGCGCGACCCAACCGCCGTCGACGTTCCAGGCCACGCCGCGCACGTTGTCGCCGGCCGGCGAGCACAGGAAGACCGCGAGCGCGCCGAGCTGCTCCGGTGTCGTGAACTGCAGCGACGGCTGTTTCTCGGCCAGCAGCTGGCGCTTGGCCTCGGCGTCGCTGATAGCGGCTTGCGATGCGCGCGCGTCGACCTGCTTCTGCACCAACGGCGTCAGCACCCAGCCTGGGCAGATCGCATTGACCGTGATCCCCGTGGTCGCGGTCTCCAGCGCGATGCTCTTCGTGAAGCCGACGATGCCGTGCTTGCTCGCGACGTAGGCCGACTTTTCGGCCGACGCCACCAGCCCGTGGGTCGATGCCACGTTCAGGATGCGGCCCCAGTTGCGCTGCTTCATGCCGGGCATCGCGAGTCGCGTGGTGTGGAAGGCCGAGCTCAGGTTGATGGCGATGATCGCGTCCCAGCGCTCGGGCGGAAAGTCTTCGACCTTCGCGACGTGCTGAATGCCTGCGTTGTTCACCAGGATGTCGAGCGCTCCGAACTCCTGCTCGCAGGCGCGCACCATCGCCTCGATCTCGGCCGGCTTGCTCATGTCGGCACCGTGGTACGACACCTTGACGTCGCACTCGGCCACCGCGCGCTTGGCAGAGTCGTATTCACCAAAGCCATTGAGCATGATGTTGGCGCCATCGCGCGCCAGGGACAGCGCGATGCCAAGCCCGATGCCGCTGGTCGAGCCGGTGACCAGGGCGGTCTTTCCCTTCAACATGGTGGGTCCTTCGCTTCGAATTGCTACGATCATTATTCACAAAGGAAAGCCATGCCGACGGACGAACCCCGATTGCTCCACGTGCAGTGCCTCCACGGTCGCGGCCTGCACCGCATGGCTTACTGGGAGTGGGGCGACCCCGCCAACGACAGCGTGCTGGTGTGCGTGCACGGCCTGACGCGCCAAGGGCGTGACTTCGACGCGCTGGCGCGCACCCTGGTCGACCGCTATCGCATCGTGTGCCCCGACGTGGTGGGACGCGGCCGCTCCGATTGGCTGGCCGATCCGATGGGCTACGGCCTGCCGCTGTACGTGGCCGACATGGTGACGCTGCTGGCACGGTTGAACGCGCGCACGGTGCACTGGGTCGGCACGTCGATGGGCGGCCTGATCGGCCTGGCCGTGGCGGCGCTCGGTGGCTCGCCGGTCGGCAAGCTGGTGCTCAACGACGTCGGGCCGCGGCTCGACCCGTCAGGGCTGGCGCGCATCGGGGGCTACGTCGGCCAGACCCGACGCTGGCAGACCCTGGACGAAGCGGCCGACGCGATCTGGGCCATCTCCACCGGCTTCGGGCCGCACACCCGCGAGCAATGGCTGGCGCTCACCGAGCCACAGCTCAAACTGGATGGCAACGCGCTGGTGCCGCGCAGCGACCCAGACATCGCGGTGCCGTTCAAGGCGATCACGCCCGAGCTGGCAGCCGCCGGCGAAGCGGCGCTGTGGCAGACCTTCGACGCGCTGCGCTGCCCGACGCTGCTGCTGCGCGGTGCCGAGTCCGACTTGCTGGCGAGCGACACCGCGCGTGAGATGGGCCAGCGCGGGCCGCGCGCGCGGCTGGTGGAGTTTGCGGGGGTCGGCCACGCGCCGATGCTGGTGCAGCCCGAGCAGACGCAAGCGGTGCGCGAGTTCCTGCTGTCACCATGAAGACCGACCTGTTGCCTGCCGGTACCGAAGCCGCGCCGATCGTGCGCCTGGCCGAGGTGCCCGAGGCGGTGGACGTCCATGCGGTGCAGGAGGCCGGCGCGCTGCAGCGCGCGCGGGCGTTCGCCGAGCCGCTGCTGAGCGGCCACCTGCTCGACACCGGCGAGCCCGCGCTGGCGCACGCCGACGGCGTCGCCTGGATCCTCGCCGGCATCGGCGCCGCGCCGACACTGCGCGCCGCAGCCTACCTGGTCTATGCGGCGGACTTCCTGCAGCGGCCCGAAGAGGTGGTGCGCAACGCGTTCGGCGACTCGTATGCGAGCCTGGTCGAATACACGCGCAAACTGGTGCAGGTGCAGCGCGCCGCGCGTGCCGCCACGGTCGAGGACGAACGGCGCGAGCAGCAGACCGAGCGCGTGCGCAAGATGCTGCTGGCGTTCTCGCGCGACCTGCGGGTGGTGCTGCTGCGGCTGGCCTCGCGCCTGCAGACGCTGCGCTGGCATGCCTCCACCAAGCAGCCGTGTCCGCCGGCGCTGGCGCTGGAGTCGCAGCAAGTGTTCGCGCCGCTGGCCAACCGGCTCGGCATCTGGCAGATCAAGTGGGAGCTCGAAGACCTGGCGTTTCGCTTTCTTCAGCCGGCGCACTACGCCCGCATTGCACGTCAGCTCGACCAGACGCGCGTGCGTCGCGAAGCCGCGGTGCTCGAGGCCAGCCAGCGTGTGCGCCACGAGCTGACCGCCGCCGGCCTCGATGCGCAGGTGCAGGGTCGACCCAAGCATCTGTACAGCATCTGGAAGAAGATGCAGGGCAAGGGCGTCGACCTGGCATCGATCTACGACCTGCGCGCGCTGCGGGTGATCGTGACCGAGGTGCGCGACTGCTACGCGGCGCTGTCGTGCGTGCATGCGCGTTGGCGCGCGCTGCCGGAGCAGTTTGCCGACTACATCGCCAAGCCCAAGGCCAACGGCTACCAGTCGCTGCACACCGTGGTGCTCGACGATGACGATGCGCCGCTGGAGGTGCAGATTCGCACGCGCGCGATGCACGAGCACGCCGAGTACGGCGTGGCCGCGCACTGGGCCTACAAGGAGGCCGGTGCGCGCGGCTATGGCGGCATCAGCGCGGCCGGTGGCTTCGAAGACCGCATCGCGCAGGCGCGCAAGGCGGTGCTGCGTCAGTTGCTGGCGTGGGAGCGCGACCACGCGGCGCAGGTGTCGGCCGACCGCTTGCCGGGCTTCGACGACCGCATCTTCGTGTTCACGCCGCAAGCCACCGTGATCGAGCTGCCGGCCGGTGCCACGCCGGTGGATTTCGCCTACGCAGTGCACACCGATCTTGGCCACCGCTGCCGCGGCGCGCGCATCGACGGTGCGATGGTGCCGCTGAACACGTCGCTGGCCAATGGGCAGACGGTGGAGATCAGCGCGGCGAAGGAGGGCGGCCCGTCGCTCGACTGGCTCAACACCGAGCTGGGTTACCTGAAGAGTCCGCGCGCACGCGCCAAGGTGCGCGCCTGGTTCAACGCCAAGCAGCAGCACGAAACGATCGCGCGCGGCCGCGAGCTGGTGGAAAAGCTCCTGCAGCGCGAGGGCCGCACCGCCCTGAAGCTCGACGAGCTGGCAGGGCGGTTGGGGTTCAAGGGCGCCGATGCGCTGTTCGAGGTGGTGGGCAAGGACGAGTTCTCGCTGCGCAACATCGAAGCTCTGCTCAAGCCTCAGGAGGCCGCACCGCTGCAGCCCGATGCGATCGCGCTGCGCCGGGCCAAGGCCAGCGATGGCGGCGTGCTGGTGGTGGGCGTGGAGTCGCTGCTGACGACGCTGGCGCGCTGCTGCCGGCCGGCGCCGCCCGACGCGATCGGCGGCTACGTCACGCGCGGCAAGGGCGTGGCGATCCACCGCAGCAGCTGCACCAACTTCCGCCAGATGCTGCGCGCCAATCCCGAGCGCGCGATCGCGGTGGCGTGGGGCGCCAAGCCGGCCGGCCGCGATGCGGTGTACCCGGTCAAGGTGTGGGTCGAAGCGAGCGAGCGCGCCGGCCTGCTGCGCGACATCTCCGAGCAGTTTGCAAAGGAGCGCATGAACGTGACCGCGGTGCACTCGCAGCCGCACGCAAGCGGCGCGCTGGTGCAGATGGAGCTCACGGTGGAGGTCGACGTCGCGAGCCGCCTGCCGGCGGTGCTGGCGCAGATCACCCGCATCCCGGGTGTGCGCAGCGCGCGCCGTCATTGACACGCAATGCGCGCTGATAGAATGCCGCCCTCGCAGGCGCGTAGCTCAGCTGGTTAGAGCACCACCTTGACATGGTGGGGGTCGGTGGTTCGAGTCCACTCGCGCCTACCAAAGCGTTGCGGATTCAGCGGCACCTGCGGGTGCCGTTCGGCCTTTGTTGCCCGGTGGCTGTGCGTCGCGCAATGAGTGAACTCGAGCTCAAGCTGAAAGTGCCCGATGCGGCGCTGCCGTCTCTGCGCCGCGCACTGCGCTCGCACGGCGCACGCACCGTACACCTGCAGGCGCGCTACTACGACACTGCCGACGGCCGTCTGGCGCGCCAGCGCATCGCGCTGCGGCTGCGCCTGGAAGGGCGGCGCTGGGTGCAGACGCTGAAGGCGGCGGGCGACGGCGCCGTGCATCGACTGGAGCACGAGGTGCGCGTGCCCGGCGCTGCCGTGACGGTGCCGGCGCTCGACCCGCGGCGCCACGACGGCAGCGACGCCGCAAGTGCGCTCCAGGCAGCGCTCGCCGATTCGCCGGCGGCCGCGCTGGCCGAGCGCCATGGCACCGACGTGAAACGCCTGCGCTGCCATCTGCGCGACGCGCAGGGATGCCAGATCGAGGTCGCACTCGACACCGGCCAAGCGATGGCGCAGGGGCGCACCACGGCGCTGGCCGAGCTCGAACTGGAGCACAAGGGCGGTCCACTGAGCGGCGTGTTCAACCTGGCGCGTGCATGGGTCGAGCATGGCGGGGTCTGGCTGTGCACCACCACCAAGGCCGAGCGCGGGGAGCGGCTGCTGCATCGCCTGGACCCGCCGCCGGCGGCCAAGGCGCGGCAGCCGGCACTGGCCGCCGCCACCGATGGGCCGGGGGTGCTGCGCGCGGTGCTGCAATCGGTGCTCGAGCAGGTGCTGGCCAACATCAGCGATGTCGCCGAAGGCGTCACTGCGGCCGAGACGATCCACCAGGCGCGCGTGGGCTTGCGCCGCCTGCGCACGGTGCTGCGCGAACTCGCCGCGCTGTCGCCGGCGATCGCGCCGCACTGGGACGGTGTGCTGGCCGACGCGTTCGCCAAGCTCGGCCAGCGCCGTGACGACGAGGTGGTGGCCGCCGCCGTGCGTCCGTTGCTCGAGGCTGCATCGGCGCCGCTGCTGGCCTGGCGTGCGCGCGCCGGGGTCGACCCGGTGCTCGCGGTGCGCGATACGGCTTTCCAGCTGACTTTGCTCGAGATCCTTCAGTTGGCGCACGCCGGCGACGAACAGTTCGTGCCGTTGTCGCCACCGGCCACGCGCGACTGGCTGGCCGCGCGCTTGGCCGATCTCCACCACAAGGTGCTGCACGACGGGCGACGCTTCGAGCGCCTGCCCCTGGATCGACAGCATCGTGTGCGCAAGCGGCTCAAGCGCTTGCGCTACCTCGCCGAGTTGACGGCCGCCCTGTGGCCGGCCGAAGACGTGCAGCGCTACCTGAAGCGGCTGACGGCGGCGCAGGACGCACTGGGCCGTCACAACGACGTCGCAGTGGCGGCGGCGGCGTTTCGCACCGAGGCGGCTCAACAGCCGCTCGCCTGGTACGCGGCCGGTTATCTCCAGGCGCATCTGGACAGCACGGCGCGTGTGGCGCGCAAGGCGCTGACCCAGGTCGCCGACGCCGCCCGCTACTGGGGCTGACGGGCGCGCGGCACCGGCCGCGTCACGACGACTTGCGCTTCGGCGGCACCTTGGCACCTTGTTTGCGTGCTTCCGACAAACCGATCGCCACCGCCTGCTTTCGGCTGGTGACTTTCTTACCGGAGCGACCGCTCTTCAACGTGCCTCGTTTGTACTCATGCATCGCCTTACCGACTTTGCGAGACGCCTTCGAGCGCGACTGGGTGGCCATCATCGACTCCTGAAAAGTGTGCTCACCGCCTTGCAGCGATCGGCATGCCGGGGCGGGCTGCAGCGCCATCGCATCGCAGGCCGCGCATCCGCGCACCCATCCGCGCGCGGGCGATTGCTGCAGGCTTTGCAGCAGTTCCTGCGAGCGCCGCAAGCTTCGCACGTGCTCTCGACGCTCGCGCTCGCGGGCCTGGTGGCTGCTTGCACGAGCCTGCCCGAGCGCGCCGCGGCGCCGCCTGCCGTGACCCGCTTGCCGCTGGAGCAGCAGGTGGTGGTGCGCGATCGACACGGCGCGCTGCCGCCGGCGATCGAAAGCAGGGTGCTGGCCGCGCTCAAGGCCGAGGGACAGCCCGACCTCGCCGAGCGCCAGCTGCAGGTGCTGGCCGCCAGCGGCGCGACCTATCTATACCATGGCAACGCGACCCGGCTGCTGGTCGATGGCCCGGCGACCTTCGCGGCGATGAAGGGTGCGATCGTGCGCGCCCGCACCCGCGTGCTGCTGGAGAGCTACATCGTCGACGACGGCGCGATGGCGCAGGAGCTGGCCGCATTGCTGCTCAGCAAGGTGGCGCAGGGCGTGCAGGTGGCCTTCCTGTACGACGGCCTGGGCTCGTTCGGCACCGACACGGCGTACTTCGCCCGCTTGGCGCAGGCCGGCGTCGCGGTGTGCAAGTTCAACCCGGTCAACCCGCTGGAGCGGCCGGGCTACTGGGGCATCAACCACCGCGACCACCGCAAGGTGCTGGTGGTCGACCAGGACACGGCGTTCACCGGTGGCATCAACATCAGCCGCACTTACTCATCCGGTTCGGTCGGCCACAGCCGCAGCGACGACGAAGCGCTCAAGGAAGGCTGGCGCGACACCCACATCGAGCTGCGCGGCCCCGTGGTGCAGGCGTTCGCCGCCAGCTTCGCCCGTCTGTGGGCGGCACAGGGCTGCCAGGCGGCGCTGGTGAAGGCGCCGGCGCCGGCGGCGCCCACGCCGGGCACGCGGGTGGTCAAGGTGCTCGACAGCGACCCCGCCGACCCGCAGAACCGCATCTACGCGTCGCTGCTGTCAGCCATCGAAGCGTCGCAGCGCACGGTGTGGCTGACGATGGCCTACTTCGCGCCCGGTGAGGAAATGATCAGCGCGCTGACGGCCGCGGCGCAGCGCGGCGTCGACGTGCAACTGCTGCTGCCGGGGCGCAGCGATTTCAAGCTGGTCCTGCACGCCGGACGCTCTTACTACGACCGGCTGCTGGCCGCCGGCGTGCACATCCACGAGATGGACGATGCGGTGATGCACGCCAAGACGGCCGTCATCGACGGCGTGTTTTCCACTGTCGGCTCGAGCAACATGGACTGGCGCAGCTTCGTCGCCAACAACGAGATCAACGCCATCGTGATGGGGCGTGAGTTCGGGCAGCAGCTCGAGGCCTTGTTCAAGCGCGACCTCACGAATTCGCGCGCGATCGAGATGGCGGCCTGGGGCCGGCGCGACGTCGGCGAGCGTTTCATGGAGCAGATGGGGCGCCTCGCCGAACGGCTGCTGTAGCGCCATGCAACGTCGGGAGCGCCGCTTGCCCGATCCGCAGTGGCCCATCACCGCGCACACCAACGTTTGCTTCCGCTGCCGATGCAGTACGCCCGCTCCGCTTCGCGCACATCACCGTGCGTTGCGATCGCCCGCCGCATGCGGGTGGGAGTGCTGCTCGCAGCGGTTGCATCGTGCTCGGTGTGGGCCACTGACAATGCACCGAGGCCACTGGCTCCGGTGGAAACCGCGCACTTCAAGCCGGTGCCGGCGCGCACGCCCGCGCCCGCGCCGATCGAGGGGCGCCGTGCGCCGACCCCCGCCACGGCGGCGCCGCCGCCGGTGGTTGCAGGCGAGCGTGAGGCGGTGCTGGCGATGTTCGCGCACGATCCCGCCGCGCCCACGCCGCCGCAGAAGCCGCCGCCCAAGAGCGCGCCCGCGCGTTCCACAGCAGCCGCGGCGGCGCGTCCGAGCCCGACGCCGGCAGCACCGCTGGCCGCACCCGAGCCGACCGCACCGCAGGTGGCCAAGGCGGCGCCGCTCAAGCCGGCCACCCCCGCGGCTGCCGAGCCGGCGATGTCCGGCGATGCGAGCGGAGCGCTGGCCCGTGTGCTGCAGACGCGCGACAACGGCAGCGCGCCGTTCATCATCATCGACAAGCGCTTCGCCCGCCTGTGGCTGTTCGACCCGCTCGGTCAGCCGCGCGGCAATTCGGCGGTGCTGCTGGGCTTGGCGCGCGGCGACGACACGGCGCCCGGCATCGGTGACAAGCCGCTGGCGCAGATCAAGGTCGGCGAGCGCACCACGCCGGCGGGGCGCTTCATCGCCGAGCCGGGGCGAAACGCGCGTGGCGACGACATCTTCTGGGTCGACTACGACGCCGCGGTGTCGCTGCACCGCGTGCACGACGTCAATGCAGGCGAGCATCGCCTTCAGCGGCTGCTGACGCCCAGCGTGGCCGACAACCGCATCTCGTACGGCTGCATCAACGTGCCCACCGAGTTCTACGACCGCACGCTGCTGCCGCTGGTCGGTGGCTCGCGCCCGGTGGTGTACCTGCTGCCGGAGACGCGTCCGATGGAGACGATCTTCCAGCCAACGCCTGATGTGGTGGCCAAGCGCGCGGCGCCAGTCAACGGCAAAGGAGCATCATGGCGGCCACCGACAAGCACAGTTTCGGGGTCTTCAAACCCGTCGACCATGTTGTGATCTCGTTTGCGACGGCCGAGCAGGCCGACGCGGCGGCACAGGCATTGGCCGATCTCGGCATGCGCGGCGCCCACACGGTGCGTCGCTTGAGCGATCGCGAGATGATCGAGCAGATCGATGCCGACCTAGAGCGCGCCAGTCCGCTGGCCAGCATCGGGCAGGAAGTCAACCTGATCAAGGCGCATCGCGCGCTCGCCGAGCGCGGCTACCACTGGCTGGTGGTGTATGCGCCGGACGACCGCCAGGCGTCGCGCGTGGCCCAGGTGGCGCGCGCGCAAGGTGCCGAGCGTGCCCAGCGCTACGGCAACTTCATCATCGAGGAGTTGATCGTGCGCCCGGCCGATCGCGCGGCGGTGGCCGAGTCGCCCGCCCGCGGCCTCGATGCGCAGACCCCCTCGGGCCAGGAAGGCGAGCGCGCCCGGCTGCGTCCGCCGGCGCGCGAGAAGCTGCACGTCCCGCGTCGTCCGCGCTGAGCGGCGCGGCATGCGGTTTGCCGCCAGTGTTTCGCCACACCAACCGGGAAACCATCATGCCCGCCGAATCCACTCCGTTCCCGACCTCGTCCACCCCTCCGGGGACTTCGAACCCGCAGGCGCTGCGCCGCGAGATGCCGGTCGGCACGCAGGAGGGTGACCTCGAGCGCGACACGGCGCTTGCCGAGCACGCCGAGGAGCGTGGGGCCGCATCGGCCGACGATCTGATCAGTCGCATTGCGCAAGGCGCGCACCAGGCGATCGATCGGCTCGCTGAAAGCGCCGCGCCCTATCTCAACCCGCTGCAGGAACGCGTCAGCGGCGCCGGTGATGACTGGCAGGCGCGCGCCGATCGCGCACGCGAAGTCACGGACGAGTGGACCGAGAGCCTGCGTTGCACCGTGCGCGAGAACCCGCTCGCGTCCGTCGGCATCGCGCTTGCGGTCGGCATGCTGATCGCACGGCTGTCGCGTTGAGGCGCCGTGGACGCCGCCCGTGACCCGTTGCGCTCGCGCGAGCGCAATCCGCGCGAGTCGCTGTGGGATCTCGGCCAGTCGATCCTGCACGAATTGCCCTCGCTGATCGGCGACCGCGTCGAGTTGCTGTCGCTGGAGTTGCAGCGCGCCAGCCAGGCGCTGGTCAAGATCACCGTGCTGGCCACCGGCGCGGCCATCCTCGCACTGACCGCCTGGCTCGCACTGTGGGGCGTGCTGGCAGGCGTGCTGATCGCGCTCGACTGGCCGCCCGCGGCGGCATGCGCCATCGTCGTCGTGATCAACGCGGCGGCCGCCGCATGGCTGGTGCTGCGCGCGCGCAGTCTGCTGAAGTTGATCGGCCTGCCGGCGACCCGGCGCCACCTGTTGTTCGGCCGGCGCGAACCGCCGGTCACACCGCCCGATGAACGGCACGTCGTCGCCCCCGGCTCTCTTGCCTCTTGAGGCGTCCTCGGAGGCGCTGCCGCTGGACGAGCGCGTGCGCGCGGCCGAGCAGCGGCTCATGGCGCGCGAGCGCGCGTTGGTGTCGCGCATCGGCGAGTTCGGACAGCGCCTGCGCACCGCCACGCGACCGCAACGCGTGATACCGCCTGCACTCGGGGTCGGCGTGGCGCTGGTGGCCTTGGGGTGGCTGCTGTTCGGCCGCCGTGCGCCGGGCGCGGCGGCGCGCGCGGGCGCCGGCGTTGCCCCCGCCGCGCGCAGCGCGCTGACCGCACTGCCGTGGGGCCACTGGCTCGCACTGGCGTGGCCGCTGTTGCCGGTGCCCTTGCGCGCCCGGGTCAAGCCCGCCACCGCGGCGACGCTGATCAGTGTGGGACTGCCGCTGGTGCAGCGCCTGCTGGCACCGTCAGGTCACGCACCGCTGGCGACGATGCCGTACGTGGATCTCGGGCGTTATGCCGGGACGTGGCACGAGATTGCACGCCTGCCCACGCCGTATGAAAAGGCGTGCGATGGCCAACCCAGTGCGCATTACGCGTTGCGCGGGGGCGGCCTCGGCGTGCGCAACCAATGCACGCATCGGGGCGAACCGCGCGTGGCACGTGGCGTGGCGCGTGCGCTCCCGCGCAGTGGCAATGCGCGCCTGAAGGTGAGCTTTTGGCCGTCCGCGTTGCGTTGGCTGCCGATGGCGTGGGCTGACTACTGGGTGCTGCACGTCGACCCGGCTTACCGGGTGGCTGTGGTTGGCCACCCGAATCGACGGCATCTTTGGGTGCTCGCACGCCGCCGTCACATCGGCGAACGCGAACTGCAATCGCTGGTGGCCTTCGCGGCCGAGCGCGGGTTTCCAGTCGAGCGCCTGATCGTTTCGCAACGCGCCTGAGCCCTCGTCGGCGGGCATTCGCCTTGCCGCCCGATGGGCGCCCACTCCGCTTCCCATCGCATGCCGTCGTGGAACAGGATCGCCCCATCGTGCAGCCGCTCGCGACGGCCCGCCCTGCGCTGAGTCGGCGGCGCCGTGCGACCTACGTCGCTTGCGCCACGATCGGCGTGATCGCGTTGGCCGTGTTGGGTGGCGAAACGAGCGGCTGGCCGTTCCTGAAGGACCCGGTGCAAAAAGGCATGCAACGTGCCGCCGGCGTGCCGGTGCAATTCGGGGGGGACTTTCGCATCCGGCTGCTGTGGCGGCCAACGCTGCAGATCGAACACCTGACATTGGGCAGCGCCGCCGGCGTGCCGGCTTCGCACCTGCTCGATGGCCAGCAGGTGGCGCTCGAATGGCGCTGGGGCGACATCTACAGATGGCGTCGCGGCGAGCCGCTGCACCTGCGCGCGCTGCGCGCCGGCGCGCTCGACGTGCAACTGCTGCGTCTGAAGGACGGCCGCGCCAGTTGGCACATCGGGCACATGCAGCACGCCGACACCGGTGAGCGCGCTCAGCCGCTGCCGACCGTCGGCCGCCTCGATCTCGCCGACGGCCACGTGGTGTTCGACGACCAGGTGCTCGACACCCAGTTGCGCGTCGACGTGCGCGGCGGCGAGGGCGGTGGCGCGCAGCCGCAGGCCAGCGGCTATCGCGCCGACATCACCGGCCGCTACCGTGCGCTGCCGGTGAAGCTGACCCTGCGCAGCGGCAGTGCGATGCCGTTGCTGCGCAACGAGGACGACGATGCCAACCCTGCCACCACGCCGCTGCGCGTCGAAGGTCAGGCGGGTGCATCGCACGTCCTGTTCGACGGCCAGGCCGCCGCGTTGATGGGGGGCCGCCATTTCGATGGGGTGCTGCGCTTCGCCGGCCCCTCGCTCGCCAAGGTGGGCCAGCCGCTCGGCCTCGCGCTGCCCGAAACCCCAGCCTTCAACCTGCTCGGGCGCGTGTCCCACCACAACGATGTGTGGACGCTGCGCGCCGAGCGCGCCACCATCGGCCGCAGTGAACTCGCCGGCGAGTTCCGCTACGACACGCGACACGATCCGCCGCAGTTGAGCGGCCAGGTGACCGGGCCGCGCCTGTTGCTGGCCGACCTGGGGCCCGCGATAGGCGCACCCACCGGGGGCAGCGCCGACCTGCCGGCGCCGGTGGCGCCGCGGCCGGCAGGCCGCGTGCTGCCGCAGGAGCACTTCAAGCTGCCCTCGCTGCGTCAGATGAATGCGGACGTGCAGGTCGCGATCGATCAGCTGGTGTTCTCCACCAGCGCGCTGACGCCATTGCGCAACCTGCGCACGCGCGTGCTGCTGAACGACGGCGTGCTCGAACTGCAAGGCTTGAACGCGCAGGTGGCCGGTGGCCAGCTGAGCGGCGTCACCAAGCTCGATGGGCGCGGCCAGGTGGCGCGCTGGGCCGCTCAGTTGCGCTTCGGCGGTGTCGACGTGGCGGGCTGGGTGCGCGGCGTGCGCAAATCCGAAGGTGAACGCAAGGCGCCGGCGCCCACCGACGCACGGGCACTGCGCCAGCAGCGCGAGGCGACACGCAAGGACGCCGAGACCGCCGACGCGGCGCGCCAGGGTGCACCGACAGGCGATGCGCCCAAGGGCGCGGCCCCCGAGGCGCCGGCCTACCTGACCGGCCAGCTCGAGGCCAGCGTCGACGTCACCGGCAGCGGCCAGTCCACCGCCGAGATCCTGTCGACGCTCGAGGGGCCGGTGCACGTGATCGTGCGCGACGGCACGATGTCGCATCTGATCACCGAGGCGGTCGGGCTCGACGTCGCGCAGGCGCTGGGCGTGCTGGTAAAGGGCGACGATCCGTTGCCGTTGCGCTGTGCACGCTTCGACTTCGCCACCCAGCGTGGCGTCATGAAGATCACGCGCGGCGTGTTCGACAACCCCGATAGCACGATCCGCGTCGCAGGGCAGCTCGACCTGCGCACCGAGCAACTGGCGCTGGCGGCGCGCGCACGACCGAAAGACGTGTCGCCGGTCTCGCTGCGCGCACCAGTCACCGTCACCGGCACGTTGAGCCATCCCAGCGTCGGCGTGCAGCCCAGCAAGCTGGCCGCGCGCGCCGCTGGCGCGGTCGCGCTGGGTGCGCTGGTGGGTCCGCTGGCCGCACTGATTCCACTGATCGACCCCGGCGAAGGCGACCCGGGCAACCCCTGCGCGCCCAACAGCGCCAGCGACGCCGCGCCCGCGCAGCCGTCGCAATCGGCGACGCCGAAGGCTGCGCAGCCGTCGCAATCGGCAACGGCGAAGAACGAGCGCACCGCGCGCTGAGCAACGTCACTCGGCCTGCAGGCGCACGGCGTCGCCTGAGCGCTCGATGCGGTAGCGCGCGCCGTTGCCCGGTGTGATCGCGCTGGGCGATCCCTGCAGCGACAGGCTGGCGCGGCGGCACTGCAGATGGCTGCGCACGACGCCGGGCGCGAGCTCGTAGTTGCGGTTGCCGAGCTGATACGTGACCGTGGCCCCGCTGGCATTGATCAAGTCGAAGCGCGTCGCCATCGAACGCGGGCGCCCGAACAGCTGCACCGCGTAGTAGCGATCGCTGCGCGCGCTGTATGCGGTGGCGATGCCGACCTCGGTCAGCTCGCCGTCGAGCAGGTTGCGCCGGTGCGGGGGCGACGTGGTCCAGCCGTCGAACAGCAGCGCGGCCAAATCGTCGGCGTCAAAGCCGTTGTCGTTGCTGGCGAAGGCGATGTTCTCGGCGACCAAGCAGTTGTCGTAGCCGTGAGCCTGGGCACGATCGGCGGGCTGGCGGCCATCGGCCTGATGTCCATAGCGGTCGGTGCCGGCCATGTACTCGGCGAAACGCTGCGCCGCGCTGGTCAGTCGCGGCTCGGTGGTCAAGGCCTGCAGGTCCGACATCGCACGCAAGTGGTTGGTGCGCGCGAACAGCGCGGTCGCGATCTCGTCGTCATCCGGCGCGGCGTGTGCGGGGCATGCGAGCACTGCAGCAACCAGCGCCGCGAACCCCAGACCAGCGCGCAAGCGGATCATTCTGCGCTGTGGAGCAAGCGCCGTGCGCGTGCCGCCGCAGCACGGGTACAGCGATTGCCTCGAATACGAACGCATCATCGAAGGTCGTCGCATGCACACCACCGTAGACCCTCATGCAGTCCGCCACGTCGGCGGGCCGGGTGCCGTCGCGCGCCTGGCCATGCTCGCGGCGCTCGCGGCCCTGTTGAACGCCGGCTGGCGCCGCTGGCGCGACACGCACGAGCGGCGGTCGCTGCAGCGCCCCGACGCCAAGCCGGAAAAACTGCAGGTCTGGGAAGACGAGGGCGGCCAGAGCCAGATGCCCGACGCACCGTCGCCGTAGGCGGTGTTGACACCTCAATCGGAAGGAATTCGCATGACTCCATCGACCAGCACCACTTCCTCCTCCCTGGGCAGCGACGACACGCCAAGCGGCGTGCCATCGTCCGTCAGTGGTCCCGTGGTCGACCGCCTGGCGCGCACGGCGCACAGCGCAGTCGATCGCGTTGCCGACGGCGCCAGCTCGGCGGTTGGGCGCGTGCGCAGCGGCGTGTCCGATGCACTGAGCACCGTCAGCGACAAGGTGCAAGGCCTGTCGTCGTCGCGCGACGAGTGGATGGACAGTGCGCGCCAGCAAGTGCGCGATCATCCGTTCGCCGCAGTGGGCATCGGCCTGGCAGCCGGTTTCCTGATCGCGCGCTTGCTGCGCGATTGAACGGCCGTTTGCCATCCGCGCCATCGTGCAGGGTGCGATGGCGCGCTTCTGACGCGGCGGCCGTGCCGCAAATGCTTGTTGCGCGAGGACCTTCGATGAAACGACCGAACCCGCAGGGCCCGCGCCGCAATGTCAGCGTGCAGCGCGATCGCGTCGGCGAGCCGCGCTTGCCGCACGAGCGCGACGAATCGGCCGACAGCCAGGTGCCGAGCACTTCGCAACGCAGCGACATCGGCCGCAAGGCGTACGACGACGTCGTGGCCGGTCGCGTCGACACCGACCGCGGGCCGGTGCTGGAGGAGCTGTTTCGCAAGAAGTTGCAGCCGCCCGCCGAGCCGCCGCGTCGGCCTGCGGGCCGGCGCCGCTAGCGCGACTGCGTCGTCACGTCGAGCCGCCGGGCCGCTGCAGCCGGCGCCTCGGCAGCAGCAGCGAGCGCAGGCTCGGCGCCGGGCGGTGGGCGCCTTCGAGGTAAGCGCTCCACAGTCGCATGCCGCGTGTGCGCTTGCAGACGCTGCGGATGCCCACCAGCACGGGTACGGCCAGCATCGCGCCCGCGATGCCCCACAGCCAGCCCCAGAACATCACCGAGATGAACACCGCGAGCGGACTCAGCGTCAGCCGACGGCCGACGAACCACGGGCTCACGAGATTGCTCTCGATCGCGTGGATCAGCACGAACGCGAGCGCCGGTGCCAGCATGTCGCTCGCGCTGTCGAACGTGAGCATGCCGGCCAGGGCCAGCAGCATGCCGGTGATCACCGGGCCGATGTAGGGGATGAAGCTCAACGTGCCGGCGATGGCGCCCCACAGCACCGGGTTCGGCAGGCCGAGCGCCCACATCGCCAGGCCGGTGGCCAGCGCGACGCCGAGGTTCACCAGCGCGAGCGTGGCCACGAAGCGGCCGATGTCGCGTTCGGCGTTGCGCACGCCACCCACCAGCAGTGCGCGGCTGCGGCGCCGCGGAATCGCCTCGACGCTGCGCGACAGCATCCAGTGCTCCGACGCCAACAAGAAGTACAGCAGGATGACGGTGGCGGCCGCCGACAATCCGAACGAGAACACCTTGCCGATCACGACGCGCGTGATGGCCACGCCTTCGGTGGCCAGCTTGTCCTTCAGCGGGTCGTTGGCCTGCTGAGCCTGCGCGGCGGCGGCGCGCTCCGCGTTGCGGCCTGCCGGGGGGCGCGGTGGCGGCGCCGGGCTGCTCAGGATCGAGGCGCGCAGGCGATCGAACTGCGCCATCACCTGCGCCACCGTTTGTGGCGCGCGTTCCCACCACTGCGAGGCCGGACCGACCAGCGTGCTGGTCACCAGCAGCGTCACGCCGAGGAGCGTGATCACGACCACGGCAGCGCCCGCGGGCTCGGGCACGCCGCCGCGCTTCAGTCCGCGCACCACCGGCGCAAAAACGAAGGTCAGCACCACCGCGGTCGCGACCGGCAGCAGCAGCGGCGCTGCCTCTTTCATCAAGAGGATGGTGGCAATCACCAGCAGTCCACGCACGGCACTGCTCTTCCAGCGGCCATCGACTTGCGAGCCGCCGCCCTCCGTAGCCATCGACACTCCTTCTTGCCCGCAAAGGTCCCAACTGCGGCGTCAACGGGCCATGCCGGCCCTCAGCAATCGGCAGGCCAACCCGGGCACGGCCAGCGCCCCAGGTGCGTTGCGCATCGCCGCGGCGCGAGGCACTGCGCCGACGGCACGCGGATTGCCGAACCGATCCATCGGCCACCGCGTGCTGTCGCGACCGAAGTTTTTCAACTTGAGGAGTGAACGATGGACATCATCATTTGGCTGATTGTTGGCGGCATCGTCGGCTGGCTTGCCAGCGTGCTGATGCACACGGATGCCCGGCAGGGCATCTTCCTGAACGTGATCGTCGGCATCGTCGGCGCCGCGTTGGCGGGCTTCTTCATCTCGCCGATGGTCGGCCTGCCCACCATCAACCAGGGCTCGTTCAGCATCGGCTCATTGGTGGTGTCGTTGATCGGCGCGGTGATCCTGCTGGCCGTGGTGAACCTGCTGCGGCGCGGCTCGGTGCGCTGAGCACAGTGTCGCCCTCACGACGGCGAGCCGCACGGCTCGCCGTCGTCGCTTCAGGTGCCGGCGTGCGCGATGTTGTCGACCGCAGCGAGCGCGCCCGATGCGTGCGCACAGTGAGCACAGCAGTACATCGACGCACCGTGGAGCTGGGCAC
>Ga0207648_10000711_pt1 | contig 37350 bp, 38 predicted proteins | sample KBSMisM32_FD_184310 | JGI IMG/M metagenome (GOLD analysis project Ga0207648, IMG submission 184310) | Miscanthus rhizosphere microbial communities from Kellogg Biological Station, Michigan, USA - KBS Miscanthus M3-2 (SPAdes) (version 2) | ecosystem: Host-associated > Plants > Roots >... | reverse complement strand
GTCGAGGAACAGCGTGCCGCCCTGCGCGGCCTGGAACAGGCCGCGGCGGTCGGCGACCGCGCCGGTGAACGAGCCCTTCTTGTGGCCGAACAGCTCGGATTCGAGCAGGCCCTCGGGAATCGCGCCGCAGTTGACCGCCACGAAAGCTTCGGGCGCGCGCGAGCTGGCGCGATGGATCGCACGGGCGAGGAGCTCCTTGCCGGTGCCGCTCGCGCCGAAGATGCAGACGCTCGCATCCGAGGCGGCGACCCGCTTGGCCTGCGACAGGAGCTGCTCCATGCCGGAGGAGCGCGTCATGATCTCGGCGCGCCAGTCCTCGGTGTCTCCGCTCGGCACGCTCGACAGGCGCATGGCCTCGGCCACGGTATCGAGCAGAACTTTCGGTTCGAAGGGTTTCGTCAAAAACGAAAAAACCCCACGGCGCGTCGCCGTCACCGCCTCGGGGATGGTGCCGTGCGCGGTGAGAATGACCACCGGAAGCGAGGGCGACTGCCGGTGGATGGCATCGAACAGCCCCATGCCGTCCATGCCCTCCATGCGCAGATCGGTTACCACGACTTGGGGACGCGACACTGCCATCGCGGTGAGCGCTGCGGCGCCTGACGCGACCGCGGTCACAGCGTAGCCGGCCGCCGTCAGGCGCATCGCGATCAGCTGCAGCAGGTCCTTGTCGTCGTCGACCAGCAGGACGGGTCCGCGCTCTCGTGCGGTCAGGGTTTTCATCGCGTGCGCCGCCTCAGCTTCTCCTCGCGCTCAAGGATACCGCGCTCTATCGCGCGCAGGGCCTCGAGTTGCTGCTTCATCGCCTCTTCGCGCTTGTCGCGCTCCTTGTCCGCAACCGCGCGCTCGCGGCCTGCGCGCTCGGCGTCGGCGCGTAGCCGCTCGATTTCATGCGCGGCGCGCCTGCGCTCCGTGACCTGCGAGGACAGCAGAGCGGCGAAGCGGCCAACGCCGGGCGCCCCGGCGTCCGCGATCGGCTCGAGCAATTCGACCGCGCGTGCGTCGTCGCGCAGCGGCGGCGGCAGGGTGGCGAGAAGCGTGGCGAGCCGCAGGCGGTCGGCCGGCGCGCCGCTTCCGAGCGCCTGCTGCGCCCGGCCGAGGGTCGCCTGCTGCTCCGCGAACGGCGCACGCGAGGCGACAACCGCTTCGGCGACGATGCGGTCCACGGGGTTGGGTTCCAGCGCGGCGCAACCCGCCAGGGCGATGGCGAGCAGGAGCCAAAGCCAACGGCTCATGCCGCGACGCGACGCGGCAGGGCGACGCGGAAATGCCCGCCGCGTGCCTCCGCCAGCACGCTGATCTTGCCCCCGTGCGCCTCGACGAATTCCCGCACGATGGCGAGGCCGAGGCCGCTTCCCTCGACGCGCGCGCCGGCGCGCGCGGTGCCGCGGAAAAACGAGTCGAAGATCGCCTCACGCTCCTCCGCCGGCACGCCCGGGCCGGAATCGATCACGTCGATCAGCGTCTGGTCGCCGCTCAGCCGCGCCAGAACCGATACGCTGCCGCCGGCCGGGGTGAACTTGATCGCGTTGCCGATCAGGTTGTCGAAGATCGAGCGCAGCTTGTCGGGGTCGGCTTCCAGGGTCGCCGGCTCGGCATCGATTGCCACGCGCAGCCCCTTTGCCTGGGCCGCGAGCTCGTGCGACTGCGCGGCCTCTTGCACCACGGTTCTGAGCGAAACCGGACGCACCTCGAGCGAAGCCGCCGCGTGCAGCGCACGCTGGTAATCGAGCAGCGCCTCGATCAGGCGCTGCAGCTTGATGCTGTTGTCCTTCATGATGACGACCACCTTGCGCTGCTGGGACGAGAGCGGCCCGCCGATCTCGTCGTGCAGCAGCTCGGCGCCTTCGCGCAGCGCGGTGAGCGGGGTCTTCAGCTCATGCGACAGGTGGCGCAGGAACCGGTTCTTCTCCGCTTCCAGCTCGGCCAGACGGCGGCGCAGCCAGTCGAGCCGCTCGCCGAGCGTCTTCAGGTCGTCCGGGCCGCGCACCGCGATCGGCTGCGAGAAGTCGGCGCTGCCGAGCTGCCGGATGGCCGTATCCAGCTGCGCGATCGGGCGCACCACGTGGCGCGTGAGGGCGAGCGCGATCGCCAGCGCCAGCGCGGTGCTGAACAGCACGAGCAGCACGAGCTGGCGCTGCACCGATTCGGCATCAACGCGCAGGCGCTGCACCTCGCGGTCCGCGACCCGTGTGCTGATGGCGAGCACTTCGGACGCGTTCTCCGACAGCTCCGCGGCTAGCGGACCGACCTTGCGGTGATCCACGCGCTTGGCCTTCACCAGCACCTGGTAGAGGGTCGCCTCCTGCAGCATGGTCCTCTTCAGGGCCGCGAGCTGGTCCGGCTCGAGCGGCAGCTGCAACAACTCGTCGGCCACCTGGCGGAAGCTCGTGTGCACCCGGCCGAGGTCGTCGCTCAGGCCGGGGGCGTCGAGCAGCGCAAGGCGTTCCAGCGAGCCGATGCGCGCCACCAGCGTGCGGCTGGCCCGCGCCGCCTGCGAAGCGTTGAACACCGCGGTGCGGGCATGATCGGCGAGCTTCTTGCTGTGCCAGGCCGAATAGGCGAGCGCGCCGACCAGCGGGGTCGCCACCAGCACGAAGCTCACCAGGCACAAGCCGAGAAACGATCGCGGGTACGCCATGTCCTTATACTTTCAGCCGGCTATCTCGATTACGAGGACCCATGTCACAGCCCCCCGGGCCGCCGCAATCCCCCCGGCTATATCTGGTTGCCGCGGTGGCCGCAAATGGAATCATAGGCGCGAACGGCCGGCTACCTTGGCACATTCCCGAGGAGCTGAAGCACTTCAAGAAGCTGACGCTCGGCCATCCCGTGATCATGGGGCGGCGCACCTGGGAGTCGCTGAAGGGCCCGCTGCCCCAGCGCGAGAACATCGTGGTGACGCGCACGGCCGGCTACGAGGCGCCGGGCGCGGCGGTGGCGACCTCGCTCGAGGCCGCGCTCGCCATGTGCATCGGCGAGCCGGTCGCCTTCGTGATCGGCGGCACCGAGCTCTTCAAGGACTCGCTGCCGGTCGCCGCCGGCATGGTGCTCACCGAGATCCAGCGTGACTACGAGGGTGACACCTGGTTCCCGGCCTGGGATCGTTCCCAGTGGAAGGAATCACAGCGCGAAGCGCATACCGCCGAGGACGGTACGCGCTTCGATTTCGTGCTGTACGAGCGAAAACCCTAGCTGTTCTTGGACTCGAACACCCGCACTTCCGGCAGCGGGAAGCCGTTGAACTGGCTCGCGTAAGCCGTGGTGTAGGCGCCGGCGTTGCGGATGTAGACGAAGTCGCCTTCCTGCAGGTCCGAAGGCAGCGGCTCGTCGCGCATCACGATGTCCACGGAGTCGCAGGTCGGGCCGCCGACGGTCCAGACCACGTCCGGGCCGGAGCGGTCGGTGCGGATGCGGTACTTGAGGCCCTCGCTCGACTCGATCACACCGCCGAACAGGCCCGCGTCCCAGTGCATCCAGCGTTTGCCGGCGCGCGTCGCCGTGCCAAGCACGCGGCACACGAAGTAGCCGGCGTCGGACACCAGGTACCTGCCGGGCTCGGCGATCACCCGCACGTCGTCCGGGAACGCCTTCAGGCCCTCGTTCACCACCTCGCCGATCACCTCGATCGACGGGATCGGGCGCACGTGGCGCACCGGGTAGCCGCCGCCGATGTTGAGCAGGCGCGGCTTGAGGCCGGCCTTGAGCATGACGTCGAACAGGGCGCGCGCCTTCTCGAGCGCGACGCGCCAGTTCTCCGGGTTACGGCACTGCGAACCGACGTGAAAGGTCACGCCGGCGAGGTCGATGCCGAGCTTAGCCGCCGTGGCGACGATCTCGCGCGCGTCGGCCGCGCCCGCGCCGAACTTGCCGGACAGGGGCCAGTCGCTGCCGATGTTGGGGGTCGCGATGCGCAGGTACTGCTTCGCATCCGGCTTGACCGAATGGATGCGGCGCAGCTCGTCGACGCTGTCGGTCACGTACCACTCCACGCCCTTGGACGCGGCGTAGGCGATCGACTCGCGCGACTTCATCGGGTTGGAGAAGAACACCTCCGCCGCGGGGACACCCAGGCTGAGCAGCAGGTCGAGCTCCGCCGTCGAGGCGATCTCGAAGCCCGCGCCCTCCTGTACCAGCACCTTGAGCACGCGCCGGTCCGGGTTCGCCTTGACCGCGTAGTGCGGCCGCACGCGCGGCATGGCCGCGCGGAAGCGCTGGAGCTTGCCGCGCACGATCGCGGTATCCAGGATCAGAAATGGCCGGGTGTACTTCTGGCGTGCCGCCTGACGCACGATGTCGAAGTCGAGCTCGACTTCGGGGTGCGTGTCGAAGAGTGCTTCTTGCGGCTGCTGCTGCGGCTTGAGTTCGGTTTGTCTGGTACGGGCTACGTTACTACTGCGGTCCCCCATCAATGTTCTCCTCGCAAGATCAGAACTAAGTTTCGGGAATGTCCAGCACGACGACGTCGTCGGCCGGGCGCGAGCGCTTGATGCTTGTCATGATGACCTCCTTCTCTTCCTTGAATCCAAAAGCAAAAAAACTTGAGCGGAGTATAGGGACATGACCCCGCATGTCAAGACCTCCGGGGGACTTTTTTCAGTTTTTTTACAGCCTAGATTTTGGGCAGCGTGACGCCGCGCTGGCCTTGGTATTTTCCGCCACGATCGCGGTACGACGTCTCGCACACCTCGTCGGATTCCAGAAAGATCACCTGCGCCACGCCTTCGTTGGCGTAGATGCGCGCCGGCAGCGGCGTGGTGTTGGAGAACTCGAGCGTTACGTGCCCTTCCCACTCGGGCTCTAGCGGCGTCACGTTGACGATGATGCCGCAGCGCGCGTAGGTGGACTTGCCGAGGCAGATGGTCAGCACGTTGCGCGGGATGCGGAAGTACTCGACCGTCCTTGCCAGGGCGAAGGAGTTCGGCGGAATGATGCAGACCTCGCCCTTGAAGTCGACGAAGCTCTTCTCGTCGAAGTGCTTGGGGTCGATGATGGTGGAGTTGACGTTGGTGAAGATCTTGAATTCGGTCGAGCAGCGGATGTCGTAGCCGTAGCTCGAGGTGCCGTACGAGACGATTTTTCTTCCCTCAGAAGCCTTTACCTGGCCCGGCTCGAAGGGCTCGATCATCCCCTTGGCCGCCATGCGGCGGATCCACTTGTCGGATTTGATGGTCACCGGTCTATGATAGCCGCTCAAGATGGGAACAAGAGCCGTGGCCGTCTCCCTTTGCCTCCTGGCGGGGACCGGCTTTGCCGCGGACGACGTGCAGTTCACCGATAGCGAAATCCGCGCGATCCTCGCGCACGGTCCCTGGCCGACGCCGGTCGCCAGCGATCCCACCAACCGCGCTTCCGGCCGACGTGCGGCGGTCGAACTCGGCGAGCGCCTGTTCTTCGACACCCGCCTTTCGATCAACGGCAACTTCTCCTGCGGCAGCTGCCACGTTCCCGAGCGCAACTGGACCGATAACCGGGTACGCGGCGTCGCGGCCGCGGAGGTGGACCGCAACACCCCGACGCTGATGAACGTGCGCCTGGGCCACTGGTACGGCTGGGACGGCGGTGCCGACAGCCTGTGGTCGCAGAGCATCCGCCCGATCCTCGATCGCCGCGAGCTGGGCGCGACCCCGCGCCACGTCGCTGAGCTCATGCGCAAGGATGAAGAGCTCGCCTGCCGCTATCGCCGCGCGTTCGGCGAGCCGCCGTCGCCCACCAACGACGAGGAGGTGCTGGTCAACGTCGGCAAGATCCTGGCCGCTTTCCAGGAAACCTTCGAGACCCCGCCGACGCCGTTCGACCGCTTCCGCAACGCCCTGGCAAAAGGCGAGCGCGTCCAGGCCGGCCTGTACTCCGAAGCCGCCCAGCGCGGCCTCAGGATTTTCGTCGGCAAGGGCAACTGCTCGAGCTGCCACAGCGGGCCGAACTTCACCAACGGCGAGTTCCGCAACAACGGCTTCTCTACGGAAGCCGGCCGAATTGAAGGGGTGAAAGTGGCGCAGGCCAGCCGCTTCAACCTGGCCGGGCCCTATAACGACGATCCGCAAAAGCGGGCGCGGGCGCTCCAGGAACCAGAAGCCGGTGCCTTCAAGGTGCCCACGCTGCGGCACCTCATGCTGACCGCGCCCTATGGCCACGACGGCAAGCGCGAAACGCTCGCCGACGTGGTGCGGCACTACTCGGAGAAGGGCTCGGCAGCGCTTCCGGCGCTGAAGCTCTCCGCGGGCGAGCAGACCGATCTCGTCGTCTTCCTGGAATCCATCAGCACGCTGAGCAACCCTTGGCGCCCGGAAGATCATGGGCGCTGCCAATAGCCCGTTCCCGGTCCGCCGCCTGACCCCGAACCTCGGCGCCGAGATTTCCGGCGTCGTGCTCTCGGAAAACATGGACGACGACGTGTTCCGCGCGCTGTACCAGGTGTTTCTGCGCTACCAGGTGCTGTTGTTCCCGCCGCAGGACGTGCCGCCAGCGCGTCAAGTCGCCTTCGCGCGCCGCTTTGGCGAGGTGCAGGTCCACGTGATGAACCAGTACCACGCCGACGGCTTCCCGGAGCTCTACCGCCTCTCGAACCTCGGTCCGGACGGCAAGCCGACCGGCCAGCACCCCGACAAGGGCACGCTGGCTTGGCACACCGACGGCTCCTGGCAGCGCGTCACCGGGCAGGCCACGATCATCTACGGCGAGGTGATGCCGCAGAGCGGTGGCGAGACGCACTTCTGCGACATGTACGGCGCCTATGAGCGCCTGGACGCGACGTGGAAGGCACGCATCGCCGGCCTGCGAGCCGTGCACAACCTCGATTTCTCGCGTAACCGGCGCCACGGCGAGGATCCGCTGACGGAGGCGCAGCGTCTCGCCAAGCCTCCGGTCGATCACCCGGTCGTGCGCACGCATGCCGAAACCGGGCGCAAATGCCTGTATCTCGGCGACCACGCGGAATACATCCAGGGCATGGCGTACGAGGAAGGGCGCGCGCTGATCGAGGAACTGAATGCGCTTGCGGTGCATCCCGACCTCACCTACGAGCACCACTGGAAGACCGGCCAACTCCTGCTGTGGGATAACCGCTGCGTAATGCACCGCGCCACCGCTTACGACGCCGCTACCCAGGGCCGGGTGATCCGGCGCTGCACGGTGCTCGGTGAGGTCCCCGCCTAGCCTTGCCCGGCCAGCCCGGCGAGCGCCTGGCGGATGATCTGGCGGCTGCGGAAGAGAACCATCTCCTGCCAGTCGCGCGTGCCCGGATAGTAGTGACGCTTGATCGCCTGCTTGGTGCGCTGCACTTCGGCCGAGTCCCAGTCGACCGCGCCACGGCGGTGGTACCAGTGATCTTCCTGCATCGCGCGGCGCGCGGACTCAGACGGATAGGTGCCGTATTCGAGCGCCACGTAGACGAAGCGCTCGCCGAGCAGCCGCCGCCAGCTATGCTCGGCGAGGCCCTGCTTGACCACCGAGGAGGAAGTGCCGAGCGACGGGACGGTGAGCGAATCGCCGTACCAGCGGCGCGCCACCTCCAGGTTGCGCGTCCCGGGCTCGTGCCCGCAGATCGGCTCGCCGTAGCCGTGGGGACCGAGCCCGGTGTGATAGTCGATCACCGCGACGCAGCGCCGCCCGGCGAGCTTCTCGTCCGCGATGATCGCTTCCAGCGTGCGGCGCGACCAGGTCGGCGCCGCGCCGCCGTAGAAAAAGCCGTGCGGATGCTTCCATTGGCCGCCCGAGCGCGCCTCCATGTAGGCCTTCTCACCGTGCTTCGAGCGGTACTCGCGGATTTTCGCCTCGGCCCGCTCGTACTCCGGCCCCTGCAATTGGGGCGGCAGCCATTCCGCGGCGAGCTCGTCGTAGCCGGCATTCGTGGGCAGCGGCTGGGCGAAGTCGACGAAATTGCGGTTGAGGTCGCAGCCTTCCTCGGTCACGCGGCGCAGCCAGGCAAAGCCGTGGGGGTTGATCGCGTGCACCACGAGTAACGCCGTGTCGGCCGCGAGCTCGCTGCAGCCGGGCCCGAGCAGCCAGTCGAGCTGCGCGCCCGAGCCGCAAAAGCCCTCCACGCCATGCGTTGCAGAGACCAGGACAAGGACCTTTGCTGCATCCCTTGGCCCGAAATAGCCGACGTCCGTCGCGAGCGCCTCCCCGCGCGGGCCGCGGTGCGGATTCAGGTAGGCGCGGTGCCGGCCGCGCAGGCGTGCGCACGCCGCAAGGAACTTGGTGCGCGCATCGGCGTAGTCGCGCGAGAAGCGCGCCTCGAGGTCGACGCCGCTGTCCAGGGCGCTCAGGTGTTCTGAACGACGATGTTCGGAAACTTGGACGTCATGTCGCGCTGCGACTCGGCGATCTTGACCGCGCAGCGGCGCGCAATCTTGCGGTAGATCTCGGCCAGCGGGCCGTCGGGGTCCGACACCACGGTGGGCTTGCCCGAATCCGCCTGGCTGCGGATCGACTCGTCGAGCGGCAGCTGGCCGAGGAGCTCGGTCTTGTACTCCTTCGCCATGCGCTCGGCGCCGCCCGAGCCGAAGATGTGGCTCTCGTGGCCGCACTTTGGGCAGGTGTGGAACGACATGTTCTCCACCACGCCGAGGATCGGGATGCCGACCTTCTCGAACATCTTGAGACCCTTGCGCGCGTCGATGAGCGCGATGTCCTGCGGCGTGGTGACGATCACCGCACCGGTCACCGGCACTTTCTGCGCGAGCGTGAGCTGGATGTCGCCGGTGCCCGGCGGCAGGTCGACCACCAGGTAATCGAGCTCGCGCCAGTTGGTGTCCTTGAGGAGCTGCTCCAGCGCCTGCGTCACCATCGGGCCGCGCCACACCATCGGCGTGTCGATATCGATCAGGAAGCCGATCGAGCTCGCCTGCAGGCCGTGCCCTTCCATCGGCTCGATGCGCTTGCCGTCCTTGGACTCCGGGCGCCCGGCGATGCCGAGCATCATCGGTTGCGACGGGCCGTAGATGTCGGCGTCGAGTACGCCCACCGACGCGCCTTCCGCCGACAGCGCGAGCGCGAGATTCACCGCGGTGGTCGACTTGCCGACGCCGCCTTTGCCCGAAGCGACCGCGATGATGTTCTTGATTCCCGGCACCAGCTTCACGCCGCGCTGCACGGCGTGGGACACGACCTTCGAGGTGACTTTGATCGAGGCGTTGCCCGCGCCGGCGGCTTTCAGCGCTTCCACCACCTGGCGCCGGATCGGCTCGTGCTGGCTTTTGCCGGGGTAGCCGAGCTCGATCTCGAGCGACACGTCGCCGCCCGAAATCTTGACGTTGCGCGCAGCCTTGGTCAGGTCCTTGCCGGTGTTGGGGTCGACGACCTTGGAGAGCGCGCCTTGCACGCTCGCTTCATTCACGGACATGCTTGAAGTGTAAGCTAAAATCGCCGTCCCTCATGGCTTCCAGAACGCTCTTTGTCACCACTGCGCTGCCGTACGCGAACGGCCCGTTCCACATCGGCCACATCATGGAATACATCCAGGCCGATATCTGGGTGCGATTCCAGCGTCTGCAAGGCCACGAGGTGCATTTCATGGGCGCCGACGACGCGCACGGCGCGCCGATCATGCTCGCCGCCGAGAAGGCCGGGAAGTCGCCGGAAGCGTTCGTCGACGAAATCGCCAAGGGCCGCAAGGCGTATCTGGACGGCTTTCACGTCGTCTACGACAACTGGCACTCGACGCATTCGCCGGAGAACACCGAGCTTTCACAGGACATCTACCGCCGGCTGAAGAAGGCCGGCTTGGTCTATACCAAGCCGGTCGAGCAGTTCTTCGACCCGGTCAAGGGCATGTTCCTCGCCGACCGCTACATCAAGGGCGAGTGCCCGAACTGCGGCGCGAAGGATCAGTACGGCGACGCGTGCGAGAACTGCAGCACGGTCTATTCCGCCACCGAGCTGAAAAATCCCTACTCCACTCTCTCGGGCGCCAAGCCGCTGCTCAAGTCGTCGGAGCACCATTTCTTCAGGCTCTCCGACGGAAAGTGCAAGGCGTTCGTACGCCGGTGGCTGGAGACTCCCGGCCGGCTGCAGTCCCAGGTCGTCAACAAGGCCAAGGAGTGGCTGGACGGCACCGGCGACAAAGCGCTTTCAGACTGGGACATCTCGCGCGACCCGCCTTACTTCGGCATCCGCATCCCCGACATCGCCGAAGAGAAGTACCTGTACGTCTGGCTCGACGCGCCGATCGGCTACCTCGCTTCGCTCAAGAACTACTGCTTCAAGAAAAAGCTGGACTTCGAGCGCCTGCTCGGGGAGTGCGAGCAGGTGCACTTCATCGGCAAGGACATCATCTACTTCCACACCCTGTTCTGGCCGGCAATGCTCGAGTTCGCCGGCAAGCCGTACAAGGTGCCCGACCACGTCTACGTGCACGGCTTCATCACCGTGTCGGGCGACAAGATGTCCAAGTCGCGCGGCACCGGCATCGACCCGCTGCGCTATCTGCGCCTGGGAATGAATCCGGAATGGCTGCGCTACTACATCGCCGCCAAGCTCAACGCCAACGTCGAGGATATCGACTTCAACCCCGACGACTTCGCCGCACGCGTGAACAGCGACCTCGTCGGCAAGTACGTCAACATCGCCAGCCGTTGCGCCGTGTTCATCAACCGGAAGTTCGGCGGAAAGGTTCTCGGCCCGAGCCGCCAGTTCGACTTCGCATCCAAAGCGCGGGCGATTGCAGAGCTCTACGACACGCGTGAATTCGGCAAGGCGCTGCGCGAAGTGATGGCGCTCGCCGATGTCGCCAACCAGTTCGTCGACGAGCGCAAGCCGTGGGAGCTCGCCAAGCAGGCGGGCAAAGAGCGCGAGCTGCACGAGGTGTGCTCGAGCGCGCTCGACCTGTTCCGCGTGCTCACGGTGTATCTCAAACCGGTGCTGCCCAAGCTCGCGGAGAACGCGGAGCACTTCCTCAACCTGCCACCGCTCACCTGGGCCGACGCAGGCGCCCGGCTGGCCGACGGCCACCGCATCAACGAATACAAGCATCTGTTGAGCCGCGTCGAAGAGAAGCAGCTCGACGCGCTGTTCGAACCGCCTCAGGAAAAAAAACCCGTGGAACCTACCGCCGCAACGACGACCATCTCCATCGACGACTTCAACAAGCTCGACCTGCGGGTGGCGCGCATCGCGCGCGCCGAGCAGGTCGAGGGCGCCGACAAACTGCTCAAGCTCACGCTCGAGGTGGGCGCGGAAACGCGCACGGTGTTCGCCGGCATCAAGTCCGCGTATGCGCCGGAAAAACTCGAGGGACGGCTCGCCGTGGTGGTGGCAAATCTCGCGCCGCGCAAGATGAAGTTCGGCGTTTCCGAGGGGATGGTGCTGGCCGCGTCGGGGGACGAACCGGGGATATTTCTCATTTCGCCCGATAGCGGAGCCAAGCCCGGCATGCGCGTAAAATGAAGGCTGTCGCGGCTCGAGCGCCGCATAGGGGGATTTCCGTTTGGAGAGCGCAGGCCGCACGCTAGTCTGCAGCGTTCTGTTTCTCGACATCGCCGACTATTCGCAGCGGCCGGTCGCGGAACAGCTCCAGCTCAAACAGGCGTTCAACCAGGCGCTCGCTGCGGCGCTCGAGCAGGTCGCGCCGCGCGACCGCATCATCCTCGATACCGGCGACGGCGCCGCCGTCACGTTCATGGGCGATCCGGAGGACGCGCTGTTCGCCGCCATGGCAATGCGCGACCTCGCGGCGAGCGTACCGGTGCGCCTGGGGGTGAACCTCGGCCCGGTGCGGCTGGTGAAGGACCTGAACGGCCAGATGAACATCATCGGCGACGGCATCAACGTCGCGCAGCGTGTGATGAGCTTCTCGCGCCCGGGCCAGCTGCTGGTGTCGCGCTCGTTCTACGAAGTGGTGTCGTGCCTGTCGCGCGACTACGCCACGCTGTTCCGCCACGAAGGCTCGCGCACCGACAAGCACGTGCGCGCGCACGAGGTCTACGCGGTGGTCGGCGCGACGCCGGCGCCCAAGCGTCTGGACCAGGTCGAAGCCATCGCGCAGAGCACGCCGCCCGGCGCCGCCGGCTGGCTCACCGGCAGCGGCCCGCTCGGGTTGCGCCGCTCGGCGCTGCTGGCCGCCCCGCTCGCTTTCCTGCTGATCGTTGCCGGCGGCGTCGCCGCGCGCGCCATGATGCCGGAGGAGCCCGCACCCAAGGCGGCGCCCGCGAGGCCGGTCGCCAAACCCACAGCCGCTGCGCCTGCCGCGGTGACGCCTCCGGTGGCGGCGCCCGCAGGCGGCGGCGCTGCTCCGCCCGCCGGCGGCGCTGCCGCACCGGTCGAGGACGCACGGCCGTCGAAGAAGCTGATCGCACGAGTGGAAAAGAACGCGGAAAAGCCCCGGGTGGAAAAACCGGCCGCGGCGCCGAAGGGCCCTGGCCGGCTCGAGGTCGCGGTCGCGCCTTGGGGCGACGTGCTGGTCGACGGCCGCAATCGAGGCCGCGCACCGCCGCTGCTGGTGCTCGAGGTTCCTGCGGGCTCGCACAAGATCGAGATCCGCAACGCGACTTCCCCGGCGCACGTGGCGCAGGTAGAGGTGAAACCCGGGGAAACGGTCAGGATCCAGCACCGCTTCCGTTGATGCGCCGCCTCGCCCTCGCCGCCGTCCTGCTTGCAGCGCTCGCCGGTTGCGCGGCGTTCGACCGGCTAGTGCAGGCAACGAAGGCGCAGGTCACCCTGGTCGAGGGACTGCGGCAATACGATGCCGGCGACCACCAGGCGGCGACGAAATCGCTCACCACGGCGCTCGAGATGGGACTGGGCGAAAGCGACCAGGCCACCGCCTACAAGCATCTCGCCTTCATCCAGTGCGCGGCAGGGCGAGAGCGCCAGTGCCGCGACGAGTTCCGCAAAGCGCTGGCCGCACGGCCGACGTTGCAGCTCGACGCGGCCGAGGCCGGGCACCCGGTGTGGGGCCCGATCTTCCTTTCCCTCTCCAGCGGCACGGCGTTCAACGTCGGTCTCAAGCAATACGAGGCCGGCGAGTACGCGGAATCGGCCAAGAACCTGCAGGGCGCGATCAGCCTCGGCCTGCCCGACCGGGAGCGCGCCGACGCGCACAAGTACCTCGCCTTCATTCACTGCTCGTCGAACCGCGAGCGGCAGTGCCGCGACGAGTTCCGCAAGGCGCTCGCCGTCGACCCGGCTTTGGAGCTCGCCCCGGCGGAAGCCGGGCACCCGGTGTGGGGGCCGATCTTCCGGTCGCTCAAAGCGGGCCGTTAGGCTCGCGCCGCAGGTAAGGTATAACTCCGCCGATGGAGCAACCCCAACTCGGCCGTTACGTGATCGAGTCCGAGATCGGACGCGGCGCCATGGGCGTGGTCTACAAGGCGATGGACTCGGTCCTGCAGCGTGTCGTCGCGGTAAAGACCGTGAACATGGCGCTCGAGCGCGAGCATGCCGACAAGTACGAGGCGCGCTTCTATCAGGAGGCGCGCGCCGCCGGGGGCCTGAACCACCCCAACATCGTCACCGTGTACGACGCCGGCAAGGCCGGCGACGTGGTGTACATGGCGATGGAGTACATCCAGGGGGTCGAGCTGCGCACCCTGTTCACCGAGGGCACGCCGATGGGCGTGGCGCAGGCGTTGTCCATCGCCGCTCAGGTGGCGGAGGGCCTCGGCTACGCCCACCAGGCCGGGGTGGTCCACCGCGACATCAAGCCCGCCAACATCATGGTGGTTGCCGACGGCCCGGTGAAGATCACCGACTTCGGCATCGCGCGCATGCGCGCCTCCGCCGACCTCACGCAGACCGGCGTGATGCTCGGCTCGCCGAAGTACATGTCGCCCGAGCAGGTGATCGGCAAGCGCGCCGACCACCGTTCCGACATCTTCTCGCTCGGCGTGATCCTGTACGAGATGCTGACCGGGGCGGCTCCGTTCAGCGGCGAGAACGTTACTGCGCTGATGTACCAGATCGTCAACTTCGCGCCGCCGGCGCCGAGCGCGGTCAACCGCGCGGTGCCCGAGATGCTCGACTTCATCGTGGCGAAGATGCTCGCCAAGCTGCTCGAGGAACGCTATCCGGATGCGCGCGAGCTGGCGCGCGACCTGCGGGAATGCGAGCGCAGCCTGGCCGCGCCGCCGGGCGGCACCCACCCCGGCCACCCCGCCGGGCTCGCTGCGGGGCTGCAGCCGCAGATCGTCGATACGCAGTCGAAGACCGTGGTCATGGCGCAGCCGATCAATCGCACGCGCGAGCAGGACGCGGCGAAGCCGGAAGATACCGGCGCGCCGCCGGCGCGCGGCGTTTCCCATTCGTTCGATTCGATCGAGGCGACGCAGCGTCTCGCGGTGCTCACCGGCACCGCCAGCGCGCCGCAGACCGCGACCCAGGCGCTGGGGGCGATTCCGCGCGCGCCGCGCGGCGGCTGGCGGCGGCGGGACTGGCTGGTGGTCGGCGGCGCCGCGCTCGCCGGCCTGCTAGTGGCAGGCGCAATCGTGAAGCGGCGCAAAGAGCCCTGAAGGGATTTCGCCAGGTCTTGCTTCAGTTCTTCCCGCCGCAGTTCGCCGGCATTGCGTCCATCGGGTAGCCGCGGCAGCTCCAGCTCACTTTGCCCGACTGAAGCGTGGGCAGCACGGTGATCTCGAGCCCGTTGTCCTTGTTCCATCCGCGAATCGTGCCGTTCTCCGAGACGATCCACTGCAGCACGCCGTGCCTGGCATCCCTTCGAGACTCCATCTTGATGCCTTCGCCCGCGCCCTCGAGCCTGCCGTTTTTTTCCGCGGCGGCGGCCACCAGCTGCTTCGGCGCGTCGGCGCCGGCGACCAGGGCCTGACCGGCTTCTTTCGCTTTCGAGCCCGCCATGCTCGGCATCACGAATGCCACTGCAATGAATCCGGCCAGCGCCAGCGCGGCGATGACCAACAAACCTGCGCGCATCGATCTCCCCTTATCCCTTTGTCCCGCGAAAACGAGCTTACCATGAGCGCGAATGGCGGCGCGGCATCTGCAAATCACCGGACGCGTGCAAGGCGTCGGCTTCCGTTACTCGATGCAGCGTGAAGCGGCGCGTCTCGGCGTGCATGGCTGGGTACGCAATCGCCGCGACGGCAGCGTCGAAGCACTCGTGCAGGCAAGCGAAGAGGCCATCGCCGCGATTACCGACTGGGCGCGGCGCGGACCGCCCGGCGCGCACGTGGAAAATGTGCGCGTGGCAAACATCGACACAGAGGAAAGCCTGGCAACCTTCGAGCAGCGGCCGACCGCCTAGGGCGCGCGGCGGCGCTTCAGCGCGCGCACCGGCGAGAACTCCCACGGGCGGCAGGCGACGAGCAGCGCGATGCCGACGCGCTTCGCGCCGGGCAGCGCGGAATCCGCTTCGGCTGCTTCGTTGAACTCCGCGAGCACGCGCTCGAGCTTGCTCTTGAGTGCCGCGGCCGATTGCGGCGAAAGCTCGCGCGGCTCGAAGCGGATGAGCTCCAGCGGCGCGTCGAAGCGCGCCTGCAGGAATTCGGCCATCGCGCGGCGCGCATAGGCTTTCTTCGCCGGCCCGCCGGAACGCCAGACGAAATCGCGCGGCACCACCAGGCGCACGCGCTCGCGCGGTCCCCACTCGATCAGCTTGAGCTTCTCGAGCCGCGCGAACGCGATGGTGAGCTCGGTGCGCGTGATGGTGAAGGTCGAGAGAATTTCTTCGAAGGTCCAGCCGTTCAGCACCAGCCAGAAGGCGGCGAGCAGGCGCTCGTCCTTCGCCAGGCCGAGCTCCTGCTCGTGCGTGAGCTCGCCCGCGCCGCTCGCGGCGTTGCGGCTGAGCCGCGCCACTTCGTACAGGTCGAGATCCACCGCGGCGAGCACTTCCTCGATGCGCGCGAGCGTGAAGCTGCCGCGCGAAAACATGCGCTTGACGCTCGCTTCGGAGAGGCGCAGGCGGCGCGCGAGCTCGGCGTAGGTCAGTCCCTGCGCACGCACGCTTTTCTTGAGCGCCTCGACGAAGCGGCTGGCCGTCCGCATGCGACTTACGGTATCAGATTAGGCCACCTTCAACGCGGGTGTTGCGGCGCGCCATCGTGAGGACGAAAAATCAGTCCCAAGGAGGAGGCCAATGATGATCACGCGTTCTATCCCGTTGTCCGCTCTCGAGCTGGGCGCAGCGATGCGCGATGCGCTCCCCTACGATGCGAACCGCCTCGACCGCGTGCTGCGCGTGGACGAGCGCTACGGCCTGGTCGAGGTGCAGGCGGCCACGCCGTGGAAAGCGATCGCCGCCGCGGTGCGCCCCGGCGACGCGCGCAGCGCATCGGTATCGGCGCAGGCGACGTTGCCCACCGTCGGCGCGAGCCTCGCGCACAATACGCCCGGCCCGGATGGCCGTCCTGTGGTCAACCACGTCGAATCGATTACGCTCATCACACCCGGCGGGGAGCTGCGCCGGGCGAGCCGCACCGCGAATCGCGAGCTATTCGCCCTCGCGCTGGGCGGCCGCGATCTCTTCGGTGCGCTCTACAGCGTGACGCTCAACATCGGCTCGCTCGTGCGCGCCGTAAACAACGCCGCCACTACCAAGGTAATCGCCGCACCCGAGCGAACAATGCGGTCACGACCGTTGCTCCTGCTCGTCCCGCCGGACAAGGTCGACGCCTTCCTGGTCGAGGCGCGTTGTCGCTGCGCGGAATGGAGGTTGCCCCTGGTCGGTATCGAGCTGCGGCGCACGGCCGAGGAGCAGGACAGCTTCCTGCGCTGGGCGCGCCGTGATTACGCCGCCCTCACGCTACATCTCGCGGAGCCGCCGGTGCTCGGCGTCGCGGTGCGCACGATGCAGCTGCGCCACAGCCTGATCAGCGCCTCGATCGAGCACGGTGGCAGCTTTCCCGTGTCCTGCACGCCGGAAGCCACGCGCGAGCAGGTCGAAGCGTGCTATCCGCAGCTACGCGCGTTCCTCGCGGAGAAACGGCGCATCGATCCGAGCGAACGGCTCACCAACGCCTGGTATCGGCACCACAGGGATTTGCTGACTCAAAAAAACTGCCAGGTCCGCTTTGCGGCCTAGGCGCCGATGACGAGCTCGACATTCTCGGGCGTGAGCCAGGCGCCGAGATCGGAGATCAGCTTGTTGTCCGGCCGCACGCGCCAGCTTTCGCCGAGCACCACCTCGCACGCGCCCTTGCCGTTGCCGTAGGAAACGATCACCAGGCAAGCACCGGTGCCCGTGGCGCGGTAGGGCGCCAGCACCTGCTGCAGGCGCTTCGCGTCCGCGCCGCCGTTCATGGAGATCTTGAGCCTTGCGCCATAGCGGTTGCGCAACGTGTCGAGGTCGAGCAGGTCCTCGGCGAGCACGCGCAGGCCACCGGAGAACTGGTCGTCCTGCACCTTGCCCGAGACGATGAGCAGCGCGTCTTCCTTCAGCTTTTCGCGATGCTTCTCGAACAGCTCGTTGAACACCGAGATTTCGACCTGCGCGGTCGCGTCGTCGAGCATCACCACCATCATGCGGCCGCGGCGCGTCATCTGCGTGCGCGCCGACACCACCACGCCGGCCATCCACACCTTGTCGTTCGCGCTCAGTCTTGCGAGCGGCGTGCGCGGGAATTTCGCCAGCTCGCGCTCGTAGATCGAAAACAGGTGCCCCGACAGGTAGAAGCCGAGCGCGACCTTCTCTTCCAGCAGCTTCTGGCGCGCATCCCACGGCTGCGCTTCAATGTACGCGTGCGCGCCGCCGCGCGGCGCCTCGGCCTCGCCGAACAGGCTGTTCTGAGATGCCTGCGCCTCGGCCTGCTCGGCCGCTTCGATGGCGCGGCCGGCGGAGGCGAGCAAACGTGCGCGATTGGTTTCGACCGAATCGAACGCGCCGGCGCGCACCAGCGCCTCGACCACGCGCCGGTTCACCAGTCGCTTGTCGACGCGGCGGCAGAAATCGAAGATGTCGGTAAACGGCGCCTGCTTGCGCGCAGTGAGAATGCTTTCGATCGCCGTCTGGCCGGTGCCGCGCACCGCGCCGAGGCCGTAGCGGATCGTGCCGCGATCGACAGGCACGAAGCGATATTCGGACGCATTCACGTCGGGCGGCAGCACCTTGAGGCCGTTGACCAGCGCGTCGTCGTGGAACTGGCGCACCTTGTCGGTATCGTCCATCACCGCCGAAAGGTTGGCGGCCGCGAACGCCGCCGCGTGATGCGCCTTCATGTACGCGGTCTGGTAGGCGAGCAGCGCGTAGGCAGCGGCGTGCGACTTGTTGAAGCCGTAGCCGGCGAACTTCTCCATCAGGTCGAAGAGCTGCGTCGCCTTGCCCTTCGACAGGCCGTTCTTCTCGGCGCCGGCGACGAAGATGTCGCGCTGCAGCGCCATCTCTTCGGGCTTCTTCTTGCCCATCGCGCGGCGCAGCAGGTCGGCGCCGCCCAGCGTGTAGCCGCCGATGACCTGCGCGATCTGCATCACCTGCTCCTGGTACACCATGATGCCGTAGGTCGGCCCGAGGATCGGCTCGAGGCGCGGATCGAGGTACTCGACGCGCTTGCCGTGCTTGCGCTCGATGTATTCCGGGATCAGGTCCATCGGACCCGGGCGGTACAGCGCGACCAGCGCGATCACGTCCTCGAAGCGATCGGGCCGCGCGCGCTTGATCAGGTCGCGCATGCCGCGCGATTCCAGCTGGAACACGGCGGTGGTGTTGCCGGCGGAGAGCAGCTTGTAGGCCGCCGCATCATCGAGCGGCACCTTGTCGAGGGCGAACGCGGCGTCGCCCATCTGGCGCACGAAGCGCTCGGCCCAATCCAGGATGGTGAGCGTGGTGAGGCCGAGGAAGTCGAACTTCACCAGGCCGATCGCCTCGACGTCGTCCTTGTCGAGCTGCGAGATGACGTTGGTCGCGTTTTCCGCGGAATACAGCGGGCAGAAGTCGGTGAGGCGCCCGGGCGCGATCAGCACGCCGCCGGCGTGCATGCCGACGTTGCGCACCAGGCCTTCGAGCTTGCCGCCGAACTCGAGCAGCTCCTTCACCTCGTCCTCGTTCTTCTCGCGCTCGGCGAGCAGCGGCTCCATCTTGCGCGCGTCCTCGAGCGTGATCAGCTTGCCCGGCTGCACCGGGATCAGCTTCGCCACCTGGTCGCAGAAGTTGTAGCCGAGATCGAGCACGCGCCCGCAGTCGCGCACCACCGCGCGCGCCGCCATGGTGCCGAAGGTGGCGATCTGCGAGACGTTGTCCTCGCCGTACTTGCGCCGCACATAGCCGATCACGCGGTCGCGCCCCTCCTGGCAGAAGTCGATGTCGAAGTCGGGCATCGACACCCGCTCCGGGTTGAGGAAGCGCTCGAACAGCAGGTCGTACTTGAGCGGATCGAGGTCGGTGATGCCGAGCGCGTAGGCGACCAGCGAGCCCGCGCCCGAGCCGCGTCCCGGCCCCACCGGCACGCCGTTCGATTTCGCCCAGTTGATGAAGTCGGCGACGATCAGGAAGTAGCCCGCGTATCCCATCTGGATGATGGTGCGGATCTCGAACTCGAGCCGTTCGCGGTAGCGCGGGTTCTGGTGCAACGCGCGCTTTTCGAGCCCGAGCTGCGCCTGCACCTTCAGGTGGTCGTCGACCGTGACGCCGGGCGGCGTGGGGAACGCCGGCAGCCGGTTCTTGCCGAGCTCGATCGCCAGGTTGCAGCGGCGCGCGATCTCGATCGAGTTGGAAAGCGCGTGCGGGATGTCGGCGAACAGCCGCGCCATTTCGTCCTGTCGCTTGAAGTACTGCTCGGGCGTGAAGCGCTTGGGGCGGCGCTGATCCCCGAGAATGTGGCCGGTGGCAATGCAGACGCGCGCTTCATGCGCCTGGAAGTCGGCAGCGTCGAGAAACTGCACCGGATGCGTCGCCACCACCGGCAGGCCGACCCGCGAGGCGAGCGCCACGGTGCGCGCGACCAGTGCCTCCGTGTACGGCTGGCCCGCGCGCTGCAGCTCCAGGTAATAGCGGCCGGGGAAGGCGCTCGCCCAGCCCTGCGCCAGGCGCTCGGCGGCCTCGGTATGGTCGCCAAGCAGCGCCTGCCCGACATCGCCGCCCGCCGCGCCAGAAAGGGCAATCAGGCCTTCCGTGTCCTGCAGCCAGTCCCGCGAGAGCTCCGCCCGCCCGCGGTGCTGGTTGCGCAGCCAGGCCCGGGACAGCAGGTCGCACAGCCGCTGGTAACCGGCGCGCGACGCGCACAGCAGGAGGACACGCCAGGGCTTGTCGCGGTCGGTGTCGTTCTGCAGCCACGCATCGACGCCGATGATCGGCTTTACCCCGGCGGCGCGCGCCGCCCGGTAGAACTTGACCATGCCGAACACATTGGCCGCGTCGGTCAGCGCCAAGGCCGGCATGCCGTCGGCTTGGGCACGCTCGACGGCATCGTCGATCCGGACTATGCCGTCGCTTACCGAGTACTCGCTGTGCAGTCTCAGGTGAACGAAACGCGGCGCCGACATGTCAAAAAATTCTACCGGAAAGGTCACCATGAGACGCCTGGTCCCCGCCCTTCTTGCCTTCGTTTTCATCGCTGCCGCATCGAGTGCGATGGCGCAGCAGACCAACCCCAGCGCGGAGCTTGACAAAGCCGTCGAGGAGACGCGCGCCGCGTACATCGCGCTGCAGGAGGCCGAAAAGCGCCGCAACGAGGGCATCGAGTCGCTGCCTGGCGAGCGGCAGGGCAGCGCCGCGGGCGGCAGCCGGCCGACCGAGGAGTACCGCGGCCGCCAGGCGCAGCTCGAGATGGACGTCGATCTCGCGCGCCGACGCTACGAGTACGCGGTCAAGCGCTGGAATGAACTGAAGTAGCAAGTTCTCGTACCATGCGCGGGCCATGAACCCCGCGCTCGGCGCCCTGCTCCTCGGCGCCACCTGCATCGCGCTGTCGCCGATCTTCGTCCGCGTTTCCGAGGCCGGCCCCACCGCCACCGCGTTCTGGCGGGTCGCCCTGGCGGTACCGGTACTTTGGGTTCTCTACTTTCTGAAAACCAAAGCGAGAAGCCAGCGCTACTCGGGCAAGTGGCCGTTGCTGATGGCTGCGGGGTTCGCCTTCGCCGGCGACCTCGGCTTCTGGCACACGTCGATCCAGCTGACCTCGGTGGCCAACTCCACGCTGCTCGCCAACCTGGCGTCGATCTTCGTCACGCTCGCGGCGTGGATGTTCCTGAAGCAGAAGCCGACGCGGCTCTTTCTCGCCGGCCTTGCCGCCGCGCTGCTCGGCGTCGGCCTGCTGGTGCATACGAGCCTCGCCTTCTCGTCGACCGGCCTTGCCGGCGACGCGCTCGGCGTGGTGACGGCGATGTTCTACGCCGGTTACATCCTGGCGGTGAAAGGCCTGCGCGACCGCGGCGAGACCACGCTGCACCTGATGGCGGTCACCAGCACGATCACCGCGCTATTGCTGTTTCCGGTCGCGCTCGCCTCGGGTGAGCCGATGCTGCCGTTGTCGGCGTTCGGCTGGTGGGTGCTGATCGGCCTGGCGCTGATCTCCCATGCGGCCGGCCAGGGCCTGATCGCCTATGCGCTTGCGCATCTGCCGGCGGCATTCTCTTCGGTCAGCCTGCTATTTCAGCCGGTAATGGCGGCGCTCTTCGCCTGGCTGCTGCTCTACGAAGGACTGGTGCCGCTGCAGATCGCGGGCGGCATCGTCGTGCTCTTCGGCATCTACCTCGCGCGCCGCGGCTCCTAGACCACCACGCAGTCGGCTTCGCCGCCGGGGCCTTTCTCGATGGTGCCGATGGCGAAGACCCGTTCGCCTTCCGCTTCCAGGATGCGGGTGGCAGCCGTGACTTCCTCGGGAGAAAGCACGACAACCATGCCAATGCCGCAGTTAAACACGCGGTGCATCTCGTCCTCGGCAACGTTGCCCGTGCGTTGCAGCCACTGGAAAACTTCGGGACGCGGCCACGCGGCCTTGCGCAGCCTGGCCCTCAACCCATCCTGCAGGATGCGCGGCACGTTCAGCGTCAGTCCGCCGCCGGTGATGTGCGCGAGGCCTTTGACCGGCGCGCTTTCCAGCAGCTTGAGCACCGGTTTGACATAGATCCGCGTCGGCTCGAGGAGCGGCTGCATTGCCTTCGGCTTCTCCTTCTGCAGGATCTTGCGGATGAGCGAAAAACCGTTGGAATGCGGGCCGCTGGAGGCGAGGCCGAGGATGGCATCGCCCGGCCTGATCGAGCGCCCGTCGAGGATTCGTTCCTTCTCCACCACGCCGACGCAAAAGCCGGCGAGGTCGTATTCACCCTCGGGGTACATGCCGGGCATCTCGGCGGTCTCGCCGCCGATCAGCGCGCAGCCCGCCATCTCGCAACCGCGCGCGATTCCTTTGATGACGTCGGCGGCGACTCCCGGCTCGAGCTTGCCGCAGGCGAAATAGTCGAGGAAGAAAAGCGGCTCGGCGCCCTGCACCAGCACGTCGTTGACGCTCATCGCCACGAGATCGATGCCGACCGTGTCGTGCTTGTCGAGCTCGAACGCGAGCTTGAGCTTGGTGCCGACGCCGTCGGTGCCGGAAACCAGCACCGGATGCTTGTACTTCTTCGGCAGCTCGCACAGCGCGCCGAAGCCGCCGATGCCGGCCAGCACCTCGGGGCGCATGGTGCGCTTTGCGAACGGCTTGATCGCTTCAACCAGCGAGTCGCCGGCGTCGATATCTACGCCGGCGTCGCGGTAGGAGAGTCCTTTCGACATGCTAGATTGGGATTCTAACGAGATGCAGCAACTCGTCCTCGACATCGGGCCGCCCGCCGCGCCGGCCTTCGACAACTTCGTCGCCGGTCCGAACGCTGAGGCGCTCGCGCGGGTGCGCAGCCTGGCCGACGGAAGCCTGCGCGAGGCGATCCTCTACCTGTGGGGCGACCCGGGCAGCGGGCGCACTCACTTGCTGCGCGCGGCGGGGCGAGTGAATCCGAAGCTGGTCATTGCCGACGACGTCGAGCAGCTCGAGGCCGCGGCGCAGCAGCAGCTTTTCGCCGCCATCAACGCCGCGCGCGACGGAGGTGCCCCGGTGCTCGCCGCCGGCCCCCGTTCCCCGGCCGGGCTGTCCCTGCGGGAGGACTTGCGCACCCGGCTCGCCTGGGGCCTGGTCTACCAGCTCAGGCCCCTGAGCGACGCCGAAAAGGCCGAGCACCTGCGCGCCGAGGCCGCACGCCGTGGCCTGAAGCTGTCCGGAGAGGTTGTCAGGTATCTCCTGACCCGATTCCCGCGCGACCTGCCTAGCCTGAATGGGGTGCTGGACGCGCTCGACCGCTATTCCCTGGCTGCCAAGCGGCCGGTCACCCTCCCCCTGGTGCGCGAGGCTCTGGAAAAAAAACGTTAATCCGTGGCTCTGCCGCCACAGGGTGAATCCTCACTCGCGGCCTCGTGTATCACTGCCTCGACAACCTTAACGGTCGGCGAGTAGATTGGGTTTCATCCCATGAAAGCCAGAACGGCCCTGCTTCTCGCTTTCCTCTTCGGCGGGCAAGCCTTCGCCCAGTCGGGGCTGCGCCTGCCCACCACCGGCGAGCCGGGGCTCGATCCGACCTATGCCCGGGGCTGGCTTGCGCCCGACTACGACCGCTTTGGCACCGCGCTCCACAACTGGCGCGAGGCAGTGGGCTTCGCGCCCGGGCAGCGCATGCAGTGGACCTACACGCTGAGCGATCGAAGCAGCCTGAGCATGGCGATGCAAAACAGCCGCGAGCTCGAGGACCAGCGCCAGCTCTCGCTCTATGGGCGTTACTCGCTCACGCAGGACTGGGCGCTGAGCGCCGAATCGCTGTCCCGCGACCCGAGCGGCCTGCTGCGCCTGCAGGATTTCCGCATCGGCGTGCAGCGCCGCTTCTAGGTTTTCGTTCTTCGGTTCGAAGGTACACTGCGGCGCGCATGCGCCTGGCCCTGTTCGACCTCGACAACACGCTGCTCGCCGGCGACAGCGACTACGAGTGGGGCCAGTTCCTGATCGATCGCGGAGTGCTCGAGCGCGAAGCCTACGAGGCGCAGAACCGCGCCTTTTACGACCAGTACAAGGCAGGCACGCTCGACATCCACGAGTTCCTCGGCTTCGCGCTGCGCCCGTTGGCGGACCACACGCCGGACGAGCTCGAGCGCTGGCACCGGGACTTCATGCACGCGCGCATCGAGCCGATGATGCTGCCCGCGGCGCGCGCGCTGGTGCGCCGCCACCTCGACGCCGGCGACCTGTGCGCGATCATCACCTCGACCAACAGCTTCGTCACCCGCCCCATTTGCCGCGCTTTCGGCATCGAGCATCTCATCGCCACCGAGCCGGAGAAGCGAAACGGCCGCTTTACCGGGCGGGTTGCCGGGCTGCCTTCGTTCCGCGAGGGCAAAGTACGACGCCTGGACGACTGGCTGGCCGGCCTCGGCCGGCGCTTCGCCGACTTCGCCGAGAGCGCGTGCTACAGCGACTCGCACAACGACCTGCCGCTGCTCGAGCGCGTTTCGCGCCCGGTCGCAGTGGATCCCGACGAGACCCTGGCGCGCGAAGCCGCGCGCCGTGGCTGGGAGAGAATCTCGTTACGATAGGCGCTCCGGTAGAATCCGCCCCCGCATGATCAAGAGGTTCATCCGGAGGGTGCTGGGCCTGTCCTCCGAAACGACCCTGCGGGTGCCGCGCGAGAAGCACGGCCTGGCACGCGAGCGCCTCAGCCCCGCGGCCGCCAAGGTGTGCTCCGTGCTGCGCGACGCCGGCTTCACCGGGTACGTGGTGGGCGGCGCGGTGCGGGACCTCCTGCTCGGCATCGAGCCGAAGGACTTCGACATCGCCACCGACGCCCGGCCCGAGCAGGTGAAGCCGCTCTTTCGCCGCGCCATCGTCATCGGCCGGCGTTTCCGCCTGGTGCACGTCATGCTCGGCCCGGAAACGGTCGAGGTCGCGACCTTCCGCTCGGCCGACGCCGACACCTCCGAGAAGGACGAGCACGGCCGCGTGCTGCGCGACAACGTGTTCGGCACGCAGGAAGGCGACGCGCGGCGCCGGGATTTCACGGTCAACGCGCTCTACTATGATCCGGCCACCGAAGAGGTGGTCGATTTCCACGGCGGCCTCGCCGACCTGAAGAAGCGCGTGATGCGCGTGATCGGCGACCCCGAAACGCGCTATCGCGAGGACCCGGTGCGCATGCTGCGCGCGGTGCGCCTGGCGGCGACGCTCGGGCTGACGATCGACCCCGCGACACGCGAGCCGATCCGCGAAATGGCGCCGCTCATGGAGCGCGTGCCGCCCGCGCGGCTGTTCGACGAGATGCTCAAGCTGCTGCTCTCCGGCCACGCCAGCGCCTGCCTGCGGCAGCTGCGAGAGGTGGGATTGCACAAGGGGCTGCTGCCGCTGCTCGACGTGATCCTCGAGCAGCCGCTCGGCGAGCGTTTCGTCACCCTCGCGCTCGCGCAGACCGACGAGCGCGTGCTCGCCGCCCGGCCGGTCTCCCCCGCGTTCCTGTTCGCCGCGCTGCTCTGGCACGAAGTGCTCGCCGCATCGAAGGCGCGGCAGGCGCGCGGCGAGCGCCCGGTGCCGGCGCTCGAGGCGGCGATGGACGAGGTGCTCGACACGCAGTGCGCCAAGCTCGCCATCACGCGCCGCCTCACGGCGACGATGCGCGAGGTGTGGGCGATGCAGCCGCGCTTCGAGAACCGCTCCGGCAACCGCGCCTACCGCCTGCTCGAGGCGCCGCGCTTCCGCATGGCCTACGATTTCCTCGCGCTGCGCGCCGCGAGCGGCGAGATGCCGGCCGAGCTCGAAGCGTGGTGGCGCGCGTTCCAGAGCGCCGACCCGGACTCGCGCAAGGCGATGCTCCTGCCCGAGACGGGGCCGCGCAAGCGCCGACGCCGGCGCCGCAAGAAGCCGCCTTCCAGCGACGCGCCGGCGCCCGAGACTGCGTGACGATCGCTTACATCGGTATCGGTTCCAACCTCGACGAGCCGCGCCGGCAAGTGCTCGAAGCCTTCACCGAACTGGACCGCCTGCCGCATACGCGGGTGGTGAAAAAATCGTCGCTCTATCGCACGGCTCCCATCGGTCATACCCGGCAGCCCGACTTCATCAATGCCGTCGCCAAGCTTGAGACCGGACTGCCCGCCGAGCGACTGCTCGCCGAGCTGCAGGAGGTCGAGCAGCGCCACGGGCGAAAGCGTAGCTTTCCCAACGCTCCCAGGACGCTTGATCTGGACATCCTGCTGTTTGGGAACGCCACCATGCAATCCGGCGGGCTCACCATCCCCCATCCGCGCATGCACGAACGGGCGTTCGTGCTGAAGCCATTGCTGGAGATCGCCCCCGATCTGCCCTTCGAGAAGCAGCTCGATTCGTGCAAGGGCCAGAACGTCGAAAGGCTCGACTGATGCAGCTCTCCCCCGCCGTGATCTGCGGCCTGCTGTTGGTCGCTTCCAACGTGTTCATGACGTTCGCTTGGTACGCGCACCTGAAGAACCTCTCGGCGCAGCCGTGGTGGATCGCGGCGCTGGCGAGCTGGGGCATCGCGCTCGCCGAATACCTGCTGATGGTGCCGGCCAACCGCATCGGCTTCACCCAGCTGTCGCTGCCGCAGCTCAAGATCCTGCAGGAGGCGATCACGCTCGCGGTGTTCGTGCCGTTTGCCATGCTGTACATGAACCAGCCGGTGAAGCTCGACTACCTGTGGGCCGCGCTCTGCATCCTTGGCGCGGTGTATTTCATCTTCCGTGGATAAGGTGCGCCATCTGGTGGTCGAGGGGCCGATCGGCGCCGGCAAGACCAGTCTTGCGCGCCGCCTGGCCGCGCGCCTCGGCGCGGACCTGGTGCTCGAGCAGCCCGACGAGAACCCGTTCCTCGCGCGCTTCTACGAGGACATGCAGCGCTACGCGCTGCCAGTGCAGCTCTTCTTCCTGTTCCAGCGCGCGCGCATGCTCGAACCGCTCGCCCAGCCCGATATGTTCGCGCGCCCGGTGGTGGCCGACTTCCTGCTCGACAAGGACCCGCTGTTCGCGCGCCTCACGCTGTCGGCGGACGAGCTCGCGCTCTACGAGAAGATCTACGAAGTGCTGCGCCTGCGCACCCCCGCGCCCGACCTGGTGATCTACCTGCAGGCGCAGCCCGCGGTGCTGGCCGAGCGCGTGCGCCGGCGCGCGCTGCGCTACGAGCGCGAGATGAGCGAGGACTACCTGGCGCGGCTCGCCGACGGCTACTCGCGCTTCTTCCACCACTACGACGCGGCGCCGCTGCTGATCGTCAATTCCGAGAACCTGAACTTCGTCGAGCGCGATCCCGACTTCGAGCTGCTGGTGTCGCGCGTGCGCGCCATGCGCAGCCGGCGCGAGTTCTTCAACCTCGGCTGATGCAGATCCTGCGCGACATTCCCGCCCTGCGCCGCGCGCTCGCCGCGGCCGGACCGGTGGCGTTCGTGCCTACCATGGGCAACCTCCATGCAGGACATGCTTCGCTGATGGAGCTGGCAAGGAAATCCGCGCCCAAGGTGGCGGCATCGATCTTCGTCAATCGGTTGCAGTTCCTGCCGGGCGAGGACTTCGAGCGCTATCCGCGCACGTTCGAGCGCGACTGCGCCTTGCTCGAGCAGCACGTCGAATTCCTGTTCGCGCCGGACGAGCGCGTGCTCTATCCCGAGCCCCAGAACGTGAAGGTCCATCCCGGGCCGCTGGGCGCGGAGCTGGAGGGGCGCTTCCGGCCTGGGTTCTTCGACGGCGTCGCCACCGTGGTGCTCAAGCTGCTGAACTGCGTGCAGCCGCGCAGCGCCATCTTCGGGAAGAAGGACTACCAGCAGCTCCTCGTGATCCGGCACATGGTTCGCCAGCTCGACGTGCCGGTCGAGATCGTGGCCGGAGAGACCGTGCGGGAGGCCGATGGGCTGGCGATGAGCTCCCGTAATGGCTACCTCTCCGCGGCCGAGCGTGGCGAGGCGCCCCGGCTCTACCGGACCCTGCAGGACGTGGCCGGGGGCCGCCTGGCAGCGGCCGAAGCCGTTCAGGCCCTGAACCGGGCGGGGTGGAAAGCCGACTACGTGGAGGTGCGCCGCCGGCATGATCTGGCGCCCCCGCAGACCGGGGATCGGGAGCTGGTCGTGCTGGCGGCCGCCCGGCTGGGGCAGACCCGCCTGATCGACAACCTGGAGTTCTAGACCTGCGGTTCTAGGAGGGGTACGGCTCGAAGGTCATCGCCTCGACCGCGCAGCCTATGGTCTTGGCGAGCTTATCCATTGCTTCGTCAGTGAGTTGCAAGGGTTGGAAGTCCGCGTCGCCCCCCTTAGAGGAGATGAACGCCTTGGCGGCGTCTTCGGTCATCCAGGTCACCACGGGATCGGGGCTCACGCCGGGTACCTGGCGGCAGATCGGAAACCCGTCGGACTTGTACACGATGGCGTACACGCTGCGCCTGACCCCCTCCCCGGTTCCGAATTTACCCGATGTTTCCGCCGCCCAACAAGGCAATGTTCTAGGGGAAACCCTGATTGCGTCATTTCTCACGCGGGGCGTTAAATCGGCTCGGGAACTGGACTTGTCGCCCCGGGGCGACGGCCGGAACCCGGCGAGCCCCCGACCCGGGGGGCACATTCAGGGATAGGAGGAGAAATTCAAATGAGCAACCTCAGAGACGCTGTGGGACTGTGCCTGCCCTATGGCAAAACCAATTCTCAATACGAAACCGAGTTCGAACCCGCCACCGGCACCATCTGGGGGTATTTCAACCCCCGCGGCAACCTGTGCTTCAGCCTTGGCCTGCTGAAGGACATCGCCGCGCACGACCAGCCGCTCACCGCCAAGTGCGGCTCGGTCGAAATCGACGGCCAGATCTATCAGCCCAGCCACTACGTGCTCGCCTCGCGCTCGCCGCGCGTGTTCAACGTCGGCGGCGACCTGGGGCTGTTCGCGATGCTGATCAAGGCGGGCGATCGCGAAGCGATCGCCAACTACGCGCGCCTGTGCATCGACAACATGTATCGCCGCATCACCAACTTCCGCAGTCCGACGATGACCACCATCTCGCTCGTGCAGGGTGACGCGCTCGGCGGCGGCTTTGAGGCTGCGCTCACCTCCGACGTGATCATCGCGGAGGAAAGCGCGCAGATGGGCCTGCCGGAGATCCTGTTCAACCTGTTCCCGGGTATGGGCGCCTACAGCCTGCTCGCGCGGCGCATCGGCATGCGCGCGGCCGAGGAATTCATCCTGTCCGGCAAGGTGCTGCCCGCAACCGAGCTGCACAAGATGGGCATCGTCGACGTGCTCGCCACCGACGGCCAGGGCGAGACCGCGGTGCGCAACTGGATCGCGAAGAACGCCAAGCGCCGCAACGGCATGCAGGCCGTGTTCAACGCGCGCCAGTTCATCCATCCGGTGACGCGCGAGGAGCTCGACGGCATCGTCAACCTCTGGGTCGACGCCGCGCTGCGCCTCACGGACCGCGACCTGAAGATGATGTCCCGGCTGGTGCGCGCGCAGTCGCGCCGCCTGGAGTCCGCCGGCGTCACGCCGCTCGACGCAGGTCCGGTGGGCGCGCAACTGGCGGCTGAAGCCGCCTAGCGGGCCAGGCTCAGTTCGGCTTGGCCTGGAGCAGCGGCAGGAGGCGCGGCCACAGCGCCGTCCCTGCGCGCCGTCCGAAGAAGCCGAAGTGGCCGATGCGGCGGGTACCCGCATCGGCCGGGCTGTACGCAACTTGCTGTAACGGAAAGAGCCTCGGGTAGAAGGACAGCAGGCGCTTCGTGCCCGAGGCGGTCGCGAACGCATCGTCGGAGACCGAAACCAGCGTCGCCGGCCGCTGCAGGCCGGCGCAACGATCCAGAAGCGTCTGGGCGCGCTCGTAGCCGGGCCCTGAACCGGCCGGGCGCAGGTCTCCGGTGCGGCGCCCGGCCCACTGCAGCGCGACGCGGGCCGGTAGATCCTCCCCCAGCCCCAGCCGCCGTGCTGGGAAATATCCCATCACCATCGTGACCGCGGGCATCAGCGCGTGCCAGACCGCGGTCATCGGCACCCGGTAGCGGCGGTGGTAATCGCCGTAGTAGCCGGTGTGGCCGCCGATCATCACCAGCTGTGCCTGCTCCGGAGAGTTGTGCGCGCCGCCCACGAGCAGCGCGCCGATCGAATGCGCCATGCCGATGATGTGCGCCCGCGGATAGCGCTCGCGCAGCCAGGCGATGGCCCCGCCGCAGTCGTACTCCGCCCAGTCCTCGATCGAAGCGCGGAACCCGCGCAGCGCGCGCGGGCGCGATACGCCAATACCCCGGTAGTCGTAGGACAGCGTGGGAATACCTGACGCAGCCAGAAACGCCGCAAAGCGCCGATAGCGCAGTGCGCGGATGCCTGCGCCGCAATGCAGGACCGCGACCTGCGTCGGCGACGAATCTTTCGCCTGGTAGAAATACCCGCCGAGCTCGTAGCCGTCGAGCGCACGTACCCGCACGGGTGCGCCCTCGCTTTGCGCGGCAAGCACTGCGGGGGCGACGGCGTTCACCTACGGAAGACTAACTCGCCGACTTGCGCCTTTCCAGCAGGTAGCGCTCGAGCTGCGAGCGCGCGGCGCCGAGCTCGTCGCTCAGGGAGCGCAGCAGCGCCGGCGCCTGCAGGCGCAGCTCGGCGTCCGACAGGCTGCCGAAACTGGTGCAGGTGCGGGTCAGCCGGTCGGTGCCGATGCTCGCCGACGAGCCCTTCATCGCGTGCACCAGCGAGCGGAACTCGTGGTAGTCGCGCGCCGCGAGGACCTTCTCGATGCGCTCCATGATCGCGGCGCTGTCGGCAAGGAACACACGGATCAGCTTCTCGACGAACGCGAGCGAGGAGCCGAGCTCCTCGAGATGGCCGAGCGTCTCGTCGTTGACCACCGCCGGCGCCGCGACCGCGCCGCGCGGCATCACCGTCGCCTGCACGAGGTTGCGCGCCGCTTCGGTCTTGGCGCTGGCGAGGTGCTGGATCTCGTCGAGCAGGCGCATCGCCTCGACCGGCTTGGCGAGGAACGCGTCCGCGCCCGCTTCCAGGGCTTCCTTCTTGGCCTCGGGCGTAGCGTCGGCCGACAGCATGATGACCGGCAGGCGCTCGCGCCCGCGCGTCATCAGACGCAGCGCCTGCAGCGCTTCGAGGCCGCCCATGCCGGGCATGTTGCGGTCGAGCACCACCAGATCGTGCGCATTGTGCTCGATGGCATCGAGCGTCTGCTCGCCATCGTTCACCAGCGTGACGCTGTGGCCGCTGCGCTCGAGGATCTTTCCCACCACCTCGCGGTTGGTGGGATTGTCGTCGGCGACCAGCACGCGCAACTTGGTGGCGGCAGCGCCGCGGCGCGCGTAGTCCTGCAGCCGGACCACGCCTTCGTGCACTTCCTCCGCGGCCGCCACGGAGTGCAACACGTTGAACAGGCGCCGCTTGTCGAACGGCAGCTCGAGCACCGAGGCGAAGCCCGAGGACAGCAGCTCGAAGCGGCGTACGTCGGCGTCGCGCGGCACCGCGAGCACCATGGGCGGCGCGGGATTCGGCGCCGCGCGGCGGAAGCGCTGGGCGAGCTTCAGGTCCTCGCCCGAGGCGTAGAGCAGCGCGCTGTGGTACGGCTTGGCCAGGCTGATCTCGGCCACCATGCGCGCGACGCCTTCCTCGACCGAGGCCGCCGCGCTGGGCATAGCCCCCCAGCCGCCGAGCGCCTCTTCCAGCGCCGCGCGCTCGCGCGGCGGGAACCCGACCAGCAGCACGCGCGCACCGGCGAGATCGCCGCTCGCAGCCTCGGCCTGCTCGGGCTGCTTGTCGACGTCGATCTCGAACCAGAACGTGCTGCCGAGGCCGATCGCGCTCTCCAGGCCGATGCGGCCGCCCATCAGCTGCACCAACTGCTTGGCGATGGTGGTGCCCAGGCCGCTGCCACCGAAGCGGCGGGTGGTCGACTGGTCCGCCTGGGTGAAGCTCTCGAAAATCTTCGACTGCGCTTCGGGTGCGATGCCGATGCCGGTGTCGCGGATCGAGAACTTCAGGCGCACGCTGGCCTCGTTTTCCGCCTGCACCGAAACGTGCACCGTGACGCTGCCCGAATCGGTGAACTTCACCGCGTTGCCCGCCAGGTTGATCAGCACCTGGCGCAGATGGTGCGGGTCGCCGCGCACCGCGGGCGGCACTTCCGGCATCATCGACACCACGAACTCCACGCCCTTCGCCGCCGCCTGCGCGGTGACGATGCGGCAGGTGCTGTTCACCAGCGCGTGCAGGTCGAAGTCGGTGCGCTCGAGCACCACCTTGCCGGCCTCGATCTTGGAGAAGTCGAGCACGTCCTCGATCAGGCCGAGCATCACGCGCGAGGATCCGCGCAGCGTCTGCAGCATGTCGGCCTGCTCGCGGTTGAGCTGGGTGTCGCGCAGCAGGTCCGCCATGCCGCTGATCGCGTTGAGCGGCGTGCGCAGCTCGTGGCTCACCATCGAGACGAAGCGCCGCTTGGCCAGGTTGGCGGCCTCGGCGCGCGCCAGCGCGTCGAACATGCGGCGCACCAGCGACAGCACATACAGGCTGACCGCCGTCATGCCGATCAGCATGCCGACGCCGAGCGAGAGATGCGCGCGCCAGAATTCGTTGATGTAAATCACCACACCGAAGCCGACCACGCTCATCGCCAGCTCGGAGATCAGGTACTTCGGACCAAAGCGGAAACCCGAGCCGAGCGTGACCCAGATGTAGAGCAGGAACAGGAACGCGCCAGCCTCGCCGAAGAAGCCGAGGTACCAGCTGATCGCGGCGACGTCGGCGAACTGCGCGAACACGCGCCGCGCCGGCGAGATCTCGTGCGAATAGGCGATGCGCAGGAAAATGATCACCGCCAGCACGAAATGCGTGAGCATCACATACAGCGGCCAGGTCTCGAGGTGGCCGAGCGCGTCGGGCAGCAGGTACAGCGCGCCCAGCGCGGTGATCACCAACCGCAGGATGCCCTGCTCGTGCTCGGTGTCCGGACGCGCTGCAAGACGCGCGCGCAGCCGCGCGACAAACCCGGTGGGCGCGGCGACCGCTTCCGCCATCAGGCGTGACCCGTCGCGAGCGCGTCGCTCCACTGATTCTGGGTTTCCAGCACTTCCTTGCGCATGCCGAGGAAGGCTTCGACCATGCGCGGGTCGAAGTGCCGCCCCGACTGTGCGCGCAGGTGCTCGAACGCCTGCTCGCTCGGCCAGGCAGACTTGTACGGCCGCACCGAGGTCAGCGCGTCATACACGTCGGCCACCGCGACGATGCGTGCGCACAGCGGGATATGGTCGCCGACCAGCCCGTTCGGGTAGCCCGAACCGTCGTACTTCTCGTGATGCCCGAGCGCGACCAGCGCGCCCATGCGCACGTACTTGGAGGCGCTGCCCTTGAGGATCTCGTGCCCGATCACCGGGTGGCGGCGCATCACCTGCCACTCGCTTTCCTCGAGCGCCTTCGGCTTGAGCAGGATCTGGTCGGGAATGCCGATCTTGCCGATGTCGTGCAGCGGCGCGGCGAGCTCCACGGTCTCGGCCTCGTCGCGCTCGAGCCCAAGCGCGTTGGCGATGAGTCGCGAGTAGCGCGACATGCGGATCAGGTGGTTGCCGGTCTCCTCGTCGCGGAACTCGCCGGCGCGCGCGAGGCGCAGCAGCGTCTCTTTCTCCCGCTCCTTCACTTCGCGCGTGGCGTCCTCGACCATGTGCTCGAGCAGGCGGCGCCGGTCTTCCAGCGCGAGCTGCTGGCGGCGCAGCGTGAGCAGGTTGCGGCAGCGCGCAAGGCATTCGCGCGCGTCGACCGGCTTGGTGAGAAAGTCGGTGATACCGGCGTCGAGCGCCGCGTAGCGCACCTTGCGGTCGTCGTGCACCGTGACCATCACCATCGGCACGTGCTCGTAACCCGGCAGCGATCGCAGGCGCCGCACCAGCTCGATACCGTCCATGTCCGGCATCATGTAGTCGACCAGCACGAGATCGCTGACGTTGCGCGTCGCCCAGACCACGGCGTCGACCGGGCGCGCGAAGCCCTCCACCACGACGCGCTCGTCGAGGCTGCGCACCACCTGCTCGAGAATGGCGCGTCCGGTCGACTGGTCGTCGACCACCATCACGGTGTTGCGCGCCGAAGGCAGCACCCTCACTTGCGCCTTGGCCATGACCCCTCCCCAGGGATGTAGGACTCTAAGACTACTGGAGAAAAGCCTACCCCCCACCCCCTGGTCTGTCCAGCGAACAACACCCTATTTGGGTGATTTCCCTACAGATTGTGGTGCCACTTCGGGGGTGGTGTGGTGCCGGAAGAGAGACTCGAACTCTCATGGTGTTGCCACCGGCGGATTTTGAGTCCCTCCGCGACCTCGGGCGCCATGAAACACGACCTCACGCGAGGCGCCCCGAACGCCCCAGAAAGTCAGATCGTACGCCAAGGAATGCACACGCTGCGGCCCGAGCGTATGCTTGCGCCGCGCCCGAACCGGGCGCCAAAGAAAGGAAAGGGAAAAATCGAATGCGTTACCTCCTTGCAGTGATCGTCGCGCTCGCGTTCGTCGCACCGGCCGCAGCTCAGCAGCAGGACCGCGGTTTCTACGCCGGCGCGTCGCTCGGCCAGTCGAAGGCGAAGAGCAGCTGCGACGGCCTCGCCGGCACCGGCATCTCGTGCGAAGACACCGACACCGCCTGGAAAGTCTTCGGTGGCTATCAGTTCATGCGGCATTTCGCAGTCGAGCTCGGGTACAGCGACCTCGGAGAAGTAACCGCCACGGCGGGCGCCAATCGCTTGAGCGTCGAGTCGAGCGCCTTCGAACTCGTCGGCGTGGGGATTTTGCCGGTGGCCGATCGCTTCTCAGTTTTTGCGAAGGTCGGCCTCTATCGCGCCGATACCGAGGCAACGTCGAATATCGCAGCGCTAAATGGCAAGGAAAATAACACCGACCTGACCTACGCCCTCGGCGCGCGCTATGACTTCACCGGCAAGGTGGGCGCGTTCCTTCAATGGCAGCGCTATCAGGACGTCGGAGGCGGCGACATCGGCGAGGATGACGTCGACGTGATCAGCTTGGGAGTGCTGTTCCGCTTCTAGTCGTTCCCACCGGGCGCCGAGGCTCGCTAATGGCGCCCTGTCTTGCCTTCATCACCTGAGCGAGGGCGGCGCGACGTTCTTCAGGGCCCGTTTCCCGAAGCGGGAATCCGGAAGCACGACTCGTGCGTGCCGGCTTTGAGCGTCCACCGCCCGAGAAAGATGACCGAGCGCTGAACTGAACTAGCGCCGATAGGCGGTAAGTGCTTGTTTCCCCTGTGGTGCCGGAAGAGAGACTCGAACTCTCATGGTGTTGCCACCGGCGGATTTTGAGTCCGCTGCGTCTACCGGTTCCGCCATTCCGGCCGGAGGGGCAAAAGTATACTTGCCGCCGAATGCTGGTCTCCGAGTTCGACTACGACTTGCCGGCCGAGCTCGTCGCCCAAAATCCTATGCCGCAGCGCAGCGCGAGCCGCCTGTTGCACCTGGATGCGGCCAGCGGCGCGCTCATGGACCTGAAGTTCGCCGACCTGCCGCACCTCCTGGGGCCGCAGGACGTGGTCGTCCTGAACGACACGCGCGTGATCAAGGCTCGCCTGAACGGGAAGAAGGCGAGCGGCGGCAAGATCGAGCTGTTCGTCGAGCGCGCGCTCGACACGCACCGCGCGCTGGCGCTCATCAAGTCGAGCCATCCGCCCGCGCCGGGGTCCGAGGTATTCATCGCCAAAATTCCGGTCGCGATCGAAGGGCGCGAGGGCGAGCTCTACCGCGTGCGCTTCGCCGAACCGGTCGACAAGGTGCTCGAGCGCTACGGCGCCGTACCGCTGCCGCCCTATATCCGGCACGCGCCGCTAGCCGCGGATGCAGAGCGCTATCAGACCGTCTACGCCGCCGCGCCCGGGGCGGTCGCCGCGCCGACGGCCGGGTTGCATTTCGACGCCGGGATGCTGAACAAGATCGAGCGCACCGGCGCGGCGATCGCCAAGCTCACCTTGCACGTGGGATTCGGCACGTTCCAGCCGGTGCGCGTGGACGAGGTGGAAGCTCACCGCATGCATCGCGAGCGTTACCACGTTTCTGAATCGACCATGAAGATCGCCCGGCAAAAACGCGCGCTCGCCGTTGGCACGACCTCCCTGCGCGCGCTGGAGGCAGCGGCGCGCTCCGGCCAGCTCGAAGGCGAGACCGACCTTTACATCACGCCGGGCTTCGAGTTCCGGGTGGTCAAGCGCCTGCTCACCAACTTTCATCTGCCGCGCTCCACGCTGCTGATGCTGGTGTCGGCGTTTGCCGGCATGGGCAACATCCGCAAGGCCTACGCGCACGCCATCGCCGAGCGCTACCGCTTCTTTTCGTACGGCGACGCGATGCTGATCGAGCGATGAAGTTCCAGGTCCTTCGCACCGACGGCGCGGCGCGCCGCGGCGTCCTCGAGCTCGCGCACGGCAGGGTCGAGACGCCCGCGTTCATGCCGGTGGGCACCTACGGCACGGTGAAGGCGATGTCGCCCGAGGAGCTGGTCGCGCTCGGCGCGCAGATCGTGCTCGGCAACACTTTCCACCTGTGGCTGCGGCCGGGCCTCGACGTGGTCGGCAAACACGGCGGCCTGCACCGCTTCATGGGATGGGACCGGCCGATCCTCACCGACTCGGGCGGCTTCCAGGTCTTCAGCCTCGACACGCTGCGGAAAATCAGCGAAGAGGGCGTGCAGTTCGCGTCGCCGATCAACGGCGATCGCCTGTTCCTGACACCGGAAGAATCGATGCGCATCCAGCAGGCGCTGAATTCGGACGTCGCAATGGCATTCGACGAGTGCACCGCGTATCCCGCGACGGAAAAGCAGGCGGCGGATTCGATGCGGCTCTCGATGCGCTGGGCGCGGCGTTCGAAAACCGAATGGAGGAGTGAAAATGCGCTGTTCGGCATCATCCAGGGCGGGGTGTACGAGAAGCTGCGCGACCAATCGCTGGCCGAGCTGAGCGCGATCGGCTTCGACGGCTACGCGATCGGCGGCCTGGCGGTGGGCGAGCCGGACGAGGACCGCGCGCGCATCATGGCCCACGTCACGCCGCGCATGCCCGCCGACCGGCCGCGCTACCTGATGGGCATGGGCACGCCCGAAGACCTGATCGGGGCGGTGGCGGCGGGGCTGGATATGTTCGATTGCGTGCTGCCCACGCGCAACGCGCGCAACGGCTGGCTGTTCACGCGCTATGGCGACATCCGCATCCGCAACGCGCGCTACCGCGACGAGGCGGTGCCGCTCGACGAGCGCTGTGCCTGCTACACCTGCCGGAACTTTACGCGCGCTTATCTGTACCACCTGCAGAAGGCGAACGAGATCCTCGGTGCGCGCCTCAACACGCTTCACAACCTGCACTACTACCAGGAGCTGATGCAGACGCTGCGCGCGGCAATCGAGAACCGGACGCTCGTTTCAACCAGCAAACAACTGCTGGAAGACCGCAAGCGGCTGCTATAATTCGCGCGTTTTTTCCGTGCGGAGTCCGTGGTGATCATCTCCT
>Ga0207648_10000710_pt1 | contig 37358 bp, 25 predicted proteins | sample KBSMisM32_FD_184310 | JGI IMG/M metagenome (GOLD analysis project Ga0207648, IMG submission 184310) | Miscanthus rhizosphere microbial communities from Kellogg Biological Station, Michigan, USA - KBS Miscanthus M3-2 (SPAdes) (version 2) | ecosystem: Host-associated > Plants > Roots >... | reverse complement strand
ACCATCGTCATGGTCAACGTCATCCAGGACATCATCCGCGAGCTGGAGCGGCGGCTGCTCGAGCAGGCCATCACGGACCCGCTCACCGGCGCCTACAACCGGCGCCACATGGGCCGGCGGCTGGCCGAGGTGCTGCAGCCCGGCGCGCGCCCGGCGCCGTCTTCGCTGCTCCTCGTCGACGTGGACTACTTCAAGCGGATCAACGACGAGCTCGGCCACGAGGCGGGGGACGCCGTGCTCAAGGGGATCGTGGACATCATCCGCAGCCGGTCGCGGAAGACGGACCAGCTCTTCCGCATGGGCGGCGAGGAGTTCGTCCTGCTCCTTCCGGAGACGGCGGAGAGCGACGCGGTGGCCATCGCGGACGACATCCGCCAGGCCATTGCCGCCGCGACCCTGGTCAGCGGGCACCCGGTGACGGCGAGCATCGGCGTGGGCGTGGCCGAGCCACAGGACTCCGTCGAGTCCTGGATCAAGGGCACCGACGCCGCCATGTACGTGGCCAAGGAGGCCGGGCGCAATCGCGTCGCCCGCCGGGCCTCCCGCGCGGTGTAATCCGGCGCACAAGCCGCCCGGGGGGACTTGACGGGGGGACGGAGGGACGGCACCATCCTCCCCGTGCGGGGCCTTCGTTTCCTGGCGGCCGCGGGCGTCCTGGCTCTGACGAGCCAGGTATCCGGCGAGAGCCTGGGCGACGCCGCGGCCCGGGAGCAAGCCCGCCGCGAGGCCGTGCGACGCAAAGACGGTCCCGCCGCCGTCGTCCACGAGGAAGAGCTCAAGAAAACGACCGGGCGCATCGCGAACGACCCCACCATCGCGCCTGCGGCCAAGCTGGCACCGCCGCCCTCCATGTTCCGGGGCTCGGCCATGCTGCTCAGCGACCAGGACATGGCTCGCCTCGGGACTCCGGTCACTTCCTACGTGGTGCCCGCGCCCGGCGCGCAGGACGACATCCACCAGCGCGAGGCGTTCTGGCGCGCGGAAGCGGGCCGGCGGCGCCAGGAGGCAGCGGCCGCGGAGCAGACGCTGAAGGACGTGGAGCGCTGGTCCGATCCGACCTACGCGGGTGCCGATCGGCCGTCCTGCCCCATCACGCGTAAGGTCGATCGCCGAAAGGCGCGCGCGGACGCCAACCGCGCCCGCGAAGCGCTCAAGGCGCTGGACGAGGAAGCGCGTGTCGGCGGCGCGCTTCCCGGCTGGGTCCGCGAATAACCGTCCACTCCATTCGCGGGCGAAGCGCGCTGGGCCTGATGGCCGCTCTGCTCGCGGCCGCGCCCCTCGCCGCGCAGACCGTCGGCCAGCCGCTGCCCAGATGGACGCCGGGCACGCTCGACATCCATCAGATCAACACCGGCCGCGGCAACGTCGCCCTGCTCGTCCTGCCGGACGGGACGTCCCTCCTTCTCGACGCCGGCGACGGCGGCAATCCGCCTCCGCGCGGCACCGCGCCACGGCCCGACGGCTCGCGCCCGACCGCGGAGTGGATCGCCCGCTACCTGCGCGCCATGGGTGTCTCCGCGATCGACTACGGCTATCTCACGCACTTCCACGACGACCACATGAACGCGATCGTGGACGTCGCCGCCCGCGTGCCCATCAAGAAGATGTTCGACCGGGGATGGCCGGACTACACCTATCCCGCCCCGGACCACCGCGAGCTGCAGGCGCCCGCCTTCCTGCGCTACCGCGAATGGATCACGCGTGGCGGAGTCCAGGGCGAGCGGCTACGGCCGGGTCGCAGTGACCAGATCGTCCTCGTCAAGGACGCGAAGGCCCATCCGCGCTTCGAGGTACGCAACGTCGCCGCCAACGGCGAGGTCTGGACGGGAGAGGGCACGGAGACGCGGAAGCTGTTCCCTCCGCTGGACGGCCTCGATCGCGAGGACTGGCCCACCGAGAACATGTGCAGCCTGGCCATTCGCCTGCGCTACGGTGCGTTCGACTACTTCTCGGGCGGCGACATGCCCGGCCGGCCCCGGCCCGGCTACCCCGCGTGGCAGGACGTGGAGACGGCGGTAGCGCGCGCAGTGGGACCGGTGGACGTGGCCATCCTCGATCACCATGGCAACCGCGATTCCACGAATGCGGCCCTCGTCTCGACCCTCCGGCCACGGGCCTGGATCATCCCCGTCTGGTCCGCGGACCATCCGGGACACGACGTTCTCGACCGCATGTATTCGACGCGCCTGTACCCCGGACCGCGCGACGTGTTCGCGACCAACATGCTCGACGCGAACCGCCTCGTGATCGGGCCGCTGCTCGACCGCCTGCTCGGCGCGCAGGGCCACATCGTCGTCCGCGTCGCCCCCGGCGGCGCTTCCTACCAGGTGATCATCCTCGACGACGCCGCGGAGACGTACGCGGTGAAGGCGGTCCACGGCCCGTACGAGTCGCGCTGACCCGCCGTCGCGCCGCGCCTACTTCATGAACCCGCTGCGGCCGCCTTCCGCGCTCAGGGCGTCGTTCGCGGGATCGTCCAGGGCGAGCATCGCGCGCGCCGCGGGCGAAAGGGCGGCCACGGTCGCCGGGCGGAGGAGTGCCTTCTGGTACTGCTGCTGCGGCTTGTCCCACCGGCAGTAGAAGGCGTGCAAGGCGAGGCGCCGGCGATCGGTGCGGTTCGCGGTGCCGCCGTGCCAGAGATGCGAGTTCATGACCACGAGGTCGCCGGCCCGGCCCGTGACGAGCACCTCCTCCGGATGCGTCGCCTCCGGGTCCGTGAGCACGTCCTGCGGTCTCTGTCCGGAGCGGTGGGTGCCCGGCACGACGCGTAGCGCGCCGTTCTCCGTCGTGAAGTCGTCGAGCAGCCACACCGTGTTGCAGACCCAGTAGCCGGCCTCGTCGGGCAGGGCGCCGGCGTCCACGTGGAGGGGCTGGCTCTCCGCGCTGTGCGGGTTGGCCGCCCGCGCGTTCAGGCTGCTGAGCTTGAAGCGCGGACCGAGGACGTGGGCGAGGTAGGCGCCGACCGTTTCGTCCACGACGCAGTCGAGGAAGACCGCGCCCTTGTCGGCGAGATTGGCCAGCCGCCGCGCGCCCGGCTCCTGGCGGAACTCCGCTCCCGCCGCGTCGCCCTCGGCCGCGAACAGGGCGTCGATGCGCTCGACGAGGCGGCGGTGCCGGTCGGGCGCGATGAACCCCTCCAGGCGGACGTACCCGTCTTCGTCCAGACGGCGCGCCTGCGTGGCGGGGACGGCGATGGTCATCGCGTAAAGGCGTAGTAGACGACATAGAGCCAGCCCAGGAATCCCTGGAGGATGGCCCAGAGGATGGAATGGTGAACGCTCCAGGAGATCGTGATGGCCAGCGCGGACCCGAAGCTCACACCGTGCGTCACGTATTCCTTCATCGCTCCGCCTCCGCCGCGTACCTTACCAAAACGCCGGTACTTGTCAGGACGGAGGACGGCGCCAATACTCGCAGGTGCGGGCGGCGCCGCCGCCGGAGCGAGGAGAAACCCATGATCCTGGTGACGGGAGCGAGCGGAACGGTCGGAAGCGAGGTGGTGAGGGCGCTGGGCGCCGTCAAGTCACGCGTGCGCGCGGGATACCGCACGCGTCCGCAGAACGTGCCTGAAGGCGTGGAGTCCGTCGCGCTGGATTACGACCGGCCGAACACCCTCCGCCCCGCCCTGAAGGACGTGGACACGCTGTTCCTGGTGTCGAACTCGATCACCCCGGAGCTCACCGTAGTGGACGAGGCCCGGCACGCGGGCGTGAAGCGCATCGTGAAGCTCTCCGTCCTGAACGCGGCGGAAGAGGGATACATCTTCGCGCGCTGGCATCGGCTGATCGAGAAGCACATCGAGGCCTCCGGCCTGGAGTGGACCTTCCTCCGCTCGAACGGGTTCATGCAGAACATCGTCACCTACATGGGCGAGACGATCCGCACGCAGTCCGCCTTCTACTCGTCCGGAGGCAACGGGGCGGCCAGCCACGTGGACGCGCGCGACCTCGGCGCGGTGGCCGCGAGCGTCCTCCTCGAGATGGGCCACGAGGGCCAGGCCTACGAGCTGACGGGCCCGTCCGCGATCACGTACGGGCAGATCGCGGAGACCCTGTCCGGGGTCCTGGGCCGCCCGATCCGCTACGTGCCCATCTCGCATCAGCAGTACAAGCAGGCCCTCCTGGGCGCGGGCACGCCCGAGCCCTGGGCGGACGCGCTCGTGGACTTGAACCGCTACTACGCCGAGGGTCACGCGGCTGGCGTCTCGCCGGCGGTCCGCCGGGTCACCGGCCGCGACGTGATTCCCTTCGCGCAGTTCGCGCGCGACTACGCGGGCCAGCTCCGCTGAAGGCTCAGCGCCGGCCGGGCCCGCGCGGCGGTCCGCCCCAGCCGGGCGTGTCGTCGGGATCGAGCGGCTCCGGCGCCGGCCGCTGCCCTTCCGGCACGTGCTCCAGGTTCACGCGGACGCGCGTCCAGGTCGTGTAACGCCCGCGCATCGCGTCCACGAGCACGTCGGCGGGCTGGAGAAGAGCGGCCACCTCCGGGTGCCGGGTCTTCCAGCGCTCGAGGCCGGCCAGGGCCTCGTCCTTCTTGCGTGACCGTCCGATCTCGACGAGGGGCTTGGTGGAGACGCGCCGGCCGCTCGGACTCGCTCCCTTCTTGCGGGACGGCGCCACCCGCATCGGCTCGCCCGGCTGCTTCGCGTAATGTGGCGGCCAGGGCGCGTCGCCCTGGCCCTCGGCTTCCTGCCGCGCGGACAGCTCCAGCACCGCGTCCAGCGTGCCGGGATGATCGTCGATGGCGGCGTGGCGATCGCCGACCTGCGCGAAGCGCGCGGGCATCGTGCGCAGCGTGAAGTCCTCGGGCCGGCAGGCGTCCAGCTCGTCCCAGGTCACGGGCGCGGACACGCGCGCGTCGGGCTTGGGCCGCACCGAATACGCGCTGGCCACCGTGCGGTCCTTCGCGTTCTGGTTGTAGTCGAGGAAGACGCCCTGGCGCTCCTCCTTCCACCAGTGGCTGGTGGCCAGGGTGGGCGCCCGCCGCTCCACCTCGCGGGCCACGGCCAGCGCGCACCGCCGGACCTGCGTGAAGGACCATCGACGGTGCAGGCGCACGATGATGTGGATGCCGCGCGAGCCCGAGGTCTTGGGCCAGCCCACGAGCCCGAGGTCGTCCAGGACCGCGTGCACCACCCGCGCGACCGCGACGAGCTGGGGCCACTCCACGCCGGGGACGGGATCGAGGTCGATGCGCAGCTCGTCCGGATGGTCGAGGTCCTCCGCGCGCACGGGATGGGGGTGCAGCTCCAGGCAGCCGAGGTTCGCCATCCAGCAGAGGGCGGCGGCGTCGCGCGGCACGACCTCTTCCGCGGTGCGGCCGGAAGGGAATTGCAGGGCCGCCACCTCGATCCAGTCCGGACGGGCCGCGGGCGCGCGCTTCTGGTAGAAGAACTCGCCGTGGATTCCGTCCGCGTAGCGGACGAGGACGTTCGGCCGTCCGCCGGCCCCGCGCAGCGCGCCTTCCGCCACCGCGAGGTAGTACTGGACGACCTCGAGCTTCGTGATGCCGGCCTCCGGGAAGTAGACCTTGCCCGGGTTCGAGATGGCGACCTCGCGGCCGCCCGCCAGCACGACGGCTTTCTCCTTCCCGGCCGCCATCGCGGAAAGGATACGGCCTCTCGCCGTTAGAATCCGCGGCGGATGGAGCGCCCGCCGCATATCGTTTCCCTCGATCTCGTGCGTGGCCTCGACGTGTGGCTCATGCTCTTCGTCAACGAGATGGCGGGCGTGACGGACACGCCGGCCTTCCTGCGCCACATGCCGGGCGGGGCCGACGGGATGACGATCACCGACGTCGTCTTCCCGGCCTTCCTCTTCATCACGGGGATGGCCGTCCCGCTCGCCCTGGGCGCGCGGCGGGTGCGAGGCGACTCCCGCGCCGCCGTGTGGCGCCACGTCCTCGGACGGACGGCGGTCCTGGTCTTCCTCGGCGTGCTCATGATCAACGCGGAACACGCGAGCGCGAGCGCCGTCGTCCCGCCGGCGCTCTGGAACGTGCTGATGACGGCGGCGGTGGTGCTCGTTTTCGCGGAGCCCGGCGCGGAGGGGAGAGGCGGGGGGTGGAGGTGGTCCGGGCTCGTCCTGCTCGCCCTGCTGATCCTCGTTTATCGCGCGGACGGCGTGTCCGGATGGATCCAGATCCGGCCCTACTGGTGGGGGATCCTCGGCCTCATCGGCTGGGCCTACCTGGTGGCGGCGTCGGCCTACCTTCTCGCCGGAGAGCGACCCGCGGTGCTGGTGGGCGTGGTCGCCCTCCTCTACCTCGTCGCCCTCGCCGACGAGGCGAACGCGATCGGCGTGCTGCGGGCGATCCGCCCCGTCGTTCACGTGGGACGGGCGCTGGGCGCGCACGGCGCGCTCGTCCTCTCCGGCGCGGTCCTCGGGCTCGCTCTACGGAGGCATCGTGCCGAGGCGCGCCCGGCCGCCGGCTTCGTCATTCCCGCCCTGGGATTCGCGCTGGCCTGCGCGGTGGCCGGCGGGCTCGTCCACGCCCTGCACGACGTGCACCCGGCGTTCGAGATCAGCAAGATCCGCGCGACCGCGGCCTGGTGCCTCCTTTCCGCGGCCTGGACGGCCCTGGCCTGGACGGCGACCTACGCTTCCGTCGACGTGGCCGGGCATGGCCGCTGGCCGCGCGCGATCGCGACGGCGGGCGAAAACGCGCTGGTCATCTACCTGCTGGCGCCGCTGCTCTTGTCCGTGTTCGAGGTGATCGGCGTCGGCCTGGGCTGGAATCCGTACGAGTCGCTCGGCCGGTCGCTGGCCGTCGGGGTCGTCCGTTCCGTGGTCTTCGCGTGGGTGGTCGTCCGCCTGTCCGGCTGGATGCGCGCGCGCGGCCTGCGCCTGCGGCTCTAGAGGAGGAAGAGTGAGACTCTTCGCGTCGTGTCTGACGTCGTGCCTCGCGGCCCTCGTGCTGCCGCGCGCGGCCGCGGCGCAGCCGCTGGTGCTCGTCAACCACGTCGGTTACGACGTGGCCGGGCCCAAGCGCGCGATCGTGCAGGGCCGCAAGGGCGACACCGTCCGCTCGTGCGAAGTCCAGGACGCGGCGACCCGGACGCGCGTCCTCGCCTTGGACCCGCAAGCCGCGGGCGCCGTCGGGCGCTGGCGCGACTGGACCTACTGGACGGCCGACTTCTCCTCGTTGCAGCGCGAAGGCGAGTTCCGTGTCGCCTGCACGACCAGCGGCGGTCCCGTGGCCTCGTCCTCATTCCGGATCGAGAAGAGCGTGCTGGAGCGGCAGACGCTCTCCGACGTCCTCTACTACTTCAAGGGGCAGCGCGCGTCCGGTCTCCTCGATCAGGCGGACCGGACGGTCCGGCTCGAGGGACGGAGTGACCGCGTGGTGGACGCGCACGGGGGCTGGTACGACGCCACCGGCGACTACGGCAAGCACCTCTCGCACCTCTCGTATTCGACGTACTTCAACCCGCAGCAGATTCCCCTGACGGCCTGGGGCCTCCTGAAGACGTACGACCTCCTGCAGCGCCGCTCGGACCCGCTCTTCCGCCAATATCTGCGGCGCCTGCTCGACGAGGCGGCCTGGGGCGCGGACTACCTCGTGCGCGTGCAGGCCCCGGGCGGCTCGTTCTACCGCTCCGTGTCCGGTCCGGGGCCGGCCAAGCGGCCCGACGACCGCCGCATCTCTCGCGACGCGCGCACGAGGGCCATCACCAGCACCGACGAGGCGGAATACCAGAGCAGCTTCCGCGCCGGCGGCGGCCTCGCCATCGCCGCGCTGGCCCAGGCCGCGCTGTGGCAGGTGCCGGGCGAGCGGAAGGCCGACTACCTGCGCGCCGCCGAAGACGCGTGGACGTTCCTGGAGAAGAACAACGCGCGGCTCACGAACGATGGACGCGAGAACATCGTGGACGACTACTGCGCCCTCCTCGCGGCCACGGAACTGTTCCGGGCCACGCGCAAGCCGGGCTACAAGGAGGCCGCGGATACGCGGGCCACGCGTCTCCTCGCGCGGCTCTCGCCCCGGCCACGGGCTTATTGGCGCGCCGACGACGGCGATCGTCCGTTCTTCCACGCCGCGGACGCGGGGCTGCCCGTGGCCAGCCTGATCGCTTATCTGGACATCGCGGACGAGGCGCGGCAGGCGCCGGTGCGCCAGGCCGTGCGCGCCTCGCTGGAATGGGAGCTCGCCGTCACCTTCGAGGTGGCGAACCCGTTCGGGTACGCGCGCCAGCTCGTCCAGACGAAGGCCGGCCTGAGGGAGACGCGCTTCTTCTTCCCGCACGACACGGAGACGGCGCCGTGGTGGCAGGGCGAAGACGCGCGCCTGGGCTCGCTCGCTTTTGCCGCTCGCAGCGCGGCCGCGGTGTTCGCCGAGGATCCCGCCTTCGCCGGCCGCCTCCGCCGATACGCACAGGACCAGCTCGACTGGATCCTGGGCCGCAACCCGTTCGACGCGTCGCTCCTCGAAGGTGCGGGCCACGACAACCCGGAGTACCGGTTCCTCGGGTCCTTCGAATACACGAACGCGCCCGGGGGCATCGTCAACGGCATCACCGCCGGGTTCACCGATCCGCAGGGCATCGACTTCAACCTGCCGCACACGGTGACGGGCGGCGACAACGACTGGCGCTGGGGCGAGCAGTGGCTGCCGCACGCGACGTGGTACCTGCTCGCGCTGGCGGCGGCGGAGGGCCCGTCGCGTCCGCCTGAAGGCCGCGTGATCATCGGCTACGTGTTCGCCCAGGACCGCGTGCTCGATCCGGCGGCGATCGCGGCCGAGAAGCTGACGCACATCAACTACGCCTTCGCCAACATCAAGGACGGCCGCGTCGTCGAGGGATTCGCGAGCGACGACGCGAACTACCGCGTCCTGACGTCCCTGCGCCAGCGCAACCCGAGCTTGAAGATCCTCGTCTCCGTGGGCGGATGGACCTGGTCCAAGGACTTCTCCGACGCCGTCCTCACCCCGGCGAGCCGCGCGAAGTTCGTGGAGAGCGCGATCGACTTCGTGCGGCGCCACGACCTCGACGGCTTCGACGTGGACTGGGAGTACCCGGGCCTGCCCGGCGACGGCAACGTGAACCGGCCCGAGGACAAGGAGAACTTCAGCGCCGTCATGGCGGAGCTGCGGGCGGCCCTGGACAAGCAGGGCGCGGCTCGCGGACGCCACCTGCTTCTGACCTTCGCCGCCGGCGCCGCCTCGAATTTCGTGGAGCACACCCAGATGGACGTGGTGCAGGCCTCCGTGGACTACGTGAATCTCATGACCTACGACTTCCGCGAAGCGGAGTGGGAGCCCCAGGCCGGCCACCACTCGAACCTCTACACGCACCCGGACGACCCGCACCACATGTCCGCGGACCGGGCCGTGCGCGAGTTCCTGGCCGCGGGCGTGCCCGCGCGCAAGCTCGTCCTGGGCGTGCCGTTCTACGGCCGCGCCTGGGGCGACGTCGATCCGGCGGGGGACGGCCTCTACCGCGCCGGCAAGCCTCCGGCGGAGCGGATCCAGACGCGCTACGGAAACCTCTCCACCCTGGCCACTCAGCCGGGGTGGGTCCGCAAGTGGGACGCGCTCTCCCAGGCGCCGTACCTCTGGAACGCGGAGCGCCGCCTCTTCGTCGGATTCGACGACCCGGAGTCCCTGCGCATCAAATCGCGCTACATCCGCGAGCACGGCCTCGCGGGCGCGATGTTCTGGGAGTACAGCTCCGACCCGACGGGCGCGCTCCTGGACGCGCTCTACGACGGCCTGCGCGGAGGCGCGGCTACTCCTTAGCCCCGCGCTCCCGCAGCAGCTTCACCGCGTCGTCGTTGCGCTCGGCCACGGCCATGGCCAGCGGGGTCTTCCCCTCGCCGTCCTTGGCGTCGATCTTCGCGCCCTTCTCCAGCAGCAGGAGGAGGATGTCGCGCCGCTCGCCGCCGAGGTCCCCGTGGTCCGCGATCTGGTGCAGGGGTGTGCGCTTGCGCCCCGTCTCCACGTTGTTCACGTTCGCGCCGTTCTCGATCAGGAAGCGCACGGCCGCGAGGTGGCCCTGACGGACGGCCAGGTGCAGGGCGTTCTCCGCCGAGTACTGCGGCACGGTCGCGTCCACCTTGGCGCCTTTGGACAGCAGCAGCTTCAGGGCCTCGACCTGGCCCGCCTCCGCCGCGACCTGGAACGCGGTCTCTCCGAATTTCGCGGCGCTCAAGGGGACTCCGCGCGCGATCAGCAGCTCCATGGTCGCGACGTGGCCGCCACGCGCCGCCTCGTGCAGCGGCGTGCCTGCCTCGTCGGCTTCCAGGCCCGTAGCGCGCACGGCCGCCTTGCGGTCGAGGAGGAGCTTGACCAGCTCCGTGTGCCCGCCGCCGGCGGCGTAGTAGACGGGGCCCTGCGCGTTGTCGTCGCGGATGTTGATGTCGACGCCCTTGGCCAGGAAGAGGAGCACCACGTCGGTCTGGCCCTTGAGCGCGGCCAGATGGAGGGGCGTCCCGCCGCCATCGGCCTTCGATCGCGGGTTCGCGCCCGCGGCCAGGAGAAGCTCCACCACGGGCTTCGCTCCCTGGCCGGCGGCCAGGTGCAGCGGCGTGAACCGGTGGCCGTCCGGGACATTGACGTCCGGCTTCTTCGCGAGAAGCAGGCGCGTCGTGTCCGCGGAGCCGGCCATCGCGGCCAGGTGGAGGGGCTGGTTCTTGTCCTCGTCCGCCAGGGTCACGTCCGCGCCGCGGGCGAGCAGCAGCTTGACGACGTCCGCCTTGCCCTGCTGGGCCGCCCAGTGCAGGGCCGTGCGCTTGTGCTTGTCGAGCGCGTCCACCTCGATGCCGCCGTCCAGCAGGCCGGTGACGACCTCGACCTGGCCGTCGTGGGCCGCGGACTGGATGCCTCCGTTGCCCGCGCGCTTGAGGAGGTCGCGCGCGCTCTTGCGCGTGTCCTCGTCGCCGTCGCGCAGGGCGGAGCGCGCCGCCGCCACCCATTCCGCGGCCGCGGTGTCGAGGTTGTTGAGCGCTCCCGCCGCCTGCACGCGGACGCCCGGGTCGTCGTCGCTCAAGCGCTTCATCAGCTCGGGGACCGCGGGCCGTGCCGCCTCGCCCAGGTTCCAGAGCGCGCCCGCGGCGTTGTAGCGGACCTCGCGCGAGGTGTCGTGCAGGGCCTCGATGAGCGCGGGCACCGCCGCCTCCACCTTCATGTCCACGAGCTCGTAGGAGGCCTCGATGCGCTTGTCCTCCTTGCGGTCCTTGAGCTGCTTGAGCAGCTTCGCGACCTTCTTCTCGTCCGCGGCCGCGGCGGGCCGCGCCGGCGCGGCCACGGCGGCCGCGCAAAGGAGGACCAGCACGAATCTCGCGTGTCTCATCTTTCCTCGCAGGGGGCAGATGATGCCACGCTTGCGCGCCGCCCGCCGCGTCCGGTCCGGACGAGCGACCTAGCTGCGTCCGACGGCCGGGGTCAGGCCCGCCGTCTTGCGCCAGGCGACGCCTTCGAGGAGCGCGAAGACGAGCACGACGTCGCCGACCAGGATGAGCGCCCAGTTGCCTTCACGCGTGAGCGCGCCGGAGAGGATGACGGCCGCCGTCCCCACGAGCCAGGCGACGTTGAGAGCCACCGCGATCGCCGCCGTCCGCCGCGCGCCGGATCCGCGCGCGCCCGTGACCAGCATGGCCGCGTAGCCCAGGAGACTGAGCCCGACCGCGGCCACGATCGCGGGCGAGCCGACGCCGATCAGGGCCCCGATCGGCCCGGGCGCCACCAGCAAGCCGAGCCCGCACAGGCCCGACACCACACCGTCCGCGACGAGCACGCGCCCGAGGAACCGCTCACCGTTCATGACGAACCTCCTTGCCCCGTGCCCAATCTGCGGCGGGGGCGGCGGGCTTTCAATTACCTCGGAGGTCATGGCCTCGCCGCGGGGCGGACGCCTATACTGCGCGCGTGGATCGCGCTGCGGGAGGCGTCGCAACGAGCGCGCCGGCCGGACACGTCGGGCCGCTCCTGCGACACTGGCGCGCGGCCCGCCGCGTGAGCCAGCTCGACCTCGCCCTGGACGCGGACGTCTCGTCGCGCCATCTCAGCTTCGTGGAGACGGGCCGCGCCCAGCCCAGCCGCGAGATGGTGCTGCGCCTCGCCGAAGCGCTCGAGGTCCCGCTGCGTGAGCGCAACGCGCTCCTCCTCGCGGCGGGCTACGCTCCGCTCTATCGCGAGACCGACCTGGGCGCGCCGGAGATGGTGGACGCGCGGCTCGCGGTGGAGTTCATCCTGGCCAAGCAGGAGCCGTACCCCGCCATCGTGGTGGACCGGCACTGGAACCTGCTCCTGGCCAATCCGGCCACGCACCGCTTCCTGGCCCTGTTCCTGCCCGGGCCGCCCGCCGGCCCCGTCAACGTGATGCGGCTCGTCTTCGACCCGCAGGGCGTGCGGCCCTTCGTCGAGAACTGGGAGGAGGTCGCGCGCCACCTCGTCGAGCGCCTGCACCGGGAGGCCGCCGGTCCGCCGGATGAGACGACACGGGCGCTGCTCGAGGAGCTGCTCGCCTACCCCGGGGTGCCGAGCGATTGGCGCACGCCGCAGCTCGACCGTGTGCCCGCGCCGCTCCTGAGCATCGTCTACCGCAAGGGAGACCTGCGCCTCAGCGTGTTCTCCACCATCACCACCTTCGGCACGCCGCAAGACGTGACGCTCCAGGAGCTGCGCATCGAGTGCTTCTTCCCGGCGGATGAAGCGACACGCCGGCTGCTGTCCGGCGGGGGAGTTGCGGCCGGCGGTTGAGCGGCCCCGCGGTCAGGACGTGCGGTGGCCGTCCGGATGGTCGCAGCCGGGGAAGCTCGCGAAGAACGTCTGCCCCGTCCATCCCAGCTCGCGCATCCCGATCTCGGACGAGTAATACGCGCCCGCGATCCAGCCCTTCAGCTCGTCGAAGCGGTCACGGGTGGTGGGCGGACGCTTGGGAAGGGGCGGGGGAACGATCACCGCCTCCCCGCGCACCCAGAAGTGCGGCGGCTCCGCGGACTCCGCGGTGGAGACGGCGGTGAGCAGCTCCGTCTGCTGGATGGCCGTCAGCGCCTTCCACGGGTGTTCGTAGCGCGCGATGGCCTCGGCGTCGATCCAGCCGAGCGCGCTCAGGAATTTCCGCTGATCGTCCGGCGTATCCACGGCGACGAGCTGGTCGATGAAGGGAGCCACCTTCGCACGCGTGGAGCCGGGCACGATGCGCTCGGCGAGCGAAGTGAGCGTCTCCATCTGGTGCGCGTCCAGGAACACCGGCTTGGCGCCCGGCACGCTCGCGCGCGTGTCGGCCGCGGCCACCCGGTCGGCGTGAGCGAGATGATCGCGCACGGGATGGTCCTGGGCGACGGCGGGCAGGGCCAGGCCGGCTCCGGCCGCGCCCATCAGCCCCTGCAGCACCTCGCGCCGGCCCAACGTCTTCGGCGCGGCCCCGGCGATCGGCAACTCCACTCTCTTGGTCATGCGCGCCCTCGTGCCTGCGCGGACACTAGCACCGCCCCCCGGTCCAGACAAGATCACGCGAGGCGTTTGACCGCCCGGAGGCCGGGAGCTACGCTCCGGCGCCGGGGCCGCAGACGGTGGGGCGCGCAACAACCGACGGAGGGTGCACGTGCAGAGCAAGACGCAGGACACCTTCGACGTGCTCGTGGTGGGCTCGGGCGCATCCGGGGGCTGGGTGGCGAAGCGCCTCACGGAGGCGGGGCTCACCGTCGCGCTGGTGGAGGCGGGACGGCCGCAGTCCGACAAGAACTTCAGCGAGCACCGGCCCGAGTTCAGCGCTCCCTACCGGAACCGGGCCCCCGAGATCATTCGCAAGACCCGGCCCGTGCAGAAGGACTGCTACGCCTGCAACGAGTTCAACTACGACTGGTTCGCCAACGACCTCGAGGAGCCGTACACCACGCCCAAGGACAAGCCTTTCAGCTGGCAGGGGCGCACCCGCATGGTCGGCGGCCGCACCAACGTCTGGGGCCGGCAGAGCTACCGCTTCAGCGATCTCGACTTCAAGGCCGCGTCCTACGACGGGTACGGGATGGACTGGCCGCTCGGGTACGCCGACCTCGAGAAGTACTACGACCTCGTCGAGGACTACGTCGGCATCACGGGCATCGCGGAGGGCGTGGACGAGCTGCCCGACGGGCGCTTCCATCCGCCGATGGGGATGACCTGCGCGGAGACGCTCTTCCGCAACCGGGTGAAGGACAAGCTGGGGTGGACGACGACCCTCGGGCGCGCGGCCAACATCACGAAGCCGCTCAACGGCCGCTCCCCCTGCCACTACTGCGGGCCGTGCCACCAGGGTTGCGCCACGCACTCGTATTTCAACGCCGCCTTCACGACCGTGGCCGACGCCATGAAGACGGGCAAGTGCACGCTCGTCACCAACGCGATGGTCTACAAGGTCCTCACCGACCCCGGGACCAACCGCGCGCGGGGAGTCCTCTACATCGACCGCGTGACGCACGAGCCGAAGGAGATCCGCGGCCGCGTGGTGGTCCTGTGCGCGCAGGCCCTCGAATCCGCCCGCGTCCTGCTGAACTCCGCCAACCGTCAGAACGCGGGGGGGCTCGGCAACTCCAGCGGGGTGCTCGGGCACTACCTGATGGACCACCTGTGGGTGGCGGGCGGGGCCAGCGGCGAGTTCCCGGAGATCGCGGGCAAGGCGACCGCGGGCGGACCGCAGCGGCCGGACGGCTTCTACGTCATCCGCTTCCGGAACACGAAGAAGAAGAAGTACGACAAGTTCCTCCGCGGCTACGGATTCCAGGGCGGCGGCTCGACCAGCTTCAACTGGCGCGCGCCCGGCTTCGGCGAGGAATTCAAGAAGGGCTTCCGCGATCCCGTCATCAGCGTGGGCCTGGCCGGGTTCGGGGAGTGCCTGCCGCGCTTCGAGAACTTCGTGGAGATCGATCCCTCCGGCCAGCGGGACGTCTACGGCATTCCCATCCTGAAGATCCAGATGACGTGGGGCGACAACGAGCGCGCGATGGTCGCGGACATGGCGGAGTCGGGCGCGGAGATGATGGACGCGGCGGGCGCGAAGAACATCCGGCCCTACGCCATCCCCGACCGCGTGCCCGGCTACGGCATCCACGAGATCGGCGTCGCGCGGATGGGCAGCGACCCGAAGACGTCGGTGCTGAACCAGTTCCAGCAGGTCCACGAGGTCGCGAACCTGTTCGTGATGGACGGGGCGGGCTTCACGTCGGGCGCCTGCCAGAACCCGACCCTCACCATCATGGCCCTGGCCGTGCGCTCGACGGACTACCTGATGGAAGAGATGAAGAAGGGCAGCCTCTAGGCGGGCAGTGCCGCCGGACGATCCCGACCCCAGCCCGACCGAAGTCGACGACGGCAGCGCCGCCCAGGCGAGCGCCCACCTCCCCGAGCGCATCGGGCACTACCGCGTCCTGCGCGAGCTGGGCCGGGGCGGCATGGGCACGGTGTACCTGGCGGAACGGGACGAGCCGGGCATGCGCAAGACGGTCGCGGTCAAGGTGGTGAGCCGGGGCATGGACTCCGCGTTCGTGCTGCGCCGCTTCCGCCGGGAGCGGCAGATCCTGGCCGCGCTCGAGCACCCGGGCATCGCGCGCCTCTACGACGGCGGTACCACCGACGAGGGGCTGCCCTACTTCGTCATGGAGTACGTCGACGGCGAAGACCTCGTGGCGTATTGCGCCGGCCACCACCTTCCCATTCGCGCGCGCCTGCAGCTCTTCCTCCGCGTGTGCGAGGCCGTGCAGTACGCGCACCAGGGGCTCGTGGTCCATCGTGACCTCAAGCCGTCCAACATCCTGGTGACCGCCGCCGGCGAGCCCAAGCTCCTCGACTTCGGCATCGCCAAGCTGCTGGGGCCCCAGATCGGCGAGGAGAGCGACGAGCAGACGGTTTCCCTCGTCCGTCTCCTGACGCCGGACTTCGCGAGCCCGGAGCAGGTCCGCGGCGACCGCGTGACCACCGCCAGCGACGTCTACGCCCTCGGCGTCGTGCTCTACGAGGTGCTCTCCGGCCGGCGTCCCTATCGCCTGAAGGGCGGGACGGCGGCCCAGCTCGAGCGCGCGATCCTGGAGCGTGACGTCGAGGCCCCGTCCACCGCGCTCGCGCGCGACCTGCAGCGCCAGCTCCGCGGCGACCTCGACAACGTCGTGCTCAAGGCCTTGCGCAAGGACCCGGCCGAACGCTACGCCACGGCGGCGGAGCTCGCGGACGACGTGCGCCGCTACCTCGAGGGCTTCCCCGTGCGCGCGGCCCCGGACCGGCCCGCCTATCGCATCGCGAAGTTCCTGCGCCGCCATCGCACCGGCGTGACGGCGGGAGCGGCGGTGATCCTGAGCCTGGTGGTCGGACTCGGTGTCGCCTTGCGCCAGGCCCGGGTGGCGGAGGCGGAGCGGCGGCGGGCGGAGGCGCTGTTCCAGGACGTGCGCGGCCTCGCCAACTCCGTCATCTACGAGCTGCACGACGCGATCGGCAACCTGCCCGGGGCCACGCCCGTGCGGCAGCTCATGGTGACGCGCGCGCTCGAATACCTCGACCGCCTGGCCGCGGAAGCGCGCAGCGACGTCTCGCTCCAGCGCGAGCTGGCGGATGCGTATCAGCGCGTGGCCCAGGTCCAGGGCGGCGGCGTGGGCGCGAACCTGGGCGACACCACGGGCGCCCGGCAGAGCTACGGCAAGGCCCTCGCCATCCGCCAGGCCTTGATCGCGCGCGCGCCCGTCGACGCCCGCGACGTCCTGGGGCTCGCGCTCCTCGAGTTCGACCTCGGCGCGCTGGAGCGGGTGATGGGCGCGCCCGCGAAGGCGGAGCAATCGTTCCTCTCGTCGGCCGCCCGGCTCGAGTCGCTGCGCCGGCAGGGCGCGCTGCCCGAGGACCAGCGCCGCCGCGTGGCCTCCGTGTACCAGCGCCTCTCCGAGGCGCAGCGCTTCCAGGGCAAACACGAAGCGGCGCTGGGTTCCGCGCAGAAGGCGGCGGCGGAGGCGGAAGCGGCCTGGAGCGCGCGGCCCGGCGATGCGGCGGTGCGCTCCGCGCTGGCCGCGGCCTCGCACCAGCTCGCGGAGGTGCTCGCGGACAACCGGCGCTACGCGGAGGCCCTCACGAAGACGCGTCGCGCGCGTGAGCTGCTGGAGGCGGCCCTGCGCGAGAACCCGCTCGACGCGCAGCACACGCGCATCCTCCTCTTCGTCCTCAACGGCGAGAGCCGCTATCTCTGGGAGCTGGACGACCGGGCGGGCTCGTTGAAGGTCCGCGCGCGCGCCCTCGAAGTCGCCGCGGAAGCGTCGCGCCGCGATCCCCAGGACCGCTGGAGCCAGATGGGCGTGGTGGTGGCGGCGGTCGCGCTGGCGGAAGCGCTGCTGCAGACGGGGTCGGCGCGCGAGAGCGTCCGCCACTTCCGGGAGGCGCTGGCCATCGGGCGCGCGGCCGCGGACGCGGATCCGCAGAACCGCTACGTGCAGCTCGAAGCGGCGGCGGCGGAGTACGGGCTGGGGCGCGCGCTGCTCGCCGAAGGGTCGCCGTCCGCGATCGCCGAAGGCTGCGCGTCGCTCGCGCGGGTGCAGGAGTTCTGGACCGGCCTGCAAGGGGCGGGCGGCCTGCCCGCGGGCGAGACGGAGGACCTCGAGCAGCGCTTGCCCGCGCTGCGCGCCCGCTGCCGCTGACTCAGCCGGAGCGGGCCAGGGGCAGGCTGAGGACGAACACGGCGCCCCCCTCGCCGGTGGTGTCCAGAGCGAGATCTCCGCCCTGGGCCCGTGCGAGCCGGCGGCTGAGGGCCAGCCCGAGACCGATGCCGGGCGCGCTGTTGGCGGCGTCGCGATCCGACTTCGAGAAAGGCTGGAAGAGACGGCGCCGCTCGGCGGCGGAGAGGCCCGGACCGTGGTCGCGCACCCGCACCAGCGCCCGTCCCGCCATCGTCTCGAGCTGAACGTCGATGCGCGGCGGCGTGGAACGGGACGCGTATTTGCACGCGTTGTCCACGAGGTTGAGCAGGATCTGCTCGACCGCGGAGCGGTCCACGTGGACGTGGACGGGACCGCCCTCGCGCGGTGCGACCGAGAGCTCCAGGTCCGCGCGCGCCGCGCGCTCGGCCAGGCGCGGCTGCGCCTCCGGCAGGAGGGCCTGGAGGTCCACGACCTCGCGGGCCGCCTCCCCGCGGCCGCTCTCGACGCGCGCGTAGAAAAGGACGTTCTCCACGAGATGGCCGAGGCGCTCCGCCTCGCCGCGCAGCCGCGTGATGTACTCGCGACGGCGCGCTTCGTCCGTGACCATGCCGTCGGCGAGCATGTCCGTGTAGAGGCGGAAGGTCGTGAGGGGCGTGCGCAGCTCGTGCGTGACCGCGGAGACGAACACGTGCCGCCGCTCGCTCAGCTCGACCACTCCGCGCAGGAGGGCGGCCACGGCGAGGGCGGCCAGGAACGCGAACGCCCACGCGCCGGCCAGGGACAGGCGCGTGGGGGAAGGGCCGGTACTCTCCGGCACGGGCGCGGGTCCGGTCACGAGGCGCACGGGCAGCGTGGCCAGGCGGCGCTCCTCGTCCGGGCGCGCCCCCGCCGTGACCGGCTCCAGTCGCGCGTCCGGCAGGAGGTCCTGGATGGAGGCCAGGAGGTCCTTGCGCAGGCGCGGCCAGTCGAGCCACGTGCCCTGGATGTACTCCGCGTCGCCGACGCCCACTCGGCGCGCCAGCAGGAGTACGTCGCCGACCCACAGGGCCGCCGGGGCTCCTTCCCGCGGCGGGAGCGGACGCGGCGCGAGCACGGGCGGAGCGGCCGCCGTCTGAGAGAGGACGGAGTTGGAGAGGCTCTGCTGGCGGGCGGCGTATTCCTGGACGTTCTTCTTCTTCTGTATGGAGGCCTGATCGTTGGCGGCCACAGTGACGCTCGGGGGGGGCGCGGGCGGCTGGCGGGGGAGCCGCGCGGCCAGGTCGGCGCCGCTCACGATGGCGCGCAGCGACTCGAGCCGTCGCGCGGGGGCCGGCACCTGCGGCGACGTGACCTCGCCTCCGGGAGCGATCTGGAATCGGGCGAGGTACTCGGCCGGCATCTCCGAACGGCCCTCCAGGGCGAGGAGCGGGATGAGCGCGGAGTCCAGCCGCCAGAGCGCGAGACGTGTGTTCTCCTCCAGCGCGGCCTGGGCGCGCGCCTGCTGCTCCGCCCTCTCCAGGCGGAGGACGGTGAGGCTGATCCACACCATCGCGCCCAGGAGGGCGGTGGCGCAGGCCGCGAACACGAGCCAGACGCGAGCCGGCCTCACGATCCCGCGCCGTCCAGCCGGTAGCCCTTGCCGCGCACCGTCACGAGAAGGGCGCCGGTCGCCCCTGGATCGCGGAGCTTGGTGCGCAGGCGCGCCACGTGCACGTCCACCGTGCGCGTCTCCGTCGCGCCGGGGCGGACGCCCCACACGCGCGAGAGCAGCTCCTCGCGCGAGACGACGCGGCCGGGGTTCGCGGCCAGGTAGCGCAGCAGCTCGGTCTCGCGCAACGAGAGCTCGTGGCGCGTGCCGTCGGTGAAGACGACCTCCTGGCGCTCGAGGTCCACCTGGCCTTCGGGGAGGCGCAGGGACCGCACGTCGCCCGGCCTCTCCGGCGAGCGGCGGAGCACGGCATCGACGCGCGCGAGCAGCTCGCGGATGCTGAACGGCTTGGTGACGTAGTCGTCCGCCCCTTCGCGCAGGCCGCGCACGCGATCCGCTTCCGCCCCGCGCGCGGTCAGGATGATCACGGGCAGCGTGGGATGGGCCCGCCGCAGCTCGCGCAGCACGGCCAGCCCGTCGCGGCCGGGGAGGACGAGGTCGAGGAGCACGAGGTCGCAGCCGCCGTGCAGCGCCTTGTCGAGGCCGGTGTCGCCCCGCTCCGCCTGCACGGCGGCATACCCGTGGAAGGCGAGAGCATCGGCCAGCCCCTCGCGGATGGCGCGGTCGTCTTCGACGACGAGCACGCGGGGTCGCGACATGGCCGCGCTACTGTAGCGCGAACCCGCGGCAGGCGGCCTGATCGCGCAGGCCCTGCATCATCACGGCGTCGAGGGTGTCCGGCGCCGCCTCCGCGCGGCGGACCTGGGCCAGGTAGGCCTTGCGGTCCTTCTCGAGCTCCTGGAGGCGCGCCTGGATCCGCGCGCGCTCCTCCGCCTTCTCCTTCACCACGGCCCTCCGCTGATCGGGGGTCAGCTTCTGGAGGGCGGGAGGCAGCTCGGCCGCCTTGACCGAATCGAGATCGACCTTCTTGTTGTTCACGGCGTCCACGAGATCCCAGACGGAGTTGGAGTAGAGGCCCGTGGCCTTGGTGAAGGCGCGGCTGATGGAGGCGCCCCTGTTCGCGGACGACGCGTTGCTGTCCTGGGCCTTCTGCCGCGCCTGGCCCGCCGTCCCTTCCGCGCCGTAGGGGATGTAGGTTTCGTTGATGGCGCCGCTCAGGCGCGCGATCTCTTCGTCCTGGGGGGCGGGCACGTAGGCGACGGCCCGGTCCTGGTCGAGGACCCCGAACGTGCCGTCGGCCAGGCGCGCGCCTTCGCTCCAGCCCGTGCGCTCGCCGACCAGGCGCGGCCCGCAGTGGATGGTGTTGACCGCGATGTCGCGTGCGTGGGCGCGAGCGCCGACCCGCCGGAAATCCACGGGCCCCTGGCTGAACGGCTCGTTGCCCGCGATGAAGACGGCCTTGAGGTCGCCGGGCGACGTGCTCCAGCGCAGCTCGTCGAGGGCGGTCTGGATGACGAGCCCGCAGTATTCCTCGCCCCCGGAGATCGTGAGCGCGAACAGTTCCTCCGAGACGCGGTCGAGGTCGGTGGTGAAGGGCAGGACCTGGCGGACAAAGCCGCGCGCGGCCGGGATCCGGTCGTTCCCGTATTCGTAGAGGGCGACCTGCAGCTCTACCGCCTGGCCGTCACGCCGCGCGGCCGCGAACTCGTTCACCACCGACCAGAGCTGGCTGCGCGCCTGGTCGATGAGGCCGTTCATGCTGCCGCTCGTGTCGAGGAGCAGCGCGATCTGCACCCGCGGCGCCTGGGCCGCCGTGCTGATCATCGGCGGCGTGGCGCAGGGAGCCTTCGTCACGGCTCCCGTCGATCCGCTGGCGAGTGCGCTCCACGCCGTCGCCGCCACCGCCATCAGTGTCGCCGTCTTCGTCATCGCCGTTCTCCTTCCGCGCGGCCGCATCGGGACGGCCGGCTTCAGGGACAGGCTAGGAGACGGGGAGGGCCCGGAACGTAAACGCCACGTAACGGGGTGGGGTCAGCCGACGATGCCGCGGCCTTCCACGATGCGGAGGTAGCGGCCGATGGGCACGTCCTTGATCCGCTCGACGCGCCCGCTCGGCCTGGGCCACCGGATCTCCAGCCAGTCGAGCGCCGTCGCGGACCCGAGGCCGATCACTTCCCGCGGGTCGTGCGAGGAGAGGTAGCTCCCTCCGCCGTTGCGGAGACGCGAGCGTGGGACGCCGCCCACCGACCAGGTGAGGAGCGCGCCCACCGCGTCGCGGTTGCAGTCCTTGCCTTCCAGCTTCAGGCCGACCCAGCGCCGCCCCGCGGCCGCGCGGTTGCGCAGCAGGAGCGGCGCGCCGCCGTTGTTGCCCACGAGCACGTCCACCGCGCCGTCGTTGTCGTAATCGCCGACGGCGAGGCCGCGCGCGGGGAACGACTTCGCGAACACGGGCCCGGCCTGCGCGCTCACGTCGCGCAGCCGCGTGCCGTCGTTGCGGAAGAGGAGCAGGGGCTCCTTGTAACGGACCTGGCCCCCGTAGCTGTCGACCATGTCGTCGGGGTGGCCGTTGGCCAGGAACAGGTCCACGAGCCCGTCGTTGTCGAAGTCGAAGAACTTGAGGCCCCAGCCGGAGAGGAGGCGCGTGGCCTGGCCGATGCCGTGGCCGTTGGCCACGTCGCTGAAGGACTCGTCGCGGTTGTTGCGGTAGAGGGCGAACATCTCGTTGTCCACGTTGGCCACGAAGAGGTCCTGCCAGCCGTCGCCGTCTATGTCGGCGGCGTCGACGCCCATGCCGGAGCGCGGCTGGCCGTTCATGCTGAAGCCCACCTCGGAGGGCAGGCCGATCTCGTCCCACTTGCCCTGCCCGCGGTTCATGAACAGGAAGTTCTGCACGGTGTCGTTGGCCACGAAGAGGTCGAGGAGCCCGTCGTTGTTGACGTCCGTGGCGACCACGCCGAGGGCCTTGCCCAGCGCGCGCGCGATGTCCGTGCCCTTCGAGACCTCCGTGAAAGTGCCGTTGCCGTTGTTGTGGAAGAGGACGCTGGCCGTCGGGTTGAAGACGCGCGGGATGCAGTAGTAGCGCCGGCCGAGCTTGTTGTCGCCGCAGACCACGTTCTTCGCGGCCCCGAACTCGACGAAGCTGCACAGGAAGAGGTCCAGGCGGCCGTCGTTGTCGTAGTCGAACCAGACCGCGCTCGTGGTCCAGGGGGGCGCGGCCAGCCCGGCCTTGTCCGTGACGTCGGTGAAGGTCCCGTTGCCGTTGTTGCGATAGAGGATGCAGCGCCCGTAGGCGGTCACGAGCATGTCCGGATGGCCGTCGTTGTCGTAGTCGCCGACGGCCACGCCCATGCCGAAGGTGCCGCCGGAAACCCCCGCCTTCTCCGTCACGTCCGTGAAGGTCCCGTCGCGGTTGTTGCGGTAGAGCGCGTTGCGCAGCGGTGCCTTCGGGGTGAAGAAGTCGGAGGGGCCGCTGTTCACGATGTAGACGTCCATCCAGCCGTCGTTGTCGTAGTCGAGGAAGGCGACGCCCGGCCCCATGGTCTCCGGCAAGTAGCGATTCGGGGACATCGCGTTCTCGTGCACGAACGTGATCCCGCTCCGCGCGGGGTCGATCTCCTCGAAGAGAGGGCCGCTGGCGGGGTCGGCGGCTCCGAGGGATCGGGGCAGGAGGAGCGCGGCTCCGCCGGCGGCAACGGCCGACCGGAGGAACGCGCGGCGCGATCTCATCGGCCCTAGGGTGTCTCCGCGACCGCGGGCGCGCAAGTCGTGATCTATACTCGCGAGCTGGCCCGATGATCCCCCGCCGACCACTCTCGCTCGGGCTGGTGCTCGCGGCCGGTGTCTACGCCCTCGCGCGGGTTGCCCCGTCACGCGAGCTGCTCGCGGCCGCGCCCGCGCGTGCGGCCGCCCCGAACGGCCAGGCCCTGGCCAAGGCCCTGTGCATCGCGTGCCACAAGGTGCCCGATCCCGACATCCTTCCGCGCGCGTCCTGGCGCTCGGAGATCCAGAAGATGGCGGCGATCCTGGCCGGCCAGTGGACCCCGGAGGGAGGCGGTCCCGCGGCCAAGGTCGCGCTCTCGGATCAATACGAGGCGATCGCCGCGTATTACGAGGCGGCCGCGCCTACCGCCTTGCCGCCGCTTCCGGTCTGGCCGGCGCCGGACGACCGTCCTCTCCGCTTCCTGCGGCGCACGATCGGCTTCAAGGACGCGCTCACCCCGGAGCCCGCGGTCGCGAACGTCCGCCTCGTCGATCTCGACGGGGACGGCCGGCTCGATCTGCTCGCCTGCGACATGCGCCAGGGCGTCGTGCTCCAGGCGCGGCCGGACCAGCCGGAGGCGGGAGCGGTCGCCATCGCGCAGATCCCGAATCCGGATCACCTGGCCGTCGTGGACCTCGACAAGGACGGCCGGAACGACCTGATCGTGAGCGACCTGGGCGGCTTCTTCCCCGGCGACCACGAGCGCGGCTCCGTGACCTGGCTGCGGGCCCTGCCCGGGGGCGGTTACGCGCCCTTCACGATTGGCGGCTTCCCGCGCGTCGCGGACGCGGAGGCCGTGGACGGCGCGGGATCGGGAAAGGCGGACATCGCGGTGGCCGCGTTCGGCCTGCATGCGAAGGGCGAGATCGACCTCCTGCGCAACCGGACGCTCGATTGGAGCCAGCCCTCCTTCGAGCGCACGAAGCTCGATCCGCGCGCGGGAGCCATTCACATCGTGCCCGTGGACATCGACGGCGACGGCAAGGTCGATCTCGTCGCCCTCCTCGCCCAGGAGCACGAGGCGGTCGTCGCCTTCCTGGGCGACGGCAAGGGCGGGTTCGCGCCCGCGCGGACGCTCTACGCCGCGCCCCACCCGAACTGGGGGTCTTCAGGAATCCAGGTCGTCGATCTCGACAAGGACGGCGACCTCGACGTGATCATGACCAACGGCGACATGTTCGACGACGACATCCTCAAGCCGTACCACGGCATCCAGTGGCTGGAGAACAAGGGCCAGCTCCGCTTCGAGGCCCACCCGCTGGCCGCGCTCGCGGGCGCGCACCGCGCCGTGGCCGTCGATCTGGACGGCGACGGCGACCTCGACATCGTGGCCTCCGCCTTCACGGGCGTGGTGACGGGCCCCGCGGCCGCGGGGCTGCCTTCGCTGGTCTGGCTCGAGCAGGTGAGGCCCGGCCGCTACGAGCGCCACACGCTGGAGGTGGGTGCGCCCGTGCACGCGACCCTCGACGTCGGCGACGTGGACGGGGACGGCGACGTCGACATCGCGACCGGCATCTTCCGCGCCCAGGGCGCGTCCGATCACTGGCTCGAGGTGTGGGAGAACCAGAAGGTCAGCGCGCCGGGTCCGGCAGCAGGCTCGCCAGCAGGAACACCAGGGGCGCGTTCCAATTGATCGCCATCTCGTTCGACGCGTACGAGCCCTGGTCGTCGCGATAGCGGCGGGCCGGGGGCGTGGCCGGCATCGCGTCGATCACGGGATCGCCGCCGTAGCGGTTGGGACCGCCGGACAGCATGCCGGGCCACGGCTCCGCATTCGCGTCGCCGCCGCTGGGGCGGTGGTGCGGATGGCGATAGGGGCGGTCGCCGAGCTGCGTGACCCAGGAGAGGGCGAACGTGTTGCGCCCGAGCAGGTAGTGGAGGTTCTCCGCGGCCGCGTCCAGGAGCGCGGGATCGGGCTGGAGCAAGTTCACGAGCGCGAGGGCCACGCCGTAGTTCGCGACCACGCCGTTCGAGCCCCAGACGTAGTCGGTCGCGCGCAAGCTGAGGCGATACGGGTTCGCGCGCGTTCGGGCCACGATGTCGGCGCCGGCGGCGGCCGCATCCGTGCGGATGCGTGAGCGCACCGTTTCGTCCGTCGCGGGCTGGCGCGAGAGGGCATACGCGAACAGGGCCAGGCTGCGCACGTCCGGCCAGGACGGCGGTCCGCTCGCGAGCACGGGCCCGCCCGCGGCGTAGTTCGACTTGAAGTAGGTGTCGTACTCCGGCTTGCCCGTGGCGCGGAAGAGCTCGGCCGCCGCCCACAGCCGCTCGTCCGCGCAGTTGCCGTCGCCGTATTCGCCGGTCTGCACGCCGCAGCAGTTCCGGAAGACGACGGCGGGGTTCTTCGCGAGCCAGGCCCAGGCGCGCTCCGCCGCGGCCAGCGCGGTCCGCGCGAACTCCGGGTCGAACGGGCGGAAGACGCGCGCCGCGATGGCCATGACGGCCGCGAAGTCGCCCGTGGCGCACGAGCTCTTGAAGGGCGCCGTGCCGGTCCCGATCACGTAGCGCGGCCCGCCGTCGTCCTTCTCCGGCATCACGAAGCCGCCGAACCGCTCGCTGGTGAGCTTGTGCCAGACGCCGCCGTCCGCGTCCTGCATCTTGAGCATCCAGCGCAGGTTCCAGCGCGCCTCGTCCAGGAGATCGGGCACGCCGTTGTCCGACTCGGGGATCTGCAGCGAGACCGCGCCCACGCGCTCGGGGAAGAGCTCGTAGGCCCAGAGCAGCTCGCCCGTGGTGATTCCCGAGTTCACGACGTATTTCCCGTAGTCGCCGGCGTCGTGCCATCCGCCGCTGCCGTCCACGGCGCCGCTCGCCCCCGCGGACGCGTGCAGCGAGGCGTCGGGGTTGGGCGTGCCCGCGACATGGCAGGCGGCGTGCGCGTATCCGGGATGGAGGGGAGCGAGGTCCACGGCCATGCCGCAGCGCTGTCCGTAGAAGGCGCGCGACGTGAGCAGGAACGCGCGCGCGTACACGTCCGGAGCGACGTCGAATTCGTCGCTGGTGCCGACCCCGGGGACGTCGAGATAGAACGCGCCCGTCTCCGTGAGCGTGGAGAAGTCGGCGACACGCACGGTGTCGCCGGTGTCGGGGTCGCTCTGCGCCGGGCCGAGCGCCCCTCCCGCGACCTCCGCCCCGTCGCGCACGCGCCGCACGCGGAAGGCGCCCGTCGCGCGCGCGTCCGTGACCATCGCCAGCTTCGGCCGCGTGGGCAGGTAGCCGACCTGGTCGACCTTGATGGCCTCGCTCACGGCGGAGCGGGAAGCGCCGGCGGGCGCGAACAGCAGGGCCAGCGCGGAAGCGGCGGCGACACGGATCATGGCTCCTCCCCCGAGGTCTTCAGGTTGACCGTCGCGCGGCCACGACAGTATCGTCTCCCGCGCGCGGGGCGCGCGAGAGAGCGGAGCGGAGGCGCCAGTTGAAGGGGACATCGGGACGCGCCCTGCTCGCGACCGGCGCCATCGCGTTGTCGCTGGCCGCGGTCACGCGGCCCGCGTCTCCGCCCTCGCCCGAGGTGATGGTCCAGCGCACCTGCGCGATCTGTCACGCCCTGCCTCCACCGGAGATCCTACCGAAGTCGGCCTGGAAGGGCGTGGTGCGCGACATGACGGGGCTCATCGTCGAGGGAACGGGGATGCCGTCGTCGTCGTCAGCCGCCGCGCTCGATTTCGACTTCGAGCAGATCGCGGACTACTACGAGCGGCGCGCTCCCCGCGAGCTGCCGTCGCCCGCGCCCTGGCCCGCGCCCGGCGCCGACCCCGCGCGCTTCGTGCGCCACCGTCTCGACTTCGCGGGGGCCAAGGGGCCGGCCGCCGTGGCCAACGTCCGGCTCCTCACGCTCGCCGCGAGCGCGCCGCCGGAGATCGTGGCCGTGGACATGCTGGCGGGACTGGTCCTCGCCGGCGGGGGCAAGCCGGGATCTTCGGGCCTCCGCGAGATCGGGCATCTCGCCAGCCCCTGCCACGTCTCCGCCGTCGATCTCGATCGCGACGGGCGCACCGACCTGCTGGTCGCGGACCTCGGCAATCCCGTCCCGGGCGATACGAAGCAGGGATCCGTGACCTGGATGCGGTCGAGAACCGACGGCACCTATCAATCCATCGCGCTCGCCACGGGCCTGCCCCGCGTGGCCGACGTCGAAGCGGGCGACTTCGACGGCGATGGCGATCTCGACCTCGTCGTGGCCGCGTTCGGCTGGCGCAAGGTCGGCGCGATCCTGCTCCTCGAGAACGAGACGAAGGATTGGACCCGCCCCGTCTTCGCGACGCACGTCGTGGACACGCGCACCGGTGCCATTCACGTTCCCGTCACCGACCTCGATGGCGACGGACGGCTCGACTTCGTCGCCCTCGTCGCCCAGCAGCACGAGACGGTGTCGGCCTTCCTCGGCGACGGCAAGGGCAACTTCCGCGAGGAGACGATCGACCGCGCGCCCCATCCGGCCTGGGGCTCGTCCGGCCTCCAGCTCGTGGACCTCGACGGCGACAAGGACCTCGACGTGCTCGTCACCAACGGGGACATGCTGGACGACTTCCAGCTGAAGCCCTATCACGGCATCCGCTGGCTGGAGAACCGCGGGCGCTTCCCGTTCGTGCCCCACGACGTCGCGCCCTTCTTCGGCGCCCTGCGCGCACAGGCCGCGGACCTGGACGGCGACGGGGACATGGACATCGTGGCCGGCTCGCTCGTCCAGCTCGCGCGCACGGCGGAGGGGCCCGCTCCCTCGCGGGATCTCCCGTCGCTGGTGTGGCTCGAGCAGACCGCGCCCGGCCGCTTCGAGCGACATACCCTCGAGACCGGCGGCCGCCACCTCAGCCTCGACCTCGGAGACGCGGACGGCGACGGCGACGTCGACATCGTCGTCGCGAACTCGCTCTCGGGGACGCCGGGATTCGTGGAGGTGTGGGAGAACCGCGGCCGCCGCTGACCGGCGCTTTCAGCGATTCACCTTGACGGTCCGACGGCGAGTGTGGTTTCGTTCGCGCCCGATATGAGAACCCACCGGATCGTGGCCGTGAGCCTCTCTCTCCTCGCCGGCGCGCCCCTCTCCGCCCTCGCCCAGGGCGCCGGCAACCAGCCCCCGGCGCTGCTGAGCGACCTCGTGGACGTGAGCCGCGACTTCCGCGACTACACGAACGCGTATTACGTCGCGGACACCCTGGCCGGCTTCGATCCGGCCACGGGCACCGGACGGGTCAAGTACCGCCGGAACCAGGTCGTGCCCCGCCTCGCCTTCAACAACATGGAGCAGGGCCTGCGTCCCTTCGAGGGAGCCGTGTTCCCCGCCATCGAGTACCCGGTCGATCCCGAGCTCGCGTTCTCGGTCCAGTTCGTCTCGCCGCGCGCGGTGCGCCTGCGCTTCCGCACCGGCCCCGAGGTTCGTCCCGACGGCGAGGAGCTCATGCTCGCCGGCGAGCCCGGGCGGGATGCGTCCTGGAAATACGAGAAGGTCGCGGGCGGACATCGCTACACCAGCGCCGCCGGCTCCCTCACCATCACGGAAAGCCCCTGGCACGTCGAGCTGCGCGACGCGGCCGGACGCGTCCTCACGCACACCCAGCACAGCAAGGACTTCTCGAACACGCTGGTGCCGGCCCTGCCCTTCTCGTTCATCCGCCGCTCCTCCGACTTCTCGCGCAGCGTGGCCGCCGTGTTCTCGCTCTCGCCGGGAGAGAAGCTGTTCGGCTGCGGCGAGTCGTTCACCCGCCTCGACAAGCGCGGCCAGCGCGTCATCCTGTGGAGCAACGACGCCAACGGCGTCGAGAACGAGCGGATGTACAAGCCCATCCCGTTCTTCCTGAGCAGCCGCGGCTACGGGATGTTCGTGCACACGACCGCGCCCGCCACCTTCGACATGGGCGCGACCTATCACGGCAACAACGCGCTCCTCCTCGGCGACGACGAGGCGGACATCTTCGTGTTCCTGGGGCCGCCCAAGGACGTGCTCGACGAATACACGAAGCTCACGGGCAAGGCCCCCATGCCGCCCCTGTGGTCCTTCGGCCTCTGGATGAGCCGCATCTCCTACTTCTCCGAGGACGAGACGCGCGCGGTGGCGGCCAAGCTGCGCGCGAACCGGATCCCGAGCGACGTCATCCACCTCGACACGGGCTGGTTCGAGACGGACTGGCGCACGGACTACGAGTTCTCCAAGACGCGCTTCAAGGACCCCGCGAAGATGATCGCGGACCTGAAGAAGGACGGCTTCCACATCTCCTTGTGGCAGCTCCCGTACTTCGTGCCCAAGAACCGGCTCTTCCCCGAGATCCTGGAGAAGGACCTCTTCGTGCACGACGGCAAGGGGAAGCTGCCCTACGACGACGCCGTGCTCGACTTCTCGAACCCCGCCACCATCCAGTGGTACCGCGACAAGATCGCGGGCCTCCTGCGCCTGGGCGTGGGCGCGATCAAGGTGGACTTCGGGGAGGCGGCGCCGCTCGCAGGGATGTACCACTCCGGCCGCAGCGGCTTCTACGAGCACAACCTCTACCCGCTGCGCTACAACAAGGTCGTCGCCGAGGTCACGAAGGAAGTCACGGGCGAGAACATCATCTGGGCCCGCAGTGCCTGGGCGGGCAGCCAGCGCTACCCGATCCACTGGGGCGGGGACGCCGGCAAGATGGACATCGGCATGGCCGCCAGCCTGCGCGGTGGGCTCTCGCTGGGCCTCAGCGGCTTCACGTTCTGGAGCCACGACATCGGCGGCTTCTTCGGGGACAAGGCGGAGGACGTCTATCACCGCTGGGTCCCGTTCGGCATGCTGACGTCCCATACGCGCAGCCACGGCCAGCCGCCCAAGGAGCCGTGGGAGTTCAGTCCCGGCTTCCTCGCGGACTACCGCAAGGCCGCGGAGATGAAGTACCGGTTGATGCCCTACATCTACGCCCAGGCCAAGGACTCGAGCGAGCGCGGGCTGCCCATGCTGCGCGCGCTCTTCGTCGAGTACCCCGACGATCCCGGGTCCTGGCTGGTCGAGGACGAGTACCTGCTGGGCTCGGACATCCTCGTCGCGCCCCTGCTCGAGACCGGCATGACCGCGCGCGCGGTGTACCTCCCGCCGGGCAAGTGGATCGACTACCAGACGGCCAAGGTCTACGCGGGTGGGTGGCAGCAGATCGCGGCGGGCGCGCTCCCCGTCGTCGTGCTCGTGCGCGACGGGGCCGTCCTTCCGCATGCGCAGCTCGCGCAGTCGACGGCACAGATGAACTGGTCCGACCTCGACCTGGTCGTCTACGCCGACGCCGCCACGGAAGCCCGAGGGCTGGTGGCCCTGCCCAGCGACAACGTCCTCCGGCCGCTGAGCCTGACGCGGAAGGGGGGCGGCTTCGCGCTGGCCTCGGATCCGCTGGCGGGAAAGGTGAAGTGGACGGTCCGCCGAGCGGCGGCCTCGAGACCGTCCCCATAATCCATCGCGGCGACGGTTTCGCCGGCAGTCTCGTCCCTCGCGTGCGGTAAACGCACGTCCGCCGTCGCGGCTTTCCTCGTAAGTCAAGGACTGAGAGCGGTTTCTTGGTGAAATCGTTTTCAACAATCTTGTGACGGAGGGGTCAATTCCGCTTGACAGGACCCGCTCGTTTTATTTGAATACCGTCACTTTTACGCGCGAAATCTACGTGGCCGTCGGTTTCCTGCCGTCGGTTCGTCACGGGACCTCGCCGCGCGTGATCGAGAGAGGGTGACCGAGATGTCCAGGAGCTTGCTGGTTCGGCTGAGCCTCGCGCTGCTGTTCCTCGCCCATGCGGGCCAGGTCATGGCCCAGAGCGCGGGCAGCCTTCGTGGCGCCGTCGCGGACAGCACGGGCGCCGTATTGCCCGGCGCGACCGTGACCTTGACCAACGAGGCCACGAAGTTCACCCGCAACGCCACGTCCGATGCGAAGGGCCAGTACTTCTTCGCGTCGGTGGATCCCGGCAGCTACACCCTCAAGGTCGAGCTCACCGGATTCAAGAGCCACGAGACCAAGAGCGTCCGCATCAGCACCAACGACACCGCCGCCGTCGACGTCCGCCTCGAGGTCGGGACCCAGACGGAGACGGTCACCGTGACCGGCACCCGCGAGATGATCCAGACCCAGACGGGCGCGCGCGAGGGCGTCATCACGCAGGAGCAGATCGAGAACATCTCGATCATCGGCCGCAACCCCACCGAGCTCCTGCGCACCCTGCCCGGCGTCGTGGCCCCCGACTACGCGGACTTCGAGGTCATGGGCACCCAGTCCGGCTTCGGCTCCGCCGGCCAGGGCTTCAGCATCAACGGCGCGCGCTCGACGAACATGGGCGTGACCCTCGACGGCGCCAACATGCGCGACATCGGCAACAACGGCGGCTCGATGAACGTGCCGAACAACGAGTTCGTGGCCGAAGTCAAGGTGCAGATGAGCAACTACGCGGCGGAGTTCGGCACCGCCGCCATCAACGTGCAGGCGGTCACCCGCAGCGGCAGCTCGGAGTTCCACGGCAGCGCCTACGACTACCTGCGCGCCCACCAGTTCGCGGCCAACGACCGCGCCCGCAACTACGCGAACCAGGACCGGCCGGAGACGAAATTCCAATATCCCGGCTTCACGCTCTCCGGTCCCATCCTCGTCCCCGGCACCGGCTTCAACAAGAACCGGGACAAGGCATTCTTCTTCCTCGGTTACGAGTGGCAGCGCCAGACGCTGGCGCCGGATGCGATCCGCGGCGTGGTGCCGACGGCAGGCATGCGACAGGGCCTCTTCAATGACTTCGGGGCCGGCCAGCACCTGAACCTGAACACCACGCCGAACATCCCGTCCGGCTTCCCGGGCGCCGGCACGCCTGCCCCCGGCGGCAACCTGACGCCCTACATCGACCCGAGCGGGCTGAAGCTCCTGAACCTGTACCCGCAGCCCAACTTCACCGATCCCGACAACCGCTACAACTACATCGTGAACACGCTGGTGGATGCGAACCGCCAGCAGGGCGTGCTGCGCCTCGACTACAACATCACCGACAACACGCGCACCTACGTCCGCCTGGCCCGCGACACGGAGTCGACGCAGAACCCGCGCGGCCTCTGGTGGCAGCCCGGCAACATCCCGCTCCCCACGGCGATCCGGGGCAAGTCGCTGGCGCGCTCCGCGGTGGCGAACGTCACGTCGGTGCTCTCGCCGACGGCGACGAACGAGGTCATCTTCTCGTACAGCGCGCTCAAGCTCGACAACGGCTGGGACGATCCGTCCAAGGTGCAGCAGTCGGCCCAGGGCACCGGCTTCGGGAACCCGTTCGGGAACTCCCAGTACATCCCGGACGTCGTGATGAACTTCCAGTCCGAGGCCAGCATGTGGGCGGCCCAGGACGTGGACAACATCTTCGCGTACAACGGATTCGCCCGCTTCACCGACAACTTCACCAAGGTGCTCAACACGCACGCGGTGAAGGTCGGCGGCATCGTCGAGCGCCAGTACAAGCAGCAGAACTTCCAGCACCAGAACAATATCCAGCTCATCTTCGCCCCCTGGGGCAACGGGAGCACGGGCAACGAGTTTGCCGACCTCATGGTGGGCCGGCCGGCGCAGGCCCAGGTCGGACAGCCCTCGGCGATCGGGCACTTCGTGGCCTGGAACTACGAGTTCTTCGTGCAGGACTCGTGGAAGGCCACCAAGAACTTCACGCTGGAGTACGGCCTGCGCGTCGGCAAGTGGACGAACAACGTCGAGACCAATGGCCTCGGCGCGATCTTCGACGCTTCGCGCTACAACCCGAACGCGGGCACGTACCTCGATGCCGCGAAGACGCAGCTCAACGGCGTGGCCTACGCGACGGAGATCGGGGACGACCTCACGGACTCCCGTCCGCTGCTCGTGATGCCGCGCGTGAACTTCGCCTGGGACCTGAGCGGCAACGGCAACACCATCGTCCGGGGCGGCGGCGGCATCTTCTACAACCGCGAGCAGGGCAACGCGCAGTACGGGATCATCAACGTGGCCCCGAACTCCTACGCGGTGACCTTCGACGCCGGCAACTATCCGGCCGGCAGCCTCAACTACAACACGATCGGCCGCCTGGATCCTCTGTCCGCCGCCGGCGGCACCGACCTCAGCACGATGAGCATCAACGACCTCGACTGGCCGCGCATGTACCAGGTGAGCGCGGGCATCTCGCGCCGTATCCCCTGGCATCACACGATCGAGGCCAGCTACGTCGGGACATTCGGGCGCCACATGGCCGCGCAGCACCAGATCAACTCGGTGCCGATCGGGACCTTCTCCAGCGGGCGCGTGGGCAACGCGGACCTCTCCAACCCCCTCCACCGGGCCGCCCTCACCGCCAACGTCGTCAACGCTCGCCGGCCGTTCCCGACGCTCCAGAACGTGAACATCTTCGAGCCCATCGGCACTTCCAACTACAACGGCCTCCAGCTCACGCTGAGCCGGCAGACGGGGCGGTTCACCTACCTCGCGGCCTACACCTACTCGAAGTTCAAGGGAACCATCGGCGGCGACTTTGCCCAGATCGACCCGCTCGATCCGGCGCGTTCGTACGGCACGCTTCTCGGAGACCGCACGCACAACCTGGCCTTCTCCTGGACGGCGCGGCTGGGTGATCCGGTGCTGAACAACAAGCTCGGGAAGGCCTTCCTGAACGGCTGGAACCTCTCCGGCATCTCGAGCTACATCAGCGGCCAGCCCATCCGGCTCGGGTTCTCCGGCGACCTCAGCACCGACTCGGCTGAGCAGGCCTGGTTCGGCAGCAAGGACTTCCTCCCCTACAGCCGTGACTTCTCTCAGGGCGGCACCGGCGCCATCACGCCCACGTTCACTTGCGATCCGACCGTCAAGGGCGGCGGCAACAACGTCGGGGACAAGGTGCTCGACCTCAGCTGCGTCGGGATCCCCGCCCTGGGCCAGAGCGGACCGTTCGCGTCGCCCTACAACCTGCGCGCGCCCTCGCGGAACTTCCACGACCTGACCGTCTTCAAGGACTTCCGCTTCGGCCAGAGCGACCGGCGCATCCAGATCCGGGCCGGGGTGTTCAACCTCTTCAACCAGGCCTACCCGATCGCCCCCGCGGGCCCGGGCGGCACCGACATCGACCTCACGCTCGAGGCCAACTGCAACCGCCGGGTCAACGGCGTGCCGAACGGAGAGGGCGGGTTCGCGGACAACGTCTGCGATCCGACCGGAGGCTACACGTTCACCTCGAACACGCAACAGAATTTCGGCAAGATCATCACCAAGCGCGGCCGGCGCGTCGTCGAGTTCGCCCTCCGGCTCTTCTTCTAGAGCGAGCGGGCGGCTCGAAGGGGGGCCTCGCGGCCCCCCTTTTTTTCTTGTGCCCTATAATCTTCGGGCCGTTCCACAGGCCGCCGCCGCCATGAGAATCGCCGTCATCCCCTCGGTGCTCGCCGTCCTCGCCGTTCTCGCGAGCGGGCCCTTCGTGCATGCGCAGGGATTGGACGCGGACGCCCTCCTGGCTCGCGCCGTGGCCCTGCATCAGGCGGGTGACACCCTCGGCGCCATCGAGAACTACGAGGCGGCGCTGGAGAAGGAGCCGGGACGCCTCGAGGCGCGTTCCAACCTCGGCGCCGCCTACGCTCAGCTCGGCCGCTACGCGGAGGCCATCGAGAACTACCAGAAAGTCCTGGCCCAGCGGCCAGAGATCCATCCCGTCCGCTTCAACCTGGCCCTCGCCTTCTACAAGGCGTCACGCCTGCCGGAGGCGGCCGCGGAGCTCGAGCGCGTGGTCGCGCAGGATCCCTCGAACCTGCGCGCGATCCTCGTTCTCGCCGATTGCCGCACGCAGCTCGGCCAGGATGCGGGCGTGGTCGACCTCCTCGCCCCGCGCGAAGCGGACTTCAAGGACGACCGGCTCTACGCCTATCTCCTCGGCAACGCCCTCATCCGGCGCAACGAGATCCTCCGCGGCCAGGCCCTCATCGAGCGGCTCTTCAAGGGCGGCGAAACTCCGGAGGCGCACCTCCTCATGGGCGTCGCGCACCTGCAGCGCGAGGATTACCGCGCGGCCGTGCCCGAGCTGGAGCGCGCGGTCGCGCTGAGCGAGGCGCTGCCGGGCGCGCATTCCCTGCTCGGGCGCGCGCTCATGGGCGCGGGGCGCCGCGACGATGCGATCAAGGCCTTCACGTCCGAGCTGACACGCAACCCGAACGACTTCGATGCGAACCTCTATCTCGGGATCATGCTCAAGGACGACGGCAAGCTCGACGAGGCCTACGAGCACCTCAAGCGCGCGCAGCGCCTGCGCTCGCGCGACGTGGCCGTCCAATACGCCCTCGGCGCGCTGCACCTCGCCGCCGGCCGTACGCAGGAGGCGCGCCAGGCGCTGGAGATCGTGACCGCGGAGGCGCCCGACTATCGGCAAGGGCACGTCCTCCTGGCCACCGCGTACTACCGGCTCAAGGACAAGGAGAAGGGGGACCGCGAGCAGGCCCTGGCCGAGAAGCTGCGGGAGGCCGAGCAGGCGAAGGAGCCCGGCGCGTCCGTTCCCTCGCCCCCTCCGAGCGTTCCGGAAGGGTCGCGTTGAGAGCGCTCGTTCTGACGGCGCTGTGCGTGGCGGTGGCGGGTGAGTCGGCGGCGGAGCCTCCGGCGCCGCCCCCGAAGCCGTCGCCGGGCGCGGCGGCGGCCGCACGCCCGCGAGCGACCTTCGACGCGCTGTCCGCGAAGGCCGTGGCGGCGCGCGAGGCGGGCCGGCTCGAGGAAGCGGCCGGCCACTATTCACGGGCGCTGGCTCTCCGCCCGGTATGGGCCGAGGGCCGTCTCGCCCTGGCCACGATCCTGTTCGATCTCAAGCGATACCCCGAAGCGCGTGACCACCTCCAGCGGCTGACCACCGCCGGAGAGGGCGGCGGAGAGGCCTGGGCCCTGCTGGGTCTGTCCGCGTCGCGCCTGGGCGAATACGAGGCGGCGCTGGGCGCGCTGGGACGCGCGCGCTCCCTGGAGATCGCGAGCCCGGAGATGCGCTCGCGGGTCCAGTTCGAGACCGCGCTCGTCCTGAACCGCACGGGCCAGCACGACGCCGCCTTCGACGTCCTCCGCGCGTACGCGAGCGAAGGCCAGGACAGCCCCACCGTCATCGTGGCCTTCGGCTTGTCCATGCTGCGGCTGCGGCAGATGCCCGACGAAGTGCCGCCGGAGAAGCGGCCGATGGTGCTGCTCGCCGGCCGCGGCGGCTATCACATGGCACGGCCGCGGCGCACCGCGGTGGGCCGGATGGCCCTCGAGGAGCTCGTGTCGCGGTACCCGTCTCAACCCAACGCCCACTACGCGCTCGGCACCTACATCGCGCCCGACGATCCGGACGCGGCGGCGGAGGAGTTCCAGAAGGAGCTGCGCCTCGACCCCGACCATGCGGAAGCGCTGATCCAGATGGCCCACCTCGAAACGCGCCGCGGCAACGCGGCGGCGGCGTTGCCCGCCGCGGAGAAGGCGGTGTCCCTCGTCCCCGACGTGCCGGCGGGGCGGCTGGTCCTGGGGCGCGCGCTCCTGGACCTCGAACGGACGGACGAGGCGATCACACAGCTCGAGCGGGCGGCCCAGCTGGCCCCGGAGAGCGCCGAAGTGCATTTCACGTTGTCGCGCGCCTACCAGAGAGCCGGCCGGAGCGAAGACGCCACCCGCGAGCGCGAGGCGTTCCTTCGGCTCGAGAAGCGCGCCCCCGAGCCTTGAAGAGAGGATTGGTATCAGCCATGCGGAAGAGCAAGCTCACGAGGTCCCTGGTCCACCTCCTGTGGATCGCACTCGGCGTAGGCCCTCTCCCGTCGACGGCCTGGGGTCAGACGCCTTCATCGGCGCCGGACGTCCCCGTCTTCGGCGCTTCGACCGCCGCCGTCGTGGTCGACGTCGTGGTCCGCGACAAGAAGGGCAAGCTCGTCCGCGACCTCACGGCCGCCGACTTCACCGTCCTCGAGGACGGCGCGCCCCAGGCCGTCGAGTCCCTCCGCGTCGTGGACAACGCTCCGGCGGCCGACGACGCCGCGGCCGGCCCCGCCTCCCCTGCGGCCGCGCCCGCGGGAACGGCGGCCGCGGCCGCTCCGCCCAAGGTCGAACGCACGGGCGCGCCGTCCGTCATCGCCTTCGTCTTCGATCGGCTCTCTTCCCCGGCCCGCAAGACGGCGGAGAAGGCCGCGCTCAGCTACACCGACCGCGGCTACGTCGAAGGCGACCTCGTGGCCGTATTCGCGATCGACCTCGCCCTGCACACCCTGCAGCCCTTCACGAACGACGTGAAGGCGGTGAAGGTCGCGCTGGCCCGGGCCGCCACCCAGGGCAACACGGGCTTCTCTTCCGAGCGCCAGGAGGCGCGCGAGCGCACGGCCGCCGTCGACCGTGCCGACGACAGGCTGGCCGGCATGAGCGGCGACCCCGGGGCCGCGAACGCGGCCTCGCTCGTCGCGGCCCAGCAGGCCTTCGACCAGGTCCAGGTCAACATGATCCGGACCTTCGACGCCCTCGAGCGCGACCAGCAAGGCTACGCGACGACCAACGGCCTCCTGGCCGTGGTGAACGGGC
>Ga0207648_10000709_pt1 | contig 37371 bp, 33 predicted proteins | sample KBSMisM32_FD_184310 | JGI IMG/M metagenome (GOLD analysis project Ga0207648, IMG submission 184310) | Miscanthus rhizosphere microbial communities from Kellogg Biological Station, Michigan, USA - KBS Miscanthus M3-2 (SPAdes) (version 2) | ecosystem: Host-associated > Plants > Roots >... | reverse complement strand
CCACGCGTCGAAGCCGCCGGCGATCGCCCCTTCGACGCGGTCAAGCCCGACGCGCAGCAGCTGCACCGCGGCCTCCTGCGCCTGCGCCGGCTCGTCGGCGAGCAGGATCAGCGGCAGATCGGGCGGGACGACCCAGCCCGCCCAGTAGCCGACTTTCGCACCGTAGCCGATGTTGATCGCGCCGTAGGGGTGCCCGGCGGCGAAGGCCTGCGCGGGACGGAGATCGAGGATCAGCGCGCCGTCGGCGGCGAGCGCCGCGGCCGCGGCGGGACGGAGCGCCGGGAGCTTGCGCGACGGATCGACGAGCGGCGCACCGGCCTTGTTGACCCGCTTCATGCGCGCGAAGTACGGCGGCGTGCCGGGAATGTCGGCGAGCACGGCGCGGACGAAGGCGTCGCGATCGTCGTACTGCAGCATCGCGTTCTGCGCGCGCTCGCGCGCGATCGTGGTCGAGGGCTCCTTGCCGATCCCGGCGCCGCAGAGCGAGCCGGCGCCGTGCCCGGGATGCACTTCGATCGCGCCGTCCATGGCCATCACCCGCGCCAGCGAGTCGAAGAGCTGCTGCGCGAGCTGCCGCGTCTGCGCCTCGCCGAGCAGATCGGGACGTCCCACGCCGCCGACGAACAGCAGGTCGCCGGTGAACAGCCGCGCCGGCTGGCCGGCGGCCTCGGCCAGCACGCAGACGTGTTCCGGCGTGTGCCCGGGCGTGTGCAGGAAGGTCAGCGTGACCTCGCCGACCGCGAGCGTCTCGCCGTCGCGCACCTGGTGATGCGTGTACTCGAGATCGGCGCCGGGCCCGGTCAGCACGCGCACGCCGGTTTCCGCCAGCTCGCGCGCACCCGAGACGAAGTCGGCATGGACGTGCGTCTCGATCGCCGCGACGAGTGTCGCACCCGCCTGCCGCGCCGCCGCGGCGTAGATCGCGACGTCGCGGCGGGGATCGACGACCACCGCCTGGCCGGTGCGATCGCAGCCGACGAGAAACGACGCCTGGGCGAGACCTTCGTCGTAGAAGCGTTGGAACATGAGATAGAATTTTTCGAGGATCTTGCCCGGATCATACACTTCCGCGCGCCCCGCCCCAAGCCGTCTTCGATGAGCCTGCTGTCGATCGCCGGCGTCGCCGTGGCCGGCGCCACCGCCGGCTGGCTGGGATCGCTCCTCGGCATCGGCGGCGGCGTCTTCCTGGTGCCGCTGCTCAACGCCGGCCTCGGCTTCGACTTCCGCGTCGCCGCGGCCACCGGCCTGATGACGGTGATCGCCACCTCGAGCGCGGTTTCGGCCAACACCGCGGGGCGCAACCTGATCAACCTGCGCCTCGGCATGGTGCTCGAGGTCGCGTCCGCGCTCGGCGGTCTCATCGCCGGCTACACCGTCGAGCGGCTCACCAAGCACACGCTCAGCCTGCTGTTCGCGGTCGTCACCGCGTCGATCGCCGCGCTCATGGTGTCGCGTCTCGACAAGCGCAACGTCCTCTCGGCCGACGCCGATCCCGGCCCGCTCGGCGGCCGCTTTCACGACGCCGACAGCGGCCAGGAGATCACCTACCGCGTGAAGCGTCTTCCGCTGGGGATGCTGGCGTCGCTCCTGGCCGGCGCCGTGTCGGGCACGCTCGGGATCGGCGGCGGCATCCTGAAGGTGCCGATCCTCAACGCGTGGTGCGGCGTGCCGATGCGCGCCGCCGCGGCGACGAGCGCGCTGATGATCGGCGTCACCGCCGCCGCCTCGGCGCCGCAGTACTACGCGCGCGGCGACATCAATCCGCCGATCGCCGCCGCCGCCGTCCTCGGCGTCATGCTCGGCTCGCGTTTCGGCCTCTGGTTCAGCGCCCGCACGCGCGTGAAACGCCTCAAGCTGTTGATGGCGATCGTCCTCGGCGCGGTGTCGCTGCTCTATTTCCGGAGGGCGCTCGGGTGACCCGGATGACCGACGAACGCCTCGACCGGCTGGAGACGACGCTCGGGCGCCTGCTGCGGACGGGCGTGATGTCGGCAGCCGCCTGCCTGGCCGCGGGACTGATCGCCTGGATCGCCGCCGGCCCGACCCGGCTCGCCACGACGACGCTCACCGTCGGCCTGGTCATCCTCATGATGACGCCGCTGATGCGCGTCATCGTCTCGCTCGTCGCCTACGCGCGGATGCGCGACTGGTTCTTCGTCACGACCACGCTGCTGGTGTTCGCGATGCTGCTGGTGGCGTGGCTGCTGAAGCCGTGACACGCAGCGGGGCGGCGCCAGCTGCTCAAATTTGCGGGGTGACGCTGTCGTCGAAGTCTTCGGGGCTGGTCGGGATCGAGGACTGGGAGACGGCGGCTTCGACCTCGCGCATGCGGTCGTTGGCGGCGGTCCGCATCTTGGCGAGCAGCTCCTCGATGCGCTGCGCCTGGCGCACCACCATGGTGAGGTCGCGCTGCAGCGAGGGATCGGCGTAGCCGCGCTCGAGCAGATCGCAGGTGCCGATGATCGTCTGCAGCGCGCTGTTGATCTCGGCGGCAATCGACAGCGTCAGCTCCGACATCGCCTCGGTCGAGCGGTGCTTGCCGAGCGCGACCTGCAGCTGCTGCGCGACGACGGCGACGGCGAAGATCTCGGCAATCGGCTGGAGCGTCGCGGCGTGCTCGGGCAGGTAGCCGCGCCGGGCGCGCTGCACCACGTTGAGCGTGCCGACCGCGCGCCCTCTCGCGACCAGCGGCACGATCAGCGCCGAGCCGAAGCCTGACGTGTGCAGGATGTTGGCGTCGAGGAAGTCGGAGGCGGCGGCCGAGATGTCGGAGACGATCAGCGCCTCGCGCGATCGCACGACGTTGCCGAGCACCGTCTGGTCCACCTTGAAGACGATGTCGGGCCGCGGCCGGACGCGGCGCTCTTCGTCGCGCACGCGCGCGGTATAGGTCTGGAACTCCTGCCCGTTCTCGCTGAGCAGCGCCAGCCCGACGCGGTCGCAGGGCACCAGGTGCGCGATCTGCGACGCCAGCGCCTGGAAGGCGACGGTCACGTCGGCCGAGCGCGCGATGATTTCCAGGATCGCGTTCTGCGTCTGCAGCTGCTCGAGCTCGCCGAGCGTGGCCTCGTGCTTGTGCTGCTGCGTGCGGAGCGACTGCCCCATCTCGCCGATGCGCCGGCTGGCGAACCACGCCAGGATCACCATGATCGTCCAGGCCGAGATGACCTGGACGAGGACGCCGGGCCGCCGCGGCACTCCGCCGGCGAGCGCCCACGCCGTGGCTTCGATCACGCCGAAGAGCGCAATCAATCCCCAGATGGCCCAGACGGGCGCCTGGTGATCGCGCCGCATCATGGCACCCTGTAGGCTGCCTTCACGGGGCGCAGCGGGCGATCGAACCAGTATGGCCGCCGCGAACCGTCAGGGCCGGGCGCAGGGCGGGTCTGCCGCATCCATTCTTTATACGCCTCGTGCGCCTTTTCCGTGTCGACTTCGATGTCGCCGTAGCGATCCTCCGGGCCGGCCCGCTCGAGGCGCACGCGCTGGTGCCAGCAGTGCATGCCGCTCACCGGGTCGGGCTGCACCGGGAAGGTCAGGTTCTGGTGGACCCCGACCTCGTTCCACCAGATGCGCTGGCTGTCGGGATCGTTGCTCTCGAACGGCCGCGCCCCGTGCTCCTGGCGCATCCGGTAGCGGCCCCCCGCCCCGAGCCCCGTCGAGGGGTCCCGGGCGATCGAGACCAGCGCCGTCGCCGATCGCGCGCCGCCGATCTCGTCCTTCAGCCGCCAGCGCCCGAGATGGTGCGACATGCCGAGCACGCCGGGGCGGATCCCTTCGGTCACCCACGCGCGCGTGACGAACGATCCGATCTGCGTCCGCAGCTTGACCAGGTCGCCGGTCCGGATGCCGTGCCGCGTCGCGTCCTCCGTCGAGATCCACAGCGGATTGGTGTGCGAGATCTCGTACAGCCACTTCACCGCGGAGCGCGTGTGGACGAGCGTCGGCAGCCGGAAGTTGGGCAGCAGGTCGAACTCCCCCTCTTCGCGCTTCAGGTCGCGCCAGTAGACATGGCCGGGGACGTAGCGCGGGATCGCATGCTCCGGCCAGCTCCACGCGGCGAGCGTCGGCGAGTAGAACTCGAGCCGGCGTGACGGCGTATTGAAGCCGGCGCAGGCGACGCCGTTGGCGACGACGCCCGCGCAGGCGCCGTCGCGCAGGACCGTGGTGCCGTCCTGCGTGAAGACGCCGCCGTTCAGCTCGGCCTCGCTCAGCGGCCGCTCGTGCGCGCGGCTGTAGCTCTTGTCCGACACCTTGAAGACGCCGTACTTGCGCATGTACTGCAGCGGCGTGAGCTGCTCTTTCGCCGCCGCGTCGGGAAGCCCGGGGACCGAGTTCTCGAACATCCAGCCGTAGTACTCGTCCATCGTGATCGGCTGGCCGGGGCGATACGGGCTCTCGAAGAACCGGCGGATCCCCAGCGAGCCGTCGGGATCGATCTTCCAGCTCAGGGCGACCCAGAATTCCGATTCCTCCCACACCTCGCCCGGGTTTGCTTCATGCGTCGCGGCGATTGTCTCGCCGCGTTTCTCGCGCGCCACGCGCAGCACCGGCTGGCGGAACCCGAGCCACTGGCCGGCGTGCGTTTCCTGGCTCATGGTGTCGTGCCGCTCGGTGCCGAGCCCCATCGGCAGGATGTAGTCGGCAAACCACGCCGTCTCGCTCCACGTCGGGCTCAGCGCCACGTGCAGGCCGACCTTCTCGCGGTCCTGCAGCATCTCCATCCACGAGAAGCCGTCGGGATTGGTCCACACCGGGTTGTAGACGCGGGTGAAGTAGACGTCGAGCCTGCCGCGTCCCTCCTTGAGGAAGTGCGGCAGCAGGTAGCTCAGCTCGTGGAACGCGAGCGGGAACTCGCGCGGGAAGAGCAGCTCGTTCCAGTACTCCGGCGCCGGCGGCGGGTTGGGGTGCTTGGGCACGAACTTGTTCGTGACGTGCAGGTTCACGCCGCCGATCGATCCGACGCTGCCGGTGAGCACGACCAGCAGGTAGAGGCACCGCGTGATCTGCCAGCCCCAGAGATTGCCGGCGGCGGCGGCGCGCCAGCTGTGGGTCGCGAAGCGGTTGCCGGCGCGCGCGATCGCGTGCGCCGCTTCGACGATCCGCTCGGCGGCGACGCCGGTTTCCTGCGCCGCGAACTCGGGCGTGAACTGCGCGTACTCGCGCTTGAGCGCGTCGATGAAGCTCTCGAAGGTCTCAGGCACGCCGGGATGCATCTGGCGCAGGTAGTCGCGCCAGTTCACCCAGGTGCGCACGAAGTCCTTGTCGTACAGCTCTTCGTCGATCAGGATCCGCGCGATCGCCAGCAGCAGCGCCCCCTCGGTGCCGGAATAGGCCGGCAGCCACAGGTTGGCCTTGGCCGAGGTGTTCGACAGCCGCGGATCGATCGTGATCAGCGTCGCGCCTTCCGATTGCGCTTCCATGATCCGCTGCGCGTGCGGATTGAAGTAGTGCCCGGTCTCGAGGTGCGACGACAGCAGCAGGATCGTGCGCGCGTTGGCGTAGTCCGGCGACGGCCGATCGGCGCCCGTCCACAGGAAGTGCCCGAGGCGCGCCGACGACGAGCACACGTTGGTGTGGCTGTTGTGGCCGTCCACGCCCCACGCCTGCAGCACGCGATTGGCGTAGCCGTCCTCGCCGGGCCGGCCGACGTGATACATCAGCTCGTGGCGCCGCCCTTCCTGGATCGCCGCGCGGATGCGTCCGCCGATGTCGTTCAGCGCGTCGTCCCAGCTCACGCGCTCCCATGCGCCGCCGCCGCGCTCGCCGCTCCGCTTCAGCGGATAGAGGATGCGATCGGGGTCTTCGAGCTGATTCGGGGTGACGACCCCCTTGGCGCAGGTGCGGCCGCGGCTGCCCGGGTGCACCGGGTTGCCTTCCACCTTGCGGACGTCGAGCTTTTCCTTGTCCACGTAGGCGAGCAGGCCGCACGCCGACTCGCAGTTGAAGCAGATCGTCGGGATGATCCAGTAGTTCCGCCGCTCCTTCTTGGGCCAGGCCGTCGACTCGTAGTCGACGAAGTTGTCCCACTCGGAGGGGTCGGGATGCGATCGGAAGCCGCGCTGAAACTCGGACATGACGTTAGCTCAATGGTACCGACTGACCCGCCTCTACCCAGATGTATTCCCACGCCGCGCCGCCCGCAAGCGCCAGCACCGAGGCCGTCATCGTCACCACGACCGGCGCGGACGGCCCGAACGCCACCAGCGCGACCAGCGGGAGCACGCCGCCGGCGACGATGGCGAGCCCCCAGAACATCGGCGCGAACGCGCCGCGGCGGATGGTGCGCACCGCGAGCTCGTGATGGTAGGTCGGGCTCGGCGCCAGCACGTTCTCGAAGAGCAGGATCAGCAGGTGCAGCAGCAGCGATCCGGCGAGGACCCAGACGAGCAGCGGCCGCACGGCTTCCGCCTGGCGGGTGAACGCGGAGGCGAGGAGGAGCGACGCCGCGCCGGCGGCTCCGGACTGCGCGATCAGATCGATCGCCGCGTGCGGCCCCTGCCACAGGTCGCGGCCGAGACCCTGTGCGAACAGGAAGCCGGTGTACGACGTCGCGAGGATTCCGAAGACGATTGCCGGCCACGCGAGAAACGTCAGTACGCCGGTCCAGCCGAACCAGCCGGCAAGCAGCCACACTCCGCCGATCGTGCCGTGACCGGCGAGGAACCAGGCGCCCCACACCAGCCACGAGCGCCAGTTCGATCGCGTCAGGATGTAGAGGAATCGTTCGGGGCGCTCCAGATCGAGCACCAGCACCGCGGACGTCAGGCCGATGAACGCGGTCGCGATCGCCGGCGCCACGATCGTCGTCAGCGGTCCGTCGAATCCGAGCAGCCACAGAATTGCGCCGAGCAGCATCGCGCCGGTCGAGACCGCCTTCATGAACAGGTAGAGCACCATGTCGGTGCCCCACGGCTTGCGATGCGGAATGTCGTAGTCGACGCGCGGATCGCCCGGAGACTCGGGGTCCTCCACCGGCGAGCCGATCGGCCGCAGGTGCACCTGGCCTTCGCGGTAATAGAACGGCCGCGCCGCCGCCTCGGGCCGGATCGCGCTTTCCTCGGCGCCGAGATAGAAGATCTTCGGCCCGGTGCCCTTCTCCGGCTTCCGCACCATGAAGGCCTCGTGCTGGACGATGCGCGAGACCTCGCTCGTGGGGTCGTCGAGATCGCCGAAGATGCGGCACTCGGTCGGGCAGACGATGACGCAGGCCGGCAGCAGCTTGTTCTCGACCCGGTTCGCGCAGAAGTTGCACTTCTCGGCGGTGTGCGTGTTCGGGTCGATGAAGAGCTGATCGTAAGGGCACGCCTCCATGCACGCGCGGCAGCCGATGCAGCTCTCGCCGTGCAGATCGACGATGCCGTCGCGGCGCTTGAAGAGCGCGTTGGTGGGGCAGATGCGCACGCAGGGCGCGTCGGTGCACTGATTACAGAGGACGGGAAAGAAGAAGCGGCGGGTTTCAGGAAACGATCCCTTTTCGACCGTCTTCACCCAGCAGCGGTTCACGCCAATCGGGATCTCGTGCTCCGCCTTGCAGGCGATGGTGCAGGCATGACATCCGATGCATTTTCGGAGGTCGATGGCGAACCCGTAATTGGCCATGGGATCTGAGCACTATATCGCATCCTCCATGGCGGAAACCGCCGTCGCGGCGGCAGAGATCGCCGGTCTTACGGCCCGGGAAACTCGCGCACGGCCGTCCGATCGACGACGCGGGGAACCCCCGCGGCGTGGCCCGGCGCGCGCAGGATGACCGAGACCGGTCCCTTGAAGGCGAGGCTCCAGCCTTCCGCTTCGAGCGTCTTCACCGCCGGCAATCCGATCGGCAGCCACGCGTAGTCGGCCTGAATGCGGCGCGCGTAGTCCACCGTGTCGTTCGCCGCAGCGTAGAACCGCAGATGCTCGTTCACCACGGTGTCGCTGTAGACCGTTTCGCGACGGCCGTCGATCGAGACGCGCACGTCGTGATCGGCGAGATGCCAGATGGCGAACTCGCCCCAGTCGAACCACGTGAGAAACCGTCCCGTGAGGCGCTGCTCCAGCACGTACTCGACCGATGCCGATTCGGGCATCAGGTCCGGCCTGACGTCGAGGTGCCGGAGCTGCAGCGTGGCCGCGATCGCGATCGCGCAGCCACACGTCACGCCCGCGAACTGCATCGCGCGCGACGGGCGGTCCAGGACACCACTCTCGACCTCCGCCGCGGGAAACACGGACGTCAGCAGGAAGACGGCAGTGAGACAGAAAAAGGCGTCGAGACGGTTCACCCTGATTGCGGCGACGCCGAGGATCGCCACGGGGGCGAGGTACCACAGCGGCACGCGCGCGCGCTGGCGCCACGCGGCCACACACAGTCCCGCGCCGACCAGCCACCCGAGCCAGAACGCGGGCGGCATCGCATACATCGGCAGCCAGTCGCTGATCATCGGCCGGTTCGCGCCAACGGTGGCCGACAGGAAGCTCCACATGCCCACGCCGTAGGGGTTGATCAGCGTCGCCAGCGCGGCGGCGGCGGTTGCCGCCGGCAGCGCCCACCAGCGCCGGCGCGGGCGGTTGAAGAGGCACGCGACCGTCCACAGCCCCATCGTCCCGAGGCCGACGATCCAGCCGCCGTGAAGATTGACCCACAGCGCGAAGATCGGAGGAATCCACAGCAGCAGCGCATCGCGGCGTTTTTCCTCCGCGGTCGTGAGGACCGCCAGCAGCGCGGCGAAGCACGCGAGTGAAAAGAGCTGCGGCCGTACCGGCAGCGCGCGAAGGGTGATTCCCACTGCGGCCAGTGCGACGAGGATCGACCGATACGCGGGCGCGACCACCTGCGCGCGCCGCCACACGAACGCGAGCGCCGCGCCGACGACGAGGAGGCGCAGCAGGTTGAGGCCGACGGCGTCGGCGCGACCGAACGCCAGGGCCATCAGGACCTCGGACAGCCACTCGTGGTTGACCCACGGGCGATCGCTGGTGAAGGAATACGGATCGACCGCGCTGAGCCGTCCGCTGGCCAGAAGGTCCTGCCCGAATCGCACATGTCCCCACAGATCCGGATCGGCCGGCGTGCGGCAGATCATGAGGATCCATGCCCCGGCCAGACACATCTTCAGGACATTCTTGAATCCGCGCGGCGGCAGCCGCTTGCGGATCTGTATAGTCGGGGCCATTTCTGTAATCGGTCCAGGGAGAACGGCGCGAGCGGACGCTTACCCGGCGGTGCTGTGCGAACTCTGTGCCGCCATGGCCGAAAACACGTCGAGCGCCGCCTGACGGTCGGACTCGGGGACCAGGGGAAACGTCTCGAGCACGTGCCCGAGGCCGCCGGCGTCGAGCGAGTAGGCGCCTGCGACGCGCGCCTGCAGCTCGGCGCGATGCGCGGGCGTCGCGCCCGTCTCGGAGAGGGCCCGTGCGAGGCGCGCGATCGACTGGAAGGCCGCGCCCTGCCGCGGCAGCACCGGCACGGGGAGCTGGTGGATCGCCGCCGCCGGCACGTGCGTGCCGCCGCGAAGCCTCACGAGGTAGTTGGCGACGAAGCTGTTGAACACGCCGCACAGGAACCAGTGGAGCTCTTCGTCCGACGGCGCCCGCATGCAGAAGATCGTGTGCGTCGTCACGGCATGCGGCGGAATCATCGCGGCGATCAGCGTCTGCCGGTTGGTCGCGGCGGCGACTTCGCGATAGCCGAGGCGCGGGCGATCGATCCGGGCGCGCCGGCCGAGCCGGCGCCGGGCGACGGCCGCGTCGACGAACGATGCCGCCTCGTCGACGCGGACGCGGAACGGCTCGATCAGCTTGCCTTCGAGGACGGGGAGGCCGTCCCGGCCGAAGTGCGGGCGGTCGTCGGTGGCGTTCAGCTCGCGGCCGAACTGCGCGCGCCACCCGTCGCTCGATCCGAGCGGCGGCGCCGCTGCTAGTACGCGCGCGAGGATCTCGCGGTCGAGCTCGTCGCGCAGGTCGGGCACGGCCAGGCCGTCGCCGCTGAAGCGCCGGATCAGTGCGACAGGGATGCCGACGGCGCCGGCGATCGCGCCGTGATCGGGCACGTCGTCCAGCGCGTCCGGCGCATGCCACCCGTTCGCCGCGGGCAGCACCGGCGTCGCGCCGCCTTTCGTCGCGGTGAGCAGCGAGAAGCGCATCCCGCGGTGAATGGGAAAGATCGCGCCGCGGTTGTCGAAGGTGACGAGCGCGTCGATGGCGCAGCGATCGAACAGGAACGCGCGCAGCCCCGCGCAGCCATGGTCGGCCATCAAGCCGGACGGCATCAGCATGCCGACGCGGCCGCCTGGCGCTGCCAGGCGCAGCATCCGCTCCGCGAAGAGCTGATACAGGTTGGCGTGCCCGGACCCGTGCAGGGTGTAGCAGCCCGACTCGCGCGAGAACGCGGTCAGCGCCTGCGCCGCGGCCCATGGCGGATTGCCGATCACCGCGTCGAAGCCGCCGTCAGGGCGCGGCGCGCCGGCGCTGTCGAAGAAGACCTCGGGGAACTCCAGCTCCCAGTGGAAGAAGTGCTCGCGCGCCGCGGCGTCGCACGCAGCGTGCCGCCATCGCTCGCCGGTTCCGGGCGGCAGATCGTCGCGTCCGCCGCGAAGGACTCCCGCGAACGCCGGCCACGTCTTCGCGGTGATGCGCTCTACATCGTCGGGCCAGAACCAGGCGGCGCACCACGCGTCGGCGAGTCGCCGCCACACCCCGAGCGGACCGTCGGCCGCGTTCAGCGCGTCGACGGCGCGTTCCTTCGCGCGCACGACCGTGGCGGAGTCGTCCGGCTGCCGCTCGATGTCGAGGCGCGTGCCGACCGCCGCCGCGACCCCTGGCATCAGCCCGTCATCGTCGAATAGCGGCAGCGGCGCGGCGGCGCGGCCGCGCGCGCCGCAGGGCGGCTGGCGCGCGATCTCGTCGAGCCGCGCGCCGACCAGGCTGTTGCCGGCGCGCAGGTGATGATCGAAGAAGCTGAGCGGACGGTCGGCGGCGAGCGTGCAGAGCCAGAGCGACAGCCGCGCCAGCTGCACCGCGGTCGCATTCAGATCGACGCCGTACAGGCAGCGCTGCGCCACCAGGCGCCGGAACGCGGCGCGATCGGCGGACGTGATGTCGGCGGCAGTGACGGTTCCTTCCGTGATGAGTGCCGCCTCGTAGGCGTCCGCAAGATAGCGGCACGCGGCAACCAGGAACGCGCCGCTGCCCATGGCGGGATCGACGACGCGCAGCGCGGCGATCTGCTCCGGCGTGCGCCCGCGGACGAGCGGCGCCAGCGTGCGGCGGACGAGATACTCGGTGATCGATCGCGGCGTATAGAAGGTGCCAGTGTGCTTTCGCCTTCCGGATCGCGAGAGGCTGACCGCGTCGCGCTCCAGCACCGGCGCGTAGTCGAGCACGCGCTCGTAGACCGCGCCGAGCTGCTCGACGCCGAGATCGCCGTACGAGATGCGGACGCGGCGATCCGGTCCGGGCCGGGTGGTGACGGCCAGCAGGACGTCGCGGACGAGGCGGTCGTCGAGCGCGATGGTCTCCGCCAGCGGCGCCGCCGACGGCGCGAACAACCGGCCGTTGAACGGCACCAGCCGCAGCGATCCCGCGGAGCAGCCGCGATGCGCCAGCCGGGAAATCGCCTGCAGCGACTGCCACAGACCGCCCGCGGCGCCGCCGCTCTCGGCCACGGGGCGCAGCGACTCGATGGTGTAGCTCTCGCGATAGGTGGGATGCCACTGCGGCACGAGGCCGCGCGCCTCGGCGAAGAGCAGGAAGAGGATGCGGTAGACGATGGTGAGGGCGTCGCCGAACGCAGCCTCGAGCGCGCGCCGGCGGCGGCCGCGGCCGGCGAGGCCCGCGATGAGGCCCGGCAGCGCGTCCTCGACGCCGGCCTGCAGCGACGAGCCGACCTCAGAGCGGTGCCGCTCCGTGCCGCGGACCAGCGCGTCGAGCACCGGCAGGGAAGAGGCGGCGGTGCCGTCGAAGATGGCGTGCAGCGCGGCCAGGGCGCGATCGTCGGCCTCCACGGTCTCGAGGTCGACGTCGATCGACCGCCGCGCGTAGGCCCGTGTCGCGTCCAGCACGCGCAGCGTGGGCCCGTTCGCGCCGATCCACCAGCGCGTGGGCGCCTGGCGGCCGCGCATCGACAGGTCGCGCAGGCGCCGCAGGTCGGCGTTCCACCCGCCGATTGCGCCGCACGCGGCGTCGCGCCCGCCGCTGCGAATCGAGACCAGCAGCACCGACGCGGTGTCCGAGTCGATCGACATGTCGAGGCCGAGCGCCGTGAGCAGCGGCTCGACCAGCGCGTTGAAGACGTGCCGCGCCGAACTGGCGGGACCGAGCGAGCGGCGCGCGCTGCCGAGCGCGGCCCGCAGCCCCGCCGTCGGAAACGGCCGCCGCGCGAGCTCCTCGAGCAGGTCGGCCGACGCGAGCGTCCCGGAGATCCCTTTCAGCGCCACGAGATCAGTGCCGCGACGGGAGTGGACGTGAGGTGAAGCGCCGCACCGCGCGACAGCGTGCCGACGCGGCGGCGGTGCTCCGCATCGAGCGAGTCCTCGACGGCTGACGAGGCGACCGCCCGGTCGAGCGCGCGCGAGTCGAACAGCCCGGGCTGGACTTCGCGGAGCACCTCAGTGCGGCTCGCGATCGATCGCTCACGAGCGAGGAGGCGTGCCACACACGTCCCGTACATCGTGGTCACGAAGGCGATCCACGCACGGACGTCCGGAGCGATCGGCAGGTCCTTCACGACGGCGGCGGCGCGGGCCGCAAGACCACGCGCGAGCGACGCGCCTGGTTTGCCCGGACTGCCCGCGACGTGAATCAGCTGCAGGCGTGACGCCGCGATATCGCCATCGCCGGTAGACAACGCGTGACGAACGCAGACCATCACCCCGGGCGGCAAGCAGCCTGACGAACGAACGGAGCTGACGAGGACGCGTGAGGGAGGACTGCCGGCCGCGCGCGCTCTCTCGAAGTGATTCGCCGTGTCGGCCGCCGCGACACGCTCGTCAGGATCAGGCGTGCGGATCGGAATCGGCGTTCTCGCGGGCGCCAGCGGCGCTTCGTCCGACTCACCCGCAATGACGCGGCGCGCGATCTGCACGTCGCTGAGAAACGCGCCGAGGCGATCGCGCTCGCCCAGCGTGGAGACGACGAGCGCGAGCCGACGCGCCAGGTTGGCGATGACGAGATCTTCGGCCGTATCGCGCGCTACGAGCGTGATGGCGTGCACGGCCCGGCGCTGGCCGATGCGATCGACGCGGCCGATCCGCTGCTCGAGACGGGCCGGGTTCCACGGCAGCTCGTAGTTGATCACCACGTGACAGCGTTCGTGCAGGTTCAGCCCCTCGGCGGCCGCGTCGGTGGCGAGGAGCAGACCGCCTTCCGCATTGAAGCGGGCCTGGACGCTGGAGCGCTCCGCCGCGTCGAGCCCGCCGTGGAGCTGCAGCGCGGAGGGCAGCACCGCCGCCAGGCGCAGCAGGGAGTCGCGGTACTCGGTGAAGATGACCGCCGACTGTTTCGTGCGGCGGAGCAGCCGCTGGAGGTACCGCAGCTTCGAGTCGGACGCCACGGCGGTCCCGGCGAGGTCGATCAGCGCGGCCAGCCGCTCGCGCTCCCGCGCGCAGTCGGCGAACCCCGGCGCGGCCAGCGCGGCATCCGGCACCTCGTCGTCAACCTCGTCGTCCTCGAAGAGACCGAGCTGGCGCGGCAGTTCGGCGGCCCCTTCGAGGAGCGCGAGGCGCCGTCTCAGCGAGCAGGCGAGGGCCGCCGGCGACGAGAGCGCGCGCTTCCTGAGGATGGTCATCGCCAGCCGCGCCCCCTGGGTGCCGTCGGGCGCCTCGTCCCACACGTCGCGCGTGTAGCGCTCGAGCAGGCGCTGGAGCCGTGCCTCCGTCCGCGAGATGGTGACGCGCGCAAAACGGTGGCGCCGCGGGCGACCGTCACCGGCGTCGGCGCGCGAGCGCCGGAACATCAGCGGCGGCGCCTCGCCGGGTGTCGCGCCCATTCCGATCATCGAGTCGAAGCTGCCTGGATCGCCCGAGTACGGCGTGGCGGTGATGAGGACGACCCGCCGCGCGTGCGATGCGACGGCCGAGAACGCGGCATGGCGCTCCGTCGGCGACGTGACGGTATGCGCCTCGTCGACGACGAGGAGGTCCCACACCACCGCCTGCAGCGAACGCGAGACGTCGCCGCGCTTCAGGAAGTCGAGCGACCCGAGATACACGCCCGGCGCCGTCCAGGGAAGGACGTCGGCCGGGAGATCCGCGACGCGCGCGCGCAGCCACGCCGCGTCCACCGCCATGCAGGCGATTCCGAAGCGCCGTTCGAGCTCCGCGATCCATTGCCGCCGCAGCCCGGCGGGCACGGCGATGAGCACGCGCGCATCGGGTTCGCGCCCGGCGAGGTCGGCCACGATCCATCCCGCCTGGATCGTCTTGCCCAGCCCCACCTCGTCGGCCAGCACGATGCGCGACGCGCCTTGCGCGACGGCGATGGCCGGCAGGAGCTGATAGGGCAGCACGCGCCCGTCGGCGAGCCGCGCGCGGGGTGTGCAGGGCCCGGCCGCGTGCGCGAGCCACGCATTCAGTCCACGGCACCACCGCGCCAGCCGTACCGTCTCCAAGCGCGGCCGATCGTCCACGGCGACGGGACGATCGTGCGGCCACAGCAGCACGCGGCGCCGCTCGTCGCGAAGATCAAAGAGGTGCAGCTCGCGGCAGTCGTCATGCGGCACGACCATGTCGAGGCGCCACGCGCGGCCGCGCACGTGCACGCGCGCGCCGATCGAGACGCCGGGTGGCAGCGGCTGCACTGCGGCAGCGAGGCTGTCGTTGCAGGTCTCGCGATCGTCGATCGACTTTCCCGGCATTTTGGTGGGCGCAGGATCTGCGCCGCGGAGGCAGTGGCAACTCGCATGCCCGGTCACGGATGAACGCCACAGATAAACACGGACAAACACTGCTGAAGGCCACGGATGAAGGCCACGGACAAACACGGACAAACACGGATAAACACTGATGGCCACGGATAAACACGGATAAACACGGATCAAAACAAGGTTTTCGTTTTCGCCCGGCCCCCATCCGTGTTTATCTGTGTCTATCTGTGGCGTCACCTGCGGGTCGCTTTGGGTCGTTCACGTTCGATCGGTTGGTCGTCGCCCTCGTCTTTCTGACGATTGCGCTGGCGTGCGGGCTGACGCCGATGCACACGGACAGCTGGTGGCAGCTGCGCGCCGGGCGCGACATGTGGCAGGCGCACCGCGTCCTGCTCACCGATCTCTATTCGCATACCGCCTACGGCGCGCCCTGGCTGAACCACGAGTGGCTCGCCGAAGTCGCCTATTACGCGATGTTCAGGATCGGCGGTCTGCCGCTGGTGACGCTGCTGGCCACGAGCCTGATCGTCGGCGCCTGGGCCCTGTCGTGGCGTCTCGGAAAGGGTACGGTCGGCGAACGCGCGATCTGGATCGGCCTGTCGGTGATCTCGTCCAGCTTCTGGTGGCAGCCGCGGCCGCACGCGTTCTCGCTCCTGTTCATCGTCACCACCGTGACGCTCATCGTGAAGTGGCGCGTGTGGTGGCTGCCGCTGGTGTTCCTCGCCTGGGCGAACTGCCACGGCGGCGTGCTTCTCGGGTTCGTGTTCCTCGGCGCGGGGCTCGGCGCGCAGACGCTGCTCGCGCCGCAGAAGCTTCGCACCTCGATCGCGGTCGTCCTCGCGTGTCTCGTGGCGACCACGATGACGCCGTTGGGGCTGTCGTTCTGGGTGGAGATCCCGAAGTCTCTCGCGCGCATCCGCCTGTATCCGTTCGACGAATGGCGGCGCCCGACCCTGACCGCGCCGGCGCTGCTGCCCTTCTGGCTGATCGCGGCCGCGTTCTGCTACGGACTGTTCCGGCAGCTTCGCCGGCTGCAGCGCCTGACCCCCGACGAGGCGACGCTCTACGCCTGCGGGCTGGCGATGCTGCCGCTGGCGATCTCCGCGATCAGGAACGTGGGCCCCTTCCTGATGGTCGCCGCGCCGGCGATGACGACGCTGTTGCCGTTGCGCTCTGCCTCGGCGCGCGCGCCGCGGCACGAGCGGCCGCTCGTCAATGCCGCGATCGTCGCCATTGCCACTGCGGGCGTGGTCGTGACGCTCGCCTGGGCCTACGCGAACCGCATTGCGAAGCTGCGGTGGGATCCCATCCCGGAGGGGGCCATCACGGCGCTGCGACAGTGTCCCGATAACCTGTACAACCGCTACGATCAGGGAGGCTACCTGCTGTGGTTCGTGCCCGAGCGGAAGGTCTACCTTGACGGACGGCAGGATCCGTATCCGCCGCCGCTGATCCTCGACCAGATTCGCCTCGAGAACGGCGGCGGCGCCTACGAGGTGTTTTCCCGCTTCGGCATCCGCTGCGCGTATCTGCCGACGGTATCGCCGACGGTGCCGCAGCTCGAGCAGGCGGGATGGACGGTGACGTATCGCGATGCCGACTGGGTCGTATTCACGCACTGACGGCGCAGGCTCCGCCTGGACAGGCCGCCTGCGCCGCCTTCTCGTCGCCTCGCTCGCCGGCATCGCCATCGGCTTCGTCGTGCTCCTGGCCACGAGCCAGGGGCTGCGGACGATTCGCGGCGGACGCATCGGCGGCGACCTGCCGGCGTTCTACGGCGCGGGGCGGATCGTTCGCGGCGGAGAGACGCCGCGGCTCTACGACGCGGAGATGCAGGAGGCTGCGCAACGGGATCTGCTGCCCGGCATCAGCGGCCGCGTGGCGTTCGCGTATCCCCCCTACGTGGCGCTCGCCTACGTGCCGCTCACCTGGCTGCCCTTCAAGACCGCCTATGCGGTGCACGCGCTGGTCATGGCGCTCTGCCTGCTGGCGGCGCTGGCGCTGCTCCGCCCGGTGCTGCCCGCTGTCCGCGCCGAGCTCGTGCCACTCTTCGCCGCCAGCCTCTTGTTCTATCCGATCTTCCGCGCCGTGCTCGGCGGACAGAACACGCCGCTCAGCCTGCTGTGCGCCGCGGGAGCGGCGGCCGCGCTGGCTCGCCGGCGCGACGGGCTCGCGGGCGTGTGCGCCGGGGCGTGGCTGTTCAAGCCGCAATACGCCGTGGCCGTCGCGGCGATGCTGCTCGTCGGGCGCATCGATCGGCGGCGTTTCCTCATCGGGTTCGCGGCGGTCGCCCTCGGCTACTACGCCGTCGGGTGGATCCTGGCCGGATGGGACTGGCCGCTCTGGTGGCTGCGCCACGCGAGGGAGTTCACGGTCGCTGACTATGCGGTCGATCGCGGTAACGGGATCTCGCTGGCGGAGATCGCCGGCGAGTACGGGCTCACGCCATTGGGCTGGGTCGCGGCCGCGGCGACCGCCGGCTTCGCGCTCTGGATCGTGCGGCGTTCACGCATGCATCCCGTGTCGGCGATCGCCCTGGCCACGCTGACGGCCGTCCTGATCGCGCCGCACTCGCTGTACTACGACGGCGGCCTGGCGGCGCTCGCGCTGATTGCGGCGGGATCGCTGGACCGCTCGACGTTCGTGGTGATTGTCGCGCTGTGGCTGCTCGCGTGGCTCCAGCCGGTTCGCGCGTATCTGCCGCTGCCGCCGATGACGATCGTGGCAATCGCGTCGATGTGGCTCGCGGCGCGCGCCGAGAGTCCGGCGCGCGTCCACGAGTTAGGACTGGAGTAGAAGCTCAGACCCGCTGTTCGCGGCGCTCGGCGAGCGTCTTGCGGGAGAGGATGACCGGGCCGACCGAGTCACCACTCTCGTTCGACCGGGCCGCCGGCACGCGGACCCTGCGGATGCGGGCGCCGCGCGCATAGCGCACGCCCGCCACCGCCGCCGGCACGGCGAGGCCGCCGAGCAGCATGCGAAGGTCGTCGCCGCTGGACGGTGACTCCGTGCGGCGCGGCTCCATCCGTGCCCAGGTCGCTAGCGGGCCCAAACGGTTGATCCCCGCGGCGCCGTCGACGATCGACGGCGACTCATCGAGCGCCAGCTTCCATTCGCCGAATCCCGAATCATCCGGCACGTCTTCGGAGCGACCATGGCTGTACGGTTCCTCGATCGACGCCTCATACGGCTCGGCGTCGAGGTTGATGAGCGTTTCACCGGCGGTGTCGGCCGGCGTCGCCGTCGACGCGTAGGGCGCCGCGACGAGCGGTTCGGCGGTCTCGACCGGATCCTCGACCAGCGTGAAATCGGGAAGGTTGTCGGCGTCGCCGGTGTCGATGAGCTCGTGACGGCGCTGCGGCGCGGCGAGCAGCGGTTCTGCCTCCGGCTCCGGCGCCGGCGACGGCTCGACCGCCGCGTCGGCGATGTCCGCGACCGGCTTCATGACCGAGTACGGCTGCGAGATGAGCAGCGACGGCTCCCCCTGGACCATCACCACCGGCTGGCCGTCGACGAACGCCGTGATCGGCTCGCCGATCGGTTCCTCGATGGCGCGCTTCACCAGCGGTTCGTCGCGCGGGACCGCCGCCTCCGCGGCCGGCGGGAAGATCAGTGGCTCATCCTTCGTGGCAGCGGCCGGCTCGAACGACAGGTCGGCGAGCGGCTCCGACTCCGGCTCCGGCTTGAAGACCGACTCGAACGCCGGGACCGCGGGCTCCGCCGCCGGCGCCGGCGCGGGTGCGGCGGCGCGCGTCGAGATCCCCGACGGCTTCCACGCAAAGGGATCGTCCCACGACGACGACGCGCCGGCCGGTTCCGGCTCCGTTTCGGCGACCTGCGGCATCGCGGCGCGCTCGGACATCGGGCCGAGGCGCATGTCGGGCGCCATGCCGTTGGAATCCTGCAGCTCGCGCTTCTTCGTTTCCGCGCGCTGCAGGTAGGTGCGAATCTCTTCCGCGAACAGATCGGGATCGCAGCCGCCGACGACGACGGGCTCCGGATCCTTCTTCTTGCGGAACGACGAGAACAATCCGCCGCCGCTCCGCTTCTCGCCGGGCGCCAGCGCCGAGGCGAGCTGCGGAATGGTGTGCGTCTGCAGGTGGTGCGCGTTGAGCGTGCGCAGGTGCCCGATCAACTCGTCCTCGTCGCGCGGCGACAGCAGCGCGCTCAGGAGCAGCACGTCGGGGATGCTGCTGCGGATCGCGTCGAGCGCCGCGTCGCGCGAATCCACGACGACGACGTCGGCCAGCACCTTCTCGCGGACGATGCGCTTGACGATCGCCGCCTGGCGGAGGTCCGGTTCGATGGCGAGGACGAGTCCCAGGGCTAGCTCCTGAACAGAAACACCATCAGCACGATGCCGACGGCGACAAACAGCAGCACCGGAGCGTTGTCGAAGCTCTGATACCGCGCGGCGGCGACGACGGCGCCGACCAGATCGCCGGCGCGATCCCCCCAGGGGGTGACGCTGCCGCTGGCGAACAAGTCGGACATCCGCTCACGCACGCGTGGGTCGACCGAAATCAGGGCGAAGACGACCGCGGCGAACACCGTCGCCGAGAGGGCGCCTTCACGGATGCCGAGTCTTGCAGTCATAGGCGTACCCGTTTCACTCCCAGGTTGGTCTTGCAGGGCGCGGGTCTTCCTTATCGCAACAGGCATGCCGATCGGCAAGGCGCGGCATTCCCCGCGAAAACCGCGCGATCTGTACGCACACGAATCCGCACACGCCCGGAGAGTCACGAAAATCGCGTCGGCGGATACGAATCTGGCGAGTCGCGGCCTGCGCGCCGGCCCCGCACACCGCCGCGATCCGCGGGCCGGCGATCGCCGCAAGTGCCGATACGGTGCGTCACTTGCGCGGTGTTTCGCTACCACGTCGGACATGCGTGGCACGTCGGTTGCCTTTAGCTCAGGTGCGACGCGGCGGCAAGCCGCGCGTTCGTCAGGACAACGCGGCAACGCCGCAACAACGCACCGCACTGCGGGCGGTGCTTATCCCGAAGGGGGATGTCATGCAGCTCGTGAACACTCTGAAGTCATTCGTTCGCAATGAAGAAGGCCAGGACCTGCTCGAGTACGCCCTGCTCGTCGCGCTGATCGCGCTCGTGGCGATCGCGGCGGTGGCGGCGGCGGGTGGCAGCGTCAGCACGATCTTCCAGACGATCGCCGGCAAGCTGAACGGCGCGGCCTCGTAACACGGCGGACGGGAACGACCGGGGCCGGGTGCTCATGCTCCCGGCCCCGCTTTGTGGGATTACCCAACGATTTTTCGAAGCAGAGGTCACGCCGATGCAATCGCCCATCGCACACGACACGCTGATGCGCCTTGCCAACCGCAGGTTCCCGACGGCCGAGGAAGGCCAGGACCTGCTGGAGTACGGGCTGCTCGCCGCGCTGATTGCGATCTTTGCTCTTGGCGCCGTGGCCGCCGTCGGCCAGACCATCTACACCGTTTTCTGGAAGACCATCGAGGTCGCGTTCTAACCATGGCGCAGATCGCAGTGCTCGCGCTCGGACTCGGCGCCGCCGTCTTCACCGACGTGCGGACCCGGCGCATTCCGAACTGGCTGACCGGCGCCATCGTCGGCGCGGCCTTCGGTCTGGCGTTCGGCGGCGGCCCGGTGACGCCGATGCGCGCGCTGCTCGGTCTCGTCGTCGGCCTGGCGCTGATGCTGCCCGGCCACGTCATCGGCGCCACCGGCGCCGGCGACGTGAAGCTGATGGCGGCGGTCGGCGCGGTCGTCGGGCCGGACGTGATCTTCCGCGCCTTCCTCTATTCCGCCGTCGCCGGCGGCGTGCTGGCCGTCGCGGTGGCGCTCAGGCGCGGCCGCCTCGGCACGACGCTCCAGGCGACGACCAACCTGGTGACGCAGCCCGTGCACGCCAAGCGGGCGATCGAGGCGTCGGATCGTGCGAACCGTTTTGCCTACGGCCCGGCGATAGCCGTCGGGACGTTCTTCTCGCTGGTGGTGCACTCATGAAGCGTATCCGCAGTGAAAAGGGAGCGGCGCTGCTCGAGGCCGCGATCACCGTGCCGATGATCCTGCTGATCTCGGTCGGCATCTTCGAGTTCGGCCGCGCCTACCAGACCTGGCAGGTGCTGACCAACGCGGCGCGCGAAGGGGCGCGCGTGGCGGTCATTTCCGGCACCACCGACGACGAAGTCAAGGCGCGCGTGGTCGCCTACATGCAGAACGGGGCGCTGAGCGACGGCGCCGCCACGATGGTGACGGTGACGCGCGGAGTGACGCTCACCGGGACGACCGACAGCGGGACCCAGATCACCATCAATTACCCGTTTCAGTTCATGGTGCTCAATCCGGTCGTACGGCTGATCGCACCGACGTCGACCACGGGCGCGCCGATCACGATGCAATCGAACGCCCTCATGCGGAACGAGATGTAGGGGACCTGACATGCGCAACCGAATCTTTGCCGTACTCGCCCTCGCCGTCATTGCCGGCGGCGGCCTGGCTTACGCCACCTTCAACGCGATCAACGCGCAGCCGGTCAAGACCGTGAATGCGCCGACGCAGCCCGTCGTGGTCGCCGCCGCCGATCTCGCGCTCGGCACCGAGCTGAAGAAGGAAGACCTCACGGTGGTCAACTTCCCGGTCGGTACCGCGCCGGAGGGCGGGTTCAAGAGTCCCGCCGAGATCATCGGCCGCGGCCTGATCGTGTCGATGGTCAAGAACGAGCCGGTGCTCGCCGCCAAGCTGGCGTCGAAGGAAGCCGGCGCCGGCCTGCCGCCGGTCATCCCCGAGGGGATGCGCGCCGTCTCGGTGCGGGTCAACGAAGTGATCGGCGTCGCCGGCTACGTCCTGCCGGGCACGCGCGTCGACGTGCTCGCCACCGCGAGCCCGACCAGCCAGCAGCAGGACACGACCGCGAAGCTGATCCTCTCCAACGTGCAGGTGCTCACCGCCGGCACGCGCATGGAGCAGGACCAGGAGAAGGGCAAGCCGATGCAGGTGACCGTGGTCACGCTGCTGGTCTACCCGGAGCAGTCGGAGCGCCTGGCGCTGGCCAGCAGCGAAGCGAAGATCCAGCTCGCCCTGCGCAACCCGCTGGATCAGGGAGCGCCCGAGACGCCGGGCATCAAGCCGGCGGCGCTGCTCGGCATGTCGCGCCCGAGCAAGCCGGTGAGGGCCGAGTCGACGAGCGCGAAGGCGGGCCGCAAGGCCCCGGGCCCCGTCACACAGGAAGTGGTCGTTGCGCCGGCGCCGACCGTGGAAATGATCCGCGGCGACAAGCGCTCGGCCGAAGTCATCAAGTAGGCGGGTCCTCAGACCCGCCAGGAAATCGCCTGACCGGTGAGCAACCCGGTCGCTGAAGGTCTGCGAAGTTCAGGAGGAACCATGGGAGCGGCTCGACGGTCGGCGTCAAAGATAGCGGCGCTGTGCCTTTACATCATCGTCATTCTCGTCGCGACGCCGCAGGCGCAGCAGCCCACGTCGTTCAGCGGCTCGCCCAACGCGATCACCAGCGGCCCGGCCGCGGTGCCGCCCGACGCGACGAGCATCGACCTCCTGGTCGGCCGCTCGACGATCCTCAACGTGGGCTCGACGATCGCCCGCGTCTCGCTGACGGTGCCCGACGTCGCCGACGCGATGGTCACGGCGCCGCAGCAGCTCCTGATTCACGGCAAGACGCCGGGGGTCATCTCGATGTTCGTGTGGGACCGCGCCGGCGGCATCAAGACCTACGAGGTCAACGTGCGCCGCGACCTGACCCAGCTCATCGAGCAGATGCGCAACCTCTTCCCCGGTGAGCCGATCACCGTCGTCGGCAGCGGCAAGGACGTCGTCGTCTCCGGCACGGTCTCGAGCAAGTACGTCATCGACAAGGCGGCCGACGTCGCCGCCGGCTACGTCGAGAAGAAGGACAACGTCGTCAACCTGCTCAAGCAGCAGGAAGGCGTGGCCTCGAACCAGATCATGCTGCGCGTGCGTTTCGCGGAAGTGAGCCGCAGCGCGATGCAGGAGCTCGGCGCCTCCTTCATCCTCAACCAGTTCAAGAGCGACATGTGGGACGCGCGGGCGACCACCGGGCAGTTCTCGGCGCCGAACTTCGACTCCAGCAAGCCGGGCGGCCTGACCTTCAGCGACTTCCTGAACCTGTTCGTGTTCAACACGAAGGAGGGCTTCGGCGCGGTGGTGAAGGCGCTGTCGTCCAAGGGCCTCTTCCAGAGCCTGGCCGAGCCGAACCTGATCGCGCTGAACGGCAAGGAAGCCAGCTTCCTGGCCGGCGGCGAGTATCCCTACCCGGTGGTTCAGCCGGGCAGCGGCGGCGGCAGCTCGGTGACGATCCAGTTCAAGGAGTTCGGCATCCGCCTGCACTTCACGCCGACCGTGCTCGGCGGCGACCTGATCAACCTGAAGGTGAAGCCGGAAGTGAGCTCGCTCGACTTCTCGAACGCGGTCACGCTCGACGGCTTCCGCGTGCCGGCGCTCTCGACGCGCCGCACCGAGACGGAAGTGGAGCTGCAGGACGGCCAGACGTTCGCCATCGCCGGCCTGATGAACAACACCGTGAACAGCACGATGCAGAAGATCCCGGGCATCGGCGACATCCCGGTGCTGGGCTACCTGTTCAAGAGCCGCGCGTATCAGAAGAACCAGACCGAGCTGGTCGTCATGATCACGCCGCAGATCATCCGCAAGGGATCGACGGGCGTGTCGCAGGGGCTGCCGACGGCGGTCGAGCCGTATCTCGGCGCGCCGCCACAGCGGCTGCCGCAGCCGGCGCCGTACGTGGGCTCGCCGGTCTATCCGGCCGCGCCGAACGCGCGTCCCGCGGGTGGCACCACGCCGGCGCCGGAGGCCGAGTCGATGCCGATGCAGGATCCCACTCCGGCGGCGGCCGCCAAGCCGCTGACCAAGGCCCAGGACAAGGGCCTCGCGCTCGCGCCGGCGGCGCCCGCGCGCCCGGTCGACGCGAACGCGACGACGAACGAGCCGGTGGCGCCGAAGGTCGATGCGAAGACCACGAGGAAGTCGGCCGAGGCGCAGAAGGCGGCCGACAAGAAGGCTGCCGAGGAGAAGGCCGCCGCGGACAAGAAGGCTGCGGCCGACAAGGCGAAGCAGGACAAGCTCGACGCCGAGAAGGCCAAGAGGGACCAGGAACAGGCCAGGAAGGACGCCGAGGCCGAGCGCAAGAAGCAGGAGCAGCTGAAGAAGCAGAACAAGTCGCTGACCGAAGCGGCCGAGCGGCTGCGCCAGGCCCAGGCGGCCTACCAGGCCGAAGTCGACAAGAAGAAAGACAAGCAGTAACCGGCACCCTGCGACATCTACAGGAGTGGTCATGAAGAGGCACACCCGGCTTCAGCGGCTGGCGCACGACGAGGACGGCTTCTCGCTCGTCTTCGTCGGGCTCGGCTTCATGGCGTTCCTTGCCGTGAGCATGCTGGCGATCGACGTCGGCATGCTGATGACGGCGCGCAGCCAGGCGCAGAACTCCGCCGACGCGGGGGCGCTGGCCGGCGCGACGGCGCTGGTCTACAACGACTGGGACAATCGCTCGGCGAGTGGACCGGCGGTGACCAACGCCCTGGGCGCCGCGCGCGGCAACCAGGTGATGTCCGGCACCGTGTCGGTGACGCCGACGGATGTCACGTTCCCGCTCGATCCGGACGGGCTGAACGACCGCGTCAAGGTGAACGTGTTCCGCAACGCCAGCCGCGGCAATCCGATCTCGACGCTGATCGCGCAGTATTTCGGCATCGCGACCGTGGGCGTCGACGCCACGGCGACGGCGGAAGCGTCACCGGCCGACGCGATGACCTGCGTGCTGCCGTTCACGGTTCCCGATCGGTGGATCGAGAAGCAGACGCCGCCGTTCGATCCGGACGACTCCTACGACAGCGGCGACGTCTACATCGGGCCGATGGACAAGGCCAACTACACCGGCTACGACCCCGAGCGCGACAAGGGGATGCTCGTCCGCCTCAAGGCCGACAACAACACCAAGCTGGCGCCGAGCTTCTACTACCCCTACGCGGTGCCCGGCAGCACCGGTGCGTCGGACTACCGCTGGAACATCGGCAACTGCAACACGAACATCATGCGGTTCGGTGAGATCTACAATCCGGAGCCGGGCAACATGGTCGGCCCGACCCAGCAGGGCATGGGCGATCTGATCGCGCTCGACCCCGCGGCGTACTGGGACACCGCGACCAACAAGGTCGTCAGCCAGTACAGTCCGAGCCCGCGCGTGCGCGCGATTCCGTTGTTCGACCCCGATTACTACTTCAACGGCAAGATGAACGGCCGCAACGCCTCGCTGAAGTTCGTCAACTACCTCGGGTTCTTCATCGAAGAGATGCAGGGCAACGAGGTCATCGGCCGCATCACGCCGATCGGCGGGCTGCGCAAGGGCGGCGCCGGCGCCGAGGGTACGCCGCCGGCGGCGTTCCCGAGAGTCATCCGTCTCGTTCAGTAAGCACTCGCTACGAAGGAAGAAGTGAAGGGCCATGGCGCAACTCACCGCACAGGTTGTCAGTTACGACGAGGAATTCAAGCGCCAGGTGGCCCGGCTCGTTCGCGCCTGCGGGGTTCCCGTAGGCATCGTTGAGGGCCGGTCCGCCGAAGGGACCGGCCCCGATCTCGTGGTCGTCGACATCCGTTCCGACGCCTCGTCGGGGATGGCGGCGATCGAGCGGCTGCGGGCCTCGAGCGCCAACATGGCGATCTTCGCCATCGCCACGGCCGCCGAGCCCAATCTCATCCTCCAGGCCATGCGGGCCGGCGCCAACGAGTTCTTCCCCTGGAACACCCAGGAAGGCTCGCAGGCGGCCCGCGACATGGAAGAGTCCTTCCACGGGGCGGTGCGACGCTCCGCTGCACGCCGTGAAGCGGCGTCGGCGAGCGGCAAGCCCCCCTGCGTGACGCACGCGTTCCTCGGCGCCAAGGGAGGCGCGGGGACAACGACGGTCGCGGTGAACTGCGGCGTCGAGCTCGCGCGTCTGACCAAACGGCCGACGGTGGTGGTCGATCTCAAGACCAGCCTCGGCGAGGTGGCGCTGTTTCTCGGCGTCCGCCCGCGCTTCACGATTCTCGACGCCATCGAGAACCTCCATCGCCTCGACAAGAACTTCCTGACCGAGCTCGTGGCGAAGCACAAATCGGGGCTCGACATTCTGGCCGGCTCCGAGCAGTTCGACCGACCCAACGCGCAGGACGCGACCGGCCTCGAAGAGCTGCTGCGCGTCCTCGCCCGTACCTACGACTACGTCGTCATCGACGCCGGCAACACCATCAGCGCGTCCACGGCGGCGGCGCTCTACGCAGCCGACACCATCTTCCTGGTGACCAATCCCGACGTGCCGTCGATCCGCAACGCGCAGCGCCTGGTGGACCGCGTCCGCCAGCTCGGCGCGGGCAGCGAACGGATCAAGGTCCTGCTCAACCGCGTCTCGGACAACCACCTGATCGCGCCCAAGCAGATCGAGACCGCGCTCGGCTACGGCATCCACCACACTTTCTCGAGCGATTACCGGACGGTCTCCACGGCGCTGAACTCCGGCGTGCCGCTGACGCTGACCAACAACTCCGAGATCGCCGGACAGTTCGACAACTTCACCCGACACCTGGTCGGCCTGGCCGCTGAAGAAGTGAAGGCCGAGCCGGAACGCAAGCGCGTGTTCCTGGGCATGTTCTAGCACGCGAAATTTTTGGTCCAAGGGGTCTGAACGCTCATGAATGCCGCTACCGCCACCGTCAACGCGCCCCGGCCGGGCTATCTCGAGCTCAAGGCCAGCGTCCATCGCAAGCTGCTCAACCGGCTGAATCTCGAGGCGCTCGCCTCGGCGGATCGCCAGCGCGCCGAAGGAGAAATCCGCACGCTGCTGTTCGAGCTGATCGCCGACGAGGGCACGCCGCTCAGCATGGCCGAGCGCGAGTCGTTCCTCGCCGACATCATCGACGAGGTCTTCGGCCTCGGGCCGCTCGAGCCGCTGCTCCGCGATCCGGGCGTCAGCGACATCCTGGTCAACACCTACAAGAACGTCTACGTCGAGAAACAGGGCAAGCTCGAACGCCTGCCGACGACGTTCCAGGACGACAAGCACCTGATGCGCGTCATCGACCGCATCGTCAGCGGCGTCGGCCGCCGCGTCGACGACAGCTCGCCGATGGTCGACGCGCGGTTGTCCGACGGCTCGCGTGTCAACGCGATCATCCCGCCGCTCGCGGTCGACGGGCCGCTGCTCTCGATCCGCCGCTTTCCGAGCGAGCGCCTGAAGGCGCACGACCTGGTGAACATCCGCTCGATGACGCGGCCGATGCTCGAGTTCCTCGAGCACTGCGTGCGCTCGCGGCTGAACATGCTGATCAGCGGCGGCACCGGCGCCGGCAAGACGACGCTGCTCAACGTCCTCTCCGCCTTCATCTCCGAGCGCGAGCGCATCGTCACCATCGAGGACGCGGCGGAACTGCAGCTGCACCAGGAGCACGTGGCGCGCCTCGAGACGCGGCCGCCCAACGTCGAGGGCAAGGGCGCGGTCAAGCAGCGGCAGCTGCTGGTCAACGCCCTGCGTATGCGTCCCGACCGCATCGTCGTCGGCGAGACCCGAGGCGAAGAAGCGCTCGACATGCTCCAGGCGATGAACACCGGCCACGACGGATCGCTGACCACCGTCCACGCCAACAGCCCGCGCGACGCGCTGTCGAGAATCGAGACGATGATCGCGATGGGCGCGACCAACCTGCCGGAGAAGGCGATGCGCCAGCAGATTGCCGCGGCGATCCAGATCGTCTGCCAGCAGTCGCGCATGAGCGACGGCACGCGCAAGGTGACCAGCATCTCGGAGATCACCGGCATGGAAGGGGACGTCATCACCATGCAGGAGATCTTCCTGTTCGAGAAGCTCGGCGTCTCCCAGGAAGGCAAAGTGATCGGGCGCTTCCGCGCCACCGGGGTCCGCCCCAAGGCCTGCGATCGCCTCAAGGCGGCGGGCATTCACCTCCCGCCCGACATGTTCGAGGGCGTCACCGAGGTTCGGTAGAGGTTTCTATCATGATCGTATTCCTGGTTTTCCTGTTCGGCGTCGCCGCGGTCATGGGCGCGTACCTGGCCGTGACGAAGCTGCCGGGGTATCTCGCCCAGCGCAAGCTGGACGCCCGCCTCGAGGAAGTCACCTCGGTTCCGAAGGAAGCGACGGGCGACAACCCGGAACTGGTCAAGGGATCGGAAGAGGGCTTCCTGCCGGTCGTCGAGCGCTTCACGACGAGCACCCAGAAGGGCGCCAACCTGGCGGTGTGGGTCGAGCAGTCGGGAGCGCGCATCAGCCTGAGCGCGCTGCTGCTGATCGCGGCGCTGCTCGGCGTGTTCTTCGGCCTCGTCGTCGCCGGCGCGCTGCGCATGCCCATCGGCTGGGTCCTCGGCGGCGCGCTCGGCTTCTCGCTGCCGTTCATCGTCCTGCGCGTGAAGCGGACGCGCCGCCTGCGCAAGTTCGAGGAAGATTTTCCCGAGGCGCTCGATCTCATCGCGCGCGCGCTCAAGGCCGGCCACGCCTTCGCGACCGGCCTCAAGATGGTTGCCGACGAGATGCCGGAGCCGATCGGCCCCGAGTTCCGCAAGACCTTCGACGAGCAGAACTTCGGCCTGCCGCTGAAGGACTCGCTGACCAACCTGACGACGAGGATTCCGCTGCTCGACGTGCGCTTCTTCTCCACCGCCGTGCTCATCCAGCGTGAGACGGGCGGCAACCTGGCGGAAATCCTGGAGAACCTCGGACACGTCGTGCGCGAGCGCTTCAAGATCCTGCGCCAGGTGCGCGTCTACACCGCGCACGGCCGGCTCACCGGCTACGTGCTGCTGGGCCTGCCGGTCTTCCTGGCCATCGCGCTGGCGTTCATCAACCCCGAGCACATGCAGCTCCTCTTTCGCGAGCGCATCGGCCACATGATGCTGTTCGCGACCGCGGTGATGCAGACGATCGGCTATGTCTGGATCAAGCAGGTCGTCAAGATCGAGGTGTAACGGTGTCCACGATGATTCCGCTTCTCGCGTTTCTCTTCGGGACCGGGCTGGTCGCGGCGGTCGCGTATGCCCTGATCCCGTCGCGCGCCGACGCCATCGACAGCCGCCTGCAGGAGCTGACGCTCAGCCGCGAGGAAGAGCAGAAGCCGCGCTTCCAGTCGCTGGTCGGGGTGTTCAAGCGGCTCGGCGAGCGCGTGCCGCGTTCGCCGAAGGAGATGGGCTCGCTGCGCCTGCGCCTGGTGCAGGCCGGCTACCGCCGCGAAGAGGCGCTGACGATCTTCTTCGGCATGCGCGTCGCCTTCGCGCTGCTGCTCTTCGCGATCTTCGCGACGTCGATCTTTGCCCGTCCGAACATCATGGTCGCGCTCGCGGCGATGGGGCTCGGCTACGTGCTGCCGGGAATGCTGCTGGCGCGGATGGCCAAGCGCCGCTCGCACCGCATCCGTCTCTCGCTCGCCGACATGCTCGACCTGCTGGTGGTCAGCGTCGAAGCGGGCCTCGGCCTCGACCAGGCGCTGCAGCGCGTCGGCCAGGAGCTGGCCTTCGCGTATCCGGAGCTGTCGGACGAGCTGCGCCTGATCAACCTCGAGCTGCGCGCCGGCAAGCCGCGCGCCGAGGCGCTGCGCAACCTGGCCGACCGCACCGGCGTCGACGACCTCAGCTCGCTGGTGACGATGCTGATCCAGACCGACAAGTTCGGCACCAGCGTGGCGCAGGCGCTGCGCGTCTACTCCGAGACGCTCCGCACCAAGCGCCGCCAGCGCGCGGAAGAAGCCGCGGCGAAGACCGGCGTCAAGATGGTGTTCCCGCTCGTCACCTGCATCTTCCCGGCGATCTGGGTCATCACCATCGGCCCCGCGGCGATCAAGTTCATCACCGTGCTCTTCCCGATGGTGGAGAAGACGAAATGAGGCGCCTGGTCGCGCGCAACACGAGCACCAACCAGCTGCTCGCCGATCGCGTGGGCGTCGCCGCGACGCGCGCCGAACGCGCCGTCGGGCTGCTGTCGCGCACCAGCCTGGAGCCGGGCGAGGCGCTGTGGATCGTGCCGAGCCGCGGCGTGCACACCTGGGGCATGCGCTTCGCCATCGACGTGGTCGCGCTCGACGAAGCGGGCACGGTCATCGACTGCGTGCCGAACATGGGGCCGTGGCGGCTGCGGCTGCCGCGCCGCGGCACGGCCGGCGTCCTCGAGCTGCCGGCCGGCACGCTCGCCGCCTCCGGCACGCACGTGGGGCACAGGGTTCTTCTCGAAATGTCCGGGCAGGAGGCGCGATGACGGTCACGGCCACTCTCGAATCAGGAACCGTCAAGGCGCTCTCGCAGCCGGCGCCGCCCGCGCCGCCGGCGACGGTGGCGGAAACCGGGCTCCATCCCGACACGCTGGCGCAGCTGATGATGAAGACGCTCGTCGCCGGCGAGGCGTCGGGCACGCAGCTGTCGGAAGCCATGCGGCTGCCCTACTCGGTGCTCGACGCGATGGTCCAGCACGCGCGCGTCGAGAAGCTGATCGAAGTGCGCGGCACCGGCGGCGTCGGCACCGCCGGCTACCGCTACGCGCTCACCGATCTGGGCCGCGACCGCGCGATGCAGTTCCTCGACATCAACCGCTACGTGGGACCGGCCCCGGTGCCGCTGGCGCACTACCAGGCCTACACGCGGGCCTGCATGGCGGCGCGTCCCTGGGTATCGCGCGACATTCTGTCGCACGGGTTCGATCAGCTCATCGTCAACCAGGGGATGTACGACAAGCTCGGGCCGGCGGTGAACTCGGGCAAGTCGCTGTTCCTCTACGGCGCGCCCGGCAACGGCAAGACCGTCATCGCCGAGGGCATCGGCCGCGCGCTCGGCACCGACATGCACATCCCGTTCGCGGTCGACGTGGACGGCCAGACGATCACCATGTTCGACCCGGTCAACCACGTCCGCACCGCCGCGGCCGGGGCGTCCGACAGCGTGATCGCGGCCGCCGCGCAGGATCGCCGCTGGGAGAAGATCAAGCGGCCGGTGGTCGTGGTCGGCGGCGAGCTGACGCTCGAGATGCTCGACCTCACCTTCAACCCGATCGCCAAGTTCTACGAGGCGCCGATCCAGATGAAGGCCAACGGCGGCGTGTTCGTCGTCGACGACTTCGGCCGCCAGCGGATTCCGCCGCGCGACCTGCTGAACCGGTGGATCGTGCCGCTCGAGAGCCGCGTCGACTTCCTGACGCTGCACACCGGGCGCAAGTTCGAGATCCCGTTCAACGTCTTCATCATCTTCGCGACCAACCTCAAGCCCGAGTCGCTGGCCGACGAAGCGTTCCTCCGCCGGATCCCTTACAAGATCCGCGCGAAGAACCCGACGCAGGACGAGTTCACGCAGATCTTCGAGCTGGTCTGCCGCAAGCGCAGCGTCGCCTTCGACCCGGTGATGGTCGAATACCTGCAGCGCAAGTACTACCAGCCGCGCAAGCTGCAGATGCGCGCCTGTCACCCGCGCGACCTGGTCGAGCAGGTGATCGACATGTGCCGCTACGAGGAGCGCCAGCCGGCGATCAGCCGCGACCTGCTCGATCGCGCCTGCGCCAGCTACTTCCTCGAAGAATCCGAGTCGCAGGGGAACGAAGGGAAGGAGACCAAATGAACGTCGCCCTGACGCGTGGTCTTGCCGGATATCGTGTCCAGCTGCAGCGTGCGCGCCGGACCGCGCAGCCGCGGGCGATGGGCGACGTGGCCGCGAAGTTCGCCATCGTCGGGCTCTTCTCGATGATGGTCTCGGCCATCGCGCAGGACGCGGCGCGCACCGGCCACGTCACCGGCCTGCTGCTGCTCGTCAGCGAGGCCCTGGTCGTCGCCCTGACGGTGATCCGCCGCTCGGCGACCACCGTCGATCGCACCTGGAAGGCCCGGATCCTCACCACCTTCGCCACCTTCGCGCCGCCGCTGGCGCGCCCGGGCTCGGTGGCGCTGCTCGGCGAGACCTACACCATCGCCATCGCCGGCATCGGCCTGATCATCGTCGTGCTGGGCAAGCTCTCGCTGGGCCGCAGCTTCGGCCTGGTGCCCGCCAACCGCGGCATCGTCAGCACCGGCATGTATCGGTGGGTGCGGCACCCCATCTATCTCGGCTACCTGATCACGCACGCGGGCTTCGTCCTGGCGAACCCGACGCCGTGGAACATCCCGCTGCTCATCGTCGCCGACGTCGCGCTGCTGTTCCGCGCCGTCTGCGAGGAGCAGACGCTGGCGCGCGACGACGCGTATCGCGGCTACATGACGCGCGTGCAGTGGCGGGTCATCCCCGGGGTGTTCTGAGCGGTTGCCAGTTGCCAGTTGCCGGTTGCCGGTTGCCGGTTACCGGTTGCCGGGGCGCAGCGTCTTGCGGCGCTGCCAGCTGAGGGCCACGGCGTAGATCGTCCAGGCGACGATCGCGCCGATCGTGTCGCCGACGAAGACGCGCGGCGACACCGTCCACGTCGTGTCCACCAGCCCGCGTGACACCGCGAACACGGTGAGCACGAGCGCCACCAGGCGGACGCCGCGGAGCCAGCCGCGCCCGTAGATCAGGTCGCGCGTCCGTCTCAGCGCCTGCACTTCGGCCCCGCTGGACATCCGCGCCGCCGCTTTCGGCAGCTCCAGCGCGCCGCGCAGCGTTGCGGCGAACGCCGGGTCACCGGCGACGAACTCCTCGACCAGCGCCTTGGTGTCGGCGCTCGCCTCGCCCGACTCGTAGACGGGCCAGAGATCGGAAACCACGTCCCTGGTGACCTTCATCTCAGTTCCCTCCACTGCGCAGCTTCAGCGCCGCCAGCTTCATGCGCGCGCGGTGAACCTTCACCCGCGCCGCCGCCGGCGACACCGCGAGCGTGCGCGCGATCTCGTCGTACGACAGGTCGTTGGCCCGTAACAGCACCGCGGCGCGGTCGATTTCCGGCATGGCCTGCAGCGCCGCCATCACGGACTCGAGCTCGTCGCGGCTGCTGGCCGCGTCTTCAGGATCGGGAGCGCGGTCGCGCACGTCGGCGGGCCACTCTCCCTCGCGCCGGTGACGGCGGTAGCGCTCGATGCACAGGCGGCGAGCGATCGAGAACAGGTAGGCCTTGATCGTCTCGACGCGGATCTCCTCCGTCGCCGCCCAGGCGCGCACGAAGGTCTCCGCGGCAATCTCCTCGGCGTCGGCGCGATTCCCGCTCAGATACAGCGCGAACCGCAGGACGTCCACGGCATACCTCTCGTAGATCGCGCCGAAGTCCATCGACTGCATCTGCGGCTGCGAGACTGTACGGGCGGGCCGCCGATCTGTTACAGGATGTTCGAGACGAGGATGGCGACGGTCGCCCCGAGGTGCGACTCGGGGGCGTCGTGGAAGCTCTTGACCAGCGGCTCCTTCTGCAGGGCCGACTGGACGATGCCCCGCTGGACGCCCTTGCCGCGGCCGTGAATCAGGCGGATCTCGCGCAGTCCCGCCTGGTGGGCGGCGTGGACGTATTCCGCGACCACCGAGGCAATCTCGCGCGCCTGGAACGTGTGCAGGTCCAGCGTGCCGTCGATGGGAATGCGCAGCGGGTCGGTCACGGTTGGTTCACGGTTGACGGTTCGCGGTTCACGGTCGGTTAACGGTTAACGGTTAACGGTTCGAGGTCGGCGGTTTGCGGCTTCGCGTACTCGGCGGTCACGATAGTCGAAATGCCGCCGCGCGCGGTGAAGTCGCCGACGACCGTCATGCGCCGGGGCGCGCAGGCGGCGACCAGGTCGTCGAGGATCTGGTTGGTGACCGCCTCGTAAAAGATTCCCTTGTTGCGGAACTCCAGCAGGTAGTACTTCAGCGCTTTCAGTTCGATGCACCGCTCGTCGGGTACGTAAGTAATGCGGATTTCGCCGAAATCCGGCAGTCCCGTCTTGGGACACATCGAGGTGAACTCCGGACAGCGGATCGCGATCTGGTAGTCGCGCCCCGGCTGCGGGTTCGGGAAGGTCTCGAGCGGCATGAAAAAAGTGTAGCATTCATGCGGGTTTTTCGCGGTTCGGCGTTTGACACCCGGAAAGGGCGCGCTATAGGATACGAAGCTGTTTTCATGATTTTTGTCCGCTGCCTCCGCAATGCGCGCGCGGCTCATGCGGGATAGTAAAAGAGCGCGCTCCAGCAAGGGGAATAGCCGATGGCAGAAGCCCGCAGGATGGGCAAATCCGAACTCTTCTCGCATTTCGCGGACCGGTTCGAGGTCAAGCGCACCCAGGCCCGCGAGTTCTTCGACGAGCTCAACGTGCTCGCGGAGAAGGAGCTCAAGCGCTCGGGCGAGTTCGTGCTGCCGGGAATGGTGAAGCTGGTGGTTCAGAAGCGCAAGGCGCGGATGGGCCGGAATCCGGCGACCGGTGAGGCCATCAAGATCCCGGCGAAGACGGTCGTCAAGGCGCGGATCGCGAAGCAGCTCAAGGACGCCGTCCTGCCTCGGAAGTAGGGCCGGCCGGGCCGGGCCGACGGGCCCGGCCTCGTGCCGCCTTACGCCGCGACCCAGCGCTTTGACGCCAGTGCCCGGCTGTAGATTGTCGCCGGCGCCAGCCGCGCGACCTTGGCCTGCAGGCTCGTCACTGAGTCATCGTCCAGGATGACGCGGTCTCCCGCATCGAGCACCACCTCGCAGCTGAAGCGGCGCGCCCCGCGCGCGGTCTTCTGCTCGAAGTAGTGCGCCACGTAGGCGTGCCCGTCCACCTCTATCTGGCCCGTCTGAAGAAGCTTGCGGAACATTGACCTTCCCCTTGAAAACGATGCCGTCAGCCGGCGGCCTGCGCCATCGGGCGCGCGCTGGTGCGCGGGAAGTCGATGACGAAGGTCGTCCCCTTGCCGACTTCGCTGGCCACCGAGATTTTTCCTCCGAGCTGCTCGACGATCTTGCGCGTGATGGCGAGACCGAGTCCGAGCCCCCGGCGCTTGGTCGTGACGAAGTCCTCGAACACCGCCTGCAGGCGATCCGCGGGGATGCCGCACCCGGTGTCGTAGACCCGTACCTGCACGCGGTCCTGGACGGCCTGCACCGCGGCGACGACGAGTCCGCCGGGCGCGGTGGCCTGGATCGCGTTGACCACGAGGTTGCGATAGACGCGGCCGAGCGCGAAGACGTCTCCCTCGACGTAGAGCGGCTCGGGTGACAGTTCCGCGCGCAGCGTGATGCCGGCGGTCTCCGCCAGCGGCTGCATCGATTCGATCGACTCGCCGACCGATCGGTTCAGCTCGATCGGGAAGCGCTCGAGCGGGATCGGCTTGGCGATGTTCTGCAGATCCTCGAGGACACGCTTGACGACCTGCATTTCGCGCTCCACCATGCGGCGGAACGTGTCGCGGTACTCGGCGTCCTCCCACATCTTCAGGATCAGCTTGCAGCTGTTGCCGATGTTCTGGATGGGGTGCGAGAGGTCGTGCACGAGGCCGGCGGCGATGCGGCCGAACATCACCTGGCGCTCCTGCTTGCGGATGTCTTCCTGCAGCTCCACCAGGCGATCGGCCATCGAGTTGAAGGCGTCGCCGAGCTCGCGGATCTCGTCGTGGCCGGTCAGCGCGACGCGCGTCTCGAGCTTGCCTTCCGCGATCGACCGCGTCACGCGCGTGAGCGCGAAGATGCGCTGGATGAAGGTGCGGCCCCACAGCCAGCCGAGGATCACGGTGCCGAGCAGGGCGATCACGATCGCGCCGAACAGCTGCCGCTCGATGCTGCGCGCCGCCGCCATCGCCTCGTCCTGCTGCTGCTCGACGATGACGGTCCAGGCCGGCTCGCTGACCGCCGCCGCGGCCCCGAGCATCAACCGGCCGTTGTCGTCCCTGTAGTTCTTGAACGGCGCCTTGCCGGCGCGGAAGTCCGCGGCGAACTTGATCTCTTCGCGCGCGCGCGTCTGCTCGACGGCGGCGATGTGCCGTTTCTCGTCGGGATTCCCGTGCGCGATCAGCCGCCCATCCTCGCTGATGATCAGCGCGTAGCCCGACTTGCCGACCTTGATGCGGTCGACCATGTGCCACAGCTCTTCGAGCCTGATCTCGCCGACCACCCAGCCGCCGCCGCGCTGCGGGCCGGGCACGAAGACGGCGATGTTCGTGGTGGGCAGCAGGTCGTCGTCGAACTTGAGCGGCGCGATGTACGGGCGGTCCGCCCGGTGCATCGCCTCCTCCGGCACGCTGAGGCGGGTGCGGTCAATCGCACTGGTCGCGAGCGGCCGGGCGCTGGCGTCGAAGACGGTAATCTCGCGGAATTCCGGGAAGTCGAGGACGTAGTCCTTGAGGATGCGCTCCTGCTGCCAGGGCTGCAGACCGGTCGCGCCCAGCTCGGCGCCGACCGACTGCAGCACACGCGTGTTGTGCCGCAGGTACATGCTGACCTGCTCGACCGCCTGGGTGGCGACCTTCTGGTTGCCATCGCGAATCGACGTGCCGGTGGCGGTCCGGAGGGAGTTGATCGAGACGTAGCCGTAGACGACCAGCGGCAGCACCGCCGCCGTGGCGATCAACAGCACGAAGCGTGACGTGATCCGTCTCATGCGTGAGCGCGTCTATTGCCTCGACACCCGCCAGTTCCTCGCGGCAGGCACGATGTCGCGTCCGGTCTCGCCGGCGACATCGAAGTTGCGCGAGACCGCCCGTGTCGTCTCTCCAAAGGTGAGGAAGACCGCTGGGGGATCGTCGTGCAGAATCTGAAAGAAATCGGCGACGCCGCTCCGAATCTCTTCTTCGGAGCGAGCCAGCCGGATGCGATCCAGCACGGCATCCGTGGACTGGTATCCCGAGTCGAAGTAACCATTATCGCTGGAATGCCAGAAGCCATAGGCCCAATTCAGCGAGCGTCCGGCCATTTCGAACAGGAATGCGTCGAAGTCCCCTTTTCTCAGCCGGCCGACGAGGTCCTTCTGCGGCAGGGGTACCAAGGTCATGTCCACACCGACGTTGGCGAGCTGTTTCTGCACCAGGACCGCCGTCCGCTCGAACCGCGGATCGTCGGCAAACGTCAGGCAATTGAAGCTGAAGCGGCTCGGCATGCGTCCGCCCGGAACCGGCCGGATCCTGAATCCGGCGCCTTCCAGCCTGGCCGCGGCCGCCTCGGGGTTGAACACGAACGGGTGGGCGGGCGCCGAATAGGCCCAGTATTCCTGGACGAGTGGTCCGTCGGCCGGCCGGCCGCGGCCGCGCAGGGCGTCCGCGACGAGCGCCTGCTTGTCCACCGCCTCGTTCAAGGCCCGCCGTACTTCCGCGTGCTTCAGCGCCGGGTGTCGAACGTTGAAGACCAGCACGTTGTAGTAGGGGCGAAGGAACGAGTAGGTCTTGACCGTGGTCTCGGCCTCCACGAAATCGAGCGCCTCGCGGCTGACGTCGTAGAGCATGTCCACGTCGCTCCGCATCAGCGCCGCCCAGGCATTCCGCTGCGTGGGATAGAGCTTGAGGTCGATTTCATCGAGGGCGGGACGGCCGCGGTAGTACCGGGGAAACGCGCGCAATGCTGCGTGCTGGTCGTCCACGGCGGCAGGAACGAATGGCCCGGTGCCGATCTCCTGCTTGCCCTTCTTCAGGGTGACCGAGTTGTA
>Ga0207648_10000705_pt1 | contig 37489 bp, 34 predicted proteins | sample KBSMisM32_FD_184310 | JGI IMG/M metagenome (GOLD analysis project Ga0207648, IMG submission 184310) | Miscanthus rhizosphere microbial communities from Kellogg Biological Station, Michigan, USA - KBS Miscanthus M3-2 (SPAdes) (version 2) | ecosystem: Host-associated > Plants > Roots >... | reverse complement strand
AGCGAGGACGTCCTCGACGAAGAGGTGGAGGAGGAGGAGACCTACACGGGCCCGGATCCCGGCGCTGCACGTCGTTACCGGTTCCGTCACCCGACCGCATCCGGCAAGACGATCGCGGCAGCGGGCTTCGTCGAGGCCGCACGCACGCTCGGCGTGCTGATCCTCACGCACCGCCGTCTGCTCGTCTCGCAGTTCCAACGTGACCTGACCGACGAGGGCTACGGGGAGCGCTTCGCGCCCGCGGTCGAACGTGGCAAGGAGCCGCTGACCGATACGAGCCCGCTGACGATCCAGACGTACGCATGGTTCGCACGTCACCAGGAGACCATCTCGCGCGAGACGTACCAGCTCGTCATCTGCGACGAGGCACACACGGCACTCGGCGAGAAGACGAGCGCCGCCATCCGTGCGTTCCCGGAGCCGCTCTACATCGGCATGACCGCGACCGAGCAGCTGATCGCGAAGCAGGTCTCGGATGTGTTCCCCGCGTCGGTCGACGACTTGCCGCTGCAGGACGCCGCGCGTCGCGGACTGATCGCACCGCTACGCGACCTGCGCGTGCCGCCGGTCGCCGCGATCAACCAGGTGCCGATCGTCGGCGGCGACTTCGACCAGGAGATCCTCGCGAAGACGCTCGATCACCAGGCACTCAACCAGGCGGCTGCATCGCTCTACCGTGAACGGTTCGACAACACGCCCGGCATCGTCTACGCCGCCGGCGTCGACCATGCCTACAACCTCGCGAAGGAATTCCGCGCGGTCGGGCTCAAGGCCGAAGCGGTGTCCGGCCGAACGCCGCCCGTTCGGCTGGCGGAAACGCTCGCCGCCTACGAGCGTGGAGAGATCAACGTCCTCATCAACGCCATGCTGCTCGCGGAAGGGTGGAACTCCCCGCGCGCGACGGTCTGCATGCACCTTGCGCCGACAGCCTCGCGGCGTGTGTACCAGCAGCGAATCGGCCGCATCATGCGCACGCATCCCCGCAAGGAAGCGGGCATCGTCGTCGACTTCGTCCCGAAGGCTGCGACGCACAACGAGCGCGTCGTCTCGCTGCATTCGCTGCTCGACGCAGACTTCTATCGCGAAGGGGCACGGGTTACTCCCGCTCCGCGCCGGCGCGTGCAACGCCGTGCGCGGCGCAAGCTGACGCCGGCACCGTGGCTCGTCCCGGTCACACCCGACGTCAGGCGCCGGCTCGCCGTGATTACCCGCGAATGGCAGCGCGTCGACCCGAAGTACCTGGACGAGGACGAGCAGCGCTACTGGGCGACGATCGCCGGCCGTCAGATTCGATTCGACGAACGGGCGGCGTTCGTCGAGAAGCTGACCGCGCGCGGTGCCTCGAAGGCCTGCCTCGAACAGTTCCTCGCAACCTGCGCCGCGGAGAACCCCAACCGGCGGCTGCGCATGATCGCACTGTCCGACCGAGTTTCGATGACGGTCGAGCGCGCGGACTTCGACGATCTCGTCACGCTCGTGACCCAGGCGCCCACGTGGGAGAAGGACCGCATGGGCGGGGTGCGCGTCCTGCTGCGCGCGATCGCGGAAGGAAAGGCCAATGCGCCCGACCAGATCCTGGCCCGCTGGACGTGGCGCCTGGCACGCGCGTCCCGGAAGCTGCAGGACCGGCGCGCGAGTGCGGAGTTCCCGGAGGCAAAGCGGCTCCTCGGAGCGCTCGCCAACTCGCGAGGACACCGGCACGAGGAGAACGCCGCCAAGCTCGTGAACGCTTCGCTCGAGCTGCCGATCGCCGTCGGAGCCGCGCTGCTCGCTTCCGCCGAGGGCTATACGCCCCGCGCCACGCAGCTGATCGAGGCGGCGCGCGAGCGACTCGGCACGGTGCAGGAAACGGCCGGGGCTCTGGCCGAGAATCTCCCGCAGCCGAAGCTCACGTCCGGACGCTCACGGCGACGGAAGCGGCGCAAGCGCAAGAAGAGCGGCACACAGCCGCAAAACCAACAGAACCAACAGAACCAGCAGCAGGCTCAGCAGGCACAAGAGGGGCGGCAGCAGGAGCAGCCCGCGGAGGCGAAGAAGCCGAAGCCGCGGGCCAGGAAGAAACCTGCCCCCAAGGCAGCTGAGCAGGCACCGGCTGAAACGCCGGCGGCCTAGGACCGACTACACAGAATGCTCATCCTCGTCCCGATCGCGTTCGCGGCGGGCGTCATCACGGCGTTCACGCCCTGCATCCTCCCGGTCCTGCCGATCGTCCTCGTCGGCGGCGTAGGAGGTGCAACGAAACGACGCCCTTATGCCATCGCAGCGGGGCTCGTCACGACGTTCACCGCCTTCCTGCTCGCCGGCGCCTGGCTCTGGAGCCTGATCGGAGTCAGCCCGAAGCACCAGATCAAGATCGGCGCGGTTCTCCTCCTCGTGCTCGCCGTGATCCTCGTCGTGCCGAAGGCGGGCGAGCTCGTCGAGCGGCCGTTTGCGTTCCTCACCCGCCGGCGTGCCGGCGACCTCGGCGGGGGCTTTCTGCTCGGGGCCAGCCTCGGCCTCGTGTTCATTCCCTGCGGCGGGCCCGTGCTTGCGACGCTGACGGCGAACGCCGCCACGAATCGCGTCGGCGCCTGGATCGTCGTGATCGCGATCGCCTACGCTCTCGGCGCCGCCCTGCCGATGTTCGCGATCGCACGAGGCAGCCGCGGCCTCGTCTCACGGTTTCGCCAGCATGCGCAGGCCGTTCGCGTGACCGGTGGAGTGCTGATGGCGGTAGCCGCGCTGGTGATCTACCAGGGCTGGGCGGAGAGCCTTCAGACGAAGGTTCCCGGCTACGCGAACTGGGTGCAGAGCGCGATCGAAGGAAACTCGGCGGCGCAGAGCGGGCTCGACCGTCTGGGAGGGCGGAGTAAGCAAGTGTTCGACACCGGTGGAGAGCAGCTCGCGTCCCGCGTCGAGAAGGTGCCCTTGAAGAACTACGGCTCCGCACCGGACGTCCACGAGGTGTCCGCGTGGATCAACACGAAACCGCTCAGCCTTCCCGAGCTCCGCGGCAAGGTCGTGCTTGTCGACTTCTGGACCTACTCGTGCATCAACTGCCTGCGCACGCTTCCGTATCTGAAGGCCTGGGACATGCGCTACCGCTCGAAGGGCCTGGTCATCCTCGGCGTGCATACGCCCGAGTTCTCGTTCGAACACGATCTCGGCAACGTGCGCTCCGCCGTCAAGCGGCTCGGCATTCGCTATCCGGTCGCGCTCGACAACGCGTACGGCACCTGGAGGGCGTACGGCAACAACTACTGGCCGGCCGACTACCTCGTCGACCAGGACGGACATGTCCGGGACGTGCACTTCGGTGAGGGCGACTACGCGCAAACGGAAAGCGACATCCGTCTGCTACTCGCAGCGGGCAAGAATGAGCATCTGCCCAAGGCAGGGCGCGACACCGACCTCACGCCGAAAGAGCTGCGGACGCCGGAGTCCTACCTCGGCTACCTGCGCATCGGGAACTACGCGGGCTCGCCGCTCCACACCGACCAGACGGCGGCGTACACCTTCCCGGCGTCGCTGACGCAGGACTCGTTCGCGTATGCGGGCCGGTGGCGCGTCGAAGGCGAGCGAATCGTCTCGGCTGCCGACGCACGCCTGCGGCTGCACTTCCAGGCGCGGTCGGTGCACCTCGTGCTCGGCGGGCACGGCCACGTCGTGGTCAGACTGAACGGGAAGCTCCAGCAGACCGTGCCGATCGACGGCGACCGGCTCTACACACTCTTGACGCAACCACAGGCGAAGGACGGCCTGCTCGACCTGCAGTTCACTCCGGGCCTCTCGGCCTACGCGTTTACGTTCGGCTAGAGCTAGGGCTGCTCGGAGGGGCCCTCGCGCTCGGGCCCGCCGTTGCCACGCTCGCGGTCGCGCAGGAACCGCGTCAGCTCTGCTGCGAGGGAATCACCGGAGGGAAGCTGCTGCTCGTCGTCCAGCAGCTCGGCGCGCTCCTCGAGCTCCTCGACGTACGCGGCCGTCTCGTCGTCCGAAGCAACCGCCTCGCTCACCTGTTCGCTGTAGCGCTCCGACGCCTCCTCGAGCTCGGCGATATCGATGCTCACCCCGAGGATGTCGCTCAGTCTCTGGGTGAGCGCGAGCGCGGCACGCGGGCTCGGTGCGAGCGAGACGTAGTGCGGGACTGCGGCCCAGAGGCTGACGGACGGGATGTTCGCCCGGTTGCAGGCGTCGTGCAGGATCCCGACGATTCCCGTCGGGCCCTCGTAGCGTGAACGCTGCAGGCCGAGCCGCTCGATCAGGTCCGGATCGGTCGCACCGCCCGTCACCGGCGAAGGCCGAGTGTGCGGCACGTCGGCGAGCAACGAGCCGAGGGTGATCATCATCTCGACGCCGAGATCCCGCGCGAGATCGACGATCATCCCCGTGAAGGTCTTCCAGCGGAGGTTCGGCTCGATGCCGAGCAGGAGGACTGCGTCCCGGTCGAGGCCGGGAATCGGCGCGTGGTAGAAGGCGTTCTCCGGCCACTCGATGTGCCGGGTCTGCCCCTCGACGAGCGAAACGTGCGGGCGGGTCGCCTGGAAGTCGTAGAAGTTCTCGGGCTCGATCTCCGCGAAACGGTCCGCCTCCCAGACCTTGGCGAGGTAGCCGCCCGCCAGCGACGCGCCCTGGCCCCCATCGTTCCAGCCACGGAATGCGGCGATCAGAACCGGCTCACGCAGATTCGGCCGATCGGTGATGCGAAGTTCGTCAGCGATGCGCGAAGTCTACGTTCGGTCTGAAGAAGAGCGTCGCGAGGGCGACCGTGCCGATCCAGACCGTCGCGGCGAGAAAGACGTGTAGCAGCACGAGCCCCCAGGGGAGATGGGTGCGCCACTGCAGCTCCCCCAGCCCCATCTGGACGAGGAGCAGCACGAAGACGCCGACGCCGAACGCGAAGAGCCGAGGTGCGTTTTCCCGTCGCGCGGCGAGATAGCCGAGGCTGAACAGGAACGTGAGCAGGAAGATCCCCACGATTATGGCGTGCGCGTAGACGACCGGCTGCAGGCGTCCGAGCCGGTCGATCTTGTCCGCGGCGCCTCCGCCCGAATGCGGTCCCGCGGCGGTCGCGAGCGAACCACTGATGATGAGGACGAATCCGGCGACGACGAACGCGAGGCCGAGCCGGCGCAGCTCCAGCGGAACGAGCGGCTCCGTGCGGCCGACGACCGCCGAGCGCACCTCGAGCGCAAGCACTGTCGCAGCGGCGAGGAGCGCGATCGACAGCAGCAGGTGCAACATCACGATCGGCCAGCGCAGATCGCTCGCGATCGCCAGCAAGCCGATCGGCGCCTGCGCGAGAGTGCCGAGAAAGATTCCGAGCGCAAGCCGTGGTGCCCAGCGGGGGAGTCCCGACGTGCGGCGAACCGCGAGCCACACGAGCAACGTGAGCGCGATCGTGATCGCCCCGACCAGACGGTTGCCGAACTCGACAAAGGCGTGAGCATTCTTCGCGGGAAGCGGATGCCCCTCTTCGCAGCCGGGCCAGTGGCGACAGCCGAGGCCGCTGTCGGTCAATCGCACCGCCGCGCCGGTGCCGATGATCAGCCAGAGCGCGGCGAGTTGGGCGACCACGAACGGAAAGATCTGCGCAGGGCTGAGGACGATCGCCCGGAGCCGAGCGAGCGCCGTGGGCTGGGCGTTCACGGCTCCGAGTTTAGTGACGCGTCACAGCGGGTCGAGGATCGACGGATAGCCGTCGGCGCCGTCGAACGGCGTCGGCCTCGAGCCTAGGAAGAGCGGCCGGTCGGCAGCGTTCAGAAGCACCGGCATCATGTCCGGGCCGCGCAGGTGGCCGAAGATCCCGTTGGCGCAACTCGACTCGCCGAACTCGCTCACGCGGTCTGCGCGAACTCCCGGTCCGGCGACGACGAAGGGGACCGGGTCGCCCGAATGGATGACGTCCGGGAAGGCTGGAGTCGCGTGATCGCCGGTGATGCACACGATGGCACGATCTACCGGCAGATCGCGGACGACGCCGTCGAGCGTCTCGATCATCGCTCGCTTCTGGTTCGGGTCCTTCGTGTGTCCTGCTGCATCCGCGCTCTTGACATGACAGAACACGAACGTGTCACCGGCGTCGAGGCGTTCGTGGGCGAGCTCGATCCGACCGCGCAGATCGGCGGCGGCGTCGTCCGTCTCGGGCTCTTCACGTGTGTCGAGCCCGACGGCCGTTCCAAGGCCGCGTAGGAACGCCGAGCTCGCAACGAACGTCCCGCGCAGCCCGTGGCGCTCTTCGAAAGTGGGCACGTCACGCGGGCGGCCCCACCACTTCAACGTGACGACGTTGAAGCGTTCGCCCTCGAGGCGACGTATCACCTCGCGGCTCCACGCCTCCGCCGCCCGCGCAGTCCGCTCCGCCTCGGGTACGAGCGCCTGTGGGCGCAGGACGGGATGCCGGTCGCGGAAGAACGCGTCGCTGTCCGTGACTCGCTCATCCGCGGCCCCCGAGACGCGCAAGATCGCCTCACCGCGCCAGACATGCTCTAGCGAGAAGGTGAGGCCGTCGATCGTGATGCCGTCGCAGGCGCGAACGAGCCGCTTCGCCTCGTCTGCGTCGCGGTCCGGATCGGGGCGTCCGGTCAACCACCAGCCGTCTGCGCGCTGCTCCGCCGGCCGCAGCGCTGCATAGGCAAAGACCTGCTTGGCGTCCACGTCCTGCCCACGCCCGAGGGCCTCGAAGACGGCACGCCCGGGAAACTCGTCGGGCCGGTAACCGAACATCGACCAGTGCGCCACCTCGCTCGAAGGCGCGCGACCGGGGCCGATCGCGTAGAGAACACCGTTCGATCCCGACGCGCACAGCCGGTCGAGGTTGGGCGTGCGCGCAGCCTCGAGACCGCTCAGGCCCCCGAGCGACTCGTGGGCGCGGTCGGCGAGACCATCGAGGAGCAGGACGACGATCGGGTGCACTCAGGCCGGTATTCGCTGCAGGGAGCGGATCACCCGTACGACGCCGGCGGGAACGAGCGCTTCCCACTCGCCGCCCGAGCGGAGAGCGTCGCGCACGTCCGTTCCGGACAGCTGCTTCTCGGCGCCCTCGTCGAGGATGACGACCTCGTACCCGGCCTCGCGCATGCGCTCGAGCTTCGTGCCGCCCCATTCGGAGAACAGACGGAGGTACTGCGTCACGCGCGCCGGCACGTAGGCGTTCCAGAGCTCTGGTTCGTTGACGGGAAACGGGATCACGTGCGCGAGGATTCCCTCGTCCTTCGCGACCGCCTCGATCATCAGCAGGCGCTCGACGTAAGTGAACGGGTTCGACTCGGGGAGGTGACGCAGTGGATCGGTCGCTTCTTCCTTGATGCGTTGCGGATCGGGGTTCGTGATCCCGACGAACACCTCGTCGGATCGCTCGGCTGCGCCGCGCAGGTATTCGAGATGTCCGTTGTGGAAGGGCTGAAAGCGCCCGTGAATCATCCCCGAGCTCACTCGACGATGACTCCGGCGCCCTCCTCGACGCGGCCGATCCTCCGGATGAACAGCCGGCGGCCCGCGAATTCCGCCTCGAGTGCTGCGCCCCGCTCGGCCGGGAGCGACACGAGCAGCCCGCCGGCGGTCTGCGGGTCGTAGCCGAGTGCCACGAGAGTCTCCGGCAACCCCTCCATCGTGAGGTGACGTTCGGCGAAGTCGCGGTTCCGCGGGTCTCCGCTCGTCCGCACGCCTTTCCGCGCGACGTCGAGTGCACCGTCGATCGCCGGGAAGCGCTCAGACTCGAGCCGGATGCAGACGCCGCTACGGTCGGCCACTTCGTGCGCATGGCCGAAGAGCCCGAAGCCCGTTACGTCGGTGACGGCGTTCGGCTCGAGGCCGCGCAGAACATCGGCTGCATCCTTGTTGAGGGTCCTCATCCAGCGGATCGCACGCTCGAGCTGCATGTCGCCCGCATAACCCTTCTTGTACCCGGTCATGATCAGCCCGGTTCCGAGCGGCTTCGTGATGAAGACGGCGTCGCCCGGCCGCGCCCCGTTCTTCGGCCAGATCCCGTCGGGCCGCACGGTGCCGACCACGGCCAGCCCGTATTTCGGCTCCGCGTCACGAATCGTGTGACCACCCGCGAGCAAGCCGCCTGCCGCACGTACCTGCTGGTCCGCAGCCGCGAAGACCTCGGCGAGCATCTCCATCGGCAACTCTTCGGGGAACGCCGCGATCGACAGTGCGAGGAGCGGCGTACCCCCCATCGCGAAGACGTCGTTGAGCGCGTTCGTCGCGGCGATCGCACCGTAGTCGCCGGGGTCGTCGACAACCGGTGGAAAGAAGTCCAGCGTGAAGATGAGCGCGCGCTCGTCGTCGAGGCGATACACCGCGGCGTCGTCCGCCGGCGCGAGGCCGACCAACAGGTTCTCCGCCTCGGCGGGGACGAAACCGGCGAGCAGCTGCTCGAGGCGTGCCGCCGAATACTTGGCGGCACAGCCCCCGCACGATGCAAGATCTGTGAGCTTGACGCGTCCTGTTTCGGTGTTCAAGGGAAGCCCTCCCGAAGGGTGAACCGCGAAATGTAGGGGTCTCCGAGCTTTTCGTCTACAGAGTGACGGCGGTTCACCTTGTTACGTCGGGGTGACCCTGGGTATTCCCGCTCCAGGAAGTAGGCGGCGACGCTGAGCGCCGCCGCCGTTTCAGGGGAGAGGAGGAGCCTTTCGGTTCCCCCGCGCCCGGAGTTCTTCGCCCTCGGCGTGGCACCTTCCGACTTGCAAAGATGGGTCCGTGGCCAGGGCCGCGCTCGTCACCGGGGGCTCGTCGGGGATCGGCCTCGCGATCGCCACCATGTTGCGACGAGAAGGCTTCGAGGTGACGCTCGCCGCCCGGACGAAGACGAAGGTCGAGGCCGCGGCCTCCGAGCTCGGCGCGCACGCTGTCACCGCGGACGTCGCGAAGGAGGAGGACTGCCGCCGAATGGTCGACGAGCACCGTGAGCGGCACGGTCGGCTCGACGTGCTCGTCAACTCCGCAGGGGTCGGCGTCGCCGGCGCGATCGACGAGCTCGAGCCGAGGAAGATCGACCTCCAGCTCGACGTCAACCTACGCGGGACGATGCTCGTCACGGCCGCCGCGCTGCCGCTTCTGCGCGAGAGGAGCGGGCTGGTCGTCAACATCGCCTCGATTGCAGGAACCGGCCCGTCTCCCCAGCTGCCGGTCTATGGGGCGGCGAAGGCTGGGATGATCCAGTTCACGAACACGCTGAACCGCGCCGAAGAGCAGCACGGCGTGCGCGCGACTGCGCTCAGCCCCGGCTTCGTCGACACGCCGATGACGGACTGGGCGCCCGTCCCGCCCGAGCAGATGATCCGTCCGGAGGATTGCGCAGAAGTGGTGCACGCGCTGCTACGTCTGAGCCGGTACGCAAGACTGCCGCACGTCGTGATCGAGCGTGTCGCCGCCGGAGGATTCGGTGCGTAACTAGTCTTGGAAACGCGTCGGCTTCACGCGCTGGCGCGCGAGAAAGCTGTCGAGCGCCGCACGGTGGACGCGAAGGACGCGTCCTACACGCACCGCATCCAAGCGCCCGTCGTGAATCAGCCGCCGGATCGTTTCCGGATGGACGCCTAGCTGATCGGCGACTTCCCGCACGCTCACGAGAGCCGAGGGATCTTCATTCGTTGACGACACCATCCGCATCAACCCTTGCACGTTCTTCGAACACGCGCATGGGCCATCTGGGTCAATCGACGCCTCCTGCGGCCTAGCGTAAGAAACGCCGAATCGCATTCTCGAGCTCTCCCGTCGAGACCGAGCCCTCGAACTTCGCCTTGATGCGGCCGTCACGGCCGACGAGAAACGTCCACGGCTCCGACGGAAGCCGCCATTGGCGCACCCACCGGTTCTGCCCTCGCCGCGGATCGTTGTCTTTGTAGATCTCGACGTGGATGAAGCGAATACCCGAGCCTTCGAAACGACGACGCGCGTGCTCGACGACGTCGACGACCGGCCCGCAGGTGCGGCTCTCGCAGTAGCGCGGCGTCGCGAACGTCACGACGAAAGGAGCGTGGGCAGCAAGAGATTCGGCGATCGAGTAGCGGAGCAGTCCGCGATCGGGAGGAACACGCGTTGTGAGCTTCGCGGTCTTACCGCCGGAGCTCGCAAGCGTGGGCGTGCGCGACGGGTAGGCGCGGTCGCCGACGGCAGGACTCGCCGAACGGTCCCTCACGGCGATGTCGTGGATGCCGCCGATCGCAACCTTCCCGATCGGCCGGGCAAGCACGTAGTACTTCCCGGCCGCAGCCACCCGCACGTGTGCCACGTACAACGCGGGCACGTCCGCGCCGGTCGAGACGCCGGGCACTCCGACCGGCTCGAGCTTTGCAACGGTCTCCTGAAATGGCTTCGCGCTCAGAGAGCGCGCAATCCAGAACCGCGCCGTCGGCGGAGCGATCACACGGCCGCGGTTGTCGACGACGAGAAACGAGACGCGCATGTCGCCGGGGGAGTAATCGTTCGTGCCCAGAATCAACGCCACAGCCTGTCCGGAGCTCTTCCAGAGTCCTTCCAGTGATCCCGTCCGAGCCGCGCCCTGCTCGGAACTGCTCGTCGATGAGCCACAGCCTGCCGTCAGCGCGGCAAACGCGAGAACGGCGAGCAAAGCGCGCACGCTTCCACTCTAGATCTCCCCGCCGTCGTGAGCGCCGAGGGGCATCCGCGCGAGGGCCGGCAGCATTGCAGCGGCGATGAGAATCGCGAAAACCGCGAAATACATCAGGCGAGCTTTGGACACGTGGTCACCTCCTTTCGGAGCGTTGGGTTAGAAGCGGACGTCTTGCAGGGCGTCGGCGGCCTGGCGGTAGAGCCGAGCGGCTGCCCGGTCGTCCCCGCGTCGTGTCGCAAGGTCCCCCTGGGCGACCCACGCAGAAGCGCGATGGCTCCCCGAAGAGAGCTGGTCGTATGCGCGTTCACCCGCCGCGAAGGCCTCTTCGGCCTCGTCGAGGCGATCCTGCTCGAGCAACGCGCGGCCCAGAACGAGCTGCGCGTTGCCGATCTCGCTGACCTCGTCGACCCGGTCGCCGAGCAGCCGAAGCGCGTAGCGCGCTTGCTCCTCTGCGAGCGAGACGTCACCTGTTCGGAGGTGGACCTGGGCGATGCCGTTAACCGCGTGCGCCGCCTCGGCGTCGTTGCCGACTTCGAGGGCGATGCGGACTGCGTCCTTCAGGAAGTCCACCGCTTCCTCCGGGTGACCGAGCAGGAAGTTGATTCCACCGAGGTTGTTCAGCAGCCGGCCGAGATTGCCGCGATCGGAGAGCTCCTCGTACGCGGACTTCGCCCGCTCGGCGTACGAGCGCGCGAGCACCCAGTGGCCCTCGCGATCGGCGATGATTGACGCCTGAAAATAGACGTCTGCCGCGGTGCGCTTGTCGTTCAGCCCTTCGGCGAGCTCGAGCGCGCGCTCGACGTCCTCCCGCGCGGCCTCGAGGTCGCGGCGGCGGCGGTAGCAGCGTGAGCGCCACGCAAGGATGTTCGAGCGCAGCTGGTCCGACGGGATCTCGGAGCGCTCCGCGAGCTTGAGCCCTTCGTCGAACAACCCGATCGCCGTCTGAATGCTGTTCAGCTTGTAGCGCGCGACACCGAGCCGGAAGAGGACGTCTGCACGCTCGACGTCGGAGAACGTCGTGCGTTCGGTGAGCGCTCGGGCGCGCTCGAGCAACGCGATCGCCTCGCGAACTTCGCCGGCGCGCATTCGCAAGGTCGCCTCGCCTGAAAGGGCACGCGCCTCGAGCTCGGGCAGGCCGGTGGCCAGCACGGCGGCGCGGATCTTCTCGAACTCCTCGAGAGCCTCGTCGTTTCGACGCGCCTCCACCAAGGCGTCGGCGCGGGCAAGAGCGGCGTCGACCCGGCCGCGCTCGTCAGCGGAGATGCCGTTCGCGAGGAAGCCTGCGTCGACACCGAGCCGCTCCGCGAGCCAGACGATCGTCTCGGGCGTCGGACGGGTCTTCCCACGCTCGATCTGGCTGACGTATTCCTTCGAGAAGCGGTCGCCCGCGAGGTCGGTCTGAGTCAGCGCTGCGGCGACACGAAGCTGGCGTAGGCGCTCGCCGAGCCGAAGCCCGGCCTGAGCGGCGGAGGCTCGCTGCTGCTGCTGACGAATGGCGGTCGAGTCAGACAAGTGCTGCGTAGTAGTACGTCATGCTTCACCCAACTTCAACCTGTCCCTTCGGGCATCCCCCGAAAAGGTCATGTTTGGGCCTAAAACCGGTCAAGCAAGCCTAACTCAAATCACTTGACCGAGCTACTTGACAGGCTCGAGGAACGCTCCTAGAGTGAGGCAATCTTGCAACCGAGCCAGACGCCAGGGTCGGCTGCAGGAGGCGCTTCACCAGGTGGACTCCAACCGGGGCGTGGCTGGGCCGCAGAGCCAAGTCTCGGAGAGACCGCCACACAGGGCGGAGTCGCCTAACAGGAATCGACCCCCGGAGCCGCAGCCGGGGGTCTTCCTCTTTCTAGGGCTCGTCGGCGAGAGCGACGCCGATTGATTCCGCCGCGCCTTCGCGGCGCGGCAGCGGGCGCACCGTCAGAACCGAGATGATCGCACCCACGAGGACGAGCGCCGCGCCGACGTGAACCGCTCGGTGATAGCCGACCACGAACTGGTCACTCCACAGCGGACTCGTCGGCAGAACGCTGACGCTCGTGGCGACGAGCGCGCCCATGATCGCGACCCCGAGCGATCCGCCGACCTGGCGCATGCTGTTGATCACCGCCGAGCCCACGCCGGCCTGCGCGACCGGAACGGAGCCCATCGCCGCAGCCGTCGTCGGCGCCATCGTGACCGCCATCCCGACGCCGCCCACGAGCAGGGCAGGAAGGATGTTCCAGAAGGATGAGCTCGCGTCGAGCGTCCCGAAGAGCAGGAGCGAGATCGCGAGCAGGGTCATCCCCGCTCCCATCAGCCATCTTGCGCCGACCCGGTCCGAGAAGCTGCCTGCGGCCGGAGCGACGAGGATGATCAGAACGGTCATCGGCAGGAACGTCGCGCCGGTCTCGATCGCGCTGTAGCCGAGGACGCGCTGCAGGAAGAGCGAGTTGTAGAAGAAGATTCCGAAGAGCGCGAGCCCGACGAACAGCATCGCGGCGTTGGCCCCGGCGAACGTCGGATTCTTGAACAGTGCGAGGTCGAGCATCGGCAGACGCTGGTGCAGTTCGAGCAGGACGAACATGGTCAGCGACACCACTGCGATCGCGAACAAGGTGAGGACGCGTGTCGATGTCCAGGCGTGATCGTTCGTCTCGATCAGACCGTAGGTGAGGGCGAAGAGACCGACCCCCGAGGTGATCAGGCCGGGTAAGTCGAGTCTCTGCTCCTTCGACGTGTCCTTCGTCTCGTCGATGAAGAGCCGCGCCGCGATCACGCCGAGCACACCGATAGGAATGTTGATGAAGAAGATCCAGCTCCAGTTGACCTTCTCCGTCAACAGCCCGCCGACGATGGGGCCGATCGCCAGCGCAAGCGCGGAGACCCCCGCCCAGATGCCGATCGCAGTTCCTCGCTGCCGCGGCGGGAAGGTCGCGGTGATGATCGACAGCGTTGCCGGATTCATCAGCGCGGCGCCAACACCCTGCACGGTGCGCGCAGCGATGAGCGAGCTCGCCCCGCCTGCGAGGCCGCACCACAGTGAGGCACCGGTGAAGACGACGAGGCCTGCGATGAAGATCGCCCGCCGCCCGAGCATGTCGGCGAGCTTCCCGCCGGTGAGAAGGAGCACGCCGAATGTGAGAGCGTAGGCGTTCACGACCCACTCGAGCTCCGAGATGCTGATGCCGAGGTCCTGCTGGATCGACGGCAGTGCCACGTTCACGACCGTGTTGTCGAGCATGATCATGAACAGCCCGACCGCGACTGCGACGAGTGTCCACCACTTGCGGTTCTCGGGCGTGAACAGTCGAGCACGCATCTCTGAGAGGTTAGAGCACGCTCCCCGGCCGACGTCGGGCTGCTACCCGTACGCTTCGCGCGTGTCCGACTTCATCTGGAGCCCGACCGCCGAGGACGTCGAGAGCGCGAACCTGACAAGGCTCGCACGCAAGCTCGGCGTCGAAGGATACGAGGACCTCCACCGCGTCTCCATCGAGGAGCCGGAGCGCTTCTGGCCCGCCCTGATCGAGGATCTCGGCCTCGAGTTCTCGGAGCCGTGGGAGCAGGTGGTGGACACCTCTCGCGGCGAAGAGTGGGCAACCTGGTTCACCGGTGGGAAGCTCAATCTCGCCTGGAACTGCGTCCACAAGTGGGCGGCCGGCGAGCTCGCCGAGGAGCAGGCGGCGATCTGGCACGGCGAGGACGGCTCACGGACGTCGCTGACCTGGAGCGAGCTGTCCGACGAGGTCTTTCGCCTTGCCGAAGGGCTCGCGTCGATCGGCATCGGTCCCGGAGACGCCGTCGGGATCTTCCTGCCGATGTCGCCGCAGGTCGCAATCGCATCACACGCGTGCGCGCATCTCGGCGCAGTGCAGGTGCCGGTCTTCTCGGGCTTCGCTCCGCCTGCGATCGCCGCGCGGCTGGCCGATGCGAAGGCGAAGGCGCTGATCACGGCGGACGGCTCGCTTCGCCGCGGACAGATCGTGCCGATGAAACAGATCGCGGACGAGGCCCTCGAATCGTCACCGACCGTGACGCACACGGTCGTCTGGCGCCGGCTCGGGCTGGACGACCTCCCGATGACGATCGGTCGCGACCGCTTCTGGGACGAGCTCACAGAGAAGACCTCGGGGGATCTGCCCGCGAAGCAGGTCGACTCCGAGCATCCCTACCTGCTCGCGTACACCTCGGGAACGACCGGCAAGCCGAAGGGGGCGCTACACGTCCAGGGCGGTTTCCTCGTCTCGATCGCACGCGAGGTTGCGTACCAGACGAACGTCAAGCCGGGCGATCGCATCCATTTCGCCACGGACATGGGTTGGATCATGGGACCGTGGACAGTCGTCGGCGGCGGCGCCTGCGGCGCGACGGTCGTCTACGCGGAGGGCGCGCCGGACTTTCCGGCGGACCGGATCTGGAAGCTGGTCGAGTCCGAGCGCGTCACGATGCTCGGCGTCTCGCCGACCCTCGTGCGCGCGCTCATCCCAAAGGGCGATCCCGAGTCGGACATGTCCTCGCTGAAGGCGATGTGCACGACCGGCGAGCCGTGGAACAAGGATCCGTACCGCTGGCTCTTCGACAAGGTCGGGGGCGGCACGACGCCGATCGTGAACTGCTCCGGCGGCACCGAGGTCGGCGCCTGCTTTCTCACGACGTGCGTCACCGAGCCGATCAAGCCGGTCGCGCTTGGCTTTCCTGCGCTCGGTCAGGACATGGACGTGTACGGACCGAACGGCACGCCTGTGCGCGGCGAAGTCGGCGAGCTCGTCTGCAAACGGCCGTGGCCGGGAATGACGCGCGGCATCTGGGGTGACGACGAGCGTTACCTCGACGCCTACTGGCGGCGCTTTCCAGGAGTCTGGACGCACGGCGACTGGGCGTCGATCGACGAGGACGGTTACTGGTACCTGCACGGACGCTCCGACGACACGCTCAACATCGCCGGCAAGCGCATCGGTCCGGCCGAGCTCGAGTCGGCGGCCGTCGGTCACGGCGGCGTCGCCGAAGCGGCGGCGATCGGCGTCCCCCACGACGTGAAAGGCGAGGTCGCGTGGATCTTCTGCGTGCTGAAGCCAGGCACCGAAGCGACCCCGGCCTGCGCGCTCGAGATCTCGACCGCGGTCACCGACGAGCTCGGAAAAGCGTTCAGGCCCGAGCGGATCGTGTTCGTGTCAGCCCTCCCGAAGACCCGGAGCGCCAAGATCGTGCGCCGGGCCGTGCGGGCCCGGGTTTTGGGCAAGGAGCAGGGAGATCTCTCCTCGCTGGAGAACCCGGAGGCCCTCGACGAGATCGGCGAAGCCGCCGGCCGGGCCTAGCTTTATACTTTTCGGCGAATACGCGTACGAAATACGAGCCTGAATGTAAATTTGGCGGAGGAGAGCGCTTGATTTCCGCCAAACGGGCATCTAGTTGGTCGACCCGGTTATGGGAGTCGCCGTATCCCTCACCGCGATCGTGCTTGGCTTGGCCGCACCGACGGGAGCCGTTCGACAAGCGAACGATTCCGCAGCGCTGGCAGCCGTAGCGTCAGTGTGCGGCGGTGCAACGACTGCCGCCGGGGACGAGCACTCGCGACTCGAGGCGATGTACTGCGGCATCAACATCGTGCGCCGGAGCTACGGACTGCATGTGGTCAGAGGGAGCAAGCCCCTGAATCGCTCCTCGATCCTGAAAGCGGACGCAGTTCGGCGGTGCGGCTTCTCGCATACGCCCTGCGGCATGTCGTTCACACGCACCTTTCAGAAGGCCGGGTATCTGCCGGCCCGGGCCTACGGCGAGAACCTGGCCTGGGGTCAAGGAGAGCTCGGCTCGCCGGTGCACACCCTGCAGCTGTGGCTGAACTCGCCGCCGCATCGCAAGAACCTCCTCGGGACCAGCTGGCGCGACCTCGGGATCGCTTACGAGCGCGGCCACATGTTCGGCCGAGACGGCGTGGCCCTCTGGGTCCTGCAGCTCGGCCGGCGTCACTAAGTTTTCGCCTCAGAGTCGCAAACAGCTAGACTGAGGCCGTGCGGCTGGCATTGGCCCAGATCAACCCCGTCGTCGGCGATCTCGACGGGAACCGCGAGCTCATCCTCGAACGCCTCTCCGAGGCCAGGTCGAACTCCGCCGACCTCGTCGTCTTCCCGGAGCTGGCCGTCACCGGGTACCCGCCCGAGGACCTCCTGCTCCGGCCCGGATTCATCCGTGCGGCCGAGGAATCGGTCGACCAGATCGCACTCGAGACGCGCGGCACGACAGTCCTCATCGGGGCGCCGCACTTCGACCGGGATCTCTACAACGCGTGCTACGTCCTCTCGGGCGGTGAGGTCAAGGCGATCTACAGGAAGCGCTTCCTCCCGAACTACGGCGTCTTCGACGAGGACCGGTACTTCGCACCCGGTCGAGACCTCGTCCTCCTCGAGCACGGTAAGACGCTGATCGGCCCGACCGTCTGCGAGGACATGTGGCAGCCCGGGCCACCCGCGACGGATCTTGCGCTCGCCGGCGCGGAGCTGCTCGTCAACATCTCCGCCTCGCCGTTCTACGTGGGCCGCGACCGTGAGCGAGAGGAGATGTTCGTCACACGCGCGCGCGACAACTCGTGCTTCGTCGCGTTCTGCAACGCCGTGGGCGGACAGGACGAGCTGATCTTCGACGGGCACTCCGTCGTCATCGACGACGAAGGCAAGGTGATCGCACGCGCACCCGGTTTCGAAGAGGCCCTGCTGTTCGCCGACATCGAGCCGCAGGAAGTGATCGGCCGGCGGCTGCGTGACGTTCGGCGCCGCGCCCTTGCGCGCGATCGCGAGACGATCCCGCCGGTGAACGTCATCCACATCGGCTCGCGCGGCCTTTCTCAGAACGGGAGCAAGGTCACGGTCGAAGTCGCGCCGTTCGTGGACGAGCTGGAGCAGATGCGAGGCGCCCTCGAGCTCGGGCTCCGCGACTACGTGAGCAAGAACGGCTTTCGCGAGGTCGTCGTCGGCGTCTCCGGCGGAATCGATTCCGCCGTGACTGCGGCACTCGCCGCGGATGCCCTCGGGCCCGAGCGCGTTCATTGCGTGTCGATGCCTTCCCGGTATTCGTCGGAAGAGACGCGGTCCGACGCACGACGGCTCGCCGACAACCTCGGCTGTCCGTTCAGAGAGATTCCGATCGGCGCGATCGTCGACGGATTCGACGACGCGCTCGCGGGCGCGTTCGAGGGACGCGAGCCCGATCTCGCAGAGGAGAACATCCAGGCCCGTGCGCGCGGCGTGCTGCTCATGGCTCTCTCGAACAAGTTCGGCTGGATGCTGGTTGCGACCGGCAACAAGTCCGAGCTCTCGGTCGGCTACGCGACGCTCTACGGCGACATGGCGGGCGGCTTCGCGCTGCTGAAGGACGTGTACAAGACCGATGTCTTCCGTCTCGCCCGCTACCTCAACGACCGTGCCGGGCGCGAGCTGATCCCGACGTCGATCATCGAGCGCGCCCCGAGCGCCGAGCTGCGTGACAACCAGCTGGACGAGGACTCGCTCCCGCCGTACCCGAAGCTCGACGAAGTGCTCGAGCAGTACGTCGAGCACGATCGCACGCTCGAGGAGCTCTCAGCGGACGGCTTCGACCGCGACGTCGTCGAGCGCGCTGTCTCGATGGTCGACCGTGCGGAGTACAAGCGCCGTCAGGCGCCCCCGGGCGTGAAGATCCACCCGAAGGCGTTCGGCCGCGATCGCAGAACGCCGATCACGAACCGCTGGCGCGGCTAGACGCGGCGGCGAGCTCACGAAACCAGCGCAGGCGCTCGTTCCAGGGCACCGCAGCGTTCGCCGGCGAAGTCGACGGCAGCACGAAGAGCTCGGTGTCGCCGAGCTTGCGCTCCTGCACGCCCAGCTCGGGCCGCTTGCCGAACGTGCCCCGGTACGCCTCCTTGCCGACGAAGCCGATCCAGGCCGGCCGCAGCTCGCTTGCAATTCCCGCGAGCCGGTCGGCTGCTCCCTCAAAGTCCGCCTTGCGCAGATCCCCCGAGCCCGGAGTGGTGCGGGGTGCGGCGTTCGTGACGCCGACCCCGTACGCGGGAAGCTCGAACTGCTCGGCAGGCTCGAGCAGCCGCGGCGTGAACCCGGCGGCGTGCAGGAGCCGCCAGAAGTCGTTCCGCGGATTGGCGAAGTGCGCCGCTGCAGCCGCGGAGACGCGCCCCGGGTTGATGCCGCAGAAAAGCACCCGCAGCCCGGGCGCCAGAACGTCGGGGATGGCCGACTTAGGCGGCTTCGGGCTCGGCGAGCTCGGCGGGGTCACGCGCTTCGAGGAACTCCTCGAAGCGGACCCGCAAGGCCTCGCCTTCGATCCCGAGCTCGCGGCGTGCACGACGCGGCTCGAGTCTCACGATCCGGACGGTCTCGTCCCAACCGCCATAACACCGGGCATAACATTCGGCCTCGCTGAGCGGCCGCAGTCTTCGCATGGCCAAACAGTACGCCGCCGTCCGGACGGTTCCTCCGCATCCCAGGGCAGGATAGGACTGTGGCAACCGGGGCCAAGGAATTCCACTACGCCGTCGCGCTCGATCGTGCGGGCCGGGTCACGGCCAACGGACACGCGCCGCTCGACCTCGACCCGGCGTGGACGCCGGAGCACCTGGTTCTCGCCGGCCTGGTGCGCTGCACGCTACAGAGCCTGCGGTTCCACTCCGACCGCGAGGGCATCGACTTCGTCGCGAGCGCAAACGTCTCGGGGATGGTGACAAAGCGCCCCGACGACGGGCGTTACGCATTCGTCGACCTCGACGTCGAGCTCGATCTCGAGCTCGAGCCTGTGCCGCCGGGCGATGAGCTCGCCGCGCTGCTGGCGAAGGCCGAGCGAGACTGCTTCATCGGCGCGTCGCTGAAGCCCTCACCGCGCTACCGCTGGCGCGTGAACGGAACGCCGCTCTAGCTTCGCTCGAGCGGCGACATGGTCAAGCCGTAGTCGCGTAGCTGCTGCCAGTAGTGCTCGGCGACTTCCTTGTGCCCTGACCAGACGATCGCGCGGCCGCTCGAGTGGATCCGGTCGGCAAACCGCAGGCCCTGGTCGTACGAAACCTCGGGCAGCGTCGACGCGAGCGCGCTCGCGACGCCCTGAAAGGTGTTGTGGTTGTCGTTCAGCACGATGACGTTCCACGGCGCGCCGAGACCGGTGCCCGTTCCCTGGTCGATGCGCTCTTTGGTCGCCGGGGCCATGGGCCAATCGTAGTAACGTCTCGAACGGTGTCCACCGTCACCTTCGACGTCGAAGCCGTCCGCGCACGGTACTCGGCCCTTCGCCAGCCGCTCGCCTTCTTCGACGGCCCCGGCGGCACCCAGGTGCCGGACGACGTCATCGACGCCGTTTCGCGCTACTACCGCGAGTCGAATGCCAACGTGAGCGGCCCGTACGAGACGAGCCGCCGCACGGAGGCCCTCGTGACCCGGGCGCGTCTCACCGCCGGAGAGTTCCTCGGGTGCACTCCGGACGAGGCCATCTTCGGCGCGAACATGACGACGCTCGCATTCGCGCTCACGCGCACCGCCGGCCGCGAGTGGCGCGCAGGCGACGAGATCATCGTCACCAAGCTCGACCACGATGCGAACGTCTCGCCCTGGCTCGAGCTGGCCCACGACAAGCAGCTCGAGGTCCGCTTCGTCGAGATCAACGACGACACGACACTCGATCTCGCAAATCTGGAGCGGCAGCTGAGCGACCGCACGCGAGTCGTCGCTTTCCCCGTTGCGTCGAACGCAGTCGGGACGCTCTCAGACGTCCGCCGCATCGTCGAGCTTGCGCACGATGCCGGCGCGCTTGCGTGGGCCGACGCAGTCCACTACGGGCCGCATGGGCCGATCGACGTCGGGGACTGGGGTGTCGACGTCTTGATCTGCTCGCCCTACAAGTTCTTCGGCCCCCACCTCGGCCTCGCCTTCGGGAGCGCGGAGCTGCTCGAGAGCTGGCGTCCCTACAAGGTCCGGCCGGCGTCAGCCACGCCGCTCGGCCACCGCTTCGAGACGGGAACGCTCCCGCACGAACTGCTCGCGGGCTTCGTCGCCGCCGTGGAGTACATCGAGTCGATCGGGTGGGAGTCGATCCAGACACACGAACGCACGCTCGGCGAGCGCTTTCTCGCCGGTCTCCCGGACAAGGTGAAGCTCTACGGGCTCCCGACGATGGAAGGCCGCGTTGCCACCTTCGCCTTCAACGTCGACGGCGTGCCGACGCGCGAGGCCGCCACGCGGCTGGGCGACGCCGGCTTCGCGGTCTGGCAGGGGAACTACTACGCGGTCGAGGTGATGAAGCGCCTCGGCCTCGAAGACAGCGGCGGAGCCGTTCGAGCCGGCATCGTGCATTACAACACTGCGGACGAAGTCGACGGCCTGCTGGCCGCGGTCTCCGCGCTCTAGCGGGCGCCGGCCCAGCGCGACTCTGCGCTGGCCCGGGCGAAGCTGCGTGCCGCCCGCTCGTCCACCGTCAGCACGATCGGGCCGTGGACGATCAGGTGCTTGTCGGCACGCTCCTTGAGCAGATCGTTGTAGAAGCCGTGCACGAGCCACTCGCGCCCAGGCGCAACCGCCGTGCGCATGCGCAGCCGCACGAGCCCGGGTGCGAGCTCGTCGACCTCGTGGATGACGGGACGCTGGACGAACGTCGTGGGCCCCACCGGCAAGATCGATGACACGTGCTCGATGAGCACCTCGGCCGCCTCGCGGTTGCTGGCCACCAGCTCGACGTCGAACTCCTTGAGCCCGCCGGGCAACACCCGAACCGCGGGAATCTGCGAGTTGTGGATGTTGATCACCTCGCCGTCGAGTGAGCGGAGCTTCGTCCGGCGGAGCGAGACCTCCTCGACAATGCCCTGCAGCTCCATCGTCGGGATCGCGATCGTGTCGCCGACGGAGTACCACTTCTCCGTGAACATGCTGAAGCCGGCGATGATGTCGACGAGAACGCGTTGGGCCGAGAACGCGACGAGGATCAGCACGAACGATGCGCCGGCGATCGTGCTCAGCCGGTCGAGTCCTCCGGTCAGCTGGGCGGCGGCGAAGACGACGGCCAGCGCGAAGGCGATGTAGGCGATGCCCGTCCGGATGACGCCCACGGTCGTCTCGCGGCGCTTCAGCTCGATGATCTTCGCCCGGAGGTCGCCGGTGGGGGCGTGGTGCCTCCGGTCGTACCAGGTCAGCCCTCTGCGCGCGATGAGGGCGCTCAGGCGCGACACGGCCCAGGCGGCCGCGAACAGGAAGAGGATGGTGAGGGCGGTGAGCATCTGTTACAACCTTTCGTTGAATCCAAGGTATCGACAGGGTTCTCACTGTCACAAGCCCCGCTCCGAATTCTTTACCGCGACTTAACCTCAATGACCCCCGTCGAGCTCCTCCAGCGTCTGATCCGGTTCGACACGACGAACCCGCCCGGCAACGAAGCGGAGTGCGTCGAGTTCGTGCGCAGCCTGCTCGGAGAGGCTGGGGTCGAGAGCCGGCTCTATGCAAAAGATCCGGCTCGCCCGAATCTCGTCGCACGCCTCGACGGCAAGGGACAGAGCCGGCCGCTCCTCCTCCAGGGTCACGTCGACGTCGTGACGACCACGGGCCAGGCCTGGGCACGGCCCCCGTTCGGGGGCGATCTGGTCGCGGGGGAAGTTTGGGGACGCGGCGCCGTCGACATGAAGGGCGCCGTCGCGATGTACGTCTCGGCGTTCCTGCGTGCTGCGCGAGGCGAGCTCGAGCTGCCGGGCGACGTGGTTCTCGTCGTCCTCAGCGACGAGGAGAACGGCGGCGACTACGGCGCGAAGTTCCTCGTCGAGGAGCATCCCGAGCTCTTTACCGGCATCCGGCATGCCCTTGGAGAGGCGGGTGGGATCTCCCAGGAGATCGCGGGCAAGCGCTTCTACCCGATCCAGCTCGGCGAGAAGCAGATCTGCTGGCTGAAGGCGACGGTGCGCGGCCGCGGGGGCCACGGGGCGATGATCCACCGCGACGGGACGATGGCTCGGCTCGCGCAGATGCTGCGTGACCTCGACCGCAAGCCGCTCCCGATCCACGTCACGCCGATCGTCCGCGACATGATCGAGGCGATCGCCGCGGAGCTGCCGCGGCCGAAGCGAGAGTTGATGCTGACGCTGCTCAAGCCGGGCGTCGCCGGTCGTGTGCTCCCCCGCCTCGGGCCGAAGCTCCGCCCGATCGAGACGCTCCTCCGCAACACCGTCAACGCGACGATCGTCCGCGGCGGGGAGAAGGTGAACGTCATTCCGGCAGAGATCGAGCTGGAGCTGGACGGCCGCCTCCTTCCCGGCTTCACGCCCGATCAGCTGATCGCGGAGCTCCACGGGATCATCGGCGACGACATCGAGGTCGAGCTCGTTCGGTACGACCCGGGTCCGGCTGAGCCCGACCTCGGCCTCTTCGAGATGCTCAGCGGGGTGTTGCGGGAGCTCGATCCCGAAGGGATTCCGATGCCGCTGCTCCAGGGCGGCGTGACGGACGGCCGCTTCTTCTCCCAACTCGGCATCCAGACGTACGGCTTCATGCCGATGCGACTCCCGGAGGAGTTTCCGGTCCTCGAGGTCGTCCACGCCGCCGACGAGCGCGTGCCTGCGGCGGCCATCGAGTTCGGGACGGAGGCGGTCTCCCGCGCGTTGCAGCGTTTCTGAGGAACGCCGCAGGGATGTTCCCCCTCGGTAGCATCGCGGCGGTGAGCACATTCAACCTCGAACGGCTCGACAATGGGCTGCGGATCCTGACCGCCCCGATGGACTCTGCGCAGTCGGTGACATGCGCGATCATGCTCGCGGCCGGGTCGCGCTACGAGACCCCCGACACGAACGGCATCGCGCACTTCGCGGAGCATATGTTCTTCAAGGGGACGGAACGGCGGCCGACCGCGCGCGACATCTCCATGGAGATCGACGCGATCGGCGGCGAGTTCAACGCTTTCACGGGCAAGGAGTACACGGGGTACTACGTCAAGTGCGCCGCGGAGTCGCGCGACATCGCGCTCGACGTCCTCGTGGACATGCTCCGGCACTCCAAGTTCGACCCCGACGAGATCGAGCGCGAGAAAGGCGTGATCGTCGAGGAGATGAACATGTACTACGACACGCCCCGCGACTTCATCGGCGGCGTGTACGAGGAGCTCCTCTATGGCGACCAGCCGCTCGGCTGGGACATCATCGGCCGCAAGGAGACGATCCGGAACGCCAACCGCGACACTTTCAATGGGTACGTCGACCACTGGTACAGGCCCTCCCGCATGGTCCTCGGCGTCGGTGGGAAGATCGGCGACGACCTGCACGAGCGCGCGGAGGAGCTGCTCGGCGACATGGCGGAGGCCGAGACCGGCCGGCCGGATCCGGTCAAGGTGGAACAAGACGACCACCCGCGCGTCAAGGTGCACACGAAGGCCTCGGACCAGGCGCACATCTGCCTCGGCGTCCATAGCTACCCGCTCGATCATCCGGACCGCTACGTGTTGCAAGTGCTCTCAACCGTGCTCGGCGGCGGTATGTCGTCACGCCTGTTCACCGAGGTTCGCGAGCGCCGCGGCCTCGCGTATTACGTCTACGGACTCAACCACAGCTACACCGACGCAGGATCTCTCTACGCGCAGGCGGGAGTGGACATCAACCGCATCGACGACGCGGTATCCACAGTGGCAGGCGAGTTGCACAAGATCGCGACCGAGCCCGTTCCTTCAGACGAGCTCGAGAAGGCGAAGAGCTTCGCGAAGGGACGGTTCGTCCTGCAGCTCGAAACGTCGCAGGGACTGATCATGTTCGGCCTGCGCCGCCAAGTTTTGGAGTCAAGGACGCCCGACCCGGAGGAGATCCTCGAGGCGATCGGCAAGGTGACCGTCGAGGACGTCAGTCGCGTCGCGCAGGACGTGATCGGGAAACAGGGTGTGAATCTCGCGGTGATCGGGCCGTTCGACGATCCCGCGCGCTTCGAGAAGCTGCTCGCCTAGCCGGTCAGTCCTCGCGGCTGTCGGTCGTCGCGCGATCCCTGATCTCCTCGACGACCGCGGGATCGGCAAGTGTGGTCGTGTCACCGAGGGTCCGCTTCTCGGCGACGTCACGCAGCAGACGCCGCATGATCTTGCCGCTCCGCGTCTTAGGCAACTCGGGCGTGAACACGATGTTCGCCGGCTTCGCGATCGGCCCGATCTTCTTGCCGACGTGGTTACGCAGTTCCTCCAGCATCTCGAGTGAGCCTTCCTCGCCGCCCTTCAGGGTGACGTAGGCGACGATCGCCTGACCTGTTCGCTCGTCGGCTCGGCCGCAGACAGCGGCTTCGGCGACCTTCTGGTGATCGACGAGCGCGCTCTCGACCTCGATCGTCGAGATGCGATGCCCGGAGATGTTCATGACGTCGTCGACGCGCCCGAGGAGCCAGTAGTCGCCGTCCTCGTCGATGCGCGCGCCGTCACCGGCGAAGTAGACGTCCTCGTACTTCGACCAGTACGTGTCGCGGAAGCGCTGGTCATCCTTGTAGATCCCGCGCAGCATCGCCGGCCACGGACGCTTCAGCACGAGGTAGCCGCCGCCGCCCGGGCCGACCTCCTCGCCGCTCTCGCTGAAGACCGCCGCCGAGATACCGGGGAACGGCTTCGTCGCGGAGCCCGGCTTCGTCGTCGTGACACCGGGAAGCGGCGTGATCATGATCATTCCCGTCTCCGTCTGCCACCAGGTGTCGACGATCGGCGTGCGGTTTCCGCCGATGTGCTCGCGGTACCAGATCCACGCCTCGGGATTGATCGGCTCGCCGACGCTGCCGAGGAGCCGCAGCGACGACAGGTCATGCCGAGCGGCGTGTTCGGGTCCCCACTTCATGTGCGAACGGATCGCCGTCGGCGCGGTGTAGAGGATGTCGACCTTGTAGCGCTCGATGATCTCCCACCAGCGCTCCGCATTCGGATAGTTCGGAACCCCCTCGTAGATCACGCCGGTCGTCGCATTCGCCAGCGGGCCGTAGACGATGTAGCTATGGCCTGTGACCCAACCGACGTCGGCCGCGCACCAGTACACCGAGTCGGGCTTGATGTCGAAGATGTAGTCGTGCGTCGTCGTGACGCCGACGAGGTACCCCGCGGTCGTGTGCACGATTCCCTTGGGCTTCGCGGTCGTCCCTGACGTATAGAGCAGGTAGAGGAGATCCTCCGCGTCCATCGACTCACATGGAGCGGAGGCGGGGTCGTCGCTCTTGCCCTCCGTGAGCTCGTGCCACCAGACGTCGCGCGTTTCGTCGAAGGCGACCTCGTCGCCGGTGCGGCGGTGGACGACGACCTTCCGCACCTTGGGTGACTGAGCGACGGCTTCGTCCGCGTTGCGTTTGAGCGGCACCTTCTTGCCAGCGCGCCATCCCTCGTCCTGCGTGATCAGGAGCTCGCACTCCATGTCGTTGAGCCGGTCCGACAGCGCCTCGGACGAGAAGCCGCCGAACACGACTGTGTGCGGCGCACCGAGGCGCGCGCACGCCAGCATGGCGACCGGGAGCTCGGGGACCATGCTCATGTAGATCCCGACCGGCGTCCCCTTCCTCACGCCGAGCTCCTTGAGCGCGTTCGCGAAGCGGACGACGTCGCGCTGCAAGTCGGCGAACGTGATCGTGCGCCGCTCGTCCTCCGGCTCGCCTTCCCAGTAGTACGCGACCTTGTCGCCCTTCCCGGCGTCGACATGTCGGTCGACGCAGTTGAAGCAGACGTTCAGCTTGCCGCCGAGGTACCACTTGGCATACGGGGGCTCCCACTCGTAGAGCTTGGAGAAGGGCTCGAACCAGGTGACGCGCTCGCGGCCCTCCGTCTCCCAGAACTCCTCCCAGTCGCGCTCGTAGATGCCGGGTTGGGCGTTCGCGTGGCGCGCGAAGTCGGGATCCGGTTCGTACCGACGCTCCTCGAGGAGCATCGTGTCGATGGTGTTACTCACGGAGTGAGGTCATACGGGTAATCCGTGATCACCTCGTAGCCGTCCTTCGTGACGAGGACGAGGTCCTCGAGACGGAGGCCGCCGTACCCGGAGCGGTAGAGCCCGGGCTCGATCGTGATCACGTCGCCGGAAACGAGATCCTGGCCCGTCCGGCCCATCGACGGCAGCTCGTGCACCTCCAGGCCGACACCGTGGCCGAGACCGTGGAAGAACCCGTCTTCGAGCACCTCGCCGGGATCCTTGTTGAGCTGCGTCTTGTAGCCCGCGCCGTGGAAGATCTCGCAGACTCCCTCGTAGAGCGAGCGGCCGTTCACACCGGGCTTGACGCCGGCCGTCGAGGAGTCGAGCGCTTCCTTCACGAGCCGGTACCACTCCTTGACCTCGTCGGTCGGCTCGCCGACGACGTAGGTACGCGTCATGTCCGCGTAGCAAGCGGTCGCCTTGTCCTTCGGGAAGAGGTCGAACACGATCGGCTCGTTCGGCAGGATCTGACCGGAGCCCTGGTTGTGTCCGACGGCCGCCTGCGGGCCGTGCGCGACGATCATGTCGCTCCCCTCCACCTCGTGGTCGGCGAAGACGTCCTCGATCACACGCTTCAACCGCTCGCTGGTGAGCGGTTTGCCGTCGACCTCGAGGCCGGTGCCGTTCGGCCGGGCACGGCGCAGCAACTCCCTTGAGGCGTCGAGCGCAGCCTCGCAAGCCTTCTGCGCCTTCCGGATCCCTCGCAGCTCGGTCTCGTTCTTCGAGCGACGGCGGTTGTCGAAGAGATCGCGGTCGACGACGAGCTCGATCCCGTTGGCGCGCAGGTGGTCGGCGAGCCCAAGCGGAAAGGTCTCGGGCACGGTCGCCCGCTCGATGCTGAGCTCTCGAGAGCCTCGCAGCACGAGCTCGTTCTGGATCTCCCAGCCCTGCAGGCCCTGTGAGAAGAGCTCGTCGGCGTCGAGCTGTTCGAGCGGGACGATCTCGAGCTCGGGAGCCTCTTCGCGAACCCGGGGGATTTCGAGAGCGTGCAGGACGATGACGCGGCGCTCGCCTTTCTCGACATAGAGGAAACCGTCCGTGATCGGCACGGGCACCTCATGCCGGAGTTCCGGGTTGCGGACGCTGTCACCGTAGATCAGCACGTCGGGCACGAGCGGGATCCTAACGGCCCGGCTACTTCGGCCAGCTTCCTGGGACTGTCCCTGGCACATGTCCGTTCGCGGAGCGAACGGAGCGGTGCATAGACTCCGAAGGGTGAACGACGCGCTGCAGCGTGCTCAGCTGCTGATGGCGCAGTGGGACGACGAGCTGCGCAAGGAGCTGCCCGAGGGCGCCGACATCTTCGACGCCCATACACACCTCGGCACGGACATCGACGGCATGGTCGGGCTCTACGACGAGCTCGAACGCGGGATGGACAAGTACGGCATCTCCCGCTGCTTCATGTTCTGCCTCGACGAGCCTGACCGGCATCCCGGATTCCAGGCCGGGAACGACCGGACGATCGCGTTCGCCGAGCGCTCGAACGGACGGATGATCCCGTTCGTCCGTCTCGACCTCGCCGAGGATCCGATCGGCGAGGCGAAGCGAGTCATCGACCTGGGTGCACGCGGGATCAAGCTCCATCCCCGCGCGCAAAAGTTCCTCCTGAACGACGACCGCCTCTCGCCGATCTTCGAGCTCGCGGCCGAGCGCAAGGTGCCGATCCTGATCCACGGGGGCCGCGGGCTCCCGCCGATCGCGGACGACCTCGGGCGCGTCGTCGAGCGCTACCCCGACGCGCAGCTGATCGTCGCGCACGCCGGCATCGCCGACCTCGCTGCGCTCGCCGACCGGCTGGGAGGGAAGGCTGGAGTCTTCTTCGACACGTCCGTCTGGAGCCCGCTCGACCTGCTCGGCCTCTACCGGCTCGTCGGCCCCGAGCAGGTGGTGTACGCATCGGACTATCCGTACGGCCAGCAACCGGCATCGCTGCTGATCGCCCTGCGCACCGCGCGGCTCGCCCAGCTGGACGACGAACAGGTTCGCGGAGTGCTTGCAGGCAATTCCAACCGCATCGCGAACGGCGAGCCTCCGGTCGAGCCGTCGGCACCGAAGGGCACCGACACCTTCTCGCAGCCGATCGCACTCGCACGTATCCACCAGTACCTCTCGATGGCAACCCCGCTGCTCTGGACCCGGCAGCAGGATCACGTCGGAGTGCTCGGCCTCGCGCTCAACGCCTGCGACGACCGCGCCAACGGGCACCGCGGCGAGCTCGACCAGATCCGCGAGCTGCTGATCGCCGCGCAGGCGATGTGGTTGACCTTGCCCGAAGACGGGGATGAGAGGGACCGCATGGCGCACACCCGGGCGACCTTCAGGCTGATCCACCTCGCCGACATCGTGGCGGTGACGACCCCTGCCTGAGCTCAGCATCAACGGCGACCGGTATTCGGTCGACGCGCCGGTCGGGCGCTCACTCGCCCAGGTCCTGCGCGAAGACCTCGGGCTCACCGGCACGAAGATCGCGTGCGGCGAGGGGCACTGCGGTGCTTGCACCGTCCAGCTCGACGGCGTGCCGACGCTCTCGTGCATAACGCTCGTGCACACGGTCGGCGATCGCGAAGTGACTACGATCGAGGGTCTTCGTGACCACCCGTTGATTGCTTCGTTCGTTCGCTCCGACGCCGTCCAGTGCGGGTTCTGCACGCCGGGCCAGATCGTCTCGGCAGCTGCGCTGGTCGGTGCGAACCCCAGCCCGTCGCGGGATGAGATCCGACACGCGATGTCCGGCAACATCTGTCGTTGCGGCACCTATCCGAAGATCGAGGAGGCCATCACCACGTGGCAAGACTGATTCGCACCGAAAAAGAAGTCGAGGGCCGCTACGAAGAAGTCTGGATCGTTGTCGACGAGGACGCCCTCGACCAGTGGCCCGCAGGGCCTCTCACGACCGTCGGTCGAAGCGTTCCACGTGTGGACGGCACCGACAAAGCACGAGGCAACGCGCTGTTCACGGCGGACATTCAGCTGCCCGGAATGCTGCACGCGGCGGTACTCAGGAGTCCGTACGCCCGCGCGCGCGTCACGTCGATCGACCTCGAGCCCGCGCGGAAGGCGCCCGGTGTCCGGGCCGTGGTCGGGCCTCCAGACCTCGACGCGCTGACCGATGAGCCGGGGTACGTCGGACACGCCGTCGCCGCCGTCGCCGCCGAGACCTTCGGGCAGGCACAGGCAGCCCTCGAACAGATCGAGGTGCAGTGGGACGTGCTCGAGCCGCTGCTCGATCCCGACGAGGCGGTGCGGCAGGAGTCGTTCGTCTCCGAGGTCGCGCACTACGAGCGCGGTGAATTCGAACGTGGGATCGCCGAGGCCGACGTCGTCGTCGAGGCGGAGTACAGGACGCAGGTCGTGGTGCACAACTCGATGGAAACGCACCAGGCGGTCTGCCACTGGGAGGACGGCGGGATCACGATCTACATCTCGACGCAGTACATCTGGGGCATCCGCAGCGCGATGGCGAACCACCTCGGCCTCGCGCCGGACAAGGTGCGGGTCGTGTGCCACGCGATGGGCGGAGGCTTCGGGTCGAAGAACGGCCCCGGCGACTACACGCCGATCGCGGCCGAGCTCGCGAAACGAACGGGGCGGCCGGTCAAGTGCGCGTTGACCCGGCGGGAGGAGAACGTCGCGGCCGGCAACCGCAACGCGACGATCCAGCGGCTAACCGCCGCGGCGAAGTCCGACGGGACGCTCGTCGCGCTCGGCGGCGACTTCGTCAACGCCGTCGGCTTCTCCGGCTGGTCCGCCACGACCGAGGGCCCGATGAAGATGCTGTACGCGTGCGAGAACGTGCGCACAACGCAGTACCCGGCGAAGCTCAACCTGCCGCCGATGGCCGCGTTCCGTGCTCCGGGATTCGTCGAGGGCACGTTCGCGCTCGAGTGCCTTCTCGACGAGATCGCCGGGAAGCTCGACATCGATCCGCTCGAGCTACGGCGTCGGAACTACGCCGACTCCGACCGCACGGACGACCGGCCGTTCTCGTCGAAGAACCTCGCCGAGTGCTACCGGCGCGCCGAGCCGCACTGGGCGAAGCGCGACGAGGTCCGCGCTCGCAGCCAGGGCCCGTGGAAGCACGGCATCGGTCTTGCCTCACAGATCTGGTACGGAGGCGGCGGCCCACCCTCGTACGCGTGGATTCGCGTCAGCTCTCACGGTCATGCGCAGGTCGTCACGGCCATGCAGGACATCGGCACCGGCACGCGCACGGCAATGGCGCAGATCGCAGCCGAAGAGCTGGGGATTCCGTTCGACCACGTGCAGGTTTCGCTCGGCGATTCCGCCCGTGGCCCGTTCGCCTCGATCTCCGCAGGCTCGTCGACCGTCCCGTCGATGGGGCCGGCTGTTCGATCTGCCGCCGCGGATGCCAAGCGGCAGATCCTCGAGATCGCCGCGCAACGGTTCCAGCTCGAGGAGCGGATGCTCGATCTCCGTGACGGGCAAATCGTCTCGGCAGACGGGAGCTCGTGGCCGCTCACCGAGGTCACCGGCCTGCTCGAAAGCGGGCAGATCCTCGGCAAGGGCGCACGCGGGCCGAACCCCGCGGGGATGCAGGTGCTGACTTTCGGTGTTCAGGTCGCGGAAGTCGCAGTCGACGTCGAGACCGGCGAGATTCGCGTCGACAAGGTCGTCGCAATCCACGACGTCGGCCGAGTTATCAACGCACTCGGCGCGCAGAGCCAGGTCGAGGGCGGGATCATCCAGGGGATCGGCCATACGCTCTCCGAGGAACGCATCGTCGACCCGGCGACGGGCTCAATCCTCACGCAGACTCTCGACTCGTACCGGATGCCGACGATCGCAGACGTCCCCGAGATCGTCACCGACCTGGTCGACGTGCCGGATCCGCACCTGACGAACCTCGGCTCCAAAGGTCTCGGCGAGCCGCCGATCGTCCCCACCGCAGCGGCAATCGCGAATGCGATCCGCGATGCCACAGGCGCCCAGATCCGGTCACTCCCGATCACACGCGAAGAGATGCTGCGCGCGCTGCACGAAGCCGAGGCTCGCGAGAAGGAGCGACGTGGAGCTCCTGCAGCCGTCTAGCACCGAACAGGCCACCGGCGCGCTCGGAAACGGCTCGCGCGCCCTCGCGGGAGGAACGGAGCTCGTGCCGCTCCTCCGTGACGGACTCGTGAAAGCCGAGACGCTCGTGCAGATCAGCCACGTCGTCCCGCGCGGGATCGACGGAGATCGGATCGGTGCCGGCACGACGCTGGCGGAGCTCGAAGTGGCTATGCAGATCCCGCAGGTTCTCCGTGAGGCCGCGACCAAAGCGGCGTCGCCGCAGCTGCGCTCGATGGGGACGATCGGCGGAAACCTCCTGCAGGCAACGCGCTGCTGGTACTGGCGGCTGGGCTTCGACTGCTGGCTCCACGGCGGCGAGCAGTGCTTCGCGAAGGACGGTGCGCACCGCGAGCACGCGGTCTTCGGCAACGAGCAATGCGCATCAGCACATCCGTCCGACATCGCGGCCGCGCTCGTCGCTCTCGGCGCAACGTTGCGCACGACGCGGCGAGAGCTTGCGGTTGCAGATCTCTACCGGTTGCCGACGGCGGAGAACCGCGACATCACGACCCTTGCGCCTGACGAGCTGATTCTCGAGCTAGACGTCCCGCAGCCGGAAGCGTCGACCTATCTGAAGGCGATGGACCGGAGGAAGTGGGCGTTCCCGATCGTCGGCGTCGCCGCCGCCCGATTTTCAGCCGAGGTTCGAATTGCACTGGCCGGGGTGGCTCCGATCCCCTGGACGCTCGACTCCGCAACCGCGCTCGAGGACGCCACACCTCTTCCCGGCACGGCCTACAAGGTCGAGATCGCCGGCGCCCTTGTCCGCCGAGCGCTTGCGGAGATAGCCGAGCCCACCCGTTAGGGAGCGAAACGGTGCACTGCGTCGCTAACGTGACGGCTCCTTGGCGCGAGCTACGCGGCTGCCTCTAGTCCTCGCCGTCCTGGCGCTCTCGGCCTGCGGCGGAGGCAGCAAGGAGACAGCCAAGAGCACTCCGTGTCCCACCACGGGCAAGCAGGTCACGTTTCCGCTGCTCTCGAAGTCGACCCCGCATACCGTCAACGTATTGACGAACTTCGGCTCATTCGACGTCAGGCTCGACGTCGAAGACTCGCCCTGCACCACCTCGTCGTTCGCAGCGCTCGTCCGCAAGAAGTTCTTTGATGGGACGCGCTTTCACCGGATCGTGCCGGGATTCGTGATCCAGGGCGGCGATCCGACGGCGACCGGCCGTGGCGGCCCCGGTTACACGGTGAAAGACATTCCGCCGTCCAACTCGCTGTACACCAAAGGGGTGGTGGCGATGGCGAAGGCGGAGACCGAGCCTCGGGGCACGGCAGGCAGCCAGTTCTTCGTCGTGACCGCGGACGATGCCGGCCTGCCGCCCGACTACGCGATCCTCGGAGTCGTCACAAAGGGCCTCCCCGTCGTCGAGAAGATCGGGCGACTCGGCAACCGGGCCACGGAGAAGCCGACGAAGAAGGTGGTCGTGCTCCGCATGCTCGTCACGCCGTAGCCTCTCGAACCATGATCACCGCCGTCGTGCTCGCCGCCGGAGCAGCGACTCGCTTCGGCTCGCCGAAGCAGGCCGTCCTGCTCGAGCCGGTGCTCGAACGAGTCCGCGCCAGCTTGTCGATCGACGACGTCGTGGTGGTGCTCGGCGCCTACGACGTCGACACGGATGCGACCACCGTGCGCTGCCCCGAATGGGAGCGAGGGCCCGGAGCCTCGCTCAGGTGCGGGCTCGCGGCTCTGGACGAGGACGTCGACGCCGCAGTGGTCGTCCTCGGTGATGGGCCCGACCTCGATCCGCGGGCGATCGACCGCGTGGTCGAAGCCTGGCGGCGGGGTGACGGCGACAGGGTTGCTGCGACCTACCGTGGCGTACGCCTCCATCCCGTCCTGCTCGGCCGCGCTGCCTGGGAGGACGTGCCGGACGAGGGCCTGCGGGGCCTCCCGGCGGCGCTCGTGCCCTGTGACGACCTCGAATCTCCAGGAGACGTGGATTTTGCCGATGACTTGGAAGGATGGCCGCCCCGGAAAGAAGAATGAGACACGGTATGGAGCTCGTTCACCCGCTCGAGCCCGACGGCGAGGAATCTCCGCTCGCCCGCGCCCGCCTCCACCGGCAGCTGACCGTCGAGGAGACGGCGAAGCGCGCAGGCATCACCGCCGAGGAAGTGCGCTGGCTCGAAGAGGGTCGCGTGTACCGCTTTCCGAGACCCGACGATGCGCTGATCGCCACCGCACTCTATTCGACGGCGCTCGGGCTCGAGAACCGCGAGGCTCGCGAGCTGGCCGGCCTCCCCGTGCCCCCGCAGCCGATCGAGCGCAACCCGATCCCGCGGCTGCTCGTGATCGGCGGTCTCGTCATTGCCCTCGCCGTGTTCGCAGCGCTTCTCTTCATTCCGCGCTCGGGCGGGAAAGGCGTACAGACCGCGGCGGACATTCTGCCGCCACCGTGGGGCGTCTCCGTGAACGTGCTCAACGGGAGCGGTGACATCAACTACACGCGCCAGGTCGCGAGTCGCATCGGAGCCTTCGGCTATACGATCAAAAAGGTCGGTCGCGCGGACAACTTCACGTATCCGCAGACCGCGGTGTACTTCCCACCGAACTGCGACGGTGTCGCCCTCCGGCTCGCAAAGCAACTGGGTGTTGCGACGAAACCGCTTCCAGGCGGCACCGGAGCCTGCCAGCTCTACGTGATCGTCGGTCCTGCCCGCGGCCCAGGCGAATAAGAGCGCCGCCGTGCCGGGCTTTGCCCGGCGCGGCCGACCACGCTCTCGGAGATATCCCGGCGCGAGATCATCATGGCTCGCGCGCAGCGCGAGCCGGATCTCGCGACGTTCTATTGCAGGGGTGTGCGCAACCCGGCGAGCTTCGTCTTGAGCTCGACGGTCATCGGCTCTTGGACCGCGTTCCGCACGAACTGGCGGAGCTTCTCCTCGAAGCGGTAGCGCTTCCTGCAGTACGTGCAATCGTCGAGGTGCGTCTCGGCTTCAGCGCGCTCCGTGTCGGTCAGGACGCGGTCCATGTACGGCTGCATCATCTCCTCGCAGTGCGCGCAAGGATCATAAGCCGTCATTCTCCGTCGCCTCCGACAGCGGACTCGGCCATGGCCTGCTTCAGGATACGCCGGCCCCGGTGCAGACGCGACATCACGGTGCCGATCGGGATGTCGAGGATCTGGGCAGCGTCGGCGTAGGTGAAGTCTCCGATGTCCACGAGGACGACGACGTCACGGAAGTCGTGCGGTACCTCGGAGAGAGCGCCGACGACGTCGTTCTGCGAGAGCCGCTCGACCACGCGGTCCTCGTCGCTTCCACCATCGCCTGTTGCCTCGAGCTTGTTGTAGAGGAAGTAGTCGCCTTCCTCGAGCGGCTGGAGGTCCGGTGTGCGCTGGATCTTGCGTCCACGATCGATGTTGAGGTTCGTGAGAATGCGGAGGAGCCAGGCGCGAAGGTTCGTGCCGGGCTGGAATGAGCGCCAGCTCCGGAATGCTCTTGCGTAGGTCTCTTGCATGAGGTCCTCCGCCTCTTCGCGGGAACCGACGAGATGGCGGGCCACTCGATAGACCTGATCCGATAGTGCAAGAGCCTCCTCCTCGAAGCGCACTCGGTCGCGCGCTTCAGTCGCCAGTTGCCTTGCGTCGGGCTCCCGCGTCGTCTCGCTCATGCCGGGCCACCCTACCAAGGCGTTCCTGGCGTAAACGTACGGTTATCCCCCAGCATTCCGAGCGCAGGAAATCCAGTGGAGAATCGGCGCGTCAGACCGCTTCGAGCTCACGAAAGCCGCCGCGCGCCATCGCCTCGAGCAATGCCTCCCGCGACGTCTCTGCGTCGTTCCAGGTAACCGTGACCTGACCCAGCAGGTTCGCGTTCGCGGCTTCCAGGCCCTCGTGGCCTTCGAGCATCTTCGCGAGCCTCATCACGCAGCGCTCGCAACGGACGCCGTTTACCTGAATGGTCTCGGTGACGAGTGGCACGCCGTTACGGTATCGAGCGCTTGACGAGGTCCGCGCAGACAGCGTGCAGCCCGTTCGCACGGCCGACATCGAGCTGCCTGTCGGCTTCGCAGGTTGCGGGATCGAGGCCGTCGAGCGGGATTGGAAGCTCGCCGGCCAACTCGGCGACCGTGAGAGCCACGTTGCGATCAGGATGAATCAGCTTGCCGTGTGGACCGAAACGTGATGCGGCCCAGCGGTTCTGGTCGTACACACCTCGCTCGCTCGGGTCGAACTCGCGCGCCGGAGCATCGAGCGCCCATTCGCAGAGCGTCCGGATATAGCGCACCAGCGCCGCGGCGCTCTCGATCGACGTCGCCTGATCGGGGGTCCGAACCTCGACGGTCCCGAAGCGTGGATGCAGGCGGATGTCCCACCAGAAGCTCGTGTAGTCGCTCGCCACGCCGGACTCGGCCATCCGTTCGATGAACCGCTCCCACTCGGCGTAGTCGCGGAAGGCTGGGGGCGCACCATGGCGCGGCAGCAACCCCAGCACTTCCGCGCGAATCGAGAGCATGCCGGTGTCCCCGCCTTCGAAGTACGGGGAGTTCGCAGACAGAGCGAGCACGACGGGCAACCAGGGGATGATCGTCTCCATCACCCGGAACGCAGCCTCGGCGTCCGGCATCCCAACGTGGACGTGCAGGCCGCTGACACCCTGCCGCCGCGCGGACGGGCCCGCGTACTCGACGAACTCGCGGTAGCGATCGACCGGGGCGATCTCCTGTTCTGAAGGAATGCTGGTCGGATACGAACCTGCGGCCGCGACGTCGTAACCGCTGCGCTGGGCAATCTCGCGCGCGGCGCGCCGCAACTCCACGAGGCGCTCGATCGCGTCGTCCGCGCTCTCGCTCGTCTCCGTCGCGAGCTCCACGACCGATGCGTGCAGCTCGGTCTTGAGCGCGCCCGGCAGGCTGCGATCGGACGCTCCTGCTACGAGAACCTCGACTGCCGGCACGAGCTCGCGCGTCTCCGCATCGAGGATCCAGAGCTCTTCCTCGACGCCGACGGTCAAGGAGCGCCCGAAGTTCTGTTCGATCAACCCGCTCTGACGCCGTGGACCGGGCCGCCGGCCGCTTCCCACGCGTAGTAGGACGCACTCGGGCCGTACGAATGCTCGTACTCCAGGATGCGCGGATTGCGACCGACCTCCTTCGCGCGCTGAGCGTGATGGAGGAGGTTCGGATCGTCGGCTTGCTCCCACACGAGGATCAGGTGAGCGGCGGTCATGAAGCCTGCGACAAATGTGCACCCGGCGGCAGGACAGGGGAAGGGATTCGTCCGGACGCAGAACCAGCCGCTGTGGTCTGTCTCCTCGCCGCGCCACAGCTCTTCCTGCCAGCTGAGCTCCCCCTCGGCGAAGACGGCGTGCCCCGGCTCGATGCGGCCCTGCTCCACCGCGAAAAGGCTACCCGTCTGGACCGAGCCTCTTTCGGGCACTCTAGGAGAGGGGTCCGGCAGCCTGCCCCGCAGCCGCAGTCGGGCCAGGCGTGGGGCGCGCCTCGTCGCGCGCCCACCGGGCCCCTTTTAGCGCGAGGCGGCCGCTGTTCCGCTACCCGCTGAGCCCGAGGCGCTCCGCGAGCCAACCAGCCTGAGCCTGGCGTTCCTCGTCATACGCCCCAGGACCGTCCCGCCACTCTGCGGCACGCGCTGCCGCGAAGCCCGCGATCGGGATGCGACCCGTCGCCACGAAGCGATCGACGTCGCCGACGTAACCCGAGCCGACCGGCAGGAAGCCGACCCGTTCGCGTGTCCGAGCCGCGCAAAAGCGACCGAACTCAGCCGCGAGCCCATCGTTCCAGCCTGTGACGCGCTGCACCAACCGTCCCCGCTCCGCTACGACCTTGCGTGCCTGTTCGTGGATCTCTCCGCCCAGCTCGATTTCCCAGAGCTCGGCCTGGATCCAGAGCGGCAGATCACGGATCCTGCAGGCATGGATGCCCTGACGGCACGGATCGACCCCGGCCGCGGCGACCCACTCGCCGACCGGCCAGTGAAAGCCGGTGAAAGGCGCCACCGCACCCG